>ENA-UOVV01000051-UOVV01000051.1-compost-metagenome-genome-assembly--contig:-NODE-51-length-185344-cov-16.441402_pt1 | contig 185344 bp, 181 predicted proteins | sample MGYA00238155_ERZ761577 | MGnify/ENA primary metagenome ERZ761577 (study PRJEB28898, sample SAMN06268775) | compost metagenome | isolation source: Emeryville, CA | place: USA:Emeryville, CA | collected...
TCCGGTCCCTGGTTCCGTTCGCGGCCATCCTCGGCGCGCTGGCCGGCTGGCCGGCCCCGGCCGGCGCAGCGGAGCCGGCCCCGGCCGCGGACGACGGCAGCACGCTTTTGCCGGCCGAGGCGGCCCCGCAGGCCGGCCCCGGCCGCGCCGCCAACCCGCCCGACGACGCGTTCGGCGCCTTCCAGCGCGGCCTCTACATCACCGCGCTGAACCTGGCCCTGCCGCGTGCGCAGGCCGGCGACGCGGCCGCGCAAACGCTCGCCGCCGAGATCTATGCGCGCGGGCTCGGCGTGCGGCGAGACGAGCAGCAGGCGGCCAGGTGGTACCGGGCCGCCGCCGAGCAGAACGTGCCGGAAGCGCAGTTCCAGTATGCGCTGATGCTGCTCGACGGCCGCTTCGTCGACAAGGACCCGGAGCAGGCCTTCGCGCTGATGGAGGACGCCGCCAACGCCGGCAATGCGATGGCGCAGTTCAACCTCGCGCAACTGATCGTCAGCCGCAACGCGGGCGCCGACGCGCTGAAGCGTGCGGTCGCCTTCTACGAAAAGGCGGCGCGCGCCGGCGTGCCGGATGCCCAGTATGCGATGGCGCAGGTCTACGCCAACGGCGTCGGCGGCAGGAAGCTCGACCGTGCCGCGGCGCGCCGGTGGCTGGAGCTGGCGGCCCGGCGCAATTTCGATACCGCGCAGGTCGAGCTGGGCACCTGGATGGTCGAGGGCGTCGGCGGCGCGCGCGACGAGCGCGGCGGCTTCGCCTGGCTGAAGATCGCCGCCGAGAACGGCAACGTCGCCGCGCAGAACCGGCTCGCCAAGCTTTACCGGGCCGGTGTCGGCACCGAGGCGGACCCCGTCACGGCCGCCGCGTGGTATATCCTCGCCCGCCGCGCCGGGCTGACCGATTTCGAGATGGACGGCTTCCTCGACGGCCTGACGGAGGAGGAGCACAAGCAGGCGATCCAGCAGGCCAACCGCCTGCGCTGAGCCCCCGCCTTCTCTTGCCTCGCGGCCGGTTTTGTGGTCTTGGGGGCGCGAAACGCCCAAACGGGGCGGCAATCCCCATTCCGGAACACGACAATGGCCAAGATCAACGGCAACGAAATCCGTCCCGGCAACGTCATCGAGCACGATGGCGGCCTCTGGGTCGCGGTCAAGACCAATGCGGTGAAGCCCGGCAAGGGCGGCGCCTACAACCAGGTCGAGCTGAAGAACCTCATCAACGGCACCAAGCTCAACGAGCGCTTCCGCGCCGCCGAGACGGTGGAGAAGGTGCGGCTGGAGCAGAAGGACTACAATTTCCTCTACGAGCAGGGCGAGGCCCTGGTCTTCATGGATACCGAGACCTACGAGCAGCTCGAGCTGCAGAAGGATTTCGTCGGCGACCGCGCCGCCTTCCTGCAGGACGGCATGACGGTGACCGTCGAGCTCTACGAGGAAAAGCCGATCGGGATCTCGCTTCCCCAGCAGGTGACCCTCCAGGTCGCCGAGGCCGACCCGGTGGTCAAGGGCCAGACGGCGGCGTCCTCCTACAAGCCGGCGGTGCTGGAAAACGGCGTCCGCGTGCTGGTGCCGCCCTTCGTCTCGGCCGGGGAGAAGATCGTCGTCGACACCGACGAGATCACCTATCTGCGCCGGGCGGACTAGAATCAGGAGCGGTCGTTAGTCGTCGGTCGCGGTTCGTACTGCATTCGACGGACGACCGACGAACAATCGAAGAACGAGTTTCCCCATGGCCCGCTCCGCACTTCTCAACGTCATGGTCCAGGCCGCGACGAAGGCCGGCCGCTCGCTGGCGCGCGATTTCGGCGAGGTGCAGAACCTGCAGGTCTCGCTGAAAGGCCCCGGCGACTATGTCAGCCAGGCCGACCGCAAGGCCGAGGAGATCATCCATGCCGAGCTGGCGCGCGCCCGCCCCGGCTATGCCTTCCTGATGGAGGAGCGCGGCGAGGTGGCCGGCGAGGACGGCCAGCATCGCTGGCTGGTCGATCCCCTTGACGGCACCACCAATTTCCTGCACGGCATCCCGGTCTTCTCGGTCTCGATCGCGCTCGAGCGCCAGGGCCAGCTCGTCGCCGGCGTCATCTTCAACCCGGCGATGGACGAGCTCTACACCGCCGAACGCGGCGGCGGCGCCTTCCTCAACGACCGCCGCATGCGGGTCGCGGCGCGCAGCCGCCTGTCCGATGCGGTGATCGGCACCGGCATTCCGCATCTCGGGCGCGGTCATCACGGCCAGGCGCTGATCGATCTGAAGAACGTCATGGGCGAGGCCGCCGGCATCCGCCGCCTCGGCTCCGCCGCGCTCGACCTCGCCTATGTGGCCGCCGGCCGCATGGACGGCTTCTGGGAGGATTACCTGTCGCCGTGGGACGTGGCGGCCGGCATCCTGATGGTGCGCGAGGCGGGCGGCTTCGCGTCCGACCGCGCCGGAGGCCAGGACATCTATGCGAGCGGCTCGATCGTCGCGGGCAACGAGGCGATCCACCGTGCCCTGCTGAAGCAGATCGGCCCCGGGCTGGCGCAAAGGGAGCGCAAGGCCCCGCCGGCCGGCGCGTGACCCCGGAGGCCGCGGCACCCGACTGGCGGCGTCTCGACGCCTTCGGCTGGAACGAGGCCGCCGACGCCTTCAACCGCTGCTACGAGAACTACGTCATCCCGATTCGTGCCACCGGCGCCGAGCTCGCCGCGCGCTGCCGTGCCGAAGGTGTCGAGCCGTCGCTGAGCCACATCCTGCGCGACCCGCTGGGGCCGGTCGCTTTGGCCCTGGTCGCCCGCCGCGCCGGGCGGGCGCGGCTGGCCGCCTTCGCCGTCGCGCCGAGGGCGCGCGGCAAGGGGCTGGCGCGGCCGGTGCTGGCCCGGCTTCTGGCCGAAAGCGACGCACGCGGCGACGCAACGCTGGAACTGGAAGTGTTCGAGCACAATGTGCCGGCCGTGCGCCTTTACGCCGGGCAGGGCTTCATGCGAGTCGATCGCCTCTTCGGCTTCGTCTTCGCCCCCGATACGGCCGGCCGGGCCGCACCGGCGCTCGTCGAACGGCCCGTCGGGGAGCTTGCGCACCGCCTTTCCCGCGATCCGGTGGCCGCGGCTCTGCCCTGGCAGCTCCAGCCGGAAACGCTGGCAGCCCTTCCCGTCCCGTGGACCGTTCTCGCCGCCGCCGATGCGAGCTTCGCACTCGTGGACCTGTCGCGGACGGACGTCGCCGCCGTGAGGTTTATCTACACGGTCCCCGCGCAGCGGCGGCGCGGCCATGCGCGCGCGCTTCTCGCCGCGATCGGCCGCCGCGCGGGCCGCCGGCCGGTGGTCGCGCCGGAGCTCGTTCCCGAAGCCCTCGCCGCCTCCGCGCTGGCGCTCGGCGGCCGCCCCCTCGAACACGCGCAGATGCGCATGTCGCGAACGCGGCCGCAACGTGGGTGACGGCGCTCCGCGCCGGCCCGGCGGGTTTCGGCCGGGCCCTGCCGCGCCTTTCAATTTGGACACAATTCCGTTTAGAGTCGGGGCCGGCTCTGGGGTTGGGACTATCGAGGCGCGCCGATGGCATTGCTGAAATCTCTGGGAATGGACGCAACCGACGGGGAGGCCGGCTACGATCCGCGGGTGCTTTCCAGCCCGCAGGTCTTCCTGCTCACCATGCTGATCTTCCTCGCCCTGTCGGGCTTCGTGGCGGCAGCGCTCTACCGGCAGATCTCGTCGGCCTTCCAGACCAATCCCGGCCTCAACGGGCTGATCTTCGGCGTGCTGGCGGTCGGCATCCTGCTCGCCTTCACCCAGGTGGGGCGGCTGTTCCGCGAGGTGCGCTGGGTCAATTCGTTCCGTGCCGGCTCGGAGGCCGCCGCGCCGGTGCTGCTGGCGCCGATGAAGGCGCTGCTCAGCCGGTCGTCGTCCTCGGTGATCTCCACCACCTCGATGCGCTCGATCCTCGATTCGATCGCCACCCGCCTCGACGAGAGCCGCGACATCTCGCGCTACCTGATCGGCCTGCTCATCTTCCTCGGCCTGCTCGGCACCTTCTGGGGGCTGTTGCAGACGATCGGCTCGATCGGCGAGACGATCCGCTCGCTCGATCCCGGCTCGGGCGATGCCAACGATGTGCTCAACTCCCTCAAATCGGGCCTCAGCGCGCCGCTCTCGGGAATGGGCACCGCCTTCTCGTCCTCGCTGTTCGGCCTCTCGGGCTCGCTGATCCTCGGCTTTCTGGACCTGCAGGCCGGCCGCGCCCAGAACCGCTTCTACACCGAGCTGGAGAACTGGCTGTCGACCGTCACCGACCCGAACTCCGACTTTCACGTCAGCGAGGCCGGCGCCGGCACGACGGACGAGCTGAAGCTGCTGTCGGAGCGCCTGCGCGCCATGCAGGAGAGCGGCGGCGCGACCAATCCGCGGGTCGCCGCCTCGATGGCGAGCCTCGCCGACGGCATCGCCGGGCTGGTCAAGAACATGCGCTCGGAGCAGCAGATGATGCGCGACTGGGTCGAGGCGCAATCGAAAGACCAGAAGGCGCTTCAGGCGACGCTGGAACGCATCGCCGACGCACTCGACCGCGAAGGGGTGCGCTGAGATGGCGCTCGCCCGCGCCCGCCGCTCGCGCGGCGGCGTCGACTACTGGCCGGGCTTCGTCGACGCGCTGTCGACGCTGCTTCTGGCCATCATGTTCCTGCTCTCCGTCTTCGTGCTGGCGCAGTTCCTGCTGTCGCGCGAGATCAGCGGCAAGGACGAGGTGCTCAACCGGCTCAATTCGCAGATCAACGAATTGACCCAGCTTCTCGCGCTCGAGCGCACCAACACCCAGGATTCACAGGACCAGCTCGCCGCCTTGCAGGCATCGCTGTCCACCGTCGAGGCCGAGCGCAGCCGCCTGCAGCAGCTCCTCGACCGTGGAATGGGCGCCGGCGCCGAAGCCGAAGCCCGCATCGGCAGCCTCACCGGCCAGCTCGACGACGAGAAGCAGATCAGCCAGCGGGCGCTCTCTCAGGTCGAGCTGCTCAACCAGCAGATCGCCGCGCTGCGCAAGCAGATCGGCGCGCTGGAGGCCGCCCTCGAGGTATCGGAGCAGCGCGACAGGGAATCTAACGCCAAGATTGCCGATCTCGGCCGCCGCCTGAACGTCGCCCTCGCCCAACGGGTGCAGGAGCTCAACCGCTATCGCTCCGATTTCTTCGGCCGCCTGCGCGAGATCCTGTCGGACCGCGAGAACATCCGCATCGTCGGCGACCGTTTCGTCTTCCAGTCCGAGGTGCTGTTCCCGACCGGCTCTGACCAGATTAACGTCGCCGGCCAGGAGGAGATGGCCAAGCTCGCACAGGCGATCATAGAATTGCAGCGCGAGATCCCGCCCGAGATCGACTGGGTGCTGCGCGTCGACGGGCACACCGACAACATCCCGCTTTCGGGCGCCGGCCGCTACCGCGACAACTGGGAGCTGTCGAGCGCGCGCGCCATCTCGGTCGTGAAATATCTGATCGCCAACGGCGTGCCGGCCGACCGGCTGGTTGCCGCCGGCTTCGGCGAATTCCAGCCGCTCGACGTGGCCGACACCCAGGAAGCCCGCGACCGCAACCGCCGCATCGAGCTGAAGCTGACGGAGAAATAGACGCGCCGCCGCTCATCGGCACTGCATCCGGCGCCGGCGCACAGGCGATAGGCCGCAAGCTTGGAGCCGCCCGGCCCTTGCGCGTCGCGCCCGCTTCGTGTCCTGTCGCCACGCCGACAAGACGAGGTTGCCCCCATGTCCTTCCAGAAGCTCGATGCATTGTGCCGCCGGCTCGACGCGCTCGACCACGCGCTCGCCATCCTCGGCGCCGACGAGGCCACCCACATGGCGGTCGGCGGCGGCGAAGCGCGCGCCGAGGCGATGTCGGTGCTTGCCGGCATGCACCACCGCCAGGCGACCGACCCGCGGATCGAGGAATGGATCGGTGCCGCAGCGGCCGAGGAGCTGGACGCGGAGCAGGAGGCGGCGCTGCGCGAGTTCCGCCGCCGCTATGTCGACCTGACCTGCCTGCCGGCCGAGTTCGTCGAGCGCCAGACGCGCACGCGCATGCGCTGCGAGCAGCTCTGGCGCGAGCTGCGCGCCCGCAACGACTGGGCCGGTTTCGCCCCGGCCCTCGACGGCGTGGTCCAGCTCGCCCGAGAGGAAGCGGCGATGCGCGCGGGCGTCCTCGGCCTCGCCCCCTATGATGCGCTGATGGAGCAGTACGACCCCGGCAACAGGGTCGCCGACATCGCGCCCGTCTTCCAGCGACTCAAGGCTTTCCTGGTCGACTTCGTGCCGAGGGCGCTCGCCGTTCAGGAGGAACGGCTGGCCGCGCGGCCGCTCAGGGCGCTGTCTGGCCCCTATCCTGCCGAGAAGCAGCGCGAGCTGGGGCTGGCCATGATGGCGGCCGTCGGCTTCGACATGACGCACGGGTCCCTGTCGATCTCGCACCACCCCTTCTGCGGCGGGGTGCCGACCGACGTGCGGATCACGACCCGCTACAGGACCACGGAATTCCTGTCCGCTCTGATGGGCGTCCTGCACGAGACCGGCCATGCGCTCTACGAGCAGGGCCTGCCGCGCGAATGGGCGCACTGGCCGCTCGGCAAGGCGCGCGGCATGGCTGTCCACGAGAGCCAGAGCCTGTTCGTCGAAAAGCAGATCGGCCGCAATCCGGCCTTCTGGCGCTGGGCCCTGCCGGTGGTCGAGCGCCATCTCGGCGAGAGCTGGACGCTTCCCGATATCCTCGCGCATGTCCACCATGTCGAGCGCGGGCTGATCCGCGTCGACGCCGACGAGGTCACCTATCCGCTCCATGTCATCCTGCGCTTCGAGCTGGAGCAGGAGCTGATCGCCGGCCGCCTCGCCACCGTCGATCTGCCGGAAGCCTGGGACGCCGGGATGCGCGCCTCGCTCGGGCTGTCCACCATCGACGACCCGGCCAACGGGCCGATGCAGGACGTCCACTGGCCGTCGGGCGCCTTCGGCTATTTCCCGTCCTATACGCTGGGCGCCATGATCGCGGCCCAGCAATGGAGCGCCATCGAAAGGGAGATCCCGGACGTCGGGGACCAGCTTGCCGGCGGCCAGTTCGAAGCCGTCAACGACTGGCGCCGGCGGCACGTCTGGTCGCAGGGCTCACGGTTCCCGACGCCGGAGCTGATCGCCCGCGCCACCGGCGAGCCGCTGAACGCGGATCACTTCATCCGCCATCTCGAGCTGCGATACGGAAGCTGATCCGCGCCGCGAAGCGGCCTTACGCGACCCAAAGGAAGACGATCCGGCCCAGCGCGCCGAGCAGCAGCGCGAAGGTGGCGATCGCCTGCACGAAGAAACCGGGATAACGCCGCATCGGCGCCGCCACGTAGCCGGCGAAATAGGCGATGCGGCCGGCCATCCACAGGAGCCCGAAACCGGCAGCCCACCAGGCGTTCCAGTAGACCGCGAACAGCCACATCGCAGGCAGGAAGATCGGCAGCCATTCCAGCGTGTTGGAATGCGCCCTGACCGCCCGTTCGAGCAGCGGATCCCCGGTCATCGCCGGCGCGGCGATACCCGTCTTCCTATGCGTGCGCGCAACCATCACGGACATGCCGAAGATCATCAGCCCGCACAAAAGGGTAACGACCGCAACGGGGGCGTACCGTTCCATCCTGCATTCCTGTCGATCACGCGGCACAAGACAACCAGACCTCGTGCGGGACCGCAAGATGCGCCGCGCTTTTACCTTGCAAGGCGCCGGCCTCTCGGCCGACACTGCGGCGAAACGGGAGGGCCGGATGGCACTGCAGGCGGATGCGATCGTCGTCGGCGGGGGGCTGGCGGGGCTGGTGGCGGCCGCCGAGCTGGCGGATGCCGGCCGCAAGGTCGTCATCCTCGAGCAGGAAGGCGGGAATTCGCTGGGCGGACAGGCCTTCTGGTCGCTCGGAGGGCTGTTCTTCGTCGACAGCCCCGAGCAGCGCCGCATGCGCATACGCGACAGCCGGGAGCTTGCATTGCAGGACTGGCTCGGTTCGGCGCAGTTCGACCGGCCCGAGGATTTCTGGCCGCGCAGGACCGCCGAAGCCTATGTCGACTTCGCGGCCGGCGAGATGCGCTCCTGGCTGTATGCGATGGGCATGCGCTGGTTCCCCGTCGTCGGCTGGGCCGAACGCGGCGGCGCGCTGGCCACCGGCCACGGCAATTCCGTGCCGCGCTTCCACATCACGTGGGGCACCGGACCCGGCGTCGTCGAGCCGTTCGAACGGCGCGTGCGCCGCCACGTCGAGGCGGGCCGCGTCGTGTTGCGGTTCCGCCATCGCGTCAGCCGCCTCGTCAGGACCAGGGGCGTCGTCACCGGCGTCGCCGGCGAGGTGCTGGAGCCATCGACGGTGGAGCGCGGCTGCCGCTCGGGGCGCACGGCCGTCGGCGAATTCGAGCTGTCGGCCGCCGCCGTGCTGGTGACCTCGGGCGGCATCGGCGGCGATCTCGACCTCGTGCGCAGGAACTGGCCGGTCGAGCGTCTCGGCCCCGCGCCGAAGCACATGATCTGCGGCGTGCCGCACCATGTCGACGGCCGCATGGTGGGGATCGCGAAGAAGGCCGGCGCGGCGACCATCAACACCGACCGGATGTGGCATTATACGGAAGGGGTGAAGAACTGGGCGCCGATCTGGCCGCTGCACGGCATCCGCATCCTGCCCGGCCCGTCCTCGATCTGGCTCGACGCGCGCGGCAACCGGCTGCCGGCGCCCTGCCTGCCGGGGTTCGACACGCTGTCGACACTGAAGCACATCCTGGCCACCGGCCACGATTATTCGTGGTTCGTGCTCACCCAGAGGATCATCAGGAAGGAGTTCGCCCTGTCCGGATCCGAGCAGAACCCGGACTTCACCTCCAGGAGCTGGCGGGCGGTCCTGAAGAGCCGGCGCGGGGCGGGCGCCCCGCCCCCGGTCGAGGCCTTCAAGCAGCATGGCGAGGACTTCATCGTCCGCACCGACCTGCGCGACCTCGTCGCCGCCATGAACGACCTCGCCGGCGAGGGCCTGCTCGACCATGACCACATCGAGGCGCAGATCGCCGCGCGCGACCGCGAGCTGGACAACCCTTATTGCAAGGATGCGCAGGTGACGGCGATCCGCGGTGCGCGGGCCTATCTCGGCGACAAGCTGGTGCGCACGGCGCGGCCGCACAGGATCCTCGATCCCGCCAACGGCCCGCTGATCGCGGTGCGGCTGCACATCCTCACCCGCAAGACATTGGGAGGCTTGCATACAGATATCGACGGCCGCGTGCTCGATTCCGCCGGCGAGGCGATCCCCGGCCTTTACGCCGCTGGCGAGGTCTCGGGCTTCGGCGGGGGCGGCTATCACGGCTACAACGCGCTGGAAGGCACGTTTCTGGGAGGTTGCATCTTTTCGGGCCGCAATGCCGGCCGCCATGCTGCCGCGGCCCTTGCATGATGCGTCGCAGCCGGGACGGTTGATCGGGATGCCGTCTGGCGTCCACGAACGGCCGGTTCCGCTTCCATCAGGTTACCCAGCCATGATCCGCCCGACGCATGTTTTGACGCTTTCGTGCGACGACCGTCCGGGAATCAGGGGGCGATCGGGGCGGCGCTTGCAGGGGCCGGGGCTTCATGGCGAATGCGCTTTCGCCGAGCGCTGCCAGCGCCGGGCGCGGCGCTCTGAGAGGTCCGGCGCTGCCGCCGCGCGCGGGGTGCGGATGACAGGGCCGGCCCACCCGATGGCGGCCGGCGCCTCGCGCCGGGCATATGAAGACGACGCCTATCCAGGCCGGCATGGAGCAGGCGGGCCGGCCGGCTGTTACTCCGCCGCTCCCTTGAAAGCATGGGCGCCCGTCTCGAACTGCAGCCGCGCCAGCCGCGCATAGACCCCGTTCTTCGCCACCAGGCTCTTGTGCGTGCCTTCCTCGACGATGCGGCCCTCGTCCATGACGAGGATGCGGTCGGCCTTGAGCACGGTCGCCAGCCTGTGCGCGATGACGATCGTCGTGCGCCCTTCCATCAGCCGCTCCAGCGCCGTCTGCACCAGCGTCTCGCTCTCCGCGTCCAGCGCCGAAGTCGCCTCGTCGAGAAGCAGGATCGGCGCGTCGCGCAGGATGGCGCGCGCGATCGCGATGCGCTGGCGCTGGCCGCCCGACAGCGTCACGCCGCGCTCGCCCAGACGCGTGTCGTAGCCTTCCGGCAGCGCCGCGATGAAGTCGTGCGCGAGCGCGTCGCGCGCCGCCGCCTCGATCTGGGCGGCCGTCGCGCCCGGCCGGCCGAAGGCGATGTTGTCGCGGGCCGAGGCCGCGAACACGGTCACGTCCTGCGGCACGATGGCGATGCGCCGCCGCGCCTCGGACGGATCGGCGCGGGCGAGATCGACACCGTCGATCGCCACCTCGCCCGCAGCCGGGTCGTAATAGCGCAGCAGAAGCGAGAAGATCGTGCTCTTGCCGGCCCCCGACGGCCCGACGATGGCCACCGTCTCGCCCGGCGCCACCGTAAACGAGATGCCGTCGAGCACCGTCCGCTCGAGCCTGACGGGATAGGCGAAACGGACATCGCGGAAGGCGATCGCGCCCTGCGACGGGTCCGGCAGCCGCAGCAGATCGGCCGGCGCGCCGACGGCCGACACCTCCTCCAGCAACTCCGTCATCCGCTCGGCGGCGCCCGCGGCCTGGGAAAGCTCGCCCCATACTTCCGACAGCGCGCCGAGCGCGCCCGCCGCCAGCACCGAATAGATCAGGAACTGGGTGAGCGTGCCGGCCGTCATCGTTCCGGACAGCAGGTCGCGCGAGCCGATCCACAGCACCGCGACCACGGAGGCCGACGACAGCAGGATGACGAAGAAGGTGAGGAAGGCGCGCGCGAGCACCGAGGCGCGCGCCGCGCGGAAGGCGGCCTCCACGGCAGCTGCGAAGCGGCTGGTGACGTAAGCCTCGTTGGTGAAGGCCTGCAGGGTGCGCACCGCGCCGAGTTGCTCGCCGGCATAGGCCGTGGCCTCCGCCAGCGTGTCCTGCGCACCGCGCGACTTCCTGCGCACCGAGCGGCCGAAGCCGACCAGCGGCAGCACGATCAGCGGGATCGCGCCGAGCACGATCGCCGAAAGCTTGGGGCTGGTGATCACCATCATCACCGCCGAGCCCAGCCCCATGATGGCGTTGCGCAGCGCGACCGAGGCCGTCGCTCCGACCGCCGATTTGATCTGGGTCGCGTCGGCGGTCAGCCGCGACACGATCTCGCCGCTCTGCGAACGGTCGAAGAAGGCCGGCGACAGTTGCGCGACATGCGCGAACACGTCGCGGCGGATGTCGGCGACGACGCGCTCTCCGAGCGTGACCACGAAATAGTAGCGGGCGGCCGAGGCGAGCGCCAGCAGCGCCGCGATCACCATCAGCATGGCGAAATATTGCGCGATGAAGCCGGAATCGGCATTGCCGAACCCGTGGTCGATCATGCGCCGCACGGCCGTCGGCAGCGCCAGCGTCATCGCCGCGGCGAGAACGAGGAAGACGACCGCACCCGCGACCAGCCTGCGGTAGCGGCCGAGATAGGGCAGGAGGCGCCGCAGCGGCCGCAGCGAGCGGCGCTGCCCGGCCTCGACATTCGCTTGCGCCATCGCTTGCCCTCTGCCAGTGCCGGGATCGTCGTGAATGCGCTGCCGGCCTTGTCTGCCCTGTCGGGCTGATGTATAGGCTCGCCCAACCGTTTTCGAGGCCGTAGCCTTCATTGGCCGCGGCTTCAAGTTTCACAGACTGGGTGAGATCGCCGCAGCTTCGCCCGCGGCAGCCCCGACCAGCAGGACAAGACGCCATGAAAGCCGACATCCATCCCGCCTACCACACCATCAAGGTCGTCATGACCGACGGCACCGAATACCTTACCCGCTCGACATGGGGCAAGGAAGGCGACACGCTCAACCTCGACATCGACCCCAACTCGCATCCGGCCTGGACCGGCGGCCAGCAGAACCTGGTCGACCGCGGCGGCCGCCTGTCGAAGTTCAAGAACAAGTTCGCCAATCTCGGCATCTGAGCGGCGCGGCACGGACTGAAAAAAGCCCCGTTCCGTCGGGGCTTTTTCGTTGGGCGCAAGCGGCCATGCGGGAAACCGCCCTCGGCGTTGCCTTTTCCTCATGATGAGCAGGGATCGCACGCCGACGCCGTGGCGGTGCTTCTTTCCCGTCCGCAAAAAGGGAATGCGGCAGGCCGGCAGGCGAGCAAGATGCCCCGGATCTCAGATATGGATCGCCTTGTCGACGGCGGCGAGCGCGGCCTCCCTGACGGCTTCCGACAATGTCGGATGCGCATGGCAGGTGCGGGCGAGATCTTCCGCCGCGCCGGAAAACTCCATCAGAACGGCACCCTCGTGGATCATCTCGCCGGCGCCGAAGCCGATGATGTGGACGCCGAGCACACGGTCGCTGGCCGCGTCGGCGAGCACCTTGACGAACCCGTCGGTCTGCAGCATGGCGCGCGCCCGGCCGTTGGCCGTGAACGGGAACTTGCCGGTCTTGTAGGCGACCCCGGCCTTCTTCAGCTCTTCCTCGGTCTTGCCCACCGAGGCGACCTCGGGGCTGGTATAGACCACCGCTGGGATGACGTCGTAGTTCACATGGCCGCGCTGGCCCGCAATGGTCTCGGCCACCGCCACGCCCTCGTCCTCGGCCTTGTGGGCGAGCATCGGCCCCGCCACCGCGTCGCCGATGGCGTAGATGCCCTCGACATTCGTCTGCAGATGCGCGTCGGTCTTCACGCGGCCGCGCTCGTCGAGCGCGACGCCGGCCTCCGCCAGCCCGAGCCCTTCGGTGTAGGGCCTGCGGCCGGTCGCGACCAGCACCGCATCAGCCTCGATCGTCTCCGCCGCGCCGCCCTTGACCGGCTCGAACGTCACCGCCGCGCCCTTGCCGGCCCTGGCGACGCCGGTCACCCTGGCACCCAGCCTGAACTCGAGCCCCTGCTTGGCGAGCAGGCGCTGCATCTGTTTGGCGACCTCGCCGTCCATGCCGCCGAGGATGGTGTCGAGATATTCGACCACCGTCACCTTCGCGCCGAGCCGCGCCCACACCGAACCGAGCTCCAGCCCGATCACGCCGCCGCCGACCACGACCAGGTGGCCCGGCACCTTGGCGAACTCCAGCCCCCCGGTCGACGACACGATCGCCTTCTCGTCGAACGCGACCTCGACGCCGGGGATGCCGGCGACGTCGGAGCCGGTGGCGATGACGATGTTCGCCGTCTCCAGCGTCTCGCCCTTGCCGCCTTCCAGCGCGACCTCGACCCTGCCTTTTCCGGCGACGCGGCCGGTCCCGTGGAAGGTGTCGATCTTGTTCTTCTTCATCAGGAACACCAGGCCCTTGGTGTTCTGCTCCACGGTCTGGCTCTTGTGCGCCATCATCTGCTTGAGGTCGAGCTTCGGCTTGCCGACCTGGACGCCGAAGGCCGCCAGCCCGTGCTGCGCTTCGACGAACTTTTCCGAAGCCTGCAGCAGCGCCTTGGAGGGAATGCAGCCGACATTGACGCAGGTGCCGCCGAAGGTCGTGCGCTTTTCCACCAGCGCGACCTTGAGGCCAAGCTGCGCGGCCTTGATGGCGCACACATAACCGCCCGGACCGGCCCCGATCACGACGACGTCATATTGAGCCATTTATGTTCTCCAGGATGCGGGGCGCGCTACCAGACGAGGCGCCACAGGATGATTGCGATGCCGACGCCGGCCACCATCCACGCGAGCGAACGGTAATAGGCGACGCCGCCGAGATAGAGCGGGAGGTAGACGACCCGCGCCCAGAAATAAAGGGCGGCGCCGAACCCGCTCCACCAGTCGGCCTTGCCGGCAAGGGTGACGGCAAGCGAAAGCGCGGCGAAGACGGAAAAGGTTTCGAGGAAATTGCGCAGCGCCCGCTCCGCCCGGCCGCCGAGCGTGCCCGGCTCGCGCCATACGTCGCGCGGGCCGGCATTGTATTTCGGGCCGAGTGCGCGCGTCAGAAGCAGCGACTGGCAGGCGATATGGACGGCCGCCAGCAGCGCGGCCAGCGCCAGATAGGCGATTTCGGTCGGCAGGCCGGGAATCGGCGAGGCAGCCAGGAACGCCATCTCAGCGCGCTCCCGGAATGGCGGGGCAGGCCGGGCCGACCATCATGGCGGGACCGTCCTAAAGGTCCAGCACCAGCCGCTCGGGGTCCTCGAGGCTTTCCTTGACGCGCACGAGGAAGGTCACGGCCTCCTTGCCGTCGACGATGCGGTGGTCGTAGCTGAGCGCCAGATACATCATCGGCCTAATCACGATCTGGCCGCCGACCACGACCGGCCGTTCCTGGATCTTGTGCATGCCGAGGATGCCGGACTGCGGCGCATTCAGGATCGGCGTCGACATCAGCGAGCCGTAGACGCCGCCGTTCGAGATGGTGAAGGTGCCGCCCTGCAGGTCGGCCATGGCGAGCTTGCCGTCGCGCGCGGCCGCGCCCAGCCGGCCGATTTCCTTCTCGATTTCGGCGATGCTCATGGCATCCGCGTCGCGGACCACCGGCACGACGAGACCCTTGTCGGTGCCGACCGCGACGCCGATATGGGCATAGTTCTTGTAGATGACGTCGGTGCCGTCGATCTCGGCATTGACCGCCGGGATCTCCTTCAGGGCATGAGTCACCGCTTTGGTGAAGAAGCCCATGAAGCCCAGCTTCACCCCGTGCTTCTTCTCGAACACGTCCTTGTATCTGTTGCGCAGGTCCATCACCGCCTTCATGTCCACCTCGTTGAAGGTGGTCAGCATGGCGGCGGCGTTCTGCGCATCCTTGAGCCTGCGCGCGATCGTCTGGCGCAGGCGGGTCATCTTCACCCGCTCCTCGCGCGCCTCGTCGCCGGCCGGCGACGGCGCACGCGCAACCGCCGGCATCTCCGCCGGCTGCGACGGCGCGCCGGATGCGCCCTTGGCGATCGCCTCCAGGACGTCGCCCTTGAGCACCTGCCCGCGCTTGCCGGAGCCGGAAACCTGATCGGCCGAAAGGTTGTTTTCGGCCAGCAGCTTGGCTGCCGAGGGGGCCGGCGGCGCCTTGCGTGTCTCGATCGGCCCCTCGCCGGCGATCGCGGCGGTCTTGGCCGCCGCCTCCTTCGTGCTCGACGCGGCAGCGCCGCCGGCCGCCTGCGCGACGGCGTCCTTCTTCTCCGCCTTCGCCGGCGCGGCCGCCTTGCCCTCGCCGATCATGCCGAGCAGGGCGCCCACCGCGACCGTGTCGCCCTCTCCGGCGCTGATCTCGGCCAGCGTGCCGGCCGCGGGCGCCGGCACTTCGAGCGTCACCTTGTCGGTCTCGAGTTCCACCAGCGTCTCGTCGGCTGCGACGGCGTCGCCGGCCTTCTTGAACCATTTTCCGACGGTCGCCTCGGTGACCGATTCGCCGAGCGTGGGTACGCGGATTTCGGTAGCCATATGTCTTGTCCGTGCCTTCGATCCGGTTTCTGCTTACTTGTCGCCGAGCGCGTCTTCGAGAAACGCCTGGAGCTGCGCGAGATGCTTCGACATCAGGCCCGTCGCCGGCGAGGCGGCGGCCGGCCGGCCGGTGTAGCGCACCCGCTGGTGCCTGGCCTCGATATGCTGCAGCACCCATTCCAGATAGGGGTCGATGAAGGACCAGGCGCCCATGTTCTTGGGCTCCTCCTGGCACCATACCACCTCCGCGTTGCGGAAACGCGACAGCTCGTTGATCAGCGCCTTGGCGGGGAACGGATAAAGCTGCTCCACGCGCAGCAGGTAGATGTCGTCGATGCCGCGCTTCTCGCGTTCCTCGTAGAGGTCGTAATAGACCTTTCCGGTGCACAGCACCACGCGGCGGATCTTCGAATCCTTGACCAGCTTGATCGGCTCGTTGCCGAGATACTGTGCATCGTCCCACAGGAGCCGGTGGAACGAGCTCTCGCCCGACAGCTCGGCCAGCGTCGAGACCGCCCGCTTGTGGCGCAGCAGCGACTTCGGCGTCATCAGGATCAGCGGCTTGCGGAAGTCCCGCTTCAATTGCCGGCGCAGGATGTGGAAATAGTTGGCCGGCGTCGTGCAGTTGGCGACCTGCATGTTGTCTTCCGCGCAGAGCTGGAGAAAACGCTCCAGCCGGGCCGAGGAATGCTCCGGACCCTGGCCTTCGTAGCCGTGCGGCAGCAGGCACACCAGGCCCGACATCCGCAGCCACTTCCTCTCGCCCGACGAGATGAACTGGTCGAACACCACCTGCGCGCCGTTGGCGAAGTCGCCGAACTGGGCCTCCCACAGCGTCAGCGCCTTCGGCTCCGCCAGGCTGTAGCCGTATTCGAAGCCGAGCACCGCCTCTTCGGAGAGCATCGAGTTGATGACCTCGTAGAGCGCCTGCTGCGGGCCGAGATGGTTGAGCGGGATGTAGCGGGTCTCGTCGCGCTGGTGGTAGAGGACCGAATGGCGCTGCGAGAACGTGCCGCGCTCCGAATCCTGGCCCGACAGGCGCACCGGGTTGCCGTCCATCAGGATCGACCCGAAGGCGAGCGCCTCGGCCGTCGACCAGTCGATGCCCTCGCCGGTGTCGATCATCTTGCGCCGGTTCTCGAGGAAGCGGCCGATCGTCTTGTGGACCTCGAAATCCGCCGGCACCTCGGTCAGCTTGCGGCCGATCTCCTTGAGCTGCTTGGCCGGCACCGCGGTCTTGCCGCGCCGCTGCTCGTCCTGGTTGTCGGCCGTCCGCAGCCCCGACCACGCGCCGTCCAGCCAGTCGGCCTTGTTGGGCTTGTAGCTCTGGCCGGTCTCGAACTCGACCTCCAGATGGGCGCGCCAGTCCGCGCGCATCGCCTCGACCTCGTCGTGGGTCAAGAGTCCTTCCTCGACCAGCTTGTCGGCGTAGATCTGCACCGTCGTCGGGTGCTTGCGGATCTCGCGATACATCAGCGGCTGGGTGAATGCCGGCTCGTCGCCCTCATTGTGGCCGAAGCGGCGGTAGCAGAACATGTCGATGACCACCGGCTTCTGGAAGGTCATCCGGTACTCGGTCGCTACCTTGGCGGCATAGACCACCGCCTCGGGATCGTCGCCATTGACGTGGAAGATCGGCGCCTCGACCATCTTGGCCACGTCCGACGGATAGGGCGAGGAGCGCGAGAAGCGCGGATTGGTGGTGAAGCCGATCTGGTTGTTGATGATGAAATGCAGCGTGCCGGCGACCCGGTGGCCGCGCAGGCCCGACAGCCCGAAGCACTCGGCGACCACGCCCTGGCCGGCGAAGGCGGCGTCGCCGTGGATGAGCAGCGGCAGCACCTTGGCCCGCTCCTCCAGCGGCACGATCTCCTCGCGCCCGCGGCTGGAGAGCTGGTCCTGCTTGGCGCGCGCCTTGCCCATCACCACCGGGTTGACGATCTCCAGATGCGAGGGGTTCGCCGTCAGCGACAGGTGGACCCTGTTGCCGTCGAACTCGCGGTCGGACGATGCGCCGAGATGGTATTTCACGTCGCCCGAGCCCTCGACGTCGTCCGGCGCGAACGAGCCGCCCTTGAATTCGTGGAAGATCGCCCGGTGCGGCTTGGCCATCACCTGCGACAGCACGTTGAGCCGGCCGCGGTGGGCCATGCCCAGCACGATCTCCTTCAGGCCCATCGCGCCGCCACGCTTGATGATCTGCTCCAGCGCCGGGATCAGGGATTCGCCGCCGTCGAGGCCGAAGCGCTTGGTGCCCTTGTATTTCAGGTCGATGAACTGCTCGAAGCCTTCCGCCTCGATCAGCTTCGACAGGATCGCCAGCTTGCCGTTCGTGGTGAAGGCAATGCCCTTGTCCTTCCCTTCGATGCGCTCCTGGATCCACGCCTTCTCGTCGGGGTTGGAGATGTGCATGAACTCGACGCCGAGCGTCGAGCAATAGGTGCGCTGCAGGATGTCGAGCATCTCGCGCACGGTCGCGAATTCCAGGCCGAGCACGTTGTCGATGAAGATCTTGCGGTCGAGGTCGGCCTCGCCGAATCCATAGGCTTCGGGCGACAGCTCGTCGTAGTCCTCCTGCGCCTGCTCGATCCCCAGCGGGTCGAGATTGGCGTGCAGGTGGCCGCGCATCCGATAGGCCCGGATCATCATGATGGCGTGGACCGAATCCTGCGTCGCGCGCATGATCTCGGCATCCGACACGGAGGCGCCGCCGGTCGCCGCCTTCGCCTTCAGCCGGGTGTCGATGTGCTTTTCGACCTGGCTCCAGTCGCCGTCGAGCGCCGATACCAGCTCGCCGTTGGCGGCGAGCGGCCAGCCCCTGGTCCGCCACGACGCGCCCTCGGCGTTCTTCACCACGTCGGCCGCGTCGTCCCTGAGGCCGGCGAAGAAGTCGCGCCATTCGGCATCGACCGAGGCCGGATCCCGCCCGTACTGCGCATAGAGCTCGTCGATGTAGCCGGCATTGCCTCCGTAAAGGAAGGAGGTCAGCGAAAACTGGTCGTTGGCCTTGTCTTGTCGTGCCATCTCGTGCCGGAGCGCCGCGCTCCGTCTCCTGTTCTGCGCGGGCGGCGCCCGCCCGGGTTCCCCACGGGGCTATCCGCCCTCTGTGTGCTGAAAATGCGCCGGTCCGAGGGCGGGCCGACGCATTCTCCCATTTCCGCCTGCCGGTCTCAGCCCTTGATGGCTTCGACCAGCGTCTTGCCCAGCCGCGCCGGCGACGGCGAAACGCGGATGCCCGCCGCCTCCATCGCCGCGATCTTGTCTTCGGCGCCGCCCTTGCCGCCGGAGATCACCGCGCCCGCATGCCCCATCGTGCGGCCGGGAGGGGCCGTGCGGCCGGCGATGAAGCCGGCCATCGGCTTCTTCCTGCCGCGCCGCGCCTCGTCCTTCAGGAACTGCGCCGCATCCTCCTCGGCCGAGCCGCCGATCTCGCCGATCATGATGATCGACTGCGTCGCCTCGTCCGCCAGGAACATCTCCAGGATGTCGATGAACTCCGTTCCCTTGACCGGGTCGCCGCCGATGCCGACGGCCGTGCTCTGGCCCAGCCCCTCATTGCTGGTCTGGAACACCGCCTCGTAGGTAAGCGTGCCGGAGCGGGACACGACGCCCACCGAGCCCTTGCGGAAGATGTTGCCGGGCATGATGCCGATCTTGCATTCGTCGGGGGTGACGACGCCCGGGCAGTTGGGGCCGATCAGCCGCGACGTCGACCGGTCGAGCCGCGCCTTGACCCTGACCATGTCGAGCACCGGAATGCCCTCGGTGATGCACACGATCAGCGGCATCCCGGCATCGATCGCCTCGATGATGGCCTCGGCCGCGCCTGCCGGCGGGACATAGACCACCGACGCCGTCGCGCCGGTCTTTTCGCGGCCTTCCGCGACGGTGGCGAAGATGGGCAGCGTCTCGCCCCCGGAGCCGGTCCAGGTCTCGCCGCCCTTCTTCGGATGGATGCCGCCGACCATCTTCGTGCCGTGATAGGCGAGCGCCTGCTCGGTATGGAACGTCCCGGTCTTGCCGGTGAGGCCCTGGACGAGAACCCTGGTGTCTTTGTTGACGAGAATGGACATCAGGCTCGGTTCCCCTTCACCGCGTTGACGATCTTCTGCGCGGCATCGTCGAGATCGTCGGCCGAGATCACGTTCAGCCCGCTCTCGTTGATGATCTTCTTGCCGAGCTCGACATTGGTGCCTTCGAGCCGCACCACCAGCGGCACCTGCAGCCCTACGTCCTTCACCGCCGCGATCACGCCCTCGGCGATGATGTCGCACTTCATGATGCCGCCGAAGATGTTGACGAGGATGCCCTTCACGTTCGGGTCGGCGGTGATGATCTTGAAGGCCGCCGTCACCTTCTCCTTCGAGGCGCCGCCGCCGACGTCGAGGAAGTTGGCCGGCTCCGCCCCGTAGAGCTTGATGATGTCCATCGTGGCCATGGCCAGCCCGGCGCCGTTGACCATGCAGCCGATATTGCCGTCCAGCGCCACATAGGAAAGGTCGTATTTCGACGCCTCGATCTCCTTGGCGTCCTCCTCGGTCGTGTCGCGCAGCTCGACCATGTCGGCATGGCGGAACAGCGCGTTGTTGTCGAACGACACCTTGGCGTCGAGCACCCTGAGCCGGCCGTTCTTCATGACGATCAGCGGGTTGACCTCGAGCAGGCTCATGTCCTTCTCGGCGAACGCCCTGTAGAGCGCGGGAAACAGGCTCTCGCCGTCGCGCGCCGCCTCGCCGGAGAGCTGCAGCGCCGCGTTGAGCCGGCTCACGTCGGCCGCCGTGACGCCCGCATCGGGATCGATGGCGACGGTGACGATCTTCTCCGGCGTGTCGTGCGCGACCTGCTCGATATCCATGCCGCCTTCGGTGGACACCACGAAGGCCACGCGGCCGACCGTGCGATCGACGAGGATCGACAGGTAGAGCTCGCGCTCGATGTCGGCGCCGTCCTCGATATAGAGGCGGTTGACCTGCTTGCCGGCGGGGCCGGTCTGCTTGGTCACCAGCGTATGGCCGAGCATCGCGCGCGCATGGGCGACGACCTGGTCGACGCTACGCGCCAGCCGCACCCCGCCCGGCGCGTCGGCGGCGAGCTCCTTGAACTTGCCCTTGCCGCGCCCGCCGGCATGGATCTGGCTCTTCACCACATAAAGCGGCCCGGGCAGCTTGCCGGCGGCGGCCTCCGCCTCGTCCGCCGAGAAGATGGGGACGCCGGCCGCGACCGGCGCGCCATATCCCTTGAGTATCTGCTTGGCCTGGTATTCGTGGATGTTCATCGGGTGGGCACCGTCACTTCTTCAGGTTGGGGGCGATCTGGATGCAAGCCTCGCACAGCGTCTGGACGGCCGCCACCGATTTGTCGAACATCTTCTGCTCGCTCTTGCTGAAGTCCAGCTCGATGACCCGCTCGACGCCGCCCGCGCCGATCACCACCGGCACGCCGACATACATGTTCTTGAGGCCGTACTGGCCCGACAGATGCGCCGCGCAGGGCAGCACCCGCTTCTTGTCCCTGAGATAGGCCTCGGCCATCGCGATCGCCGAGGAGGCCGGCGCATAATAGGCCGAGCCGCTCTTCAGCAGCGCGACGATCTCGCCGCCGCCCTTGCGGGTGCGCTCGACGATCGCCTCCAGCTTCTCCTTGGTCGTCCAGCCCATCTTGATGAGATCCGGCAGCGGGATGCCGGCCACCGTCGAATAGCGCACCATCGGCACCATGTCGTCGCCGTGGCCGCCCAGCGTCATCGCCGAGACGTCCTCGACCGAAACCTTGAACTCCTCGGCGAGGAAGTAGCGGAAACGGGCCGAATCGAGCACGCCGGCCATGCCGACCACATGGCTCTTCGGCAGCCCGGAGAACTTCTGCAGCGCCCACACCATCGCATCCAGCGGGTTGGTGATGCAGATCACGAAGGCCTTCGGCGCGTATTTCTTGATGCCGGCGCCGACCTGCTCCATCACCTTGAGGTTGATGCCCAGAAGGTCGTCGCGGCTCATGCCCGGCTTGCGCGGCACGCCGGCCGTCACGATGCAGACGTCGGCTCCCTCGATCGCCGAATATTCGTTGACGCCGGTGAGCCGCGCGTCGAACCCCTCGACCGGCGAGGATTCGGCGATGTCGAGCGACTTGCCCTGCGGCAGCCCTTCGGCAATGTCGAACATCACGACGTCGCCGAGTTCCTTGAGGCCGACCAGATGGGCCAGGGTGCCGCCGATCATGCCGGAGCCGATGAGAGCGATCTTGCTGCGTGCCATGAGAAAGGATTTCCCTTGAATTTCCGCCGGGAGCCGGCCGGATGCAGGTGGAAGAAACGACGCGATTTCGCCGCTGCCATAGACGTGTCCCGCAAATCTTTCAATTCATTCTTTCGACGCCAACGATTTCAATCGTTTATAACTATTGGCAATTACGTAAACGTAAGAAAATCGGATATTCGGGCACCTTCGGACCTCGGTGCGGACAGGCGACCGTCCGGCATGCCTGCGCCCGGTCCGCAGCGATACCCGGCCTCGATCCCCCGGGGGGTACGGTGCCGCGCGGTCGCTTTCCGCCGCCGCGGCACCCGGGGCTGTTTCGTGAAGCCGTTTTGCGGCAATCTCGCATCGCTCCTGCTCCGGGTTCCGCATGGCCACGCTGCTTTCGCTCCTCCACATCTCGGTCTTCGCCGCCGTCACGCTCAGGGTCCTGGCCCGCTCCGACATGCTGCCCGCGACCCGCGTCGCGTGGATCCTCGTGCTGCTGGCCCTGCCTCTGCTCGGCCTGGTCCTCTATTTCTTCTTCGGCGAGGTGCATTTTCGCGGCAGGGTCCAGCGAGCCCACGCCGCGGCGGCCCGGTCCACCCGCGCGCTGGTCGCAAACAGCGGCGCCGCGCCCGACATCGCGCGCTTCGGCGGCGCCAGCGCCTTCGCGACCTCCGTCAACGGTTTCGGCCCCACCTTCGGCAACCGCGGCGAGCTGCTGGAAAGCCCTGCCGGCGCCCGCGCGCGGCTGATCGCGGATTTCGACGCCGCCGAAAGCAGCATCGACCTGCTCTACTACATATGGCTCGACGACGAGACCGGCCGCGCGGTCGCCGACGCCCTGATCCGGGCAACCGGCCGCGGCGTGCGCTGCCGCGTGCTCGTCGACGCCATCGGCGCGCGCGCCTTCGTGCGCAGCGACACCTGGGCACGGATGAAGGCGGCGGGGGTGGACACCGAGATCTGCCTGCCGCTCGGAAATCCGCTCGTGACCGTGTTCCTGCGCCGGCTCGACCTGCGCAACCACCGCAAGATCACCGTCATCGACGGGCGCATCCTTCACTGCGGCAGCCAGAACTGCGCCGACGCCGCATTCCGCGTGAAGGCCCGCTATGCGCCCTGGGTCGATATCATGGTCCGGTTCGAGGGGCCGGTCGCCCGCCAGATGCACCTGCTCTTCCTGCAGGACTGGCTGACCTGCCGGCCGGGAAGCCCCGACCCGCTTCCGGACGCTGCCGAGCCGGGGCCGGGTTTCGTCGCGCAGGCGGTCGGCACCGGCCCCAACATCAACCACGACGTGACGCCGCAGCTTTTCGCGCGCCTGTTCGGCGAGGCGAAGCGGGAGCTGGTGATCTCGACCCCTTATTTCGTCCCCGGCGAAACGGTCTGCCAGACCCTGATGGGCGTCGCCCGTTCCGGCGTCCCGGTGACGCTGATCGTGCCGGCCCGCAACGATTCCGGCTTCGTCTCGCGCGCCAGCCGCTCCTACTATCCGAGGCTGCTCGCGGCGGGGGTGAAGATTGCGGAGTTCAATGGCGGGCTGCTGCATGCCAAGACGCTGACGATCGATGGGGAGGCGGCCTTCATCGGCTCGTCCAATCTCGACATCCGCAGCTTCGACCTCAATTTCGAGAACGACATCCTGCTCAGGGATGCGCCGCTCGCAGGCGCCATCCGCGAAAGGCAGATGCAGTATCTGGCCAGCTCGACCATTGTCGATCCGGCTGCCGTGGTCGCCTGGTCGTTGCCGCGGCGCATCTGGCTCAACGCCTTCGCCGTCGTCGGGCCGCTTCTATGACGCGGCGTCCGCCTCGCCGGCCAGCCAGCCGTCCAGCCATTCCTTCGACTGCATCTCGACCAGCCGCGAGGCCGTCCGCACGAATTCGAAGGCTTCGGTGCCGGTGGTGCCGGCATAGAGCGCGTCGGGCGCTGCACCGGCGCTTGCCACCAGCCGCCGCTTGCGGTCGTAGAGCGTGTCGACGAGCAGGATGAAGCGCTTGGCCTCGTTGCGCTGCGACGCCTTGAGGACCGGAATGTCGTCGATGAAGACGGTATCGTAGCTGTCGGCGATCGCCAGGTAGTCGCGCGCCGCCAGCGGCTTCTCGCACAAATCGGCGAAGGCGAAGCGCGCGGCCCGGCCGGCCGCCATCGGCACGTCCACCCGCCGCCCCTTGACCGCTACCGAAGCCGGCGCGGCGGCGCGGCCGTCGGTCACCGTCGCCCACGCCTCGTCCATCGCCTGCCGGGCCTCGGGGCCGAGCGGCGTGATGTAGACCGGCATGCGCGCAAGCCTGCGCATCCGGTAATCGGTATCGCTGTCGAGATTGATGATCTCGGCATAACGCTTGAGGATCGCGATGAAAGGCAGGAACAGGCCGCGGTTCAGCCCGTCGCGATAAAGATCGCCGGGGGCGACGTTCGACGTGGCGACCAGGACGACCCCTTCCTCGAACAGCGCCGAGAACAGCCGGGACAGGATCATCGCATCGGCGATGTCGGTGACGGCGAACTCGTCGAAGCACAACACCCATGCGTCCTGCGCCAGCGCCCGCGCGACCGGCGGCACCGGATCGCTCTCCTTGGTCTCGCCGCGCCGGAACGCTTCGCGGTGCCTGTGCACGCGGTCGTGCACGTCGGCCATGAAGGCGTTGAAATGAGCCCGCCGCTTGCGGGTCGCCGGCACTAGATCGAAGAACATGTCCATCAGCATGGTCTTGCCGCGCCCGACCCCGCCATGGATGTAGAGCCCTTTCACCGGCGTGCGCCGGGCCCGCCGCGCGAACAGCCAGCCGAGCGAGCTCTGCTTGGCCGCCATGCGCTTGTCGCGGATCTCCGACAGCAGCCGGTCGAGCGACCGCGCGACCGCGACCTGGCCCGGATCGCGCGCAAGCTGGCCGTTCTCGACCAGATCGGCATAGCGCCGCTCCAACGAAGCATGCGGGGTCAGGCCATCGCGCAGGGACATGTCGGTTCCGCTGAAGCATGCCGCCCGGAAATGGAATCCGCTCCGGGACAACGACACGCGTGAATGAAAGAAGTTGGGGGGTCGGGACCTGTTAATCTGGCTGAAACGGTCGGAGCGGATCTGTGCGGATACGAGGAGCGAAGCCGCAGGAAGGCTGACGCCTTAAGGCCTTGCCCTGAAATCCGGCTTCGCGGCCCGCGCCCCCCAAAGGCGGGCACGCAACGCCGGAAACGCGGGGTGAAGCTGCCGGTCTCAGCGGCTGAGCGAGATCGGAAGGCCGGTGGCCGTCTGCCCGTCGAACCGCTGGCCGCCGGTCGAATAGAGCTTCGCCAGCACCGCCCCGCCCTGGTCGTAGAGGGCGAGTTCCTTGCCGGCGACGTTCCACGACTTGACGCCGTTGAGCGGCGCCGGGCAGTGCAGCGGCCCGGCCCGGTAGCCCTGGCCGAACTTGGTCTGCGGCGTCGCCACCTTGCAGCCCTGCCCCGCCACCATCGCGTTCCACACGCCGGCGATGCTGCCGGGGGTGAGATCGACCGCGTTGGCGGCCACCTGCACCGGCGACGGGGCTGCCGGACCGGTCGGCGCTTCGGGGAAGGCGCCCGGCTGGCCGGCGGGGCCGCCGGGCGGCGGAAGTTGTCCCGCCGTCACCGTGCCGGCCGGCGCCGGCTCGAGTGGCTGGGCGACCGTGCTCGGGGGCGGCGTGTTGATCGATGTGAAGCGCTGGCTCTGGCAACCCGACAGGGCCAAGAGGGCAACGGCAGCGGCCGCAATTCCGAGTTTGAAACAGGTCATCCCGTCCTCCGTGGGCGACAAACGCGTACGGCGCCCGCGCGTTCCGTTCGATCGCCCGCAAATGGGGCGACTTCCGGGCCAATATCAGCCCCGCGTGGTTAACGACCCGTTTCCTGTCACGCGTATGCGGCTAAAATGCAACAGGGCCGGCCACGGAATACGGCCGCGCGATCGCAGCGAGCAGGGAGGCGGAACGACGGCCGGGCGCGGCCGGCACGCGCCTGCCCTCCTGCGGCCCATTGCCCCTCGGCCCGCTCTCTTTTTGCCCGCTTCCGCCTGCCGCGCCACAAGGCGCCATTGACATTGCCGCCGGTCTTCGTCACGTCAGGACCGCAATTTCCGTGCAGGAGCGCCGGTGATGACCGGATATCTTTCGCAGCCGCTCGCTCGCCGCGCCTCGGTGGGCGTCAATGTCGGCGGCGTGCTGGTGGGCGGCGGCGCGCCCGTTGTCGTGCAGTCGATGACCAACACCGACACCGCCGACATCGACGCCACCGTCGCTCAGGTCGCGGCGCTCTACCGTGCGGGCTCCGAAATCGTGCGGGTGACGGTGGACCGCGACGAAAGCGCCGCCGCGGTGCCGAGGATCCGCGACAGGCTCGCCCGGCTCGGCATGAACGTGCCGCTGATCGGCGACTTCCACTATATCGGCCACAAGCTCCTGGCCGACCATCCGGCCTGCGCCGAGGCGCTCGCGAAATACCGGATCAATCCCGGCAATGTCGGCTTCCGCGACAAGAAGGACCGCCAGTTCGCCGCGATCATCGAGATCGCGATCCGCCGCGACAAGCCGGTGCGGATCGGCGTCAACTGGGGCTCTCTCGACCAGGAGCTGCTGACGCGCCTGATGGACGAGAACCAGAAGGCGGGCTCTCCGCTGGCGGCCGACGACGTGATGCGCGAGGCGATCGTCCAGTCCGCCCTTCTGTCGGCCGAGATGGCCGAGGAGATCGGCCTGCCGCGCCGGCGCATCATCCTGTCGGCCAAGGTGAGCCGGGTGCAGGACCTGATCGCCGTCTATACCGAGCTTGCCCGCCGCTCCGATCACGCGCTGCATCTCGGCCTCACCGAGGCCGGCATGGGCTCGAAGGGCATCGTCGCCTCGTCGGCCGCGATGGCGATCCTGCTGCAGCAGGGCATCGGCGACACGATCAGGGTCTCGCTGACGCCGGAGCCGGGGGGCGACCGCACGCGCGAGGTCGTCGTCGCCCAGGAGCTCCTGCAGACGATGGGCTTCCGCCAGTTCCTGCCCGTGGTCGCCGCCTGCCCCGGTTGCGGCCGCACCACATCGACCGTGTTCCAGGAGCTCGCCCAGACCATCGAGAGCGACCTCAGGCGCAACATGCCGGTGTGGCGCGAGCAGTATCCGGGCGTCGAGGACCTGAAGGTCGCAGTCATGGGCTGCATCGTCAACGGCCCCGGCGAATCCAAGCATGCCGATATCGGCATCTCTCTGCCCGGCACCGGCGAGATGCCGGCAGCACCCGTCTTCATCGACGGCCGCAAGGCCGCGACGCTGCGCGGCCCCGACATCGCCGCCGATTTCCAGAAGATGGTGGCGCAGTATATCGAGGCCCGCTTCGGCCAGCGCAAGGCGGCCGAATAGGACGCGGCAACCTCCTTCTTCCTCTTCGACAACGATCCCGGCGAAGGGCCGGCGCTCCACGTCCATTCCTACCCGGAGACCTGGTTCGTCCGCTCCGGCGAGGCGGAGTTCAACGTCGACGGCACACGCATTCGCGCCGGCGCCGGCGACGTGCTGGTGGTCGAGGCGGGCATTCCGCACGGCTTCACCAATGTCGGCGCGGGCCAGCTCGAGCTGTTCTGCATCCACCCGAACGAGCGGATCGTGCAGGAATGGGTCGCAGAGCGCGGGCAAGCCCGGCCCGGCCAGGGCTGACGCCGCTCAGGCCGTCTGGGCGAACTCCGGCTCGGCGCCGCCCATCCAGGCTTCCAGCTTCTGCTGGAGCTTGTTGGGCGAGACGGGCTTGGACAGATAGTCGTCCATGCCGGCCTCGAGACAACGCTCCTTGTCGCCCTTCAGGGCGTGCGCCGTGACCCCGATGATGGGGGTGCGCACGCCGGTGTCCTTCTCGCGCTCGCGGATGGCGCGGGTGGCGTCCAGCCCGCTCATCTCCGGCATCGACACGTCCATCAGGATCGCGCCCGGCTTCAGCGTCCGGTGCAGCTCGACGGCGGTCCGGCCGTTGGAGGCGATCCGGTAGGACAGGCCGAGCCCGTCGAGGATCTGGCTGAACACGAGCTGGTTGACCTCGTTGTCCTCGGCCACCAGCACGTCGACGCCGCCCGGCGCACGTCGGCCCGCCGCGCCGATGCGCAGCTCCGGCTGCGGCGGGCCTGGCTTGCGGACCAGCGAGACGGCGGCGATCGAAGGTTCCTCGTCCGAGCGCTTCCACCGCTTGACGTGCGACATCTGCAGCACGGACACGACCGTTTCCAGAAGCGCCGACGAGCGCGCAGGCTTGTTCAGCTGGGCGCTGATGCCGCATTCGGCCGCCATGCGCGACGTCTCGACCTGGTCGACCGAGGTCAGAAGCACGATCGGGATGTCGGCCGTCGCCGCATTGAGGCGGATGCGCCGCGCCACCTCCTCGCCGTTGAGGTCGGGCATCTGGTAGTCGAGGATGATGCAGTCCACGGTCGCCCCGAGCTCGGCTGCGCGATCGAGGAAGGCGAGCCCCAGCGCGCCGCTCTCGGTCGCCGCGCAATCGAAGCCCCAGCTCTTCAGCTGCTCGATCAGGATCTGCCGGTTGATCGGATTGTCGTCGATGGCGAGGATGCGCGCGCCGGTGACATCGACCGGCACCGGGCGCGTCCGCTCGGCCGCCTCGTCGACCGGCAGCCGGGCGCTGAACCAGAAGGTCGAGCCCTTCCCCGGCTCGCTTTCCGCGCCCATCGTCCCGCCCATCATCTCGACCAGCCGCGAGGCGATCGCGAGGCCGAGGCCAGTGCCTTCGTGGCGGCGCGTCGAAGACGCGTCGACCTGCGCGAATTTCTCGAACACCGAGCCCAGCTTGTCGGCCGGTATGCCGATGCCCGTGTCCTCGACCCGCACCACGACGTCGAGCACCTCGTCGGACACCGTACCGGAGACGTCGATCAGCACATGGCCCCGCTCGGTGAACTTGACCGCGTTGCCGACCAGGTTCGTCGCAACCTGGCGGAAGCGGCCGACATCGCCCACCACCGACAGCGGCAGCGTCGGGTCGACGCGCACGATCAGCTCCAGGTCCTTTTCCGCCACCCGCGTCGACACCAGCGTCGCCACGTCCTCGATCGCCTCGGCAAGCTGGAACGGGGCGTTGTCGAGCACGAGCTGGCCGGCGTCGATCTTGGAGAAGTCGAGGATGTCGTTGATGATCGTCAAGAGCGCATTGCCGGATTTCACGATCACGTCGACGAACATCGCCTGCCGCTGGTCGAGCTCGGTGCGCGCCAAAAGCTCGGCCATGCCGAGCACGCCGTTCATCGGCGTCCGGATCTCGTGGCTCATATTGGCGAGGAATTCCGACTTGGCACGGTCGGCGGCCTCGGCGCGCACCCTGGCCGCCTCCACCGAATCCCGCGCCTCGCTCAAGCTTTCGTGCGCATCGTGGATCTTGCGCATCATCGGCTCGAAGACGCGGAAGCCGACCAGCGCCCCGGCCACCATGATGACCAGCGCGACCAGCCCGAGACCGTATTGCAGCCGGCTGTAGTCGTGCAGCGCCGCGTCGTCCATCTGGTCGAGGATGCGCGACAGGTTCGGCAGCACGCGGTCGTTCGCCAGCGTGCGGATCTGGGTGAAGACGCGCTGCGCCGCCGGCTGCGAGAAATCGCTGAAGATGTCGAGCCTGTTGGCGTGGGTCAGCACCTCCTTGATGTCGCCGCGCAGCCCGCCCCTGCCGTTGCCTTCCCACACGCCGCGCACCGCCGACGGCATCTCGAGGCCGGCGAGGTCGGCCAGCATGTCGTTGCCGGCGCCCTCCACCCACTCCCCCTGGCGGACCGAGATCGCCTTGCTCTCGCCGATCCCGGCGTCGTCGCCGGCGGAGACGCGCAGGGCCTCGTAGCCCTCCTCCAGGCGAGCGATGGCCTGGCGCAGGTCGCGCCGCGCGGTCTCGGAGGGAACCGCCTGTCCGGACGCACCGCGGCCCGGCGCCGCCGCACGCGTGTCGTCGACGCGCAACGTGTCGTAGATGACGTCCGCGGTGGCATCCGCCACATAGCGGATCAGCGAGGCGTAGCGAACGCTGGTCTTGGAAACCTGGGCCTGCCAGAGGATGAAGCCGCTGCCGAGGCCGACCGCGACGACGAAGCCGGCAAGGATGAACAGCAGCCTGCTGCGCAGATACGCGCGCGTGATGACGGACGACATGAACGCGTTCCCCCGGATAGAAGCGTCGTTCAAGATCGATCAATCGGATTAAGGCGCGCTTAACGCTATGCCGGCCCGGCCCGGCGCCGATCAGGACCGGCGCTCGGCCACGAAGCGCGCCGCCCCGCGCAGCAGCGCGGCCCGCTCGCCCCAGGGCTCCAGAAGCTCCTGCGCCTGTGCGGCCAGCCCGCCGAGCTGCCGGCGCGCCCAGTCGACGCCGTGGAGGGCCGCCAGCGTCGCCTTTCCGGCCGCCGCGTCCTTTCCGGTCGCCTTCCCGACCGCTTCCGCGGTCCCCGTCAGGTCGAGCAGATCGTCGGCGAGCTGAAACGCCAGTCCGATCGCCGAGCCGAATTCGGCCAGCCGCGTCCGCTCGTCCTCGGGTGCCGCGGCCAGGATCGCGCCGGCCTCGCAGGCATAGCGGATCAGGGCGCCCGTCTTCATCGCCTGCAACGCGACGATCCCCGCCTCGTCCGGCGGCTCGCGCGCCGCCGCGAGGTCGAGCGCCTGGCCGCCCGCCATGCCGCCGACGCCGGCCGCGCGCGCCAGCCCGGCAATCAGCTCGACCTTGCGGGCGGGCTCGATCTCGCCGCCGGCGAGCACGTCGAAGGCCAGAGTCAGCAGGCTGTCGCCGGCAAGAATCGCCGTCGCCTCGTCGAAGGCGCGGTGGACGGTCGGCCGGCCGCGGCGCACATCGTCGTCGTCCATCGCCGGCAGGTCGTCATGGATCAGCGAATAGCAATGCACGCATTCGAGCGCCGCCGCCACGTCGAGGGCGGCCGATGCGCTGCCGCCGGCAAGCGCGGCGGCCTCCATGACGAGGAAGGGCCGCAGCCGCTTGCCGCCGTTCAGCGCGCCGTGGCGCATCGCTTCCAGCAGCCGCTGCGGCCGGCCGATCTCGCCGGCGCGCGGCCGGCCGTCGAGCAGGGCCGCAAGGCGCTGCTCGACCTGGTCGGCCCGCATCGCCAGGGCCTGCGCGAACGCGTCGTCGCCGATCTCCAACATGGGCGCAGCGATGACCCGATTTCGGCGCCGCGGTCAAGCCGGCAGCCGGCGATGCCGGGAGTTTGCATTGCACCGCGGCGGCGGCCTCTGTATTGCGGTCGGCAAAACGAGGACAAGATGGCGCGCCAGGACACCGCCCGGCCGGACAGCCGGCCTGCACGGCTCCGTCGCAGCCGCCGCCCGCACGGCCGGGCCGGCCGCTGGCTGCGCCGGCTGGCGATCGTCGCGGCGGTCGTCGCGGCCCTGCCCTTCGCGCTCACCCTGCTTTACGCCGTCCCCGGCATCCGCCCCGTCTCCGTCCCGATGGCGGTCGATCTGGTCACGCTCCACGGCTACGATCGCCGCTGGACCTCGCTCGACGAGATCGGCCCCAACGCCATCCATGCCGTGATGATGTCGGAGGACGGCCAGTTCTGCGCCCATGGCGGCATCGACTGGGGCGAGATGCGCGGCGTCATCGACGATGCGCTGGCGGGCGCCAGCCCGCGCGGCGCCTCCACCATCACCATGCAGACGGTGAAGAACCTCTATCTCTGGCTCGGACGCTCCTATCTCCGCAAGGCGCTGGAGCTGCCGCTGGCGCTCTATGTCGACCTCGTGCTGCCCAAGCGCCGGATCATGGAGATCTATCTCAACATCGCCGAATGGGGACCGGGCATCTATGGCGTCGAGGCCGCCGCGCAGCATTATTTCGGCCGGTCCGCGCGCGATTTGTCCCGACGCCAGGCAGCCCTTCTGGCCGTCACGCTGCCCGACCCCGTCGGCCGCAATCCGGCGCGGCCGTCTTCCGGCCTGTCGCGGCTGGCGGTCAGGGTGCAGGCCCGTGCCGAGAAGGCCGGAGCATATGTAGAATGCCTGAAATAGCCGCCGGCCCCACAGGCGCCGGGCCGGGCCCCGCGCATCCAGGCCCCGCGTCCACGTTGCCCGCCCGGCCGTCGCCCATGTTTCTCCCGGGCGCCGGCCGCCTCACTTTTTCCCTGCCGCCCGCTGGCCAAACGCCGATCTTGCGTGTATAGGCACGCGACTTTCAGGGATTCCGGCTCGCCACGCTCCGACCGGGGACGCGCGAGCCTTTTGACAGTGGAGCAGAACCCGTGGCTGTACCGAAAAGAAAGACCTCGCCGTCGAAGCGCGGCATGCGCCGTTCGGCCGACGCGCTGAAGGCGCCCGCCTATGTCGAGGACAAGAACTCCGGCGAGATGCGCCGCCCGCATCACATCGACCTGAAGACCGGCATGTACCGCGGTCGCCAGGTCTTGGAGCCGAAGGAAGGCTGACCCTAACGCCCCTTCGGACCGGACGATCCCGGGCCGGCCCAGCGCCGGCCCTTTTCGTGCCTGCCGGCTGCCGCGCTGCGCATCCGGCCGCTTGACGGGTTTTTGCCGCGCGGTCTAGATCGGCGCCCGACCAACCCCGGAGGAGCCGATGCTTCGCCGCATCCCGCTGACGATCGTTTCCTTCCTGCTCTACAATGCCGGCCTCGCCGGCCTGTTCGGCGCCGCCGAGCCGTGGGGAACGCAGCTTTTCGACGTGGCCATGATCTCCGGCGGGGTCTGGGCGATGACGCTCGCCGACCTTCTCGTCGTGGTGGCGCTGGCCCTGCTTTTCGTCGAGATCGTCAAGTCGACCGCCTCCACCACCGCCTCGATCGTCGACCACATGCTGTCGCTGGTCGTGTTCGTGCTGTTCCTGGTGGAGTTCCTGCTGGTGCGCGGCGCCGCCACCTCGCTGTTCCTCGTCCTGATGGTGATCGCGCTGGTCGACGTGATGGCCGGCTTCACGGTGTCGATGCGCACCGCCTCGCGCGACATCAATCTCGGCTGAGCAAGGGAAGCGCGCGCCTCAGCCGCGGCCCATCGAATCGATGCGCCGCTGCATGGCCGCGATCTGGTCGCGCATCTCCTTGAGCTCGTCCTGGCTCTCGCGCGGCCCCGGCTCCTGGTCCTGATCCGGCGCGCCGCCGCCCTGGCCGGGCTGGGGGAACGGCGAGAACATGCGCATCGCGTTCTGGAACATCTCCATGTTGCGTCGCGTCTGCTCTTCCAGCGCCTTCATCGGCGCCGACATCGACATCATGTCCATCGGGCTCTGGCCGAACGCCGACTTCATCTGCTCGCGAAAACGCTCCTGCTCCTTGGCGAACGCCATCATCGACTGTTCGAGGAAGCTCGGCACGATCATCTGCATCTGGTCGCCGTAGAACGAGATGAGCTGGCGCAGGAAGGAGATCGGCAGCATGTTCTGCCCCTCCTTGTTCTCGAGCTCGAAGATGATCTGGGTGAGGACCGCATGGGTGATGTCGTCCCCCGACTTTGCGTCCTGGACGGTGAACTCGTCGCCCTTCTTGACCATCTCGGCCAGGTCCTCGAGCGTCACATAGGTCGACGTGCCGGTGTTGTAGAGCCGCCGGTTGGCGTATTTCTTGATGACCACCGGATCGTCCTTTGCGGGCATTCCCTTCCTCCCGGAACTGCGCATGGGCACCCTGGCGGGCGGCAGCGAGCGGCCCGGCCAAGGATATGCGCATTGCCGCGTGAAAGGAAAGCCCCTTGTGCAGCGCGACAGCCGCACCGCAGCATAACCGGGGCGGGACGCCTGCCGATTTTGCCGCACTGCCGCAATTCCGATTTGACTCGAACCCGGGAAAGGGCAAGAACGGGCCTATTCTTCGCATATATGCCCATTCCGGGAGACAGTCATGGCCCAGTCCATCGTCATCGCCAGCGCGGCCCGCACGCCCGTTGGCTCCTTCAACGGCGCCTTTGCCGACACGCCCGCTCATGTCCTGGGGGCAACCGCCATCCGCGAGGCGCTGGCGCGCGCCGGCGTCGACCCCAAGGAGGTGGACGAGGTGATCCTCGGGCAGATCCTGTCGGCCGGCCAGGGCCAGAACCCGGCCCGCCAGGCCGCGATGGCAGCCGGCATCCCGCAGGAGACGACGGCCTGGGGGCTGAACCAGCTCTGCGGCTCGGGCCTGCGCGCCGTCGCCGTCGGCATGCAGCAGATCCAGACCGGCGACGCCGCGATCATCGTCGCGGGCGGCCAGGAGTCGATGTCGATGGCCCCCCACGCCCAGCATTTGCGCGCCGGGGTCAAGATGGGCGACCTGAAGCTGATCGACACGATGATCAAGGACGGCCTGACGGATGCGTTCTACGGTTACCACATGGGCAACACGGCCGAGAACGTCGCCCGCCAGTGGCAGTTGACCCGCGAGGAGCAGGATCGCTTCGCCGTCGCCTCGCAGAACAAGGCCGAGGCCGCCCAGAAGGCCGGCCGCTTCAGCGACGAGATCGTGCCGGTGACGGTCAAGACCCGCAAGGGCGAGGTCGTCGTCGATCAGGACGAATACATCCGCCACGGCACGACGCTGGAGGCGGTGCAGAAGCTGAGGCCCGCCTTCGACAAGGAAGGCACCGTGACGGCCGGCAACGCGTCCGGCATCAATGACGGCGCCGCCGCCGTGGTGCTGATGACCGAGGCCGAGGCGGCCCGGCGCGGCATCGCCCCGCTCGCCCGCATCGTTTCCTGGGCGACCGCCGGCGTCGATCCGCAGATCATGGGCACCGGCCCCATCCCCTCCTCGCGCAAGGCGCTCAAGAAGGCCGGCTGGAAGGTCGACGACCTCGATCTCGTCGAGGCCAACGAAGCCTTCGCCGCGCAGGCCTGCGCGGTCAACAAGGACATGGGCTGGAACCCCGAGATCGTCAACGTCAATGGCGGCGCGATCGCCATCGGCCACCCGATCGGCGCCTCCGGCGCCCGCATCTTCAACACGCTGCTGTTCGAGATGAAGCGCCGTCAGGCGAAGAAGGGCCTCGCCACGCTGTGCATCGGCGGCGGCATGGGCGTCGCCATGTGCGTGGAAGGATTGAACTAGTCGGTCGTCATTCGTCGAGCGCCGGTCGAAGGGAACACGACCGGCGGCCCGCGGCCGACGAACAAGGGAGGAGGAATTCAATGTCACGAACGGCACTCGTCACCGGCGGCTCGCGCGGCATCGGCGCGGCGATTTCGGTCGCGCTCAGGGACGCCGGATACAAGGTGGCGGCCAACTACGCCGGCAATGACGAAGCGGCGCAGAAGTTCAAGGCCGGGACCGGCATCCCCGTCTACAAATGGTCGGTGGCCGACTATGACGCCTGCGTCGAGGGAATCGGGAAGGTCGAGGCCGATCTCGGCCCCGTCGACGTGCTGGTCAACAATGCCGGCATCACCCGCGACGCGATGTTCCACCGCATGAGCCGCGAGCAGTGGCGCGAGGTCATCGACACCAATCTTTCCGGGCTGTTCAACATGACCCACCCGGTGTGGGCCGGCATGCGCGACCGCAAGTTCGGCCGCGTCGTCAACATCTCCTCGATCAACGGCCAGAAGGGCCAGGCCGGCCAGGCGAACTATTCGGCCGCCAAGGCCGGCGACCTCGGCTTCACCAGGGCGCTGGCGCAGGAAGGCGCGCGCGCCGGCATCACCGTCAACGCCATCTGCCCCGGCTACATCGCGACGGACATGGTGATGGCGGTTGCCGAGGAAGTCCGCAACAAGATCATCGCGCAGATACCCGTCGGGCGGCTCGGCGAAGCGGTCGAGATCGCGCGCTGCGTGGTCTTCCTCGCCTCCGACGATGCCGGCTTCATCACCGGCGCGACGATCTCGGCGAACGGCGGCCAGTACTTCACCTGACCGCCGCCTTAGGCCGCAGGAAGCGGCCTAAGGCATCGCGACGATGCGGCCGCTGTCGTCCGCCTGCGCGCCGTTGGTCCGCGGCGGGGCGGCCGTCGGCCTTTCGAGCTCCGACAGAAAGGTGCGCATCCAGCTCCGCGCGTCCTGCCGGCGGATCGTCTTCATCAACGCCCGGTGGCGGCTCTGCCGCTCGGCCAGCGGCATGTCCAGGGCCTGGAGAAGGCTGCGCGCCATCTCGTCGACGTCGTAGGGGTTGACGATCAGCGCATCGCCCATGTCCTCCGCCGCGCCGGCGAACTGCGACAGCACCAGCACGCCCGGGTCTTCCGGGTCCTGTGCGGCGACATATTCCTTGGCCACCAGGTTCATCCCGTCGCGCAGCGGCGTCACGAACCCGATCTGGCTGGCGCGATAGAGCGCCGCAAGCTTGTCGCGCGGCACGCCGCGATGGATGTAGCGGATCGGCGTCCAGTTGAAGTCGGCCAGCCGGCCGTTGATCGAGCCGGTCAGGTGCTCCAGCTCCTCGCGGATCTGGGCATAGGCGTCGACATCCTCGCGCGTCGGCGGCGCGATCTGCAGAAGGCTCACCTTGCCTTCCAGCTCCGGCCTCAGCGCGAACAGCCGGTCGAACGCCCGCATCCGCTCGGGCAGGCCCTTGGAATAGTCGAGCCGGTCGACGCCGATGATCTGGCGGCGCCCGAGAATGTGCCGCCGCAGCGTGTCGATGCGCACGTCCTCCTGTGGCGTCTGCGCCATGCTCGCGAACGTCTCGACGTCGATGCCGATCGGAAAGCGGCCGGCACGCACCGTGCGCCCTTCGACCTCGAAGGCGCCGTCGGCGGCAACGGTCGCATCCGTGTGCTGCTCGACATAGCGGCGGAAATTGCCGGCGTCCGTCCGCGTCTGGAAGCCGATCAGGTCGTATTTCAGCAACGCGTCGACCAGCTCGGCATGATTGGGCGATGCCGCCAGCAGCTCGGGCGGCGGAAACGGAATATGCAGGAAGAAGCCGATCTTGTGGCGACAGCCCAGCTTGCGCAGATGCGCGGCGAACGGGATCAGGTGGTAGTCCTGCGCCCAGATGACGTCGCCCGGCTCGAGGAAGCGCGACAGCACCCGCGCGAAGAGGCGGTTCACCCGCTGGTAGCCCTTGAAATAGGACGGGCGGTAGTCGACGAGGTCGGGCCTGTAGTGGAACAGCGGCCACAGGACGCTGTTGGCATAGCCGGCGTAATAGTCGGAAAAGTCCCGCCGCGCGACCGGCAGCGCCACCGTCTCGACCGTGCCGAGGCGCTCAACGAAAGGCTCCTCCACCGGCTTGTCGACCGTCTCGCCGCTCCAGCCGAACCACAGCCCCCCGCGCGCCTTGAGCGCGTCTGCGAGCGCGACCGCCAGGCCGCCGGATTGCTGCGACCTGCGCAGGTCGGCGACGCGATTGGAAACGATGACGAGCCGGCTCATCGGGCGCCCTCGCCCACGGCCGTGCCCGCCACGGTGCCGAGCCAGCGGTGAAAGTCGCCGATGGCGGCGAAGCGCCAGCCGGCCGCGGTCGCGCCGTCGCCGATCTTGATCGCGATGCCGCCGCGGCGGACCACCTCGGCGAAGCCGTCCTCGTCGGTCACGTCGTCGCCGGCAAACAGCGGCGTCCGCCCCGCGAAGGGCGGCTCGGCCATGAAGGCGGCGATCGCGTCGGCCTTGCTGCGGCGGGCGAATTTCAGCTCCACCACCATGCGTCCGGTGACGAGCTGGATGCGCGGGTCCCGCGCGGCCAGCCGTTCGGCGAGCTCCAGGCACGCGCCGGCAAGCTCGGGCCGCTTGCGGTAATGCAGGGCGACCGAGCCGGGCTTGATCTCGCGCAGCAGCCCCGGATTGCGCGCCGCCAGCGCCCCCACGGCCGCGCCGGTCCGCGCGGCCAGCGCCTCGTCGACGCGAACGCGGTGAAGCCTGCCGTCAGCGCCGCGCCGCTCAAGCCCGTGAACGCCCGCCACCGGCAGACGAAGGGGATTAAGCAGCGCGTCGATCCGCGCGACGTCGCGGCCCGAGACGATGGCGAGCGCGCCGCCCGCAGCATCCCTCAGCCGCGCCAACGCGGCACGCACATGCGCCTCGACGCGCGCGGCGTCGGGCTCCGTGGCGATCTCCGCCAGCGTCCCGTCGAGATCGAAGAAAAAAGCGACACGCGAACGGTCGAGCTCGCGGGGAGGCTCCTGCGACGGTTCGGGATCAGCGAGATCGGCGGCCGGCTCCGCGCGCGATTGTCCGGTCGGGTTCGTTGACATGATTTTGAGGGATAACGCATGTCGGCCCGAACGGTTCCATCCTTTTCCGATTTATGTCGGCAAGGTCTCCGGGAGGCCGTCAGCCGCGCCCGAAAGGCCGGCTCAGATAGCGTGACCCGGCCAGCCCGAACCGCCACGGCCTCTCCGTCGCCTTGCTGATGCCGATGCGCGGGCCGGTTGCAAGCGGCTGCGCCGCCGGATGCGGATCGAGCGCGATCGCCGCGCCGGCGAGCGGCATCCCGTCATGGGCGCGCGTGATCGCCAGCGCCTGCGTCAGCCGCCCCGGCCCGGCGGCGAGCAGCGCGGCGTCCCGCAGGCCGCGGCGGGCCATCATCGCCTCCAGCCCCCATTTCGGCTCCAGGGCCCTGACCAGCACGGCCGAGCCGCGCCGGCACACGATGTTGAAGCACCAGTGGATGCCGTAGGAGCGGTAGACATAGGCGTGCGCCGGCGGACCGAACATCGCGGCGTTGCGCGCGGTCGGCCCGCCGAAGCTGTGCGAGGCCGGATCGTCCGGCTCGTAAGCCTCGGTTTCCACCACCAGCCCGCCGACGCCCTCGACGAGGAGCGCCGCGCCTACCAGCTCGGGCGCAACCTCCCATGCCGGCCTGTCGCAAAATTCCGTCAGCGCGATCTGGTTCATGGCACTTGCCCCCGGCAGGAAACACAGCTCTGCTCCTGCCCTCTTGCGGACCCGCCCGCAAGCGCGAAGCAGCCCCCTGGCATGGCCATGGGAGGCGGCGTGCCCGGTTCTCACAGTCGCGGCGCTGGTGTAACCCTGCTCCGAGGGAGGAACAACGCATGCAGCAGACGCTTACGCCATTCACCTTCAACACCGTCGGCAGCATCGTGTTCGGCGACGGGGCTGCCGCCCGCATAGGCGAGCTGGCCGCTGCGCGCGGCTGGCGCTCGGTCCTGCTGGTCACGGATCCGGGTCTGGTCGGACTCGGCATCGCGCCCCGTGCGGCAGCCGCGCTCGAGGCCGCCGGCCTGCGCGTCAGCGTCTTCTCCGGGGTCGAGGCCGACCCGCCGGAGCGCGTGGTGCTGGCTGCCGCCGCGGCCGGCGCCGGCGCCGACGCGGTGATCGGGATCGGCGGCGGGTCGTCCCTCGACGTCGCCAAGCTCGCAGCGCTGCTCGCCGCCGGCCGCGAGGAATTGCCGGCCGTCTACGGGATCGGCAACGCCAGGGGGCCACGGCTGCCGCTGATGCTGGTGCCGACCACCGCCGGCACCGGCTCCGAGGTGACGCCGATCTCCATCGTCACCACCGGCACCAACGAGAAGATGGGCGTGGTGTCGCCGGTCCTGTTCGCGGATATCGCCCTGCTCGACCCCGAGCTGACGCTCGGCCTGCCGCCGGCCGTCACCGCGGCAACGGGGATCGACGCGATGGTGCATGCGATCGAGGCGCATGCCTCGGCCTCCGCCAACAACAACCCCGTCTCGCGCGCGCTGGCCCGCGAAGCCCTGCGGCTGATGGGCGGCGCCATCGAGCGCGCGGTCGGGGACGGCGCCGACCGGGCCGCCCGCGCCGACATGCTGCTTGGCTCGATGCTCGCCGGCCAGGCCTTCGCCAATGCGCCGGTCGCCGCGGTTCATGCGCTCGCCTATCCGATCGGCGGCCATTTCCACATCCCGCACGGATTGTCGAACGCGCTGGTGCTGGCGCATGTGCTGCGTTTCAACGCGGAAACGGCCGGGCACCTCTATGCCGACATCGCTCCGATCGTCTTTCCGAAGCTTGCCGAGCTCGGCACCCAGGCGCGCGGCGCCGCCTTCGCCGACGAGATGGCGCAACTTGCCGTGCGTTGCGGGCTGCAGCCGCGCCTGCGCGACATCGGCATTCCACGCAATGCGCTCGACATGATGGCGGACGACGCGATGAAGCAGACGCGGCTGCTCGTCAACAATCCGCGGCCGCTGACGCGCGCCGACGCCTTCGCCATCTACAGCGCCGCCTGGTAGCCTCAGCCTTTGACCTTGCGCCGCCAGGAGCGGAGCTGCACGGTGCCGATCTCGGTGCGCGCGGTGAGCGAATGGAGCATGTGCAGTCCGCCGGGGCCCGCCGGCACGTAGACGAACTGCAGGTCCGCCTTTTCGCGCATGAAGTCGTAGGTCTTGTTGTCGCGCTCCATGCCGGCCACGGGGATGAAGCGCCCCGTGCAGGTGACGGCCCGGTTGCCGGCGCCGTAGACGAAGCCGGTCCCCTTCAGCGCGAGCCTGACGTCGATCCGGGTTCCGCCCTCGTAGATCCTCAGCGTGCGCCCGCAGATCTGGTCCGCCGTGCCGCGCGCCAGGAGCGTCGCCGCTACCGGGTCGGCGACCGATTTGAGGTCGGCCCCGGTGATCGGGATCGCCTTCGCGGACGGCGCGGCCGGCTTCGGCTCGACGCGGGTGCTGACCGCGTCGCCGTTCCTGAACACGATCGCGGTCCTGGAAAGCTGATCGTCCTGCGCGTAGTTCAGAAGGAAGCTGTCGGGCTGCACCGCGCCCTGCGAGATGCGCCCGCTGGCTTGCGCGCTCGCTTCCGTGCGGGCGAAGATGCGCGCGATCCCCGCGCTCTTCAGACTGCCATGGACCTGGTAGCGATCGCCGTCGACGCTGCCGGCGAAGTTGGCGCGGCCGACCGTGAAGCCGCGCAGCGTGACGACGAAATCGGCGTCGAAGCTGGTGTCGGCGGCAAGCGCGGGCGCGCTGCCGAACACGCCCGCCAGCAGGCCGCCCGCCAGCATGGCGGCCGGGATGCCAGCTGGGATGCCAGACGGGATGCCAGACGGGATGAATGAGATGCGGCCAATGCGGATCATTGGTGCCCCTTGTCAGTCAGATCCGGACGCACCGTCCCTTCCCCGGCCGCCCGCTGCCTCTTTTGGTAACGAATCGGGCCGAACTGTGGAAGGGGACGGCCACGCGCCGGTTCAGTTGCCCATGCGATCGCCCTGCGCGACCCGGAACGCTTGACCGGCGCGCCAAATGCCACTATGGAAACGCGACTTTTCCTGAAGGCCGCCTTTCCGCCTCCGCGCGCCGCATGAAACTGGTGCGGGCAAAAGGCGTTGCCGGCAAGAGACTGAAGGTACAAAGACGATGTCCCGCTCCTGCGAACTCACCGGCAAGGCCGTCCTGACCGGCAACAATGTGAGCCACGCCAACAACAAGTCCAAGCGCCGCTTCCTGCCCAACCTCGTCAACGTGACGCTGATGTCGGATGTGCTGGGGCAGAACGTGCGCCTGCGCATCTCGGCCAACGCGCTGCGTTCGGTCGAGCATCGCGGCGGCCTCGACGCCTTCCTCCTGAAGGCGGACGCGGCCGAGCTGTCGCAGCGCGCCCGCCTGCTGAAGAAGCAGGTCGCCAAAAAGCTCGCGGAACAGCAGGCCGCCTGAAAGCCGCCCGTTGCGGCATCCTGCGGATGCCACTGGTTCCATCACCCAGGCTAAAAAAATGAACTCGCAGCGCATGCTCTGGCCGTTCGTGGCCGCGATGGCGATCGTCGTCGTGGCCTCCAACGTGCTTGTCCAGTTCCCCGTCGCCGGCCACCTCGGCGCAATCGCGCTCTCCGACATCCTGACTTGGGGCGCCTTCACCTATCCGGCCGCGTTCCTCGTCACCGACCTCGCCAATCGCCGCTACGGCCCGGCGACCGCACGCCGCGTGGTCTTCGTCGGCTTCATGCTGGCGGTCCTCACCACGCTCGTTGTCCCGCCGCTCCTGTTCCGCCTCGGCGCCATCCCGTTCGAAACGGCGCCGGGCCGGCTGGCGCGCATCGCGATCGCCTCGGGCAGCGCCTTCCTCTTCGGCCAGTTGCTCGACGTCACCGTGTTCAACTGGTTGCGCCGGCAAAGCTGGTGGCGTGCGCCGGTAGTCGGCTCCATCGTCGGCTCCGTCGTCGATACGGCGATCTTCTTCGCCATCGCCTTTTCGGCCGGTCTTGCCTTCGTCGGCCCGGGGGAGCCATTCGCCCTGGAAACCGCGCCGCTGTTCGGGGTGTTGGCGACCGAGGCGCCGCGCTGGATTTCATGGGCGCTGGGCGATCTCTCGGTGAAGCTGCTGATCGCGGTCTTCGCGCTCATCCCCTACCGGCTCATCGCCGCCGGCTGGCGGCAGCCGGCGGCCGCCTGAGGCTAAAAGGCTCTATTCGCCGTCGTAGCGGAATTCCAGGTAGAGATTGCGCTGGATCAGCGACCGGTTGTCGTCGGAGACGAGCGACACCATCAGCGCCCCGTCGGCGCGCCGCCACAGGTCCAGCCCCTCCATATTGTCGATGTCGTAAGTCATACTCGCCTCGACCAGCACCGGCCCGTCCGCCAGCCCGCCCGGCCTGATCGCTCCCGCTTCCAGCCGCCTCAGCCGCATCGCCACGCCGGCGCTTAAGCTGAAGCTGCGCTCGAGGACCAGCATGTCGCCGCCGGGCAGGAAGGCGCCGTCGGTGACGTCGAACCCGTCGCTGCGCACGACCTTGAACACGCCCTTGCGCGGCCCTTCGAGGATCGCGGCGAAGATGTTGCCGGCCTCGTCGATGCTGCGCTCGGCGATCGCCACCCTCGCGCCGGCGAGCGGCCCGTCTGGAGGCGCATGCGCGATCGTCTCGAAGCCGCGGTTCTGGCGCAGCTCGCGGCGCGGCACGACGAAATCGAGGTCGCGCAGCGGCGCGCCCATCTGTGGCGGCGCCAGCCTGTATTCCGTGATCCGGTGGTTGCGCTCGAAGCTCGCGGTGGCGATCCCGTCGCGGACCGCAAGCCCCTCCGCGTCCGCGTGCGCCTTGTCGCCGAGCGGCGCGCCGTCGCGGCCGACGATCGGCGTCATCGAAAGGCCGGCGAAGCACACCGGGCGCCCTGCCGCATCGCGGCTGACACGGCCGGAAACCCAGTAGCCGGTATCCGCGACGCCGAGGAAAGCCGTGCCGGGCTCGACGAAGCGGAAGGAGGAGATCGCGCCGAAGCTCCAGTTCCCCGACGTCATCGACATGCCGCCGACGAACTCCAGCGGGCCGAAGCGCGTTTCGTCCGAGCCGATGCGGAACTGGCGGACCGGCTGGCAGCGCACCTCCATCGCCAACGGCTGCGCGGTTTGCGCATGGGCGGACCCGAGCGCGGCAAGGACCATGACGGCGGCGGCGAGCCGCCGCACACCTCTCCGACCCGCCGGCAGTCCACAGCGGGTTGAAAGCAGCATCGGGCCGGAGATGACGGAGCGGGCGGGCATCGCGCCGCGCTATCCCGCGCGGCGCAGGCCGCCCCGGCGCTGGCCGCGCGTGCTTTCCTCGCCGAACAGCGCGGCGAGCTGCTCGGTCATGGCGCCGGCCAGTTCCTCCGCATCGACGATCGTGACGGCGCGCCGATAATAGCGCGTCACGTCATGGCCGATGCCGATGGCGATCAGCTCGACCGGCGAGCGCGTCTCGATCAGCTCGATCACCGCGCGCAGGTGCCGTTCCAGATAATTGCCGGGGTTCACCGACAGCGTCGAATCGTCGACCGGCGCGCCATCCGAGATCATCATCAGGATCTTGCGCTGCTCGGGCCGGCCGACCAGGCGCGAATGCGCCCACAGCAGGGCCTCGCCGTCGATGTTTTCCTTGAGCAGGCCCTCGCGCATCATCAGGCCGAGATTGCGCCGCGCCCGCCGCCACGGCGAATCGGCGCCCTTGTAGACGATGTGGCGCAGATCGTTGAGCCGGCCCGGATTGGCGGGCTTCCCTTCCTTCAGCCACTTCTCGCGCGCCTGCCCGCCCTTCCAGGCCCGCGTGGTGAAGCCCAGGATCTCCACGGAGACGCCGCAGCGTTCGAGCGTGCGCGCCAGGATGTCGGCGCAGGTCGCCGCCACCGTGATCGGCCGGCCGCGCATCGAGCCCGAATTGTCGAGCAGCAGCGTCACCACCGTGTCGCGGAACTTGGTGTCGCGCTCCAGCTTGAAGGAAAGCGGCTGCATCGGGTCGGTCACCACGCGCGTCAGCCGCGCCGTGTCGAGATAGCCTTCCTCAAGATCGAAATCCCACGAGCGGTTCTGCTGCGCCATCAGCCGGCGCTGCAACCGGTTGGCAAGCCGCCCGACGACGCCCTGCAGGCTGGCGAGCTGCTTGTCGAGGAAGGCTCTCAGGCGGTCGAGTTCCTCCTCGTCACACAGCTCCTCCGCGCCCACCGTCTCGTCGAACTGGGTGGAAAACACCTTGTAGTCGATCTCGCGCGGCAAATTGGCGAACGGGTCGTTCGGCCGCCGCGATTCGCCCGGCGTCTCCGAATCGAGCTCGTCGTCGTCGGACATCTCGTCGGCGCTGGCGTCGACCGCCTCGGTCTCGCCGGCCTCCTGGTCGTCGCTCGAGGCTTCGGTCTGCTCGGCCTGCGAATCCTCGGAGCCGGTTTCCGTCTCGCCCGATTCCTGTTCCTGGTCCTCGCCCTGCGGCTGGTCGTCGGAATCATCGTCCTCGTCGTCGCGCTCGTCCTCTCCCAGCTCCTCGGCCATCTCCATCGCGGCGAGCATGTCGCGCACGACGCGCGCGAACGCCGTCTGGTCCTCCAGCTTTTCGGCCAGGCCGGCGAGATCCCCGCTCGCCTTCTCCTCGATGAAGCCGCGCCACAGGCCGACCAGCTTCTCGCCGCTCTTCGGCACCGCACGGCCGGTCAGCTTCTCGCGCACCATCAGCGCGACCGCCTCCTCGAGCGGGGCGTCGGCCCGGTCTGTGACTTCCGCGAGGTTCGCCTTCGCGTAGCGGTCTTCGAGCATCTCAGCGATATTGTCGGAAACGCCCTGCATGGCACGGCTGCCGATCGCCTCGACGCGCGCCTGCTCCACCGCGTCGAAGATGGCGCGCGCCTGCCGCCCTTCCGGCGCGAGCCGCGCATGCACCCGCGTGTCGTGGCAGGCCCGCCGCAGCGCCATCGAATCGCCCAGGCCGCGCGTCACCGCGATATCGGCCGCGCTCGGCTTCTTCGGCACGTCGGGCAGCCGGATGCGGCTGCCGGCCAGCCCCGGCTTTTCCTTGGAGAAGGCGACCTCCATCTCCCGGTCGCCCGAGATCGCGCGCACGCATACCGACACCGCCCGCTTGAAGGCGTCGGCTTCGGTGCCGGTCTTCGGCCTGTTGCGCGTATTGTCTCCGGGGCCTGCCATGATGTCGCGACGTCAGGCCAGCACCACGTTGGCCGCGCTTTCGGGCAGTTCCTCTCCGAAGGCGCGCTGGTAGAACTCCGCCACGATCGGCCGCTCCAGCTCGTCGCACTTGTTGAGGAAGGTGAGCCGGAAGGCGAAGCCGACATTGCCGAAGATCTCGGCGTTTTCGGCCCACATGATGACCGTGCGCGGGCTCATCACCGTCGACAGGTCGCCATTGATGAAGGCGGAGCGGGTCATGTCGGCCACGCGCACCATCTTGTTGACGATCTCGCGGCCCTTCTCGTCGCGGTAGTGCTTGGCCTTCGCCATGACGATCGCGACTTCCTTGTCGTGCGGCAGATAGTTCAGCGTGGTGACGATCGACCAGCGGTCCATCTGGGCCTGGTTGATCTGCTGCGTGCCGTGATAGAGGCCGGTGGTGTCGCCCAGGCCCACGGTGTTGGCGGTGGCGAACAGCCGGAACGCCGGATGTGGGCGGATCACGCGGCTCTGGTCGAGCAGCGTCAGCCGGCCCGAGGATTCCAGCACGCGCTGGATGACGAACATCACGTCCGGCCGGCCGGCATCGTACTCGTCGAACACCAGCGCGACATTGTGCTGGTAGGCCCAGGGCAGGATGCCGTCGCGGAACTCGGTGACCTGCTGGCCGTCCTTGACCACGATCGCGTCCTTGCCGACGAGATCGATGCGGCTGACATGGCTGTCGAGGTTGACGCGCACGCACGGCCAGTTGAGACGCGCCGCGACCTGCTCGATATGGGTGGACTTGCCGGTGCCGTGATAGCCCGACACCATCACGCGCCGGTTGTAGGCGAAGCCGGCGAGGATCGCCAGCGTCGTCTGGCGGTCGAAAAGATAGTCCGGGTCGAGGTCCGGCACATGGCCGTCCGCCTCCGAATAGGCGGGGACGACCATGTCGGATTCGAAACCGAAAGTCTCCTTCACCGACACCGTCGTGTCGGGAAGATTGGCGATGTCGCGATCGACCTTGTTCATCATGTCTCCAGGTGCAGGACCGGCCGGCCTGCCGCAATGCTGTCGGAATGTCCGGATGCGTATTACCAGACCGGGCGGTCCGGGCAACATGCCGCCCCGACGACGCTGCCTAGCAGAATCCGGCCTGCTTGAGCACGCGATAGGCCTGGAGCACGTCGCGGAAACGGTCTTCCGAACTCCTGTCGCCGCCATTCGCATCGGGATGGTGACGCTTCACCAGCTCCTTATAGCGCGCCTTGATCTCGGCGCCAGTCGCCTTGGCGCCGAGGCCAAGCGTTTCCATCGCCTTGGCCTCAAGCGATTTCAGCTTGCGCTCGCGCGGCGGCTCGGCGCGCCGGGCCGAGAAGAAGTTGTAGGGATCGCGCACCCGGCTGTAATAGCCGGCGCTGCCCGAGCGGGCCTGCGCGAAATCGGGCGAGTGGCGCATGCCGCCGCCGGTGCCCATGCGCCATGTCGGCCGGTGGCCGGTCATCGCCTCCTTCTGGAAGCGTGCGATATCTTCGTTGCCGAGACCGGAGAAGTAATTGAAATTCTTGTTATATTCCCGGACATGCCGGAAGCAGAAGCAGAAATACTCGCCCTCGCGCAGCCGGCCCACCGGCGCCCGGTGCGTGCCGGCCTCCTCGCAGCCGTCCCACTGGCAGCGCGGCGCGTGCGACTTCAGCTCCGCTTCCGGATCGCGGCGCACGCGGATCTTCTCGAAATAGTTGGGATATGGCTTCATCGGCTCCGGCCGGACAAATCAGTCGCGCGATTATGGGCGCTTCGCCCGCCGATACAAGAATTGACATTCGGTCGATGTTGGACCTAACGCCTGGCATGTCCTGAATCGCGGAGACGTCCCCCATATGGGGAGAAGGGCCGGCCATGTCCATGCGGGAATCGATCGAGGCGAAACTGACCGCGGCCTTGCGGCCGCAACGCCTTGCCGTCATCAACGAGAGCCATCTGCACGCCGGCCACCATCATTCCGGTCCCGGCCATCACGGCACCTTCGACGGCACCGGCGAGACGCATATGCGCATCCGCATCGTCGCCGCCGAGTTCGCCGGCATGAGCCGGCTGGCACGACATCGGCGCGTCAACGCGCTCCTGGGCGACGAGATCGCGGCCGGGCTGCATGCGCTGGCGATCGAGGCGGCGGCGCCGGGCGAGCCGGTCGGCTGGTAGGCTGAGCCGCGCCCGCGAAGCACGCCGGGCGGGATCACCGCTTCAGCACGTCCTCCCATTCCGCGCCGTGGCGCGTGAACTCGCCGGCCACGAACCAGCAGGCCGGCGTGATCCTCGCGCCCGCCGCGCGGGCGTCGGCGACCAGCCGTTCCGCCAGGCGCTCGGCGATCCCCTGCCCGCGAAAGGCGCGCGGCACGAAGGTATGATCGGCGACGATATGGTCGGGCGAAAGGCGGCGATAGGTCAGCTCCGCCTGCTCGCCTCCCGGAAGAGCGATCGTATAGGCGCCCCGCCCGCCGCTTTCGCGATGCGCGATGTCGATGCCGTCGAAGGTCATGCCGTGTCCTTCCGCAAGCGCGTGCCCCGCGGGATATGGCGCAAGGCCCCTACCTCTTCCAGACGTCGGCCCAGTCTGGATGGCGCTCGAACTGCGCCCGCGCGAACGGGCACAGCGGAGTGATGCCGATGCCGGCCGCACGCGCGTCCTCGACCGCGCGGGCGACGAGCTTCGATCCGATGCCCTGGCCGCGAAAGACGTCGGGCACCGACGTGTGGTCGATGATGATGAGGCGTTCGCCGGCTTTCGAGAAGGTCACCTCCGCCTCTGCGCCGTCTGGCCCCGCGAGCACGTAGCGCCCCTTGGAGCCGTTGTCCTCCCGCCTGATTGCAGGTTCGCTCATTTCTGGTCCTCCCTTGTCATGGCCGCCGCGACAAAACGGCGCGCCGCTTCGATTTCCTCGGGTCTGATCTCGTGCCCGCCCGCATGGCGATGCACCGAAAGCTCCGCCCCCGCATCCTTCAGCCAGGCCTCGAGCCGCGCCGTCAGCTCCGGCGGACAGATCGGATCGCGCGCGCCGGCCGTCATCAGGATGCGCCGGCCCGAAAGACGGCCCGCGATCTTGGGACTGAACGGGATCAGCGGATGCATCAACACCACCGCGTCGAACAGTTCCGGGGCAGCAAAGAGCGTCGAGGCGAGGATGTTGGCGCCGTTGGAATAGCCCAGCGCCATCACCATCGGCGGCTTTGCCGCCTCGACATGGGCGCGCACGAAGCCGGTCATCTTCGCCGTCGCGCGGGCAAGATCGTCCATGTCGTAGACGCCTTCCGAGGTGCGCCGGAAGAACCGCAGGGCGCCCATCTCGGACACGTCGCCCCGCGGCGCGACCAGCCGTGCCCCCGGCGCCAGCATGCGGCCGAGGCCGATCATCTGCGTTTCGTCGCCGCCGGTGCCGTGAAAGAGGAAGAAGAGCGGCTTGTCCGCGCCCTCCCCTTCCGCGACATGGCGGTAGGCGTCGCGGCTCACGGCACGCCCTCCCCCGCCTCCAGCGGCGGCAGGTGCGTTTCCAGCCACGGCCGCAAATGGGCATGCTGGCTGGGCAGCTTCAGGGCCTCGCCCAGATGCGCGTCGTCCTCGTCGCGGGCGAAGCCCGGCTCGTCGGTCGCCACCTCGAACAGGACGCCGCCGGGCGTGCGGAAATAGATCGCCCAGAAATAGTCGCGGTCGATCACCGGCGTCACCTGGTAGCCGGTGTCGAGCAGCGCCTTGCGCACGTCGAGCTGTTTGGCCCGGTTGGCCACCGCGAAGGCGACATGATGCACCGACCCGGCGCCCTGCCGGGCTGGGCCGACCATCGGCAGCGTCTCGATGTCCACCGCATTGGCGCCGTTTCCGTCGGCCACCGCGAAGCGGCGGACATTGCCGGCCTGCTCCTTTTGCTCGTAGCCCATGAAGGCCAGCAGCTCGGCATTGGCGCCACCGTCCTGCAGCCGCATGGAAACCGAATGGAATCCGTGAATGCCCTTGTCGGCCGGCACGCCGCCGCCGGTCCACACCGGCCTGGGGTCGTCGCGGACCTCGACCAGCGCGAGGCCGTCGCCGTCCGGTCCGGCGAAATCGAGCCGCATCTCGCCGAAGCGCTCGCTGCGCTTCAGCCCGCCGACGCCTCGCTCCGCCAGGCGCGCCTCCCAATAGGCGAGCGCGCCCGCGGGCACCGCGAAGGCGGTGGTTCCGACCTCGCCGGTACCCGGCCGCCCCCTGGCGATGTGCGGAAACGGAAAATAGGTCATCACCGTCCCCGGCGTGCCGTTCTCGTTGGCATAATAGAGGTGATAGACGTCGGGAGCGTCGAAATTGACCGTCTTCTTCACTCGCCGCAGCCCCAGCGTGCGCGTGAAGAACGCATTGTTCTCGGCAGCGTCGCGCGCCATCGCCGTCACGTGATGCAGGCCCTTGATTTGATCGAGCATGGTTCTGCTCCCCAGCTTGCGGCGTCCGTCCGCCGCGTCCATGCCTGCAATCTGGTCCCGCCGGCGCGTGAAGGAAAGGGCGGGAACGGGAATGGACTGTCAACCTGCATCGAACGATCGCCCGGCTATCGTTCACGCGACAACATGGAATAAGGCCCGCGCGGGACGCGCGGGCCTTTAAGGTGAAGCGGCCGCCTTAGCGGGTGGTCGGCAGCGTCAGCCGCATCGAGTCGCGGTTGTCGGCATACGAACCCTCGTCATAGGCCGGCTGGGCTTCCAGCGTTTCCTTGCTGAGGTTCGTGTAGAGATAGAGCTTGCCGTTCTCGTCGGCCATGAACTGGAGGTTGTCGAGGCCAAGCGCCACCTCCTTTTCACCGATGCCGAGGAAGCCGCCGACGTCGATCAGGATCGCATCGACGTTGCCGTCCTGCGACAGGACGACGTCACCCACCTCGCCGACCGACTCGTCGTTGGAGCCGTAGACGGTGGTGCCGATGAAGTCGTCGGCGCGAATCTGATCGGTCGGCTGGTCCTTCAGCGTCGAGCGGTCGATCGCGGCGGTCTGCGTCTGGTCCGTCGCGCTTTCGTCCGCCGCAGGCGCCTGCGCGGCCTGATCGTCGGTGGCGGTGCCGTCATCCGTCATGGGCGCCTGCGCGGCCTGCTGGTCGGTCGCATTGCCGTCCTCCGCCGCGGGGGCCTGTGCGGCCTGGTCTTCGGTCGCGCTGCCGTCATCCGTCGCCGGGGCCTGGGCGGTATCCTGGAGCGGCTGCGTCGTCTGGTCGCCGTCCGCCGGCATCTGCTCGGCCGTCTGGTCCGCGTCCTGCTGGACCGGCGCATTGGCCAGATCCTCGGCCGTCGCCGGCTTCGTCTCGGCCACGTCCGCGTCGGCCGGCATCGGCTGATAGGCCTGCTTGTCGAATTCGGGCTGGGCCTTCAGCGCCTCCGCCGTGGTTTCGACCACCAGCCAGCGGTCGTTGTCGCGCTCCGCCCATTGGGCGAGATCGTATTCGATCGCGACGTCCTTCTGGCCGATGCCGAGGAAGCCGCCGACGCCGATCACCAGCGCCTGCACCTGCCCGTCGGGCGTGATGACGAGATCGTTGACGGAGCCGATCTTCTGGGCCTCGTCGCCGGTGCCGTTATAGACGGCCTTGCCGATCACCTTGCTGGCCAGGTTGCCCTGGGCCTTGATGACCATCGGCGTTTCCGGCATCTGGGTGGTGCCCGGAGCCATTTCCGTCGGCTGGGTCTGCATCGGTTGCGTGGTGTCCTGCGCATAGGCGCCGGACGCGATGAGGGTGGCAAGGGCCGTGGTCGCCAACAGCTTGCGGATCATGTTACCATCTCCTTGTGCATTGTTCTCGGTGCACGGCCGTACCCCGGCTCGAACGTGACGGCGAAGGCTGGGGTGCGGCCTCGCAGCGTCAACGTGTCCGGCGACTTCTGGTTCCGGGGCCGTCGCACCTTTGCCGCACCTTTCGGGTCCGGGAACGAAATCGGACGCGCGGCGTTTCCGCCGGCTGCGACGGGCCTGGCGGACAGGTCCGCGTGCCGGAGGGAGCTTGCATGCGTTTTCTGGGCGTCCTCAATCGTGGCGGCGGAACCCTGCGGACGATGGATGCGCAGGCGTTCGCCGAGGCGGCCAGGCGCAGCCTCGAAGCAGCCGGCCACACGGCGGAGTTCCGCCTTGTCGAAGGCGACGGGATTGCCGATGCGCTCGCCCGGGTCGCGGCCGCGCCCGATGTCGACGTGGTGCTGGCCGGCGGCGGCGACGGCACCGTCTCCGCCGCGGCCGGCGCCCTGATGGAAACCGGCAAGGCACTCGCGGTGCTGCCCGCCGGCACTATGAATCTGTTCGCGCGCGGGCTCGGCATCCCGCTCGACCTGGAGGACGCCGTCGCGGCGCTGGCCACGGGCACCGTCCGGGCCGTCGACATCGCCACGGTCAACGGCCGTCCCTTCATCCACCAGTTCTCCGTCGGTCTGCATTCCGAGCTGATCCAGCGCCGGGAGGCGATGAGCTACAGCTCCCGTCCCGGCAAGATCCGGGCCTCGGTGATGGCGGCGATCGCCACGGTGGTGAAGCCGCCGCGCATCCGTTTCCGGCTCGAGCTTCCGTCGGCCGAGATCGCCGCGGTCGCTTCCAGCCTGTCCGTCAGCAACAACATCTTCGGCGACGGCCCGCTGCCCGTCGCGGCGCGGCCGGACGGCGGCGAGCTCGGCATCTACATCGCCCGCGCCCACCGCGGCGGCGAGATCGTCCGTATCCTGCTGAGCATCGCGACCGGGCGCTGGAAACGGAATGCGGCGATCGAGATGCATGCCGCGCCGCGTGTGGTGCTCAGGGTCGACCGCGCCGCGCGCGGCTTCGAATGCGCCGTCGACGGCGAGTTGCGGCCGCTGGAGCCGGTGACCGAGATCGCGATCAGGCCCGGCGCGCTGAACGTGCTGGTCCCGCAGCCGGAAGCAAACACGCACTGAGGAGGGCTGGCGCCCGTCATTCGCCGTTGCCGGCTGCCGGCGGTGGCGCCTGCGTGCCGTCCGCCTGCGTGCCGTCCGACGGTACGGTCGCCGGATTGCCGACCTGGTCCTGCGGCGACGGGGTTATGTAGGCTCCGTAGATCTCCACCAGCCCCCACACGACCATCGTCAGCGCGAGGGCGACAAGCAGGATCAGCAGCACGGGCAGGCCCTGCCTTCCCTGCCGCGCCTTCTCGGGCGGAAGCGTCACCTGCGCCTCGCGCGTTCCCTCGCTCCGGTCCTTGGGGTTCGCCATTGCACGGCACCGGCCCGCAAGCCGGCCTTTCGTTGCTGCCTCGATCAATGGTTAAATGCGCGCGGCGGCCGGGGGTTCCCCCGACCCCGTTGCCGCCGCCATGGGCAAGGATGCGCGGCTCAGTCGCGGTCGCGGCGGTTCTCACGATAGAGCCCGAGCACGAGCCCCGTCAGCAGCGAGGCCGCCAGGCCGGTGGCGACGCCCTTCTTCGAGCCGAGCAGGCCGGCGGAAGCGGCCGTTGCGATCTCCGCCAGCTCGCGGCGCCGCCGTTCCCGCGCCCTGCGCGCCCGGGCGGCAGCGGAAAGCCGCTGGACCGCCGCGATGAGGACGGCAACGACCAGGAAGCCGGCGCCGAAGGCAAGGCACGCCTCGAGATCGCCGAACCGCCGCGCCGCCGCGATATAGCCGGCGCCGACGAGGAAGCCGACGCCGGCGGCGGCGAGGACGGCGGCGACCAGATAGACGATCGCGCCGCGGCGGGCCCGGCCCACCGTCTCCCTGGCCTCGGCCGAAAAGACCGACGCGATGAGGCTGAACAGCATCGGCGTCAGCGGCGCAGGATGATGGCGAGCAGATACCCGATCCCGGCCGCCATCGCGAGTGACGTGACCGGCTTCTCGCGCACCCTTGCCACGAGTTGCTCTTCCAACGCCTCGGCATTGTCGCGCAGGTCGCTCATCGCCGCCTCGCCGTGGACGCGAAGCTGCTCGACCTTCTCGCTGGCCGCCCGCCTGGCGGTGCGCACCGACTGCTCTCCGAGTGCCTGAAGCTGCGTGGCCAGACGCGCGACGTCCTCGCGCAGCAGCGCGAGGTCTGCCGCGAGATCCTGCGTCGTCTCCTTCGGGTCGCCTGCGGCGGTCTTGCCGGAACGGGGGGCGGTGGCCATGAAACAAACTCCTCTGTTGCGAGCCCTCATCAACCGGGCCCTCATCAACCGGGCAGGACGGCCTTCGGTTCCGCGTGCGGCGCAAGGGGCGGGAGCCTACGGCATGAAAATGCGTTTGCCCCGTGAAGTCCAGCCGGAAAATCGCCCCGGGCGGCTCGGCGGCTCAGGCCGCCGTCGAGCCGAGCACCTGGGCCGAGATCGCGTCGGGGCCGAAATCGCCGTCGCCGTCGATGCCGAGAATATCCTGCAGCCTGGTGCGGGCGCGGCTGACCCGGCTCTTGATGGTGCCGACGGCGCAGCCGCAGATCTCGGCCGCCTCCTCGTAGGAGAAGCCGGAGGCGCCGATCAGGATGATCGCCTCGCGCTGGTCTTCCGGCAGCGTCTCCAGCGCCTTGCGGAAATCCTTGAGATCGAGCGAGCCCTGCTGCCCGGGATGGACCGCCACGCCCGCCGTCAGCAGGCCGTCGCTGTCCTGCACCTCGCGGCCGCGCTTGCGCATCTGCGAGTAGAACTCGTTGCGCAGGATGGTGAACAGCCATGCCTTGAGGTTGGTGCCGAGCTGGAACGAAGCCTGCTTGTCCCACGCCTTGACCAGGGTTTCCTGCACCAGATCGTCGGCGCGGTCGCTGTTTTGGGCCAGCGATATGGCGAAGGCGCGCAGGCTGGGGATGGTCTTGACCAGATCGTCGCGGAAAGCGGCAGGCTCGCTCATTTGTCCCCCATGGGTGTCTTCTGCACGGCCTTTTCGCTGCTTTCCAGCTTGCGCATCAGGTCCATGATGCGGTCCGGCACTTCATCCGACACCAGTTCGTCGTAATACTGCTTGAGCTTCCGGCCGATTTCCGAGTTGGGCCCGAGGCCGTCGGACTTGCCGCTTGCATGGATGGAGCCACGGCTCGCGGCTGGTTTCATGCCTGTCATCCCTGTGTGCCCTGTCTGTGCGCCCTGCCTGTCCCGACCCGCCGGACCCGCATGCGCGATCCTGCGCCGGACTGTTGAAGAGGCGCCGTGCGGGCGCACGCTCGCCACCTCCCATGCCGCCTCGGCTTCTTTAACGCATCTTCTTGCGAAAGGTTCCGGAAAAATTGGAACCACCCCGCGATCGTCGCGTTATGATGGGTCTGGCGGGCGCGCAGCCGTCCGCCGCCCGGGGTGCCGTTCTTTGAGGGAGACCTTCCGACCATGAGTTTGTCCGCAGCGATTGCGCCGCACCTGCCTTACCTGCGCCGGTTTTCCCGTGCCGTCTCCGGCTCGCAGAGCAGCGGCGACGCCATGGTGGCCGCGATGCTCGAAGCCTTGATCGCCGATACGAACATCTTTCCCAAGGCATCGAGCGATCGCATCGCGCTCTACCAGATCTTCGCCCGGCTGTTCACGTCGGTCACGCCGCGCATTCCGGACGCGCCCTCCGACATCCCGTGGGAGCGCAATGCCCAGGCCAATCTCGGCGCCGTCGCACCGCGCGCGCGCCAGGCTTTCCTGCTGGTCGCCGTCGAAGGCTTCAGCGAAACCGAGGCCGCCGAGGTGCTGCAGGTCGACGCCGACGAGTTCGCGGCGCTGATCCGCGAGGCCAGCAACGAGATTTCCCGTCAGGTGGCGACGGACGTCCTCGTCATCGAGGACGAACCGCTGATCGCGATGGACATCGAGGAGATGGTGGAAAGCCTGGGCCACCGCGTCGTCGGCACCGCGCGCACTCATGCCGAGGCCACGAAGCTGTTCGCCCAGACCCGCCCCAAGATGGTGCTGGCCGATATCCAGCTTGCCGATGGCAGCTCCGGCATCGACGCCGTCAACGAGATCCTGACCATGACCCCGGTCCCGGTGATCTTCATCACCGCCTTTCCCGAGCGCCTGCTGACGGGCGAGCGCCCCGAGCCGACCTTCCTCGTCACCAAGCCGTTCAATCCGGACATGGTCAAGGCGCTCATCAGCCAGGCCCTGTTCTTCGACCGGCAGGCGCGGGCGGCGGCCTGAGCCGACGAGGCAGCCCGACGGGCTGCCCGGCGCCTGACGATTGCGGATGGCGGGCCCGCGGCGGCGGGCTTGCAGCGGTGCGGGCGCGCGATTGGTGCGGGCGCGATCCGCGGCGCCGAGGAGGCAAGACAGGATGCGCATCGTCAAGCTGGTGCTGGCTGCCGCAGCGGCCGGCACGGCGCCCTTTGCTTTTGCGGGCATTGCGGGGGCCTCTGCCGGCCTCGCCCAGTTTCTCTTTTTCCTTTTCCTGGCTCTGCTTCTGGTGGCGCTGGTGTGGGAGCTTTTCGCCCGCCTGGGATAAGGCACCCCTCCTGCGGCAAAAAGAAAGCCGGCATCGCGCCGGCTGTCAGGTGGAAGGCTCCGGGTCTGGCCCGTGCCTTCTGTGGCAGCCGGCCGCTTGGGCTTGGGGGCTTGGGGGGCATACGGCCGGTGCCTTGTCGGGAATAATGCCGGAGCGGGCCGAAGGTTCCGCCCGTCGCTCGGGGCCGGAGGCGAGCGGGCGCGCCGGGCGCATCCCGCACCGCGCTGCCGCTGGGGATATCGATCCCCCGGCCCCACCCTCCCCCCTTGCCGCCTCTCGGGACGTCGTGCAAGCTTCGCCTTGGTTGTGCCCCAAACGGGAACCAAGAGGCCGAGGGTGCGTTGACGCGCGTAGAAGTGTCACGTTCTGACGACCAGTCGAAGGAGCCGTTTCACTGCCTGAAGCCGAGTCTGCCGCCAATTCGGTGCGGGTGCCGCGCCGGCGACGGAGTACGCACCGCAAGGGCAGGCCGGCGAAGCCGGGATCTCAGCGCAACCACAAGGCGACCCGCTCGCCAGCTTCACCCATCCAGTTTCAAAGGAGGCAGACCATGAAGAAATTGATCATCGCCAGTGCAGCCGTGCTGATGCTTGCCGGTTGTACGACTGCGGAAAAGAGCGCAGGCGTCGGCGCGGTGGCCGGCGGCGCCATCGCGGCCGCGACCGGTGCCAGCGTCGGCGGCGTCGTGCTGGGCGCGACCGCGGGCGCGGTCGGCGGCTACATCATCGGCCGCGCGGTCGAGGGTCGCCCGGGCTGGTGCGAGCGCGTCGACCGCCGTACGGGCCGCGTGGTTTCCACCTACCGCTGCTGATCCGGCCGGCGCATTTTCGGCAAGGCCGTGAAACGGTCTTGCGCGCGGAAATGCGGCCGAAAAACAAAGGGAGCGGTTCCGCTGATTCCCGGGAAGATCGGAACCGCTCCCGGCAACCGGACGGAAAAGGGGCCTGCGGGCCCCTTTTTCATGGTCTGTCGCCACCTGTGGCCACCCGGCGAAGATGGTGACCGTTGCCGCCCTCAGGCCGCCATGCTGATGGCGCCCGGCCCCGGCTGCGCGCCGGGCGGGCACTTGCCGAGGATGATCATGCCCAGCACCTCGTCCTTGGTGACGTCGCCGGTGCGGGCGGTGCCCACCACGCGGCCGTTCTTCATCACGCAGACACGGTCGGCGAGGTCGAACACGTCGTGGATGTCGTGGCTGATCAGGAAGATGCCGATGCCCTCGGCCTTGAGCTGCCTGACCAGCTCTCCCACCTGCGCCGTCTCCTGCGGCCCGAGCGCCGCCGTCGGCTCGTCCATGATGAGGATACGCGCATTGAACAGGATCGCGCGCGCGATCGCTACCGACTGCCGCTGGCCCCCGGACAGCTTGATCACCGGTTCCTTGAAGCGGACGAAACGCGGGTTCAGGCGGCCCATCACCTTGCGCGCCTCCGCCTCCATCGCGACATCGTCGAGCGTTCCCCAGGAAGTCCTCAGCTCGCGGCCGAGGAACAGGTTGGCGGCGGCATCGACATTGTCGGCCAGCGCCAGCGTCTGGTAGATCGTCTCGATGCCGTAGCGCTTGGCATCGCGCGGGTTGGTGATCGCGACCTCCTCGCCGTCGATGAAGATCTGTCCCGCATCGCGCTTGTAGGCGCCCGACAGGATCTTGATCAGCGTCGACTTGCCGGCGCCGTTGTGCCCCAGCAGCGCCACCACCTCGCCGGGATGGAGGTCCACGGAGGCGTCGTCGACGGCGCGGATGCCGCCGAACGCGATCGAGATGTTGCGCAGATCGACGAGAGGATGGTCGGCATGTGCGTTCATCGAGGCCTCCTATTCGGCGCGCCGGCGATAGAGCGTGTCGAGCCACACGGCGACGACCAGGACCGTGCCCACGACGATGTTCTGCAGCGGCGCGTCGACGCCGAGAAGCACCATGCCCGACGCGAGGGACTGCATCAGCACCGCGCCCAGCATCGCGCCCGCGATGGTGCCGACGCCGCCCGAGAGCGAAGTGCCGCCGATCACCGCAGCCGCGATCACCAGCAGCTCGTCCAGGGTGCCGGTCGCATTGGTCGCCGCGTTGAGGCGCGCCGTCGAGATCGAGCTGCCGATCGCCACCAGAAGCCCCATCAGGGCGAAGACCTTGAGCGTGACCCACTTGACGTTGATGCCGGCGAGCAGGGCCGCCTCCGGGTTGCCGCCGAGCGCGAACACGTAGCGGCCGAAACGCGTGCGGGTGGCGATGAAGGTCATCACGATCCCCACCGTGATCGCGATCAGCACCGGGATGGCGATGCCGTGCGGGATGAACACCCCCTCCGGAACCTCCTGTCCGAGCGCCTGGAAATGGCGCCGCACGATGCCGATCGGCCACGGATAGGAGTTCGCCACCCAGATGGCGCCGAGCACCAGCCCGCAGGCGACGACGCCCAGGAAGGCTTCCGCCCACAGCGGCCGCAAGGTGAAATGGAAACGCTTGCGCTGCCGGCGGCCGGAAGCCAGCAGCAGCGCGATGCAGGTGCAGGCGACCAGCCCGACGATCCAGCTCCAGCCGGCGCCGATCGACCCGTCGGGCCCGCCGCCGAGCAGGCGGAAGGTCGCATCCATCGGCGCCACGGTCTGGCCGCTGGTCACCCACCAGGCGGCGCCGCGCCAGACCAGCAATCCGCCCAGCGTCACGATGAAGGAGGGGATCGAGAGATAGGCGATCAGCAGGCCCTGGAAAGCCCCGATCCCCACCCCCACGACGACCCCGACCAAAAGCGCCACGACCCAGATCGCCGGGCTGCCGAGGGGGACCCCGAATTGCTGCGGCAGCAGTTGCGCCTGGGTGACGCCGATGATCATGCCGATGAAGCCGAGCAGGGAGCCGACCGACAGGTCGATGTTGCGGGTCACGATCACCAGCACCATGCCGGTGGCCATGACGGCGACCGACGCCGACTGGACGGACAGGTTCCACAGATTGCGCGGCGTCAGGAACGCGCGGCTGTCGAAATCGAGCGGGCTGACCCCGAGCTTGATGCTGCTGACGACATGGAAGCCGACCCAGATCACGAGCAGGGCGCCGACCATGCCGAGCATGCGCGTATCGAGCTCGGTCGCGGCGAGGAACCGCGACACCGCATTGCCCTCGCTCGCCCGCGCGTGGTCGGCCGGCGCTTCGGTCACCCTGTCGGTCATGCGATCCTCCCGGCCGGCCCTCCCGGCCGCCGTCGCTCCGGCGGCTGCCGGCGGCATCGTCACATTAGAGAAAACCCGCCATTTCCGTCAAACGGCGGCGTCCTGGCCTGCCCGCGCCCGCAGCGGGACGGGCTTGTTGCGGCACCTGCCGACCGCCGGCGCGGGATGCGTTTCCCGCGCCGGATCGTATGCGTGCGGCAAGCCGGCTCGCCCGCCGAAGCACGGCGGGCGGCCGCTGGCGCCGGCTAGTTGCAGGCGGCGACGGAACCCGCGGCCACGCCCTGGCAGACCACGTCCTTCGACACCCAGCCGGCATCGATGACGACGTCCAGATTGTCCTTCGTGATCGGCACCGGGGCGAGCAGCACCGTGTTCATCTCGACGCCTCCCGGCGTGGTGAACTTGATCGCGTCGGGGATCTGGTCCATCGCCGTGCCGTCGGCCAGCGCCGAGGCGATCTCGGCGGCCGCCTTGCCGAGCGCGCGCGCATCCTTCCACACCGACACCGTCTGCGTGCCGAGCGCGATGCGGTTGAGCGCGGCGTGGTCGCCGTCCTGGCCCGAAACCGGCACCGAGCCGGCGAGGCCCTGCGCGGCCAGCGCGGCGATCGCGCCGCCGGCGGTGCCGTCATTGGAGGCGACGACCGCGTCGATGTCGTTATTGTTGGCGGTCAGGAACTGCTCCATGTTGCGCTGCGCGTTGGCCGGCAGCCAGCCATCGGTATAGGCCTCGCCGACATTCTTGATCTTGCCGGCGTCGATCGCCTCCTTCAGCACCTCCATCTGCCCTGCGAACAGGAAGTCGGCGTTCGGGTCGGCGCCGTTGCCCTTGATGAAGACATAGTTGCCTTCGGGCTGGACGGCGAAGACGCCGCGCGCCTGCATGCGGCCCACCTCGACATTGTCGAAGGTCAGATAGAAGGCGTCCTTGTTCTCGATCAGGCGGTCGTAGCCGACCACCGGGATGCCCTCGGCGATCGCCTTCTCGACGGCCGGGCCGATGGCCGAGGCGTCCTGTGCCAGGATGATCAGCGCATTGGCACCCTGGCCGATCAGGCTCTCCACGTCGGTGAGCTGCTTGCCCGGGTTGGATTGCGCGTCGGCGGAGATGTAGGTGTCGCCGGCGGCCTCGATCGCGGCCTTCATCGCCGCCTCGTCCGTCTTCCAGCGCTCTTCCTGGAAATTGGACCAGGACACGCCGATCACCTTGTCCTTGGCAATGGCCGCGGTCGAAAGCGCCATCGACATGGCGACACCCGCCAGCATGGCGGTCGCAAAATTCCTCATTGATTCCTCCCTGCGCCGGTCGGGCGCGTGACGACTGATCTGCAGTTGTCGAAGCTCTTTTTTTCGGGCTCCGAAAAAATTAATGACTCACCGCCAACCCCATGTCAATATGCTAACGGGACGGCGAGCGCCCGCCGACGAGGCAGCGCCGGGGCAATGGCGGAGCCGCAGGAGGGGCGAGGACATATGACGGTCGGCGTACGGCACGACGATCTCAGGCGGCGCAACCGAGCGATGGTGATCGCCGCCGTCAGGCGCGCCGCCCAGCCCTCGCGCACCGAGATCGCGGCGGCCACCCGCCTCAGCCACTCCACCATATCTGCCATCTCCTCCGACCTCATCGCCGAGGGCGTGCTGGTCGAGGTGAAGCCGGCAGAGGCGGTGCTGACGCGCCGGGGCCGCCCGCAGGTCGCCCTCGGCCTCGCCCCGGATTTCGCCTGCGTCGTGTCGATCGTACTGACGCTCAACCAGCTCTGGACCTCGCTCATCAGCTATGACGGCGTGGTCACCGACGAGACGGCGCAGCGGCTCCCGACGCTGACGATGGGCAAGGCCGAGCTGGTCGAGGCCGTCATCGGCAGCGTCCGCGACCTCCTGCGGCGCAATCCGGGCCGCCGCAAGCTGGCGCGCATCGCTCTGGCCGTGCAGGGCGTTACCGATTCCCGCGATTCCCGGCTGCTGTGGTCGCCGATCACCCCCCACGGCGACATCGCCTTCGCTGCGCTGATCGAGGAGCGGCTCGGCATCCCCGCGACCGTCCAGAACGACTGCAACATGATCGCCGTCGCGTTGAGATGGCGCTGGCCGCAGCGCTACGGCGACGATTTCTTCGCCGTGCTCTTGTCGAACGGCATCGGCATGGGGCTGATGCAGAAGGGGCAGGTCTTCACCGGCACGCATTCCTCCGGCGGCGAGTTCGGCCACATGATCCACATCCCGCACGGCGCGCTCTGCCGCTGCGGCCGCCGCGGCTGCATCGAAGCCTATGCCGGCAATTACGCGCTCGTGCGCGCGGCAGGCGGCGGCGGCGACACCGACCCGCCCGCGGCCGATATCGGCCAGGCCGAGATCGAGGCGCTGGCGGACGCCGCGCGCGCCGCCGACGGGCGCGAGCGCGCCGCCTTCCGCCGCGCCGGCGAGGCGATCGGCTATGGCATGGGCAATCTGTTCGCGCTGTTCGATCCGGCCCCGGTCGCCATCGTCGGCCCCGGCGCGCTCGCCTTCGACATCCTGGAAGCGCCGATCCGCGACGCCATCGCCTGCACGGCGGGCGGGCGGCACAACGGCGCCATCTCGTTTGCGACCGAGCCCGACGAGATGCCGCTGATCCGCGACGGCTGCGCCATGACCGCGCTCGGCTTCGTCGACGAGAAGATCGCGGCGCGCGGCATCGCGGCCGCTGCATGACCGCCGCGGGGATCGCCCCGTCGGGGATCGCCGGCCGGAAAGGCGGCGTGCCGGAGCGGGCTGCCCCGCCTATTCGATCGAATAGCCGGCGCCGCGCACCGTGCGGATGACGTCGGACAGGCCGCCGGCATTGACCGCCTTGCGCAGCCGGCCGACATGCACGTCGACGGTGCGCTCGTCGATATAGACGGACTCCCCCCAGACCTTGTCGAGAAGCTGGGCACGCGAGAAGACGCGTCCGGGGTGCTGCATCAGGAATTCGAGCAGCCGGAACTCGGTCGGCCCCAGCCGCACCTCCGCCGCGCCGCGATGGACGCGATGCGATTCGCGGTCGAGCGTCAGGTCGCCCAGCTTGAGCATGCTCGACAGCAGCTCGGGCCGGGCGCGCCGCAGCAGGGCGCGCACCCTGGCCACCAGCTCGGGCATGGAGAACGGCTTGACCAGATAGTCGTCGGCACCGGTGGACAGGCCGCGGACGCGGTCGGTCTCCTCGCCGCGCGCCGTCAGCATGATGACGGGCAGCCGCTCCGTCGCCGGCCTCTGGCGGATGCGCCGGCACAGCTCGATGCCGGAGACGGCCGGGACCATCCAGTCCAGCACCAAAAGGTCGGGCACGACCTCCCGCAGCCGCAATTCCGCCTCGTCGCCGCGCTCGACGACCTCGACTTCGTAGCCTTCGGCCTCCAGATTGTAGCGCAGCAGGACGCCCAGCGCCTCCTCGTCCTCGACCACCATGATGCGCGGCGCGCTCATCCTGCCACCCTCGCCGTCAGTCCGCCGGTGTCGTCTCGTCCCGCTTCGGCCGATGGAGCGGCAGCAGCGAGCCGGTCACCACATAATAGGCGTTTTCGGCGATGTTGGTCACGTGGTCGCCGATGCGCTCCAGATTCTTGGCGCAAAACAGCAGATGCGTGCAGGTCGTGATGTTGCGCGGGTCCTCCATCATGTAGGTGAGGAGCTCGCGGAAGACGGACGTGTAGTGGATGTCGATGTTCTCGTCGTCGTCGCGCCGCGCCTCGAGCGCCGCCGCGTCGCGCCCGACATAGGCTTCTATCGTCCCGTGGATCTGGTCCAGCACGAGGTCGGACATCGCCTCCAGCGAATGGGCGAGGTTGCGCGGCGTGCCGCCGGCGCCGACGGCGGCCACCCGCTTGGCGATGTTCTTGGCGAGGTCGCCGATCCGCTCCAGGTCGGCGGCCATGCGGATCGCCCCCACCACGGCGCGCAGGTCCTGCGCCATCGGCTGCCGCTTGGCGATCAGCCGGATCGCCGCCTCGTCGAGCTCGCGCTGGCGCGCATCCATGAGCGCGTCATCCGACAGGACGCGCTGCGCGAGCGCATTGTCCGAGCCGATCAGCGAGCGCGTCGCCGCCTGCACCATCGCGGCGCCGAGCTCGCTCATGTCGCGGACCAGCCGGTCGAGATGGTCCAGGTCCTCGTCGAAGGAGGTGACCGTATGTTCGCCCATCGTCGTTTCGCTCCTGTCCGGTCAGCCGAAACGGCCGGTGATGTAGTCCTGCGTCCGCTTCTCCTTCGGGCTGGTGAAGATCTGGTCCGTCGGACCCTCCTCGACCAGCACGCCGAGATGGAAGAAGGCGGTGCGCTGCGAGACGCGCGCGGCCTGCTGCATGGAATGGGTGACGATAACGATGGTGAAGTTCTGCTTCAGCTCGTCGATCAGCTCCTCGATCCGCGCCGTGGCGATCGGATCGAGCGCCGAGCAGGGCTCGTCCATCAGGATCACCTCGGGCGAGACCGCGATGGCGCGCGCGATGCACAGCCGCTGCTGCTGGCCGCCGGAAAGGCCGGTGCCCGGCTCGTGCAGGCGCTCCTTCACCTCCTCCCACAGCGAGGCGCGCTTCAGGCTGCTCTCGACGATCCCTTCCAGCTCGGCCTTGCCGCGCGCCAGCCCGTGGATGCGCGGCCCGTAGGCGACGTTCTCGAAGATCGACTTCGGGAACGGGTTCGGCTTCTGGAACACCATGCCGACGCGGGCCCTGAGCTCGACCACGTCGAGCGCCGGATCGTAGATGTCGCTGCCGTCGAGCTCGATGCGGCCCTCGACCCGGCAGCCCTCGATCGTGTCGTTCATGCGGTTGAGGCAGCGCAGGAAGGTCGACTTGCCGCAGCCCGACGGGCCGATGAAGGCGGTGACCGCCTTGCCCGGCACGTCGATCGAGACGTCGAACAGGGCTTGTTTGGCCCCGTAGAAGACGCTGACGTCGTGCGCCCTGACGCGGATCTCGCGCGATGCGCTGTCGGGCGTGCGGACGGTGTCGTCCCTGCCGCCGGCAGGATCCGCTGCGGCGATGGTTGCGCTCCCGGAGGTCGTCATGTGCATATCCCTGTTCCCCGCTTCGGTCATCGGCGCCGCTCCAGCCTGCGGCGCAGCAGGATCGCGATGGCGTTCAGCCCCAGCATCAGGGCCAGCAGCACCATGATCGCGGCAGACGTCCGCGCCTCGAAGAAGTTCCGGTTTTCGTTGCCCTGCCACAGATAGATCTGCACCGGCAGCGCGGTCGCTTGGTCGAGCGGCGTGGCCGGCACGGAAGCGACGAAGGCGTTCATGCCGATCAGCAGCAGCGGCGCGGTCTCGCCGAGCGCCTGCGCCACGCCGATGATCGTCGCCGTCAGGATGCCGGGATAGGTCACCGGCAGCACATGGTGGAAGACGGTCTGCGTGCGCGATGCGCCGAGCCCGAGGGCGGCCTGCCGCAGCGACGGCGGCACCGCGCGCAGCGAGGAGCGCGTCGCGATGATGATCGTCGGCAGCGTCATCAGCGTCAGCACCAGCCCGCCCACCAGCGGCGCCGACAGCGGCAGGTGGAAATAGTTGATGAACACCGCCGCGCCGAGCAGGCCGAACACGATCGAGGGCACGGCGGCCAGATTGTTGATGTTGACCTCGATGAAGTCGGTGATGCGGTTCTTCGGCGCGTACTCCTCCAGATAGACCGCGCTTGCGACGCCGATCGGCACCGCCAGCACGATCACCACCAGCATCATGTAGAGCGAGCCGAAGAAGGCGCCGGCAAGGCCCGCTGAGGCCGGCGCCGAGCGCGAATCGACATTGGTGAAGATGTGCCGGGCGAACCGGAACTCGATCCTGCCGTTCTCCATCAGCCTGTCGGCCAGTTGCCGCGACGGCGCCGAAAGCTGCTGCTGGCTGTCGGGCAGGCTGCGGTCGATGGTGCCCTTGAGCCAGTTGTCGGCATTGGCCGAGGCCAGCATCGCCAGCCGCACCGTCTGCCCGAGCAGGCCCGGATCGGCGACGAACATGTCGCGCAGGCGGAACCGCTCGTTGTTCTCGACGATCGCCAGCACCTGCCGCGAATCGGCCCCGGTGTCGGGCTCAGCCGCGCGGATCGCGCTCTCGACGACGCGGTTCCAGTTCAGCATCGTCACCGCGCGCTGCCAGTCGAGCAGCTCGCGCTCGTAGGCGGCGGGCGACTGCCCCTCCTTGCGGACCGGCTTCGGCGCGGCCTTGACGACGGCCGGATCGAAGGTGACGTCGAGCACAAGGTTGGCCTGGGTGAAGGCCGGCAGGCCCTTGGCCAGGATCATGCCGAAAAGCGTGGCCACGAAAACCAGCGCCGCCGAGATCGCCGCGATGCCGTAGAGCCGGAAGCGCTTTTCGCGCGCATGGCGCGCCTTCAGGCCGGCGCGGATGCGCTCGAGGCGCTGCTGCGAGCCGTCGACGGGGCTGTCGGGATGTGCTGGCGCGTCGGACATCTATTCGTACTGCTCCCGGTAGCGGCGGACGACCGCCAGCGCCACCACGTTGAGGATGAGCGTCATCAGGAAGAGGGTGAGGCCGAGCGCGAAGGCGACCAGCGACTGCGGCGAGGCGAAATCGGTGTCGCCGGTGAGCTGGTTGACGATCGTCACCGTGACGGTCGAGACCGGCTCGAACGGGTTGGCGCGCAGATAGGGGCTGTTGCCGGCCGCCAGCACCACGATCATCGTCTCGCCGATGGCGCGGCTGACCGCGAGCAGGAAGGCGCCGACGATGCCCGGCAGCGCGGCGGGCAGGATCACCCGCTTGATCGTCTCCGATTGCGTGGCGCCGAGCCCGAGTGAGCCGTCGCGCATGGCCCGCGGCACCTGCCGCAGGATGTCGTCAGACAGCGACGAGATGAAGGGGATGATCATGATCCCCATCACGACGCCGGCCGTCAGCGCGCTGGTGGCGCGGATGTTGACGCCGATCGCCGCGCCGGTGGCGGACAGGAACGGGCCCACGGTCACGAGGGCGAAGAAGCCGTAGACGATGGTGGGAATGCCCGCCAGCACCTCGATCACGGGCTTCACCAGGTCGCGGGTGCGCGGCGCGGCGTACTGCGTAAGGTAGATCGCCGTCATCAGCCCGATCGGCAGCGACACCAGCATGGCGATGATCGACACCATCACCGTGCCCCACAGCAGCGGCAGCAGCCCGTACTCGCCGTCGGAAGCCCCGACGCTGGAGAAGCCGGGCTTCCACACGGTGCCGAAAAAGAAGTCGAGCGGGTTGACGAAGGAGAAGAAGCGGATCGCCTCCGCCAGCAGCGAGGCGACGATGCCGGCCGTCGTCAGGACGGCGATCGCCGAACAGGCAACCAGAAGCAGCCGCACCACGCCTTCGAACTCGTTGCGGGCGCGGAAGCGTTGCGCGATGCGGCCCCGCATCAGATGGATCGCCAGCGCGCCCGAGCCGGCGGCAGCCGCGATCACGATGGCGAACGAGAGCGCCTGGAACGACCGCACGGCCTCGCCCGCGGCCGTCTCGTAGGGCTGGGTGCCGCCGGCGACGCCGAAGCCGGACGCGATGTCGCGGATGCGGCGGATCGCCGTCTCCAGCTCGACCCCGGAGAGCGCGGCGACCTCGGGCGGCAGCAGCGAGAAGATGTAGGCGCGGCTGACGGCGCCGGAAAACAGCAGCCAGAACGCCAGGATGGCGAGTGCCGGGACGAGCGCCCACACGACGGTCAGCGAGCCATGGTAGCCCGGCCGCGAATGCAGCTTCCCGACCGTGGTCTCGAGGCGGCGGCTCCTCGCCCAGCCCGCCTGGTAGGCAAGGCCGATAAGCAGCAGCAGGACGACGGCGACGATGGCGGAGTTCAAGCTCTGCGTCCTTCTGGGAGCAGCCCCTGGGGAAAGGGACCCCCGGCGCGGGCCGGGGATCCCTTGAGCGACGGTCCTGCTACTTCACAGCGTCGGCGGTGAGCGCCGTGCCGCTTTTGAAGGCGGCGAGAACCTCTGCCGTCTTCTCGGTCGGCTGCGGGATCATGCCGGCGCCCTCGAGCGCGCCGCCCTGGCCGGCCATCTGCTCGGACAGGAAGAACTCGACATATTCGGCGATTCCCGGAACGACGCCGATATGCTCGCCCTTCACGTAGAAGTAGAGCGGGCGCGACACCGGATACTGGCCGGACGCGATGGTCTCCAGCGAGGGCACGATGCCGGAAACGGTGGCCACCTTCAGCTTGTCGCGGTTCTGGTCGTAGAAGGACAGGCCGAACACGCCGACCGTGTCGGCATTCGACTGCAGGCGGCCCAGCGTCTCGGTATAGTCTCCGGCGATCTCCACCACGACGTCCTGGCGGAAGGTCGAGCAGGCCTTTTCCTTGGCTTCCTTGTCGAGCTTGGGCAGGCCGGCTTCGTCGCAGCCCGGCGCGATCACCTTTTCCTGGAAGACCTCGCGCGTGCCGTGGTTGGAAGCGGGGACAGCGAGCAGGATCGGCTGGTCGGGAAGCGACGGGTCGATCTCGCTCCAGCTCTTGTAGGGATTGTCGACCAGCTTGCCGTCCTGCGGCACCTGCGCGGCGATCGCCTTGAACACGTGGACCGGCTCCAGCTTGAAATCGGCCTTGTCGGCGCTGGTGGCGAAGACGATGCCGTCGAAGCCGATCTGGATTTCCTGGATCTTGTTGACGCCGGCGGCGTTGCAGGCCTCGACCTCGCTGGCGCGGATGCGGCGGGAGGCGTTGGCGATGTCGATCGTGTTCTCGCCGACGCCGGCGCAGAACTGCCGCAGACCACCCGACGAGCCGCCGGAGCCGACCACCGGCGTCTTGAATTCGGGAAACGCGTTGCCGAACTCTTCGGCGACGATGCTGGCGAACGGCAGGACGGTCGACGAGCCGGCGATCTGGATGGTGTCGCGCGACTGGGCAAACGCGCTGCCGCCGGCAAGGGCCGCCGCGACGGCGGCGGTCGAGAGCATGAATTTCCGCATGAGGGCCACTCCTGTTGGCGAATTCCCTGTGGACGCTCAACAGCGTCGGCGTTGCCCTTAGACCCGCCGTGTAACAGTTCGATGACTGTTTCGTGTCGGCTCTGTCACATGGCCGGATCGCACCGCCGGATGCCCCGGCGCGGCCGGAAGGGACCGCGGCAGCGGCGTGCGGACGATGCGCAAAGGGATGCACGATGGAAAGGCGGACGGCGGAACCAAAAGGCCGGGCGGGAGAACTTGGCCACTTCTGGCAATCCCTGCACCCGGCCCCGGCTTCAAGCCGGACGAAGCCCGTTGGGGCTCTGAGAGCTCCGCCCAGAGGACCGGCGGCCGTTCAGCCCGCCCGGAAAAACGCAAGCAGACATGCCTGCATGTCTTACTATCCGCGAAGTCGATCTCTTTTCCTATAGTTCGATCGTATTAATCGATTGGACCACCCGGGCCGGCGACGGCCTTGCCTCGCGCCCCGGTCCGCGCTAACGCGCACCGGCACCACGGAAGGCAGGCAGACGATGGCGCGCGCAACCCTGATCGGCTTTTCGGCGGTCGCCATGTGGGCGATGCTGGCCCTGCTCACCGATCTGTCGGGCAGCATGCCGCCCTTCCAGCTCTCGGCGATCGCATTCTCCATCGGCACACTCGTCGGCCTCGCCGCGCGCGCGGTGGCGCGGCCCGCCGCGCCGCGCGCGCCCGTTCCCGCCGTCGTCTGGCTCATCGGCATAGGCGGCCTGTTCGGCTACCATTTCTTCTATTTCACCGCGCTCAGGAACGCGCCGGCCGTCGAGGCCAGCCTGATCGCCTATCTGTGGCCGCTGCTGATCGTGGTCGGCTCGGCCCTGATGCCGGGCGAGCGGCTGGGCTGGCATCACCTAACAGGCGCCCTGCTGGGGCTTGCAGGCACGTTCCTCATCGTCACCAATGGCGGCGGCCTCTCCTTCGACAGCCGCTATGCGGCAGGCTACGGCGCCGCGCTCGCCTGCGCGTTCATATGGACGGCCTATTCGCTGCTCTCGCGCCGCTTCCAGTCGGTGCCGACGGACACCGTGACCTGGTTCTGCGCCGCGACCGCCCTTCTCTCGGCGGCGTGCCACCTGGCGCTGGAGACGACCGTATGGCCGTCCGGACCGGGCGAATGGGCGGCCATCGCGGGGCTCGGCCTGATGCCGGTCGGCGCCGCCTTCTACGCCTGGGACCACGGCGTCAAGCACGGCAATATCCAGGTCCTCGGCGCCGCAAGCTACGCCGCGCCGCTGTTGTCGACCCTGATCCTGATCGGCGCCGGCGCGACGCGCGCCAGCCCGCACATCATCGCCGCCTGCCTGCTGATCACCGCCGGGGCCGTCCTCGCGGCGAAGAACATGCTGCTGCGCCGGCGCGCCGAAGGCGCATCCGCGTGAGCCTGCCGTTCCCCGGCGACCTCGCTTCCACCGCCAACGGTCTGCTGCTGCTGTCGCTGGTCTCCGCCATCCTCTATGGCGCCGCCCAGGGATACGGGCCGTCCCTGCGCCGCGGCTTCGCCAGGGTCGCGGCCACCGGCCTGCTCGCCGCGCTCTCCGTGGCACGGGACGGCCCCCTGCTGCTCACCGGCGCACTGGCGCTCTGCGCGCTCGCCGATGCGGCGCGCATACAGCGCGACGAGCGGATCGTCCTTGCAGGGCTCGCCGCCCTGCTGGCCGCCCATCTCGTCTATGCCGCGCTGTTCGCCACCCTTTGGCACGGGGCCGACATCGTCCTGCGCGAGCCGTGGCGGGTAGCCGCCGGCCTCGCGCTCCTTGCGCTGTGCGGCGTCATGGCGATCCGGCTGCCGGCTGCCGGCGCCGCCTTGCGCCTGCCGGTCGGCGCATTCATGGCCGCCGGCCTCGCCATGGGCACGGCCGCGCTCGCCGTCCCCGGCTGGGGCGTCGCGGCGGGCGCGGCCCTGTTCGTCGCCTCCGACGCGCTGCTTGCCGCGCGCCGCTTCCTGCTTGCGCCCGGGCCCGCCGCCGACCCGCGCCTCGGCCTGGCGATCTGGACGGCCTACTACGCCGCCCAGGCGCTCCTCGCGCTGGCGCTGCTGATGTAACGGCAGGGCGTATCGGCCGCCCTTGTCCGCCTCAGAAATTGTCCTTGCGCTTGCGGATTTCCGCGAACACGGCGACGTCGTCCGCATCCTCCATGCCGAGCGTCCGGCGGATCGCCGGGTCGGCCCAGCGCAGGAACGGGTTGGTGGCGAGCTCCAGGCCGATCGTCGTCGGCAGGGTCGGCTTGTCCTTCGCCCGCAACCTGCCGATCTCCTCGGCCCGCGCCTTCAGCTCCGCATTGTCGGGATCGACGGTCAGTGCGAAGCTGGCATTGGACTGGGTGTATTCGTGGCCGCAATAAACGCGCGTCTCCGGCGGCAGCGCGGCGAGCTTGGCAAGCGACGACACCATCTGCGCCGGCGTTCCCTCCAGCAAACGCCCGCAGCCGAGCGCGAACAGCGTGTCGGCTGCGAACACCACGAGCTCCTTCTGGAAATGATAGGAAACATGGCCGAGCGTGTGGCCCGGCGTATCGATCACCCGCACGGCGAGCCCCGCGACCTTGATGGCGTCGCCGCCGCGCACGGTGAGGTCGATGCCGGGAATCTTCGCCTTTTCCGCCTCGGGCCCGATGATGGTCAGGCCGAACCTTTCCTTGAGCGCCAGATTGGCTTCGACATGGTCGGGGTGATGATGGGTGATAAGGAGCGTCTTCGGCTCCCAGCCGGTGCGCTCGATCGCGGCGAGGATCGGCCCTTCCTCCGGCGCGTCGACGAGAAAGGCCTCGCCTGTCTCGCGGTTGCGGGCCAGGATGCCGAAATTGTCGCTAAGGCACATGAACTGTTCGATTTCGAGGGCCATGCCTGTCTCCATGCTTTTGGCGCCGGACGATAGAGCATGTCTCCCGGAAGTGGGAACCGCCCTGGGGAAAAGACATGCGCAAGGGCAGAGATCCGAAGCGCTGCGAGCGAATCCGGAAGGGCGCGCCGCTTTCGTACCCTGCCTGCGCGCAGCCACCCCCGCGACATGGCGGCGCAGCCTGCCGGCCGGTTGAACGGCGCGGCGCCCGCCGGTAGGGTCCGGCAGCCATGAAGGACATCGTCGACCTGCGCAATTTCTACGGTTCGCTGCTCGGCCGTCTCGCCGAGCGGTCGATCGCGATGGCGCTCGCCTCGGTATGGGCGCGGCTGCCGAACGAGCGGCTGGTGGGGCTGGGCTACGCGCTTCCCTGGCTCGACCGCTTCGGCGCCGACGCCGAACGCGTCTTCGCCTTCATGCCGGCCGCGCAGGGCGCGGTGAACTGGCCCCCCGCCGGCCCGTCCGCCACCGCGCTGGTCTTCGAGGAGGATTTGCCGCTGTTCGATTCCTCGGTCGACCGCGTCCTTCTCGTGCATGCGCTGGAGCACGCCGAAAACCCGCACGAGACGCTGAAGGAGCTGTGGCGCGTGCTGGCGCCGGGCGGACGCATCGTCATCGTCGCGCCCAACAGGCGCGGCATGTGGGCGCGCTTCGAGCACACGCCCTTCGGCACCGGCCGCCCGTTTTCGCGGGGGCAGCTCACCGAGCTCCTGCGCGAAACCAACTTCACCCCCTCGGCCTGGGCCGACGCCCTGCATTTCCCGCCCTCGCGCCGCCGCTGGGTGATGCGGCTGCACCAGTGGATCGAGCGCGCCGGCCGCCGGTTCTGGCCGATCTTTTCCGGCGTCGTCATCGTCGAGGCGCAGAAGCGGCTCTATCAGGGCGTGCCGGTCACCAAGCGCGCCTCGCGCCGCGTCTTCGTGCCGGTGCTGGCCCCGCAGGGCGCGGCAACCGCCACGCGCGACGCGCCTCAATACGCCGATTCGGCCCGCACATCGGCGAGCGGCACGTAGAACGGACCCTCGACATTGTCGCGGCCGTAGATGCCGCGCAGATATTCGACGAATTCCGCGCCCTTCGCCCGGTGGGCTTCTTCCTCCTCCTCCGAGGCAAAGACGGTTCTGGCGCCCTCGCCGGCGGCGGCGAACAGCGCCACATAGGCCCCGTGCCATTCCTCGATCTCGTCCGCGACCTCGACGTCCAGCAGATCGAAATGGTTGTGGGGATAGTCGTCCCCCGCATCGAGGATCGGATAGCGCCAGGGATGCACCGTGAAACGGATGCGCGAGGGATGCCGGGCCGGCGGGTCGGACAGCGCTTCCGCCGCGTCGTCATCGCCGCCGCCGTCCCAGCCGCTCTTCGAGCGCCACCTCAGGCCGTGAACCAGATAGGCGCCATAGCCGAGCAGCGCGGCGGCTGTGGGCAACGCCGTCCATGGATCGAGCGGCGCGGCCAGCCGGCCGTCGCGCCACAGATAGACGACGAGAAGCGTCAGGGCCGCGCAGCCCAGCGCCGCATTGGTCGTGCGCCGGCGGTCGGCCGCCTCCTCCGCGTCCTCCGGCGGGAACGCCGTGCGCGCCCACATGAGCCAGCCGGCCTGCAGCGCGAGATTGACGACGAACAGCGGCACCGCCCAGGACGACAGCAGCGCCGCCGCCACGCCGCTCGCTCCCGTCAGGACCGCGCCGGCGCCGAGCAGCCAGCGCCGCGCCACCACCCTGGCCGGCTCCCGCTTGAGCGTGATCATGTTCAGCGCGCGGTCGAGCATCTCGCTCACCGCCATCGCGCGGATCGCGATCAGCCCGCCCACCGCGTAGAGCGCGCCGGCAAGCCGCGCCGCGATCTCCGGTATCTCCTCCATCGCCCCCCGCGTCCGCTCAGGTGCCGGTGCGCGGCAGGGCCGGCGCCGCCAGCCCGATCCGCTCCATCTCGTAGGGCGTCGTCTGGTAGACTTGGTTGATCCAGTTGCCGAACAACAGATGCGCGTGCGAGCGCCAGCGGTTGAGCGGCGGCCGGGCCGGGTCGTCGTCCGGATAGTAGCCGTGCGGCACCGCGATCTCGACCCCGGTGGCCACGTCGCGGTCGTATTCCTCCTTCAGCGAGGTGGAATCGTATTCGATGTGGTTGAACATATAGAGCCGGTTGCCCGTCGCCTCGGTCACGAGACAGGGGCCGGTCACGCTCGATTCCATCAGCAGCTCCAGCCCGCTGCCGGCCTTGATGTCGGCGGCGCGCACCTCCGTCCAGCGCGACACGGGGATCGCGAAATCGTCGGAGAAACCGGCGAGATAGGGCGAGGCGGGCACGTTGTTGCGGTGGCGGAACACGCCGAACGCCTTCTTTTCCAGTGTGTGTTTCGGCACGCGGTGGAAGTGCCAGGCCGCCGCCATCGCGCCCCAGCAGATGAAGAAGGAGGAATGGACGTTGGTCTTCGTCCATTCGAAGATGCGCGTCAGCTCGTTCCAGTAGGTGACGTCCTCGAAAGGCAGCAGCTCGATCGGCGCGCCGGTGACGATGAAACCGTCGAATTTGCGCGCCGCGATCTCCTCCCAGGTCCGGTAGAAGGTGATCAGGTGCTCCTGCGGCGTGTGCTTGGCCCGGTGCGTTCCGATGCGCACCAGTGTCAGCTCGACCTGCAGCGGCGACGCGCCGATCAGCCGGGCGAACTGCGTCTCGGTGCGGATCTTGTTGGGCATCAGGTTGAGCAGGCCGATCTGCAGCGGCCTGATGTCCTGGCGCAGCGCGGTGCGCTCGTCCATCACCGCCACGCCCTCGCGCACCAGCACTTCGCGGGCGGGAAGCTGATCGGGAATCTTGATGGGCATGGCACGGCTCCAAACAAAAAGACCGGCGGCGGGGGCGCGGCCGGTCCATCGGGTTTGTGAACACAGCGGCCCTTTAGCGAGTTTTTTTACGTGGCTGCAAGCCGGCCGGCCAAATCACCACGGTTCCGGACTGGAATTTAGGAGCGCGTCACCTTTGCGTCAACGGGAAAGCTTTGCTAGACGCAGGCGCAATCATCGTTCGGACGCCCCCCATGACACAGACCGACCGCCCGCAGCCGAATCCCGGTGTGATGGACATTTCCGCCTATGTTCCCGGCCGCGAGCACGCGCCGGGCGTGGAACGGGTCTACAAGCTGTCGTCCAACGAGACCCCGCTCGGCGCCTCGCCGGCCGCGGTCGAGGCCGCCCGCAAGGTGCTGGAGCGCGCGGAGATCTATCCCGACGGGCAGTCGACGGCGCTGCGCGAGGCGATCGGCGCCGCGCACGGGCTCAACCCCGCCAACATCCTGTGCACCAACGGCTCGGACGAGGCGCTGGCGCTGCTGGCGCAGACCTATCTCGGCCCCGGCGACGAGGGGGTGTTCACCGCGCACGGCTTCCTCGTCTACCGCATCTACATCCAGGCGGCCGGCGCCGTTCCGGTCGTGGTCGCTGAGAAGGACGAGCGCGCCGATGTCGACGCCATCCTCGCCGCCGTGACCGGGAAGACCCGCATCGTCTTCCTCGCCAACCCGAACAATCCGACCGGCACCTACCTTCCCTTCGAGGAGGTGCGTCGCCTGCATGCCGGCCTGCCGGCGCACGTGCTGCTCGTGATCGACGCGGCCTATGCCGAATATGTCCGCCGCAACGACTACGAGGCCGGCGTCGAGCTGGTGGCGGAAAACCAGAACGTCGTGATGACGCGCACCTTCTCCAAGATCCACGGCCTGGCGAGCCTGCGGATCGGCTGGCTCTACGGCCCGCCCCACATCCTCGACGCGCTGAACCGCGTGCGCGGCCCCTTCAACGTGAATGCGGCGGCGATCGCCGCCGGCGCCGCGGCCATCGCCGACCGGGCCCATATCCGCAAGGCCGCCGACCACAACGAGCGCTGGCTCGGCTGGCTGAGCGCCGAAATGGCGAAGCTCGGCCTGCGCGTCACCCCCTCGGTCGGCAATTTCCTGCTCGTCCATTTCGACGGCAGCGGCCATACCGCGGCCAAAGCTGACGAGTTCCTGGTCGCGCGCGGCTACATCCTGCGCCGCGTCGCCGGCTACGGCTTCCCCAACGCGCTGCGCATGACGGTCGGCAGCGAGGAGGCCAATCGCGGCGTGGTCGCGGCGCTCGCCGAGCTTCTGGGCCGCCGGGCATGAGCAAGCCGCTTTTCGACAGGATCGCGCTGATCGGCATCGGCCTGATCGGCTCGTCGCTGGCGCGCGTCGTCCGCCGCGAGGCGCTTGCCGGCCATATCGCCATCGCCACCCGCAGCCCCGGGACGCTGGCGCGCGCAGAGGAGCTCGGCCTCGGCGACAGCTACCATGCCGACCTCGCAGCGGCGGCGCGGGGCGCCGACCTGGTCGTCGTTTCGGTTCCGGTCGGCTCGTCGGGCGCCGTGGCCGCGGCGATCGCGCCCGCCCTCGCGCCCGGCGCCATCCTCACCGATGTCGGCTCGACCAAGGGCTCGGTCATCGCCCAGATGGCGCCGCACGTGCCGGCAGGGGTGCATTTCATCCCCGGCCACCCGTTGGCCGGCACCGAGAAATCCGGCCCCGATGCCGGCTTTGCCGACCTGTTCCGCAACCGCTGGTGCATCTTCACGCCGCTGCCGGGCACGGACCCCGCCGCCCTGGAAAAGCTCGCTTCCTTCTGGCGTGCCTGCGGCTCCGACATCGACACCATGGATCCCGACCATCACGACAAGGTGCTGGCGATCGTCTCGCACCTGCCGCATATCATCGCCTACAACATCGTCGGCACGGCGGACGACCTGCAGACGGTGACGAAATCCGAGGTCATCAAATATTCCGCCTCCGGTTTTCGCGACTTCACCCGCCTCGCCGCCTCGGACCCCACCATGTGGCGCGACGTGTGCCTGCACAATCGCGACGCGATCCTGGAGATGCTGTCGCGCTTCTCGGAGGACCTCGCCTCCCTGCAGAGGGCGATCCGCTGGGGCGAGGGCGACAAGCTGTTCGACCTGTTCACCCGCACCCGCACCATCCGCCGCTCGATCATCGAGGCCGGCCAGGAGGTCGACGTGCCCGATTTCGGCCGCCAGGCCGCGACGGGCCAGCCGGACAAGTCATAGCGGCGGGATCGCGCCGAGCGGGATGAAGCCGAGACGCACCTGACCCTTCGTCACCGTAAGCGGAAGCGCCGGTGTTTCGCCCAGCGCCGCCAGCCCTGAAAACGCGGCGCCGATGCGCTCGGCCTCGGCCGGGAAGGCGGCGGCCAGCACCGGCCCCAGCTCGCTCGCCTTCGCCGCGCCGAGCGTCAGCGCCGCATCGACCAGCCCGTCCTCGCCGACCGAGATCGTGCCGGCGGCCGTCAGCGCCGCGCCCGTAGGCGTCCTGACCTCCACATGGCGGACCAAAACGGAAAGCCCGCGCAGGTCGCCGCGCCGCGCCCGCAGCCGGGCGATACCCTCCTCGACCGTGACGTCGACGACGCCCGACAGCGGCGGCACCACGCCCTTGCCGAGCAGGAGCCGCCCCGGCTCCAGCGCCGCGAACCGGACGGCCGCGTCGAGCCCGGCCCCGTTCGGCCGCATGTGCAGCTCCAGCCTGTCGGCCGTGAACGCCAACGGCTCCTCGGGGCCGGGCATGTCGGCCACAGCCTTCACCTGCCGGGCCTCCAGCGACACCGCCTCCGGCAACGGGCGCGCCAGCCGCGCCGAGCCGCGCAGCGCCTCCCAGTCGATGTCGAGCGGCATCAGACCGGGCAGCGTCACCCGCGCCGGCCCGTCGGCCTCCGCCACGATGCGGCGCGGCTGGTACACCTGCGCGGCCGAGCGGAACGCGCCGGTGGAGACGGTGACCCCGGCTGCCCCGCGCTCGACATAGGTGGCGTCGCAATAAAGGCCGATGCGGAACGGGTAGCCGTGCACGGCCGGCGTCTCGCAGACGACGCGGTCGCCGGCGCGGTTGAGTGCCGCCAGCGCGTCCTGCGCCCGCGCGAGCAGGTGGGACGCCGCATAGTGCCAGCCGGCGGTGTAAAGCCCGATAGCGGCGACGATCCCGACCGCCATCCAGAAGAAGCGGCGTGGAATGTTCTTCTGTCGTGCCCGACTTGACGCCATGTCGCCCGCCTCGCTAACCCCTTGCTGCGCCGGCGCGGCCCGCCGCCGCCCGGCGCGACGCGCCACCGGGTTCTGGTTCAGGCAGGCGATATGAGCGATTTTTGGGTGTTTGGCTATGGCTCGCTGATCTGGCGGCCGGGCTTCGCGCATGTGGAAACGTGCCGGGCGCGGCTCCACGGCTACCGGCGCGCGCTGTGCGTGCTTTCCCATGTCCATCGCGGCACGCCCGACCGGCCGGGCCTCGTCCTCGGGCTCGACCGCGGCGGCTCCTGCGTCGGGCTTGCCTTCCGCGTCCCCGGCGGCCTGCACGCCGAGGTTGTCTCCTACCTGCGCGCCCGCGAGCTCGTCACCAATGTGTATCTGGAGCGCACGCTGCCCGTGCGCCTGGAAAGCGGTCCCGAAGTCCCGGCGCTCGTCTATGTCGTCGACCGCGCGCACGTGCAGTATGCCGGCCGCATCGACGTCGATCGGGCGGCGCGGCAGGTCGCCGGCGCCGTCGGCCAGTCCGGCCGCAACGAGGACTACGTCGCCAGCACCGTCGCGCATCTGAGAAAATTGCGGATCCGCGACCGCTGGCTGGAGACCGTCGCGGACCGCGTCGCGCCGGGGGCGGCTGACGGCATCTGAGGCGGATCACGCATCTGGGCGCCGCCCCTCACAGCCCTACTCTCCAGCCTCCCCGTCCGCCGCGCCCGCCCTGAGCTCTGCGACGCGCTTGGCGGCCGTCGACGGTAGCGGCGGCGGATTGGGACCTTCGGCCGCGTCGAGCAGGATGCGGTCGCAGGCGGCCTCGGTCTCGGCGACCAGCCGGTCGTACATCTCCTCGCGGGAAAGCCCCGGCGGGATCGGCGGCAGGAAACGGGCGTGGATCGTGCCCGGATAGCGCAGGAACTTGCGGCGGGGCCAGTAGAGCCCCGCCTGGTGGGCCACCGGCACGACCGGGATGCCGAGCTCGGCATAGAGCTCGACGATCCCCCATTTGTAGTTGGGCGCGGCCCCCGGCGCCCGCCGCGTGCCTTCGGGGTAGATGATGAGCTGGCGGTTTTCCTTCATCTCCTCGCGCGTGCGGGCGATCACCTCCTTCAGCGCCTTCGAGCGCTTGCCCCGGTCGACCGGCACCATGCGCATCTTGATGATGTACCAGCCGAAGAAGGGGATCCATCTGAGCTCGCGCTTGAGGATGTAGAGCGGGTCGCGGATGTAGGGCAGGAAGCAGATCGTATCGAGGAAGGACTGGTGCTTCGGCGCCAGGATATAAGGCCCGTCCGGCAGGTTCTCCATGCCCTGCACGTCCATCCTTATTCCGGCCAGCTTCTCCATCAGCCAGACGCTCGAGCGCGACCAGAATTTCGGCACCAGCCACGCCCTGCGGCGCGGCACGAGGAAATAGTACGGCGTCCAGAAGATCATCTGCACGACGAGGTTGAGGTAGAACGCGGCATTGAAGAGCGTTGAGCGGAGATAGAGCATGCGGGGCGCCCGGCTGTCTTTGCCTGCTGGTTACACCAGCCCGGCCGAAAGGCAAACGGCATGGATGCGCCGGATACGCCGGCGGCCGCGGCTCTACTCGACCGGAAACGGCCCGAGCGGCTGCGCGGTGGCCACGCCCATCGGCTCGTCGAGCATGCCGCGCGCGATGGCCGCGAGGTATTTGGTGTATTCGGTGAACAGCACGCGCAACGCATCCGCGTTGAGCAGCCATTCGCCCCTGTCGATCCGGGTGTTGACCACCGGATAGGGGATGAGCTCGAGGCTGCCGCCGGCGCGCCGCATCTCCAGCAGCGAGCGCGGCATGTGATAATTGTTGGTGACGACGATGGCGCTGGCGAACGCGTTGGCGTCCATCCATTTCGCGCTCTCGGCGGCGTTGCCGATCGTGTCCAGCGCGGCGTGGTCGATGTCGACGCAGCATGCAAACAGCGACTTCTTCGCCCCCGTCGCCAGCCGCAGGTCCTCCGACCGCGCGATCGGATTGACCCCGCTGATCAGCAGCCGCTTACCCTTGCCCGTCCTCAACAGCTCCACCGCCGCGTCGATGCGCGACTGCCCTCCGGTGAGCACGATGATGGCGTCGGCGGCCTTTTGCGCCTGCGGGGCGGCGAGCCGCGCGACATGGGTGGAAAACAGGGCGAAGCCGAGCGCGAACGACAACAGCAGCGCGCCGCCCGTCCAGAACACCAGACGAAGCCAGGGCGAGCGCCCGCGCCGGGTTCCGTGCGCACCCGCGCCCCCGGCCTCCTCGATCCGTCCCGTCATGCCCTCCTGCCTGCCACGCCAATGCGACGCGAACCGGGCGGCGCCGGCCACAAATGATTACAGCATGATTCGCCGCGTGAGCGAGGCCGCCGCCGCACGAGCGTCGATTTGTCCCAAAGCATGTCTCCTGAAAGCGGGCGGCGGTCTCGGGACCAGGACATGCCTGAAAACAGGAGCCTGAAGCGCGTCGAGCGGATCTGGAAGGCCGCGACGCGGTTCAGCCGTCGCTCTGCCGCGCATCGAGATCGCTCAGGAAGGAGACGACGGTGATATGCGAGGTCGCCGCCGTCAGCATCGCCACGGCCGCCGCCACGATCAGCACGCCCGCATAGCCGGACGGGCCGATGGCGAAATTGCCGAACAGCGCCGCCGCCTGGTCGCCCTGAGGCGTGGCAAGGTTGCGCGATCCCCACCAGGAGAAGGCGAGGAACACGATCATCGCGAGCAGCCCGCCTGCCGCCGCGCCCTTCATGCCGGTGACGAGGAAGTGGCGGCGGAACTGCGCGGCGATGAAGCGCGCCTCGGCGCCGACGAAATGCAGCACCTCGATGATATGGCCGCTGCCGGTCATCGCGCCGCGCGTGGCGAACACGACGGTCAGCACCGTTGCCGACAGCATCAGGGCCAGCACGCCGGCCCCGATCGTCACCGTCGTGCGCGCCATCGCCACCAGGCGGTCGACCCAGTTGCGGTGGTCGTCGAGCGAGGCCTGCGGGATCTCGGCGGTCAGCGCCTGGCGCATCGCGGCGAAATCGGGCGGGCTGGCCGGATCGATGGTGATGGTGACGAGCCGCGGTACCGGCAGTTCGTCGATGTCGAGGCCGCTGCCCAGCCACGGCTCGAGCAGCCGCGCGGTCGCCGCGCGGTCGACCACATTGGTCGACCGGACCCCGGCGAAGCCGGACGCGATCTTCGCGGCGCCGGCAAGGGCTGCCTCCATGTCGAGCCCTTCCGCCGGCTTGATCTGGATCGTCGCCTCGCGCGAGATCTGCGTCTGCCATGCTGCGGCGGTGTCGTTGACCAGCGTGACGGCGCCCAGCGTCAGGCACGACAGGAAGGTCATGATCGCGATGACCAGGACCAACGCGTTGCCGGCCACCGCCTGCGGCGGCACGATCGGCGCGGTGCGCCGCTGCCGCCGGGCCGGCGCCGACTGCGCGGGCGCGGCGGCAACGCGGGCCGCGACGGGCTCGCCGGCGTCTGCGTGTCCCGCCTCAGTCATAGATGTCCAGCCTTCCGTCGGCGAGCACCATGCGCCGCGCCTCCACCTGCTCCATCAGCGTCAGGTCGTGGGTCGCGATCACGACGGCGGTGCCGAGCCGGTTCAGCTCGATGAACAGCCTGAGCAGGCGGCGCGCCAGCGTCGGGTCGACATTGCCCGTCGGCTCGTCGGCGAGCAGCACGCGCGGCTGCTCGATCAGCGCGCGGGCGATCGCCGCGCGCTGCTTTTCGCCGCCCGACAGCACCGGCGGCAGCACGTGCATGCGCTCGCCGAGGCCGACCCATTTGAGCAGCTCGATCACGTCGCTGCGGTAGCTCGCTTCCTCGCGCCCGCGCACCCGCAGCGGCAGGGCGACGTTCTCGTAGGTGGTCATGTGGTCGAGCAGGCGGAAATCCTGGAACACGATGCCGATCCGCCGCCGGATCAGCGGCAGGTCGCGCCGGGTGATTCGCGAGCGGTCCTTGCCGAAGACCGTGATGAGGCCCCGCGTCGGCTTGAGCGAAAGGAACAGCAGCCGCAGCAGCGAGGTCTTGCCCGCGCCCGACGGCCCGCTCAGGAACTGGAACGAGCGCTCCGGAATCTGGAAGGAAACGTCGCGCAGGATTTCCGGCCCCATGCCGTATCTCAGGCCGACATTTTCGAAGCGGATCAACGGAGGCGTCCCTGGCGGTTGGGGGCGGATGCATGCATTTTTCGCGGCCGGCCGCGCGACAATCGGAATTTATGCTTAACAGTGGGTTAAGCGGCGACGCGGTGGCGAAGCATTAACCATTTCCCTTTAACCCGGACGGACGCGTTCCCGAAAGGCCGAGATGACCGACGAGAACATGGCACGTCCGTTTTCCGGCGAAATCATGGCCGGGGGCCCGCGCGCGCCTTCCGGCCGGCCGGAACCTGCCGGCGACATCATCGACGCCGAGTTCGTCACCGTCGGGCCCGAGAGCGCCGCCGGCCCGCGCGCGGCGCCCTCAGCCGCACCCGGCGTGGCGGCCTCCCCCGGCATGGATATCCTGCGCGGCAGGGCCGCGAAACGCGGCCGCGAGCCTGGCGGCCCGCTGTTCTGGGCAGGCGGGCTGTTCATCGTCGCGGCCGCCTTCTGGGTTTCCGGCGGCCATGCGCTGATGGCGCGGCCGCAACCGGTGGCCTCGGCCGCCTCCGCCGCCGCGCAGCCGCTCAGGATCGCCCGCGTCGAGAGCCGGATCGAGCGCCGCGGCTCCAGCGCCGTCCTGCTGGTCGAGGGCGACATCGCCAACGGGGGCGCGGCCCGCGCCGCCGTTCCCGGCCTCGAGATCAGCGTCGCCGGGCGCGACGGCCGCATCACCCGCTATTTCCTGGGGACAAGCGACAGGGCGATCGGCCCCGGCGAGCGCTTCGCCTTCTCCAGCCGCCTCGAAGTGCCTAAGGACGGGGTCGAGAGCGTCACCGTCGACTTCAGGAAGGAGGGCAAGCCCTGATGCCCGTTGTCCGCGGCAAGGATATCGAAGTCCTGTTCTCCGCCTCCGCCATCGCCCGCCGCAACCTCGAGCTCGCCAAGGAGATCGCCGGGCGCGCCTACCAGGACCTTCTGGTCATCTCCATTCTCAAGGGCTCCTTCGTCTTCGCGGCCGACCTAATCCGCGCCATGCACGACACCGGCCTGTCGCCCGAGGTCGAGTTCATCTTCATCTCCAGCTACGGCGCCGGCACGGTAAGCGGCGAGGTCAGGGTGCTGCGCGACATCGACAACGACGTCGCCGGCCGCGACGTGCTCCTGGTCGACGACATCCTCGAATCGGGCAAGACGCTGCGCTACACGCGCGATCTCATGCTGTCGCGCGGCGCGAAAAGCGTGTCCATCGCCGTCCTGCTCGACAAGAGCATGCGCCGGCAGACCGCGCTGGAGGCCGATTTCGTCGGCTTCCCCTGCCCCGACTACTTCGTCGTCGGCTACGGCATGGACGTCGCCCACGCTTTCCGCGAGCTGCCGTTCGTGGGCGTGGTCAAGGGAGACGCATGAGAAACGGGAGAACAGCGTTGAGCCGCATCCTGATCGTCGAGGACGATGAATCCGTGCGCAGCTTCACCGCCCGCGCGCTTGCCGGCGCCGGTCATCACGTCGAAACGGCCGAGGACGGCGACGAGGGCCTTGCGCGCATCGGCGAGGCGTCCGGCGCCTTCGACCTCGTCCTGTCCGACATCCGGATGCCGGTGATGGACGGGATCGAGATGGCCCGCAAGGCGGCGTCCGGCTTCCCCGGCCTGCGCATCCTCCTGATGACGGGCTATGCCGAGCAGCGCGAGCGCGCCGCCGAGCTGGAAGGCGTGGTCGTCGGCGTCGTCAACAAGCCCTTCACGCTCGACGAGCTGCGCCGCGAGGTCGGCCGCGCCATCGCCTGAAGGCGTGACAGGCGCCCGCGCGCGCATTATATCGGGAACGGGGATGGGGTCCCCCTTGTAACCGCCCTGAGGCTGATGACTCCTGCCAGCGCAATCCGGCGCGCCGCCGTCTGTCCGGCGGTTGCGCCTGTTCGGGCAGGAGGTGTCATGGTTCCCTTTCTCGTCGTCTTTCTCGGTGCGGGCGTCGGCGGTGCGCTGCGGCATGGCATCAACCTCGCCGCGCTGCGCCTGGCGGGGCCGGATTTTCCCTGGGGCACGCTGTTCGTCAACGCTTCCGGCTCGCTGGTCATGGGCATCCTGATCGAGCTTTTCGCGCTCAAGGCCGACCCCGGCCAGAACTGGCGCCTGCTCGCCACGACCGGCTTCCTCGGCGGCTTCACCACCTTTTCGACCTTCTCGCTCGAGGCGGTCGTCCTGTTCGAGGCGGGGCGCCCGCTCGCCGCCGCGGCCTATGTGCTCGGCTCCGTCGGCGCGGGCCTCGCCGGCCTGCTGGCCGGCTTCGCGCTGATCCGGGCGCTGGCCTGAGCCGGCCGGCTCAGCGCGTCTGCAAGAGCCGCTCCAGATAGTCGCGCTCGACCTCGGGGCTGAGCGCATTGCCCAGCCGCCGCCGGATCTCCTCGAGGATGCGGCGCGCCCTTTGCACGTCGATCTCGTCCGGCACCTTGACCGAATTGCCGAAATCGGGACCGCTGGTGGCGCGCGGCCGCCCGAGCGGGTCGCGGTCGGCGCCTTGCGCCCGCCCGCCGTCTTGCGGCCCGCCCTCCTCGCCATCCATGGCCTGCTGCATCTGCTGCATCATGTCCTGCGCGCCGCGGCGCAACGCTTCCAGCGCGCGCCCCTGCTCGCCCACGGCGCGCTCGCCGTCGGCATCCCCCAGCGCCTGCCCCGCCTCGCCCATCGCCGAGCCCGCTTCGCCGAAGCCTTCGCCGGGCTCGATGCCGAGCTCGCGCAGCGCACCCATGAAATCCTGGAGCTGCTGCTGGAGCTGGCCCTGGCCCTGCTGGAGCTGCCGCAGCGCTTCGGCAAGCTCCTGCGGCGACATCGGCTGGCCGCCGCCCTGGCCCGGCCGCCCGCCCTGCTCGCCCTGTTCGCCGCGCTGCATCCGGTCGGTCTGGAATGTCTCGTTCATCAGTTCCTGCTGCCGGCGCATCATCTCGCCCAGCCTGTCCATCTGCTGGCGCATCTGGCCCTGCTGGCCGCCCTGCTGCCCCTGCTGGCGCTGGCCCATCTGCAGGTTGTTCATCATGTCCTGGAGCTGCGACAGCAATTGCTCGGCCTGGTCGCGCGCGCCCGACCGCGCCAGGTTCTCGATCTGGTCCAGCAGGCGGTCGAGGTCGCTCTGGCGCAACTGCTGCGCATTCGGCGGGATGGGCTGGCGCGGGGCGTTGGGGTTCTGGGCCTGCCGCTCTGCAAACTCGCGCAGGAAATCGTTCATCGCCTGGCGAAGCTCGGCCATGAGCTTCTCGATCTCCTCGTCGGGGGCGCCGTCCCGCAGCGCGTCGCGCAACGCCTCCTGCGCCTGCCTGAGCCGCCGCTCCGCAAGCGAGAGGTCGCCGTCCTCGATGCCCAGCGCGATCTCCCACAGATAATCGACCACGTCGCGATACTGGTCGTCGCTGGCCGCGATCTTCAGCCGCGTCCGCGCCGACATCAGCGCCAGATAGGGGCCGAGATCGTCGAAGGCGTCATCCGGCCGCAGCGTCAGTGCGCCGAGCATCCGCGTCACGCGCCCCTTGTTGTTGGCATCGAGCGCCAGCAGCCGCCGCTGCTCGATGACGGCGCGCGCCAGAGGATTGGAGAACGGCCGCTCGGGCAGCACGATCTCGCGCGTCCCGGTCCGGCCTTCCTGCCCGGCCGCGTCCTTCACCGACAGCGTCAAGGCGACCCTGCTTCCGGCCCACGGATGCTGCGTAAGGTCGCGCACGGTCCGCGCCGTGGTGTCGGTCGCGCCGCGCCGGGGCAGGGAAAGCGGCATCTCGGGCGGTCCGTAGAGCGGCCGCGCGCCCGGCGCGTCGGCCATCTCGTGCCGGAACCCGGCTTCGCCGGACACCGCACCGTAATCGTCGTCCACCGTGTAGGAAAGCTCCAGCGTGCCGTTGAGGGCCCGCTTCGGCTCGCCGGCATAGGCGATCGCCGGCGGCCGGTCGGGGATCACCTCGAACGTCCAGCGCCGCAGTTCGTCGCCATCGGCCTTGAGCATCAGCAGCCCGTCGCGCTGCAGCTTGCCGGCGAACTGGCGGGATGTCGGCGCGGCGTCCGGCGCCGCGGCCGCATCGACCGCCGTCTCGCCGGCCTCGTCGGTGAACGACAGCTCCTCCGCGCCCGAGCCGCCGGTGACGCGGACAGCGAAATCGCTGCCGGCCGGAACCGTGAAGACCTGCTGCGCGAGGTTCCCGCCGGCGGTGAGGAAGACCGGCGCGCGCCCCGTATAGGCCGGCGGCGTCACCCAAGCGTCGATCCGTGCGGGCGCGGCCTCCGGCCCCGCCGCGGCACGGAACGCGTCGGCCAGGCTGCCGCCGCGATGGCCGCCGGAAAAGGCGAAGGCAGTCACCAGCAGCAGCGCCACCACCGCCCGCAGCCCCCACGGATCGCGCTCAGGAATGCGCGGGCGCGGCAGGTCGCCGGAAAGTCCGCCCAGCCCCTCCGCCATGCGCTTCTGATGTTCCCGCCACAGGGCCTGTGCGAAATCGCCGCCGCCCGACAGCCGGTCGCTCTGGGTGGCGACGGGGGCGTGCTGCAGCGCGTTGGCGCGCTCGATGCGGCGGTCGATCTCGGCCGGCCGCGGCTTCCGGTAGCGCGCAAGCGGAACCAGCGCGGCCAGCGCCGCCAGCCCGAACAGCCCCGCGGCCGCGATCCGCAGCCAGTCGGGCATCAGCCGGAACAGACCGAGCCAGGAAACCGAGACGAACAGCGCCGCCACGATCAGCAGCGGCAATAGCAGCGGCCACAGCCGCTCGGCCGCGAGCGCCAGCCCGACTGCTGCGCGCGTGCGCCTCAGCCGCGAGGCAATGCCGCTGTCGAAGGGCTCGTTCCGCAGTTCGCCGGTTCCTTTCCGCCGCAGGGATCATGGATCGGATGCGCGGCAGCTCGCATGAAACCAAGGATAGCACCGATAGCGGCAAAGGCGAGGCGACGCGCGAGATTGTGATGGGCGCCGCGGCCATCATTTCTCTCCCGGTCACGGAGAGAAGGGGCCGTGTCGTGCCCTCACACCCAGTCCGGCACGCTGTCCAGCCCGATCAGCTCCTCATAGCTGCGGCGGGGGCGGATGACGTGGAAGCGGTCGCCCGACACCAGCACCTCCGGCACCAGCAATCGCGAATTGTAGGTGCCGGCCTGCACCGCGCCATAGGCGCCGGCGGTCGAGACCGCGATCAGGGCGCCGGGCTCCAGCCGCTGCATGTCCCGGTCCTGCCCGAGGAAATCGCCGGTCTCGCAGACCGGCCCGACCACGTCGACCCTGACCCGCGCCGCGCCGTCGTCGCGCACGACCGGGCGGATCGCGTGGAAGGCGTCGTAGAGGGTGGGCCGGATCAGATCGTTCATCGCCGCATCGACGATGAGGAAGTTCTTCGCGTCGCCTTCCTTGAGATAGAGCACCTGCGAGACGAGGATGCCGGCATTGCCGGCGATCAGCCGCCCCGGCTCGAAGATCACCTTGACGCCGAGCTTCGCGACGTGCCGGCGCACGACCTCCGCATAGGCGTCGGGCAGCGGCGGCGGCTCGTTGTCGTCGCGATAGGGCACGCCCAGCCCGCCGCCGAGATCGACATGCTCGATCGCGTGCCCGTCCGCCTTCAGCGCCGCCGTCAGCTCGGTGAGCAGCGCGAAGGCATCGTCGAAAGGCTGCAGCTCGGTGATCTGGCTGCCGATATGCATGTCGATGCCGGCGACCCGCAGTCCCGGCAGCGCGGCGGCGCGGGCATAGGCCGCACGCGCCCGCTGCCAGGGGATGCCGAACTTGTTTTCCGCCTTGCCGGTCGAGATCTTCCGGTGCGTCCGCGCATCGACGTCGGGGTTGATGCGCAGCGACACCCGCGCCGTGCGGCCCGCCGCGGCCGCGCGAGCCGAAAGAAGCTCCAGTTCCGGCTCGGATTCGACGTTGAAGCACAGGATGTCGGCCGAAAGCGCGAAGTCCATTTCCCGCGCGGTCTTGCCAACGCCGGAAAACATGATCCTGCCCGCCGGGATGCCGGCTGCGAGCGCCCGCCGCAGCTCGCCTTCGGAGACGACGTCGGCGCCGGCCCCCAGCCGCCCGAGCAGCGTTAGCACCGCCTGGTTGGAATTCGCCTTCATGGCGTAGCAGACGAGCGCGTCGAGGCCGGCGAATGCCTGGCTGAACACGCGATAGTGGCGGGTCAGCGTGGCGGCCGAATAACAGTAGAACGGCGTGCCGACGGCCGCCGCGATCTCCGGCACCGGCACGGCCTCGGCAAAGAGCACGCCATCGCGATATTCGAAGTGGTTCACCTTGCGACCCCCTGCGGGACGAACGCGCGTTCATGGAAAGGATGCCGGGAGCGGCGGGCGGCTAGCGTCGGGACCTAGATCAGCCCGTCGAGGATGAAGGGCCGGTCCTCTGCCGGCGCCGGCGGCTCGGGCGGCAGCGGCTTGCCGTCTTCCTCGGCCTGTTTGCGCGCCTCGACGGCCGCCTGATAAGGGGTATCGAGCGGCGCCCTGCGGCCGCAGGCCGACAGCGCCGTTGCGGCCGCCGCCGCGACTGCGAGCACCATGAGGAACCTGCCTGCCGTCATCTCACCCTTCCCGGTTGCCCCGCCCTTCTAGCGGGTTTTGCGGCGCCGTGCATCCCGTTCCAGGCGCTTCTTCCAGGCGCGCACCTGACGGCGCACCTCGGCCGGCGCGGTTCCGCCGAAGGACGTCCGGCTCCTGGCCGAGCTGACCGGCGACAGGACCGAATAGACGTCCTCGGTGATCGCCGGGTCAAGCGACCTGAGCGCGTCGATCGACAGCTTGTCCAGCGCCTTGCCCTGCGCTTCGGCCAGCGCCACCGCGCGGCCGGTCACGTGATGCGCCTCGCGGAAGGGCAGGCCGGCCTCGCGCACCAGCCAGTCGGCAAGGTCGGTGGCGGTCGAATAGCCGGCGCCGGCGGCACGCTTCATGGCCGCCGCGTCGACGGACAGGTCGCCGATCATGCCGGTCATCGCCGCCAGCGCCAGCTCCAGCGTCTCGGCGGCGTCGAACACGGCTTCCTTGTCCTCCTGCATGTCCTTCGAATAGGCCAGCGGCAGCCCCTTCATCACCGTCAGCAACGCCACCAGATGGCCGTTGATGCGGCCTGTCTTGGCGCGGATCAGCTCAGCCGCATCCGGGTTCTTCTTCTGCGGCATGATGGACGAGCCCGTCGAGAAGCTGTCGGACAGGCGCACGAAGCCGAATTGCGGCGTCGACCAGATGACGATCTCCTCCGCCATGCGCGACAGGTGCGTGGCGCAGATCGCCGCCAGCGCCAGGAACTCCAGCGCGAAATCGCGGTCCGACACCGAATCGATCGAGTTGCGCGTCGGCTCGCGGAAGCCGAGCGCGGCGGCCGTCATGTGCCGGTCGATCGGAAACCCGGTGCCGGCGAGCGCGGCCGCCCCCAGCGGGCACTCGTCCATGCGCTCGATCGCGTCGCGGGCGCGCGACAGGTCGCGGGAAAACATCTCGACATAGGCCATCAGGTGATGGCCGAAGGTGACGGGCTGCGCCGTCTGCAGATGGGTGAAGCCGGGCATGACGGTCGCCGCATGCTCCCCCGCGCGGGAAAGCAGCACCTCGATCAGCCGCGTCAGCGCGGCCGCCGTCCGGTCCGTCTCGGCCTTCACCCACAGCCGGAAATCGACCGCCACCTGGTCGTTGCGCGAGCGCGCCGTGTGAAGCCGCCCCGCCGCCGGCCCGATCAGCTCGGCCAGGCGCGCCTCGACATTCATGTGGATGTCTTCCAGCCGGGCCGAGAAGGTGAACGTGCCGGCCTCGATCTCTGACAGGATCGTGTTCAGCCCGTGAGCGATCTTTTTTTGATCTTCCGCCGAAATGATGCCCTTTTCGGCCAGCATCCGGGCATGCGCCAGCGACCCGGCGATATCCTGCGCGTAGAGCTTGCGGTCGAAGCCGATCGAGGCGTTGATCGCCTCCATGATGGCGGCCGGACCCGAGGCAAATCGTCCGCCCCACATCTGGTTGCTGGTCTTGTGCTCGCTCATGGTGCTAACCGGGGCTGGATTGAGGAACTGACGAATGAACCGACTGGGATTGCCCGCCTTCCGTCTGATCGCGCTCGCGGCGGTCGCGGGGGTTCTTGCCGGCGGGCTTGCCGTATACGTGAAAGCCGGCCTTTCTGGCAACATGCCGGAGCCTACGGCCGTCGCCGGCGCGCCGGCCGATGCGGGCCGCTGCCTGGCGAGCGCGGAGCGCGCCCGCACGGTCGCAGCGGCCGCCACCGGCGAGGTGGCGGCCATGCTGGCGGCCGATCCCAGCCAGCCGCTGTCGGAGCTCGCCTTCAACGGCCCCGACGGCAACCCGATGCGGCTCGCCGATCTCGGCAACCGCGTCGTGCTGCTCAACCTGTGGGCGACATGGTGCGCGCCGTGCCGCGCCGAGATGCCGGCGCTCGACGCGCTGCAGGCCCGCATGGGCGGCGAGGCGTTCGAGGTCGTCGCCGTCAACGTCGACACCGGCGACGACGAGAAGCCGAGGAAGTTCCTCGCCGAGACCGGCGTCCACAACCTCGCCTATTATCGCGACAGCACGCTCGCCCTGTTCAACGACCTGAAGAGACGGTCGCTGGCGCTCGGCCTGCCGGTCACCCTGCTGATCGACCGCGACGGCTGCCTGCTCGCCCACATGAACGGCCCGGCCGAGTGGCAGGGGCCGGACGCAAGAAGGCTGGTCGAGGCGGCGCTGGGAAGCTGACGGCGGTTCGGGTCCCTCCGAAATCACACCTCCCCGATCGGAACCGTCTCCCGCCGGCGCGGAAAAAGAAGCCCGGCCGGGCGCCGCCGAAACGCCCCTGAATCGCCCAATCTCCGCCCCGCTTTCGCCGTCCCGCCGGGCACGAATCCACGCGGGTCATGGGCTCCGCACGACGCATGCCGCCCGAAGGCGGAAACCGGTTTCGGCGCGACATGCCTGGCAGCGGAAGCGGAAAGGGGTTCGGCGATGCGTCTGGTCATCTGCCTGGCGGGCATTCTCGCATCCGTCCTGCCGGCAACGGCCGGTCCCTACCAGCTTATCGAGGCGATCGGCCGCAACGATCTCGCGGCCGTCCGCGCCGAACTGGAGGCTGGCACCAACCCCGACGCGTTCCCCTCCGAAATGGCGACGCGGCTGCCGGTCTACCTCGCGGCCAGGGCCGGCAATGCCGGGATGCTGGCATTGCTCGTGACATTCGGCGCCGACATCGACCTGCGCGACGGAAACGGCGACCGGCCGCTCGACTGGGCCGCCCGCTACGGCGAGACGGAGATCGTCAGGCTGCTGGTCGAGGCCGGCGCCGCCGTCGATCCCGCGCCCGGCGAGGCCGATGCCAATGTGCCGCTGGTCGAGGCGCTGAAGGGCGGCCATCGCGAGGCGGCCCTTATCCTGCTCGACGCCGGCGTCGATCCGGCCCGCGCCGACCCTTTCGACGGCGCGCCGCTTCATTGGGCCGCGGCCCGCGGCGATAGCGCGATGGCGCAGCGCCTGCTCGCCCTCGGCGCCGACCCCGCCGCGCCCGGCTCCCGGTTCGGGGAGACGCCGCTGCATGCGGCGGCGCGGCGGGCCTTGCCGGCGATGATTTCGCTGCTGGTCGCCGCAGGCTCGCCGATCGAGGCGCGAACCCGCGACGGCGAGACGCCGCTCTATCTCGCCGCGCAGTACGGCAGGCCGGCCGCCGTGCAGGCCCTGCTCGACGCCGGCGCCAACCCCGACGCCGCCGACAGCCGTCGCGTCAGCCCGCTGATGGCCGCGATGGCCTGGCGGCCGCAGGCCGACTGGCGCCGGGGAATTGACGATCCCCGCACGACCAACCGGGTGCTGGCGGAACAGGAAGCCGGCCGCTGGCGCGACCAGGCGGCGGCGGCATTGCTGCTGGCGCGCCATTCGCGCGGCCTCGACCGCGCGCTGGCAACCGCCGTCTGGGCCGGCTATGGCGAGGTGGCGCGCCTGTTGATCCGGCGCGGCGCGCGCGCGGTCGCCACCGACGACAGCCTCCAGCCACGCCACGATGCCGGCGCGGCCGTCCTGCGTTCCACGCAAGGCCCGTGGGTGCTCGGCGGCGCCGTCAATTTCCCTGGAATGGAAATGTTCGACCTGCTGCTTGCCGCCGGCGCCCGCATCGAGACTCAGGGCGCAGACGCGCTGGTGGCCGCAGCGCGGGCCGGCCGCGCCGACATCGCCGCGCGCCTACTCGACGCGGGCGTTCCCTCCGATGCCGCCGACCGCTACGGCAACACGGGGCTGGCGGCCGCGGCGGTGGAAGGACAGGTCGAGGTCGTGCGGCTGCTTACCGCGCGCGGCGCCGACGCCTCCGCGAAGGACGCCGCCGGCAGGGGGGTCGCCGCGCTCATGGCCGCGCGCGCGAGCGGCCTTGCCTGCCTCGCCGAGACCCGCGAGGCATCCCGGGCCTGGAAGCCGACCGGGCATATTCGCGAAGCGGCCGCGCAGCTTGCCCGCCGCCATGGCATGATTGCGGCTATCCTCGACCTCGATCTGCCTGCCCCGGGCCGCGGCGCCTGCGAATAGTCAGCGCGTCGGCACCGGATGCTCGCCGCGATAGTCGTAGAAGCCGCGTCCCGCCTTGCGGCCGAGCCAGCCGGCTTCGACATATTTCACCAGCAGCGGGCAGGGCCGGTACTTGGAGTCCGACAGGCCGTCGTGCAGCACCTGCATGATGGCCAGGCAGGTGTCGAGGCCGATGAAGTCGGCGAGCTGCAACGGTCCCATCGGATGGTTGGCGCCGAGCCGCATGGCGGTATCGATCGCCTCGACCGAGCCGACGCCTTCGTAGAGCGTGTAGATCGCCTCGTTGATCATCGGGATCAGCACGCGGTTGACGATGAAGGCGGGGAAATCCTCCGAGACCGTCACCGCCTTGTCGAGCCGGGTGACGAAGTCCCTGGCCGCCTCGAACGTCGAATCCTCGGTGGCGATGCCCCGCACCAGCTCGACCAGCTTCATCACCGGCACGGGGTTCATGAAATGTATGCCGATGAAGCGCTCGGGCCGGTCCGTCTGCGAGGCGAGCCGGGTGATCGAGATCGACGAGGTGTTGGTGGCGAGCAGCGCCTCGGGATTGAGAAGCGGACAGATCTGCTGGAAGATCTTGCGCTTGACCGTCTCGTCCTCGGTCGCAGCCTCAATCACCAGGTCGCAGGCCGCAAGCTCCTCCGGCGTGCTGGCCGGCCGGATGCGCGACAGCCCCTTCTGCCGCTCGGCGTCGGCCAGCTTTCCCGACGCGACCTGCCGGGCCATGTTGCCGCTGACGGTGGCGATGCCCTTCTCGATCTGTTCGGCGGAGATGTCGTTGAGGAGCACGTCGTAGCCGGCCAGCGCGGCCACATGCGCGATGCCGCCCCCCATCTGTCCGGCACCGATGATGCCGACCGTCTTGATCCTTCCTGCCGCGTCCTTGCCTGACATGAGCCTCGGTTCCCATCGCCGCGCCCCTGCGCGGCCCGCATTTGTTGCATTGCAACCTAAACGGTCGTTTTATTCGCGCAAGCGAAAAAGGCGGGACGGCACCGCCATCCCGCCCTCCGGCAGAATATTATGCCTTGCGCGCGCCCGTCTACAGTGCCTTTTCGAGCTCCGGCAGGACCGTGAACAGGTCCGCCACGAGGCCGTAATCGGCGACCTGGAAGATCGGCGCTTCCTCGTCCTTGTTGATGGCGACGATGACCTTCGAATCCTTCATGCCGGCCAGATGCTGGATGGCGCCCGAGATGCCGACGGCGATGTAGAGTTCCGGCGCCACCACCTTGCCGGTCTGGCCCACCTGCCAGTCGTTCGGCGCATAGCCGGCATCGACCGCCGCGCGCGACGCGCCGACGGCGGCGCCCAGCTTGTCGGCGACCGGCAGGATCACGTCCTTGAACTTCTCGGCCGAGCCGAGCGCCCGGCCGCCCGAGATGATGATCTTCGCAGACGTCAGTTCCGGCCGGTCGCTGGCCGCGATCCGGTTTTCCACGAAGGACGAGAGCCCCGGGTCCTCGGCCGCCTTGACGCCGTCCACCGCCGCCGAGCCGCCTTCGCCGGTCGCCTGGAAGGAGGCGGTGCGCACCGTCACCACCTTCTTCGGGTCGGTCGACTGCACCGTCTGGATGGCGTTGCCGGCATAGGTCGGCCGCTTGAACGTGTCGGCCGAGACGATCTCGGTCACGTCGGAAACCTGCATGACGTCGAGAAGGGCGGCGACGCGCGGCATCACGTTCTTGCCCATGGTGGTGGCCGGCGCGACGATGCCCTCATAGGCGTCGGCCAGCGACACGATCGTGGCCGCCATCGGTTCCGCCAGCCGCTCGGCCAGCGCATCGCTTTCCGCCAGCAGCACCTTGCGCACGCCCTTGAGCTTCGCCGCGGCCTCGGCTGCCGCCTTGGCGCCCTTGCCGGCGACGAGAATGTCGACGTCGCCGCCCATCTGCGCGGCTGCGCTCAGCGCCTTGGCCGTCTGGTCGGAGAGGGAATTGTTGTCATGCTCGGCAATCAGAAGAATGGCCATGGTATCGTCCTTGGTTTGCCGCTTCAGCGTCGGGCGCCGGAACTCCGGTCGGGCCGCGACGAAAACGGCTGGATTTCGAGACCCGGAGCGCAGCGTCCTTGCCGGACGTGAGCACCGGAAGCGGGAAAGACGGCCGTTTGCAGGCCGGCCTCACCGGAATTCAGATCACGCCGGCGGTCTTGAGCGCCGACACCAGCTCGGCCACGTCCTTGACCTTGACGCCCGCCTTGCGGCCGCCCGGCTCCTCGGTCTTGAGCACCTTCAGCCGCGCCTTCACCTCGACGCCGAAATCGGCCGGGCTCTTTTCGTCGAGGGGCTTCTTCTTCGCCTTCATGATGTTGGGCAGCGAGGCGTAGCGCGGCTGGTTGAGGCGCAGGTCGGTCGTCACGATCGCCGGCAGCTTCACCTCCACCACCTGCAGGCCGCCATCGACCTCCCGCGTCACCTTCGCCTTGCCGCCCTCGATCTCGACCTTGGAGGCGAACGTCGCCTGGCCCCAGCCGAGCAGGGCGGCCAGCATCTGGCCGGTCTGGTTGGCGTCGTCGTCGATCGCCTGCTTGCCGAGAACGACCAGTTCCGGCTTTTCCGCCTCGACCACGCCCTTCAGCAGCTTGGCGACCGACAGCGGCTCCACCGCCTCGTCGACCTTGACCAGGATGCCGCGATCGGCGCCCATGGCGAGCGCCGTGCGGATCGTCTCGGCCGCCTGCGCCGGGCCGATCGAAACCGCGATGATCTCCTCGGCCTTGCCCGCTTCCTTCAGCCGGATCGCCTCTTCCACCGCGATCTCGTCGAACGGGTTCATCGCCATCTTCACGTTCGCCAGTTCCACGCCCGAACCGTCGCCCTTGACCCGAACCTTGACGTTCGCATCCACAACACGTTTTACCGGCACCAGGATCTTCATCGCTGCTCTCACCTCTCTGCTGGGGGTCGCGGCCGCCGCCTCGCGCCGCAGCCCGCCGAAGGCTTGCCGTCCACCGGCACAGGCGCCGGAACCCGGGCAAACGGAAACATAAGCACGGGCCGGACCCGCGCAGGCGGGCGGAACCTATTCACGGCTGCGCGGGGCGTCAATATGCCCGGGCGCGGTCGAACCGTTTGAATTACTGCCGGCCCCACGGGCCCGTCGGCGACACCACCTCGCGCGGGGACGGCAGCTCGGAGCGCGTGACGGCGCGCGGCGTCACCACCTCGCGGTCGAACAGCGGCACGTCGCCGCGCCGCAGCATCAGCACCAGCGCGGCCCCGGCCAGTGCGCCGCCGACATGGGCCGCGTACGATACGCCGTCATCGCCCATCGCCGCCAGCATCACGATCTGGAAGGCGATCCACAGCGCCAGCGGGATCCAGGCGGGGATGCGCAGCGGGATGCGGCCGAAGGCGAGGATCCACACTTTCACCCGTGGGTGCAGGATGAGATAGGCGGCCACGATCCCCGCGACCGCCCCGGAGGCCCCGATCAGCGGCGATTGCGAATCCGGCGCCAGCAGGCCGTGGACGAAGGCGCCGGCGATCGCGCACAGAAGATAGAAGACGATGAAGCGCACATGGCCCATCGCGTCCTCGACATTGTCGCCGAAAGTCCACAGGAACAGCATGTTGCCGGCGATGTGCCAGAAGTCGCCGTGCAGGAAGGCATAGGTGACGTAGGTGGCCCAGTCCGGCACCGCGACGAGCTCCGGGGGCCGCTCGGCGATGTTGTGGACGGTGGACGGAATGAAGCCGTATTCGACGGAGGCGAGCTGCGCCGCGCTTTCGCCGCCGACGGCCGTCCCCAGCCAGATCAGCACATTGGCCGCGACCAGCCCGATGGTGACGTATTGCAGCCGGATATGCTTGAGGTCGTTGACGTCGTGCAGCGGAATGAACATGCAACCCGCCGGTCGCCAACCGGCCCCTTACCTGTTGGCCCCCGGCACCCATAGCACATCGGTCTTTCCGTTGTCATTGACCACCCGCGCGGCCACGAACAGCAGGTCGGACACCCGGTTGATGTATTGAATCGCCTCCGGCGAGACCGTCTCGCCCGGTCGGTGCGACAGCTCCACGATCAGCCGTTCCGCCCGCCGCGCCACCGTGCGCGCGACGTGCAGCGCCGCCGCCGCCGGGCTGCCGCCCGGCAGCACGAAGGAGCGCAGCGTCTGCAGCCCCTTGTTCAGGCGGTCGATCTCGCTCTCGACGCGCTTCACCTGCGCGGCCACGACCCGCAGCGGCTCGTAGGCCGGCACCTCGCCGGTGTCGGGCGTGGCGAGGTCGGCGCCGAGGTCGAACAGGTCGTTTTGCACCCGCGCAAGGATCGCATCGACCTCGGGGAGCGCGGCGCGGAGCTGGACGCGCGCCATCCCGATCGCCGCATTGGCTTCGTCCACCGTGCCGTAGGCGGCAACCCGCAGGTCGTATTTCGGCCGCCGCTCGCCCGAGCCCAGCCCGGTGGTGCCGTCGTCGCCGGTGCGCGTGTAGATCTTGTTGAGGATGACCATGCAATGCCTCCCGAAGTCACGGCCCCCGGCCGCTGAACCACAGCGCCAGCAGGATGAACACCAGCGCGACGAACTGGAGCGCCACGCGCGCCTGCATCAGCTTGTTGGACGTGTTGCCCGAGCCCCCGCGCATCATGTTGATGAGCCCGCGCAGGAGCACGATCACCACGGCGATCATCACCAGCACGGCCACGATGTTGAATACGCTCGACATGCCTGCTTCTTCTTTCCTTGTGGGCCGCTCGTCCGGCTTCGCGGCGCCCCGCCACCGGGGGCGGGAAGGAGGGGGCAGGACGGCGATCGCGGCTGCGGCGTCTTTCACGCCTTGCCATCGCGGCCAAAGCCTTCCCATATTCGCGGCAAGGAAACAATCGAGTGGCAGCCCCTTGCGCAGAATTGTCGCCGTCAAGCGCGTCCTTTCCGACGCTTTGGGCCATTTCGACGCCGACGACGGCTGGTCGATGGCGAGCCATCTCGCCATCACCGCGCTGATGGCGCTGTTCCCGTTCCTGATCTTCGCCACCGCGCTCGCCGGCTTCCTCGGCGCCAAGGCCTTCGCCGACACCGCCGTGCATCTGGTCTTCGACACCTGGCCCGACCAGATCGCGCAGCCCATCGCGCGCGAGGTGGTCAACGTGCTGACGATTCCCCGCGGCGATTTCCTCACGCTCTCGGTGGTGGTCGCCGGCGTTTTCGCCTCAAACGGCATCGAGGCGCTGCGAGTCTCGCTCAACCGCGCCTACCGGGTCGCCGAGGACCGCTCCTTCGTGCGCCGCCGGCTGCAGAGCCTCGCCTTCGTCTTCATCGCCACGCTGGCCTTCCTGGCGATCAGCGTGCTTCTGGTGCTGGCGCCGCTCGTCGGCCACATCGCGCTGCGGGCGATGCCGTGGCTCGAGCCCTATATGGGCACCATCACGCTGTGGCGCTACATCATCGCCTCCGCCGTGATCCTGTCGGCGCTCGTCGTCGTCCATATGTGGCTGCCGGCCGGCCGTCGCCGCCTGGTCGACGTCGCGCCCGGCATCGTCTTCACCATCGCGGCCTGGGTCGCCGGCTCCTCGCTCTTTGCCGCCTATCTCGAGCGTTTCTCGTCCTACACCGCCACCTATGCCGGGCTGGCCTCGATCATGATCGCCGTGGTGTTCCTCTATATCGTCTCCGCCATCTTCATCCTCGGCGGCGAGCTGAACGCCGCGATCGCCCGCTATTCGGACGCCCGCGCCCGCGTCGTGCCCGCGGCCGACGGCTGAGCGGGCGCGCGGGTGGCGAGCGCCACGCCGGCCGTGGTGACCACCATGCCGAAAAGCTGCAGCCCGGTCAGGCTTTCCCCGAACAGCGCCCAGGTCATCAGGGCGGTGACGGCGGGCACCAGGTAGAACAGCGACGCCACCTGCGCGACCGCGCCCCTCCTAATCAGGTACATCAGGAGGAAGATCGCGCCGATCGACAGCACCAGGACGAGCCAGGCCAGCGCGAAGAAGAGTTCGGCATGGGGCGTGAAACGGCCCGTCTCGAAGGCCGCCGCCAACACCACCATCGGCACCGCGCCGCCGAGATACTGCCACATCGTTCCGGCCGCGAGATCGCCGTCGGCGACGAACCGCTTCTGCCACACCGTGCCGGCGCTCATCGCCAGGACGGCGACGACGCAGGCCGCCACATTGGCGGCGCCCGCCTCGCCGCCGCCGTCGGCGAATTTCGGCGCCAGCACGATGACGACGCCGGCAAAGCCGATCGCCAGCCCCGCCCAGTGGCGCGGCAGCACCCGTTCGCCGAGCGCCGCGCCAGCCATCAGCGCCGTGATCAGCGGCTGCAGCCCGACGACCAGCGCCGACAGTCCGGCCGGCATACCGTTGTGGATGGCCCAGAACACGCCGCCGAGATAGACGCCGTGCATCAGCATGCCGGCGATCGCGGCATGCAGCGCGCCGCGCCGCGCCAGCCGCGGCCGGCGCAGGACCAGCACGATGGCCGCGAGCAGCGCGAAGGCGATGCCGAACCGCACCGCGAGGAAGGAGAACGGCTCGGCATAAGGCATCGCGTAGCGTGCGCCGACGAAGCCGGTCGCCCACAGGACGACGAACAGGAGGGGGGCGAAGCGGGTGACGGACATCGGGCGAAGCGGGCCTTCCTGGCTCGGGGACTGAAGCGCGCTGCACGGTTCCGTGCCTGGCGAGGCGCTATAGGCTTCCCGGCCGGATCAAGCAAAGCGAAAGATTTTTGTGCCACCTTCAGCCGCGTTGAAGCGCGGCCGGCGGGCCGGGGAGGTGCTGGATGCTGTGGAACATCGACGCCGGCTGGCTGATCATGGCCTTAGGGACCGTGGCCGGCGTCTCCTACATGATGGCGCTGATGATGGAATCCTCCATCGGCAAGGAGGGATACGGCCCCTTCCTGCACGCCGCCTTCATCACCGGCGGCTTTTTCGGGGCCATCCTCGCCGCCAACTATCAGGGCATCAATCTGTCGGACCTGAAATGGGCGCTCATCTATGGCGGCACCGGCGCTTTCGCGACGATGTTCGTGATGCTGATGCTGCGGGCCGCCGTGGTGCGGCTGTCGTGAGGGCCTCTAGAGCCCGACCATCCGCCTGATGTCGGCGGGCGTCGCGCCCGCCGCCCTGAGCGTTGCGATTCCCGTGTCGCGGCGGCTCTTGGCGAGCTTGCGCCCGTCCTCGCCCAGCATGAGCGCATGATGGAAATAGGCCGGCGGCGACAGGCCCAGCAATTCCTGCAGCAGCCGCTGCACCGAGGTCGCGTGAAACAGGTCGCGGCCGCGCACCACCTCGGTGACCCCCTGCAGCGCGTCGTCCACCACCACCGACAGATGATAGGATGTCGGCACCTCCTTGCGCGCCAGCACCACGTCGCCCCATTGCGCCGGATCGGCCGCGATGCGGCCCGTCTCCCCCTCGGGCCCGCGGCCGCGCTCCTCCCAGAACAGCGGCGGCCCCACCCGCGCCAGCGCCGCCTCCATGTCGAGCCGCCATGCGAACGCCTCGCCGGCCTCGATGCGCCGCCGCCGCTCGCGCCGCGACAGGGTGCGGTCGAGCCCGGGATAGAGCGGCACCCCGTCGGGGTCGTGCGGCCAATGGCGGCCGGCAGCTTCGGCCTCGGCGATATGGCCGCGCATCTCGCCGCGCGACATGAAGGCCGGATAGGCCAGCTCCTCGTCGACCAGCGCCTCCAGGGCCGCGCGATAATCGTCGAAATGCTGCGATTGCCGCCGCACCGGCTGCTCCCACACGATGCCCAGCCAGGCGAGGTCTTCGTAGATCCCCTGCTCGAACTGCGGCGTGCAGCGCGCCGTGTCGATGTCCTCGATCCTGAGCAGGAAACGGCCGCCCGCCGCCCGCGCGCGGTCGAAATTGAGCAACGCCGAGTGGGCGTGGCCGAGATGCAGCTCGCCATTGGGGCTGGGGGCGAAACGGAAGACGGGACGGCTCATCTGGTGCTGCACGAAACGGATTGTGGCGCCGGCTGCCGGATTGCTAGTCTGCGGCGGCGCCGTGGGCAAGCAGGCATGCAGGATCGGAATTGCGGCGGATCGAGACCCTGGACGATATCGCCGACGGGCTGGCCGCGCTGGTGCGGCTCGACCCGCGGCTGGCGCCCGTCGTCGCACGTGCCGGAGAGGTGCCGCTCAGGCGCGCGCCGCCGGGCTTTGCGAGCCTGTCCTCCATCATCGTCTCGCAGCAGGTTTCGCGCGCCTCCGCCGACGCCATCTTCGGCCGGCTGACGCGGCTGCTCGACCCGCTGACGCCGCAGGCGCTGCTGGCGAGCGACGACGCCCTGTTCCGCGAGGCCGGCCTGTCGCGGGGCAAGCAGGCCACGCTGCTTGCCATCGCCGCCGAGGTGACCGCGCGCAGCCTCGATCTCGACGCGCTGTGCGCCCTCGATCCGGCGCAGGCGCTGGTGCGGCTGACCGCCATCCGCGGCGTCGGCCCGTGGACGGCCGAGATCTATCTTCTGTTCGCAGCCGGACATCCCGACATCTTTCCCGCGGGCGACCTCGCCTTGCAGGTCGCCGCCGCCGACGCGCTCGGCCTGGAAGCGAGACCGACGCCGCGCGAGCTGCGCGCGCTGGCCGAATCATGGGCGCCCTGGCGCGGCGTGGCGGCAAGGCTGCTATGGGCCTACTACCGGGAAACGAAGGGCCGCGAAGGCGCGCCGCCGGCCTGAAGCATGGAAAATTCCACGCCGGACCGGCTGCCCGCGGGCTTCGCGTCCGCATTTGCCGCTTCACATTTCCGTCATCGCGGGCGTAGATTATTCGCGTCGGTCGTGGTCCAGCCGGGGAGGTGCGTGTGACGATCGCCATCTCGCCGGAGGCTTCACCCGCTCTGGTGCTGAATGCCGATTATCGGCCCTTGAGCTATTATCCCCTGTCGCTGTGGTCGTGGCAGGATGCCATCAAGGCTGTGTTCCTCGACCGGGTGAACATCGTGGCCGAATACGACCACGCGGTCTCCTCGCCGTCGTTTTCCATGCGGCTGCCGTCGGTGGTCAGCCTCAAGACCTTCGTCAAGCCGTCGCGCCACCCCGCCTTCACCCGCTTCAACGTGTTCCTGCGCGACCGCTTCCAGTGCCAGTATTGCGGCACGCATGACGATCTCACCTTCGATCACGTCATCCCGCGCCGCTGCGGCGGCGCCACGACCTGGGACAACGTCGTCGCCGCCTGCTCGGCCTGCAACCTGAGGAAGGGCGGCCTGCTGCCGCGGCATGCGAAGATGTGGCCCATGCAGAAGCCCTACCAGCCGACGGTCCACGACCTGCACAACAACGGCCGGCTGTTCCCGCCGAACTATCTGCACGAAAGCTGGATGGACTATCTCTACTGGGACGTCGAGCTGGAGCCCTGAAGCACGGCACCCGCGGTCCGGTTCCGGGGCGGCGGCACGCGCAGGGTCGCGTCACGGCCGGGGCGCCGAGGCGGCGGCGGGCCTACCCCTCCCAGAACTGGTCGAGCCACAGATTGAGCTTCAGGAAGCCGTCGCCCGAAATCGCGTAGATGCGCCGCGTGCCTTCGGCGCGGGCGCTGACCAGCCCGCTGTCGAGCAGGACCCTGAGATGCTGCGAGACGGCCGGCCGCGAGACGGCAAGGCCGCTCGCCAGCTCCCCCACGCTCCTCGGGCCCCGGCGCAGCTCCTCCAGTATGTAGCGCCGGTTCGCATCTGCAATGGCCATGAAGGCGTCTGCGTCGACCATGCCCGCATAGTGGCGCGCCGGTCGGCAAAACTCAACGTGCCTCTTCGGCTCCTCCGGGCGTGTCGACCTCGGCCCCGGACGGGGCCACGGAAGCCGCGTCAGCTCCGTCATCGGTCGCCTCGGCGCGCGGATCGAGCAGCATGGCGGCCGGCGTCACCGCCCGCTCGGCGGGCTGCGTGGTGAAGCTGCTGCGGTCCTCCGCCGGCGGCGGCGCCCGGCGGCGCACCCGCAGCATCGTGTAGCCGGCCAGGACGAGATGGGCGAGCGCCGTCGCCAGGAACAGGCTCTCCGGCCGCAGCAGGTCCATCAGCCGCGCGCCGATCACCGGGCCGATCATGGTGCCGAAGCCGTAGAGCATCAGAAGCCCGCCCGCGACCTTGACGAAGTCCTCGGCCGGCGCGTGGTCGTTGGCGTGCGCCACCGCCAGCGCGTAGAGGACGTAGGCCAGCGCGCCGTAAAGCGCCGTCATCGCGATGACCACCGTTCCAGAGCGCGGCGCGGCAAGGAAGATCATCACGCCGAACAGCCCGGCGCCGAGTGCGGCGGAAGCGAGCACGTAGCGCCGGTCGGTGCGGTCCGACAGGCGCCCGAACGGAAGCTGCAGCACCGCGCCGGCCACCACGGTCATGCTCATCATCAGGGCGATCTCGACGTTCGAGATGCCGATCCGCGCGCCGTAGACGGCGCCGAGCGTGCCCCAGGCGCCGTTGGCGACGCCGATCAGGACGCAGCCGACGGCAGCCACCGGCGAGGTGCCGTAGAGGCCCTTGAGATCGAGCGAGACCTGCGCCAGCGGCTTCGGCGTCACCGCGGTCGAGATCGCGGTGGGGATCAGCGACAGGCAGAACAGGATGCCGGTGACCATGAACAGTGTCGCCGAATGGATGTCGCTGCCTGCCACCGCGAGTTGCCCGCCCATGATCGAGGCATAGGTCACCATCATGTAGACGCCGAACACGGTTCCCCGCGTCTCGTTGGTCGCCCGCTCGTTGAGCCAGCTCTCGATCACCATGAAGGCGCCGGCCATCGTGAAGCCGGTGAAGACGCGCAGCACGATCCACACCGTCTCGTCGACGACGATGCCGGTCGCCAGCGCGATGACCGCGCCGGTGGCCGCGAAGGCACCGAAGGCGCGCACATGGCCGACGCGCTGCACCAGCCGCGGAGCCAGGAAGCAGCCGGCCACGAAGCCGCCCGCCCAGGCCGTCCCGAGCAGGCCCAGCGCCGTGGTCGAAAACCCCTCGGCCTGCCCCCGCAGCGGCAAAAGCAGGCTGTGCAGGCCGGAGCCCGCGAGCAGGAAGGCGGTCCCCATCAGCAATGCGACGATCGATCCGACAGCCGAGATCATGGGTGGCCCGCCTCTGCGTCCTGGAGCGTTCCCGGAATAAGCGGGCACCGCCTATCCGGTTCGGAAACGCGACGAATCAAATATCCGGAGCGCCTGTTTCGATCCCATAACAAAACAGATGCCCTACCGCCGGAACAACGCCTCCGCCGCCGTCCTGGTGGCGCCCTTTGCGGACAGCTCGGCCTCGAGCCGCGCGACCTCGGCGTGCAGCGCGTCGATCCTTTCGCGCAGTTCTTCCACCGACAGCAGCGAAAGATCCTGTCCGATCTCGTGCCTGCGTGAGACCCTGGCCGGCTCGTCGTCCAAAATGCCCATCCGTTCGCCTCCTGACGTCCGCTTCGCCGCGCATTTGCCTCATGGTGCCGCGTCCCGTTAAAAAGGCAAGCTTGCGCTGGACCAAGAAACGACGCGAAGGAGACATTCATGCCGCAGACGACCGCCGCAGAGGCCGGACTGCCGGCAACGATGACGGCGATCGCCATCAGCGAGCCGGGCGGCCCGCTGGTGCTCAAGCCGCAGACGCGCGACCTCCCGGTGCCCGGCCAGGGCGAGATCCTCGTGCGCGTGCGCGCCGCCGGCGTCAACCGCCCCGACGTGATGCAACGCAAGGGCCTCTATCCGCCCCCGCCCGGCGCGTCGGACCTTCCCGGCCTGGAAGTGGCCGGCGAGGTCGCCGCGCTCGGCGAAGGCGTCCACCGCTGGCGCCTCGGCGACCAGGTGACGGCGCTCGCTCCCGGCGGCGGCTATGCGCAATATTGCCGCGTGCACGAGACCAATGCGCTGCCGGTGCCGCCCGGCTTCACGCTGACCGAGGCGGCGGCCCTGCCGGAGACCTTCTTCACCGTCTGGCACAACGTCTTCCAGCGCGGCCGCCTGAAGGCGGGCGAGTGGCTTCTCGTCCATGGCGGCTCCTCGGGCATCGGCACAACCGCGATCCAGCTCGCCACCGCCTTCGGCGCGCGCGTCGTCGTCACTGCCGGCTCCGCCGAGAAATGCCGGGCCTGCCTCGACCTCGGCGCGGTCCGCGCCATCAACTACCGCGAGGAGGATTTCGTCGCCGCCGTGCGGGAGGAGACCGGCGGCCACGGCGCCGACGTCATCCTGGACATGGTCGGCGGCGCCTATGTCACCCGCAACTATCGCGCCGCGGCCGAAGAGGGCCGCGTCGTCCAGATCGCGTTCCAGCAGGGCGCGAAGGTGGAGGCCGACTTCACCCAGCTCATCGTCAAGCGGCTGACCCACACCGGCTCGACGCTGCGGCCGCGCCCGGTTTCCTTCAAGGCCGGGATCGCCGCGGAGCTGGAGGACAAGGTCTGGCCGCTGCTCGCCGCCCACCGGGTGACGCCGGTGATGGACATGATCTTCCCGCTCGCCGAGGCGTGGCGCGCACATGAGCGCATGGAGCAGGGCGAGCATATCGGCAAGATCGTGCTCGACGTCGCATAGCGCCGCGGTCGGCGGGCGCGGCCGGCCGCGAGAAATTTGCCGCTTTTCGTTGCGGCGGCTCGAAAATGCCGTTATATCGGCTCCGATTTCCCAAATCGGTGGCTGAGACCACCGCCCGCGAACGGGACGCGGGCGAGCGAGAAGGATTTTGCCAATGGCCAACACGCTTCTGATGCCCAAGGCCACCGCCGTCTGGCTGGTCGACAACACCGCGCTGTCCTTCGACCAGATCGCCCAGTTCTGCCGGCTCCACCCGCTCGAGGTGAAGGCGATCGCCGACGGCGAATCGGCGCAGGGCATCAAGGGCATGGACCCGATCATCACCGGCCAGCTGACACGCGAGGAGATCGCCAGGGGCGAGGCCGACGCGGACTACCGGCTGAAGCTTCAGGAGCCGAAGGTGCGGGTGCCGGAGACCAAGCGCAAGGGTCCGCGCTACACGCCGCTGTCGAAGCGGCAGGACCGGCCCAACGCCATCCTGTGGCTGGTGCGCAATCATCCCGAGCTCAAGGATGCCCAGATCTCGCGCCTGGTGGGCACCACCAAGGCCACGATCGAGCAGATCCGCAACCGCACCCACTGGAACTCGGCCAACCTGGTGCCGATGGACCCGGTCACGCTCGGCCTGTGCTCGCAGATCGACCTCGACCTGGAGGTGCAGCGCGCCTCGCGCGGCAAGGAAGAGCCGGCGGCGCCGGTCGGCGACACGCTGCTGCCGGCCTCCGTCACCGAGCGGCTGACCCCGCCCGAGCCGCGGCAAAAGGACGAGGACGAGGAGCTCGACGCCTCCAAGGTCTTCGCCAAGCTCTCCTCGCTGAAGGGCAAGGTCGAGGACGACGAATAAAGGGCGCCCTTCGAGGGTAGGGCGACCGCGCACGAAAGCGTGCGGCCCTTGTTCTCGTCCCGCGGAGGGGAACGGACGGGCGGGGCTGTTCCGCCATCCCGCCTGGCGGGGAAAACCCTATCCGGCTCTGCCGTGGCCTTCGCCGCCGGCTTCGAGGCGGCGGTAGAAATCGGCCAGCGTCTTGCCCCTCTCGTGGCGGAAGGAGCGGCCGGCGGGCTCCAGCGCCGCGATCCGGTCGACACGGAAGGTGCGGAAATCCTCGCGCATCTCGCACCAGGCGACCAGCGTCCACACCTTGCCCCAGAACCACAGGCCGAGCGGCCGCACGTGCCGCTCGCTCGCCTGGCCGGCCTCGTCGGTATAGCGGAAGACGAGCACGTCGCGCGCATCCACGGCCCGCTCCAGCCGGTCGAGCGCGACGCGATCGGCGTCCGAGACCACCCATAGCGGCATATGGATCTGGGTGGCCGCCACCCGCGCCTTCTCCGGCTCGGGCAGCACGGCGGCGATCTTGACCAGCGCCTCCTCGGCGGCCCGCGCCATCTGGGCGCCGCCGAAGGCGCGCACCATGCGCGCGCCGGCGACCAGCGCCACGATCTCGTCACGCGTGAACATCAGCGGCGGCAGGTCGTAGCCTTCCCGCATCAGGTAGCCGACGCCGGCCTCGCCGTCGATCGGCACGCCCGACGACTGCAGGTCGGCGATGTCGCGGTAGATCGTGCGCTCCGACACCTCCAGCCGCTCGCCCAGCATGCGCGCCGTCACCAGACGGCCGCCGCGCAGTTGCTGGACGATCTGGAACAGGCGGTCGGCGCGGCGCATCCTTCGCAGCCCTCAGGTGAACAGGCCGATCGAGTTGCCGTCGGGGTCGAGGCAGTAGGCGAAGCGGCCGGTCGGGATGTCTATCACCGGCGACACCACCTGACCACCATGGGCCGTGACCCGCTCCAGCGCCTGCTCCAGCGGCACGGCCACGGCCAGGTGCACCGTCGGCCCGCTGCCGGCCGGTGCCGGCCGACCGGGATAGAGATGGCCGGACACGCGGCCGTTGCCCTTGTAGGCGAAGATCGCGATCGGGTTCGGCCCGCCCTCCTCGTCCTTCAGCTCGTTCTGCAGCACGGCGCCGTAGAAGGCCTTGGCGCGGGCCATGTCGGTCACCGGGATCTCGAACCAGTGAGCGGCGTCCTCGGGAATGAAGCTCATGTCTTTCTGTCTCCGTTGCGGTTCCGGTCGATGCCGCCCGCGCGCCCGTCGGGATGCCACCATGCCACCCTGCTCCTGACAACATCATGTCAGGAGAAAACGGCTGCGGCAGCGCCCGTGAGGCGGCGGAGCCGTCATCTGCGGCGGCCGGCGCGCATGCCGCGGGCGGGCCGCCGTGGCGGGTCATCTGCGTGTCTCCTCTGTCCGTCGCAGCGAGACGATCGCACAGGCCTGCCGACAGCGTTCCGTCAGGAAGAAACGCTGCGGGGAGAGGATGAGGGAGGGGAGGCCGTCAGCGGCGCGTCGGCACCGTATAGTTCAGCGGCAGCCGGCCGCCGTCGGCATAGACGGTCTGGCCGGTGACGTAGGAGGCATCGTCTGAGGCGAGGAAGGCAACGATCCCGGCGATCTCGTCGGGGCGGCCGACGCGCCCCAGCGGCGTGCGCGACAACAGCCGCTCGCGCGCCTCCGGGTCGCCGGCCACGTCCGCCAGCATCGCCGTGTCGATCGAGCCGGGGCCGACGGCATTGACCCGGATGCCGTGCGGCGCCAGCGCCAGGGCCATCACCCTCGTGAGCTGGGCGACCCCGGCCTTGGACACCGAATAGGGGACCTGGTCGGCGATCGCAAGCACCGCGTTCACGGACGATATGTTGACGATCGCGCCGGCAGCCCCGCCTTTCTCCACCTTCTCGACCATGAAGCGGGCGACCGCCTGGCCGGCCAGGAACGGGCCGCGCAGATTGACCCGCATCACCCGGTCGAAATCGTCCTCCGAAATGTCGAGGAACGGGCAGGCGAAGGTGATGCCGGCATTGGAGACGAGGACGTCGATGTCGCCGAACGTGTCGATCGTCGCCGCGATCAGATTGTGGATGTCGAGGCGCCGCCCCACATCGGCCTTGACGAAGCGGATCTCGCCCAGCGCCTTCAGCTCGTCCAGCGCGCGCCGGCCGGCCGCGGCGTCGATATCGGCCATGACGACCCGCGCGCCCTCGCGCAGCAGCCGCTCGCAGATGGCGCGGCCGATGCCGCCGGCCGCCCCCGTCACGATCGCCGTCCGGCCGTCGAGTGCCATGAGCCGTCCTCCGTGGTGAAGGCGGACAATGGGCGCAGGAGAGCCGCCGGTCAACGGCCGCGGGCCGGCGGAAAGGGCGCCTTGCGGGGCTAGACGCCGATCCCGCGCGCGTTGAGCGCCGCCGTGATTTCCTCGAGGATGGCCGGGTCGTCGATGGTCGCCGGCATCGTCCAGGCTTCCTTGTCGGCGATCTTCTGCATGGTGCCGCGCAGGATCTTGCCCGAGCGCGTCTTCGGCAGGCGCTTGACCGAAAGCGCGGTGCGGAAGGCGGCGACGGGGCCGATCCGCTCGCGCACCAGCGCCACCGCCTCCTTCTCGATCTCGGCGGCCGGGCGGTCGACGCCCGCATTGAGCACCAGGAAGCCGACCGGCGCCTGGCCCTTCATGGTGTCGGAAATGCCGATGACGGCGCATTCGGCGACGTCGGGATGCTCCGCCAGCACCTCTTCCATCGCCCCCGTCGACAGCCGGTGGCCGGCGACGTTGATGATGTCGTCGGTCCGCGCCATGATGAACAGATAGCCGTCCTCGTCGATGAAGCCCGCATCCGCCGTCTTGTAGTAGCCGGGGAACTCGTCGAGATAGGCCGCGCGGAAGCGCTTCTCGGCGTTCCACAGCGTCGGCAGGCAGCCGGGCGGCAGCGGCAGCTTCACCACCACATTGCCGAGCTTGCCGGTTTCGGCCGGATGGCCGGCATCGTCCAGCACCTCCATCCGGTAGCCCGGCATCGGCACCCCCGGCGAGCCGTATTTCACCGGCAGCAGGCCGAGCCCGACCGGATTGTTGGTGATCGGCGCGCCGGTCTCCGTCTGCCACCAATGGTCGATCACCGGGACCTTCAGCTTCTGCTCGGCCCATTTGATCGTCTCCGGGTCGGCCCGCTCGCCGGCCAGGAACAGCGTGCGGAATCCGGAAAGGTCGTATTTGCCGATCAGCTCGCCCTTCGGATCTTCCTTCTTGATCGCGCGGAAGGCGGTCGGCGCGGTGAACAGCGCCGCCACCTTATGCTCCTCGATCACCCGCCAGAAGGCGCCGGCGTCGGGCGTGCCCACCGGCTTGCCCTCGTAGAGCACCGTCGTGCAGCCGTGGAACAGCGGCGCATAGACGATGTAGGAATGGCCGACCACCCAGCCGACGTCGGAGGCGGCCCAGAACACCTCGCCCGGCTTCATGCCGAACTCGTTGCCCATCGACCATGCGAGCATGACCATGTGGCCGCCATTGTCGCGCACCACGCCCTTGGGCTGGCCGGTCGTGCCGGAGGTGTAGAGGATGTAGAGCGGATCGGTCGCCTTCACCGGCACGCAGGCCACCTCGCGGCCGGCCGCCTTCGCCGCCGCCACCTTCTCGGCGTAATCGAGGTCGCGGCCCGCGACCATCTCGCAGGGCTGCTGCGGCCGCTGCAGGATCAGGCAGCTCTCCGGCTTGTGGCCCGACAGCTCGATGGCGCCGTCGAGCAGCGGCTTGTAGGCGACGATGCGGCCCGGCTCGATGCCGCAGGAGGCCGAGACCACCACCTTCGGCTGCGCGTCGTCGATGCGGGTGGCGAGCTCGCGGGCGGCAAAGCCGCCGAACACGACCGAATGGATGGCGCCCAGCCGCGCGCAGGCGAGCATGGCGATCGCCGCCTCTGCCACCATCGGCATGTAGAGGATGACGCGGTCGCCCTTTTCCACCCCCATGTCCTGCAGCACGGCGGCGAGCGCCACCACCTCCGCCTTCAGCTCGGCGAAGGTCAGCTTCCGCTGCGTGCCGGTCACCGGGCTGTCGTGGATCAGCGCGAGCTGGCCGGCGCGGCCCTGCTCGACATGGCGGTCGACGGCGTTGAAGCAGGTGTTGCACTCGGCCCCGGCAAACCACTGCCCGTACACCTCGCCGCTCGCGTCGAACACCTTGTCCCAGGGCTTGAACCAGGCGATCGCCTCGGCCGCTTCGGCCCAGAAAGCGTCCGGATCCGCCTGCCAGCTTGCATAGATCTCATGGTAGCGCGACGGCATGGTTCGTCCTCCTGCATCTGCAGGGTCTGATTATGATCCCATGCAAGACGAGTCCACAATGACAATAGTCGCACGCCGGCCCGCCCTTTCCACGCCGCGCCTGGGGCGCTATCCAGCACGGGCATAGGCGAGAGGGAAGACCGGCATGGCCAAGGCGATCGCGCTCGTTCTGCTGGCGGCGATGGTGATCCAGATCATCAAGCCGCTGGGCCTGCCGGGCCTGCGGAAGCGGAGCGACTTCTGGAAGATCGCCGTGCTGGCGATCGTGGTGATGATGCTGACGGTGGCGATACGGCCGGGCTGAGCGTGGCCACGAGCAGCGGCGCCATGTGCCGCGCCCACGCCGCGTAGCCGGCTTCGGAGGCGTGGAACCCGTCCTGGCAGAAGCCGGTGGACGGATCTTCCACCGGCAGTCGCGCGGCCGCCGTCACGCCGCGCTCCCGGCACAGCCGCTCGCCCATCCGGTTGAGCAGGCCCGCGCGGATTTCCAGCAGCCGGCCCAGCAGCGCCGGCAGCGCCGGCACGCAGGCCATGTCGATCACCGGCGACCAGAAGATGTGCGCCTGCGGCCACCTGGCCCGCAGCGCATAGACGAGGCCGCCGAACTCGCGCTTGAAGCGCCGCACCGTGTGGAAATTCTTGGCGTCGTTGGTGCCGACGGAAACGACGATATGCGTCCACGGCTCGTGCGCCAGGTTGGGCACGACGAAGTCGCGCAACTGCCCGGCCGTCGCCGAGTTGAAGCCGGCCGCGCGCCATTCGACGGGCCGGCCCGTCGCCGCCGCGATCAGCGGCGCCAGCCCGGCAGCCAGGCCGCCGTCGGTGCGCGCGATGCCGACCGAGGCCGCCGACGAATCGCCCAGCACCAGCAGCCGCACCGGCTCGCCCTTGCCGGGCACGCGGTCGATGACCGGCCCGGCGGCCGGCGCCATCCGCCGGGTGCGCAGCCGCACGCCGGCCCCCTGCCAGACATAGACGGGCAATGCGAGCCAGGAGACGAGGGCGCGAAACAGCATGGAAGGCTTATAGGAAGCCTGCGCGCCGGCCGCCAGTGGGCGGTGGCCGGTGCCGGCCGCGGCGGCGGACATGCCGGCTGCACCAATCGTTTTGCGACGGCGACGCTGGATTCTTGGTCGGCGCACGGCTATGGAAACGCTGCCTCCCGGCAGCTCTTTTCCGCAAACTCCTCATCCATCGAAGGAGGAACACCCGATCATGCCCGTCAAGATCGCCATCAACGGCTTCGGCCGCATCGGCCGCAACATCGTCCGCGCCATCTACGAATCCGGCCGCAAGGACATCGACATCGTCGCCATCAACGATCTCGGCCCCGTCGAGACCAACGCGCATCTGTTGCGCTACGACAGCGTGCACGGCCGCTTCCCGAGCGAGGTCAAGGTATCCGGCGACACGATCTCGGTCGGCAAGGAGAGCTTCAGGGTCTGCGCCGAGCGCGATCCGTCCAAGCTGCCGTGGAAGGAGCTCGACGTCGACATCGTGCTCGAATGCACCGGCATCTTCACCTCCAAGGAGAAGGCTTCGGCGCATCTGGCCGCCGGCGCCAGGCGCGTCATCGTCTCCGCCCCCGCCGACGGCGCCGACCTGACCGTCGTCTACGGCGTCAACCACGACAAGCTGACGAAGGACCACATCGTCATCTCCAATGCCTCCTGCACGACCAATTGCCTCGCTCCGGTCGCCAAGGTGCTGAATGACGCCTTCGGCATCGAGAAGGGCTTCATGACCACGGTGCACGCCTATACCGGCGACCAGCCGACGCTGGATACCATGCACAAGGACCTCTACCGCGCCCGCGCCGCCGCGGTGTCGATGATCCCGACCTCGACCGGCGCGGCCAGGGCCGTGGCCCTCGTCCTGCCCGAGCTCAAGGGCAAGCTCGACGGCGTCTCGATCCGGGTGCCGACGCCCAATGTCTCCGTCATCGACTTCAAGTTCGTGCCGAAGCGCAAGGTGACGGTCGACGAGGTCAACGCCGCCCTCATCGCCGCCGCCGACAGCGGCCCGCTGAAGGGGATCCTGGCCTACACGAAGGAGCCGCTGGTCTCCATCGACATGAACCACAACCCGGCCTCGTCGACCTTCGCGATCGACCAGACCAAGGTGATCGACGGCGATCTCGTCCGCGTCATGTCGTGGTACGACAACGAATGGGGCTTCTCCAACCGCATGGCCGACACCACGGTGGCCTTCGCCAGGACGCTCTGACGCCGCGACCCGGCCCGGCCCGGACAAGATTTTTCACGGCGCCCGACTTCCCATCGGGCGCCTTCTTTTTCTACAGTGACGCGCGGCAACCTTGAATCGCCGCCACCCGCCTGCCCCCATTCGCCATCCGTCCCGCCTTGACATGCAAGCGCCACTTTCGGGCGTCGGTATCGGGACCGGAGCGACGAGCCGACCGGAGGCACGGGCTTCCGAAGGCTGAACGCAGGACGCGGCCGCATGTTCGACTGGATCTACGTGGCGACGCTGATCGGGACGCTGCTGGTCCTGGTCGCCGCGTTCTCCAGCCTCGTCGCCTTCCGCTTCGGCGCCCCGCTGCTGCTGCTGTTCCTCGGGATCGGGCTTGCCGCCGGCATCGACGGGCTCGGCATCAGCTTCGACAACGCGGCGGTCGCCTACTATATCGGCTCGCTGGCGCTGGCGATCATCCTGTTCGATTCCGGCTTCGGCACCACGCTGCAATCCTTCCGCCAGGCCGCCGCGCCATCGGTCGTCCTGGCCACCCTCGGCGTCGTGCTGACGACGCTGATCTTCGGCGAGGCCGCGCACTATCTTCTCGACCTCGACCTGATGGAGGCGTTGCTGCTCGGCGCCATCGTCGGCTCGACCGACGCGGCGGCCGTCTTCTTCCTCCTGCGCGGCGGCGGCATCAACATCCGCGACCGCGTGCGCGCCACGCTGGAGATCGAGTCGAGCTCGAACGACCCGATGGCCATCTTCCTCACGATCACGCTCGTCGAGATCATCGCGGCCGGCGGCAGCGGCGGCCATGTCGGCATCGAGCTGCTCGTCGAGTTCCTGCGCGAGATGGGCATCGGCCTGCTCACCGGCCTGGCCGGCGGCGCCATGATCGTCACGCTGGTCAACCGGCTCGATATCGACCGCGGGCTCGCCCCCATCTTCGTCTTGGCCCTGTCGCTGCTGGTCTTCTCGCTGACCGGCGCGCTCGGCGGCAGCGGCTTTCTCGCCGTGTTCGTCGCCGGCATCTATGCCGGCAACAGGCAGATCAGGGCGGCGCCGGCCCTGCGCAGCTTCCAGGAGGGCGCGAGCTGGCTGGCGCAGATCATCATGTTCGTGCTGCTCGGCCTGCTCGCCACGCCCTCGCAGTTCGGCGAGATCGCCGTGCCGGCGATCCTTCTGGCGCTGTTCCTGTGCTTCGTGGCGCGACCGATCGCGGTCTGGGTCAGCCTCGTGCCGTTCGACTTCGCGCGTGCCGAGACGCTGTTCCTGTCATGGGTAGGGCTGCGCGGCGCCGTCTCGATCCTGCTCGCCATCGTGCCGCTGCTCGGCGGGCTCGACAATGCCTCGCTGTTCTTCAACACCGCCTTCATCATCGTGCTCGTCTCGCTGCTGGTTCAGGGCTGGACCATCGGGCCGCTGGCGCGCAGGCTCAACCTCGTCGTGCCGCCGCGCAGCGGGCCGGTGGAGAAGGTCGAGCTGGAGCTGCCCGGCTCGGCGCATCACGAGCTGCTGGTCTACCGCGTGGTGGCCGGCAGCCCGGTGGCGCGCGGCGAGCGCATCCCGCGCTGGGCGCGCCCTTCCCTGGTGATCCGCGACGGCCAGTCGATGCGCTACCAGTATGCGGGCCGCCTGCAGGCGGGCGACTACGTCTACCTGTTCATCGCGGCGCGCTATCCGCGCCTGCTCGACCGGCTGTTCGCCAGCCCGGCGCCGGTGGCCGGCGACGACGCCGATTTCTTCGGCGCCTTCAGCATCGATCCGGGACGCCCCGCGCTCGACCTGCAGACCGCCTACGGGATCGGGCTGCGCGCCGAGGAGCAGGAGCTGACCATCGCCGAGCTGATGACGCGCCGCCTCGGCGGGCGTGCCGAATATGCCGACCGCCTCGCGCTCGGCCCCGTCGACCTGATCGTGCGCGACGTCGACGAGCAGGGCCGCATCGGCAGCGTCGGGGTTTCGCTGGAGCCGGAAACGGCGCAGCGGCAGGTGCCGATGTTCATGACCGGGCGCGAGCTCGCCGCGCGCATCCTCGCCTGGCTCGAGGCGCGGCAGCGGCCCGCGGAACCGCCGCCCCCCGATGCCGGCGGATCGTAGCCGGCGGAAGCGGGCGCGCAGCAGCGCGCGCCAAAGCCTTCCCGGCCGGTTTGACTGCGACCGCGCCTTCTGTATGGTCCGCCCGGCTCATCCCTCAGGAGGACTTCCATGCCCCGTTTCCGCACCCTCGACGACGCCGAGGTCGCCGGCCGCCGCGTGCTCGTCCGCGTCGACCTGAACGTCCCGGTCAAGGACGGCAAGGTCTCGGACGCAACCCGCATCGAGCGCGTGGCGGGCACCATCGGCGAGCTTGCCGGCAAGGAGGCAAAGGTCATCCTGCTCGCGCATTTCGGCCGGCCGAAGGGCAGGCCGGACCCCGCGCAGTCGCTGCGGCCGATCGCGGCCGCCACGCAAGACGTGCTGGGCAGGCCGGTGGCGTTCGCCGCCGACTGCGTCGGCGACGCGGCGGCGCAAGCGGTCGCCGCGATGAAGGACGGCGACGTGCTGCTGCTGGAAAACACCCGCTTCCACGCCGGCGAGGAGAAGAACGATCCGGCCTTCGCGACGGCGCTGGCGGCAAACGGCGATCTCTACGTCAACGACGCCTTCTCCGCCGCCCACCGGGCGCACGCCTCGACGGAAGGCCTCGCGCATCTCCTGCCGGCCTATGCCGGCCGCACCATGGAAGCCGAGCTCGACGCGCTGGAGAAGGGTCTGGGCAGCCCGAAGCGCCCCGTCGTGGCGATCGTCGGCGGCGCCAAGGTGTCGACCAAGATCGATCTCCTGCAAAATCTCGTCGCCAGGGTCGACGCGCTGGTGATCGGCGGCGGCATGGCCAACACCTTTCTCGCCGCGAGAGGAACCGATGTCGGCAAGTCGCTGTGCGAACACGATCTCGCGGACACGGCCCGGGCGATCATGGACGCGGCGAAGGCGGCGGGCTGCGAGATCGTGCTGCCGGTCGACGCGGTGGTGGCCCGCAAATTCGAGCCGGGCGCGGCGAACGAGACCGTTCCCGTCGGCCAGGTGCCGGCCGATGCGATGATCCTCGACGTCGGCCCGGCGACGGTCGCGATCGTGGAAACCTGGATCGGCAGGGCGGCGACGCTGGTCTGGAACGGGCCGCTCGGCGCCTTCGAGATCGCGCCGTTCGACGGCGCGACCGTGGCCGCGGCGAAGGCGGCGGCGCGGGCGACGCGCGCGGGCGGGCTCGTCTCGGTCGCCGGCGGCGGCGACACGGTCGCCGCGCTGCACCATGCGGGGGTGGCCGACGCCTTTACCTATGTGTCGACGGCCGGCGGCGCCTTCCTCGAATGGATGGAAGGCAAGACGCTTCCGGGCGTCGAGGCGCTGCGCGCATAGGCCGGGACCGGCCGCCGATGTGGACGGGGATGGCGGGAGCAACATTCAATCGATTGAGAGCGCCTGCCGACATTCCGTTCCGCCGGGGGTTCTGCTAAGCGCCCCGCAAACGAGGTTTCAGGAGAACGAGATGAGCGAACGGCTTGAGGATATCGCGCGCGCGATGGTGGCGGACGGCAAGGGCATTCTCGCCGCCGACGAAAGCTCCGGCACCATCAAGAAGCGCTTCGACGCGATCGGCGTGGAATCGACGGAAACGAACCGCCGCGACTATCGCGAGCTTCTGTTCCGTTCCGCCGAGGCGATGAAGGCCCACATTTCCGGCGTCATCCTCTATGACGAGACGATCCGCCAGAAGGCGGCGGACGGCACGCCGCTGGTCGACCTGATCAGGGCCGCGGGCGCGATCCCCGGCATTAAGGTCGACAAGGGCGCCAAGCCGCTGCCGGGCTTTCCCGGCGACACCGTGACCGAGGGGCTGGACGGGCTCGCCGAGCGGCTGGCCGAGTATCACGGCCTCGGCGCCCGCTTCGCCAAATGGCGGGCCGTGATCGACATCGACGCCGCCGCGGGCGTGCCGTCGGCCGCCGCGATCGGCGCCAATGCCCATGCGCTGGCTCGCTATGCCGGCCTGTGCCAGGCCGCCGGCATCGTCCCCATCGTCGAGCCGGAGGTACTGATGGACGGCGCCCACGACATCGACACCTGCTACGGGGTGACCAAGGCCGTCCTCCTCGAGGTGTTCCATGAGCTGCAGGCGATGAAGGTCGGCCTCGAAGGCATGGTGCTGAAGCCGAACATGGTCATTTCCGGCAAGAAGTCCGGCCGCAGGGACAGCCCGGAAAAGGTGGCGGACATGACGATCCGGCTGTTCCGCGAGGTGGTGCCGGCCGCCGTGCCGGGCATCGCCTTCCTGTCGGGCGGCCAGTCCGACGAGGAGGCGACCGCCAACCTGAACGCGATCAACGCGATCGGCCCGCATCCCTGGAAGCTCACCTTCTCCTACGGCCGCGCATTGCAGGCCGCGCCCCAGAAGGCATGGGCGGGAAAGAAGGAGAACGTCGCCGCCGCGCAGGCGGCGTTTGCCCACCGTGCCCGCATGAACGGGCTCGCCGCTCAGGGCAAATGGACGGAGACGCTGGAAAAGGCGGCCTGACGGAACGCCGCGCCGCCCTGCCTGCGCGGGCAGGGCGGCCGCGAAAGCCCGCTATGCCTTTTGCGCCAGCCGCGCCTCGACCGCGGCGACGGCGGCCTCGGCCGTGATGCCGAAATGCCTGAAGAGCTGCTCGGCCGGCGCGCTGGCGCCGAAGCCGTGCATGCCGACGAAGATGCCGTCGGCGCCGATGAAGGCATCCCACCCCTGCCGGATGCCGGCCTCGATCGCGACCTTGATGCCGCCGCCGCCGAGGATGGCGGCGCGATAGGCGGCGTCCTGCGCCTCGAACAGCTCGAAACACGGCACCGAGATCACCCGCGTCGGGCGGCCCTTCCTCTCCAGCTCGGCGCGCGCGGCAAGCGCGACCTCCACTTCCGACCCGGAGGCGAAGATGGTCACCTGCGCAGCGTCGCTCGCCGTGGCGATCTCATAGGCGCCCAGCGCGCACAGATTGTCCTCCGAAAACGCCGTGCGCAGCGCCGGCAGGTTCTGCCGCGTCAGCGCCAGCGTCGACGGCGTCTTCGTGGAGGCGAGCGCCAGCGCCCAGCACTCGGCCGTTTCCATCGCGTCCGCCGGCCTGAAGACGTTGTGGTTGGGGATCGCCCGCAGCGCGGCGAGGTGCTCGACCGGCTGGTGCGTCGGCCCGTCCTCGCCGAGCCCGATCGAATCGTGCGTCATCACGAAGATGGTGCGGATGCCCATCAGCGAGGCGAGCCGCATCGCCGGGCGCGCGTAGTCGGAAAAGGTCAGGAACGTGCCGCCATAGGGGATCACCCCGCCATGCAGCGTCATGCCGTTCATGGCCGCCGCCATCCCGTGCTCGCGGATGCCCCAATAGACATAGCGGCCCGAGAAGTCGCCGGGCGCGATCGGCCCGGTCTGGCTGGTCTTGGTGTTGTTGGAGCCGGTCAGGTCGGCCGAGCCGCCGATCGTCTCGGGCACCACGCCGTTGATGACCTCGAGCGCCATTTCCGACGATTTGCGGGTCGCCACCTTGGGCTTGTCGGCCGCAAGCCTGCGCCTGTAGTCGGCAAGCGCCGCCTCCAGCGTCTCGGGCAGGTCGCCGCGCATGCGCCGCTCGAACTCCGCGCGCGTGTCGGCGTCCCTGCCGGCCAGCCGCTTTTCCCATTCGGTGCGCTCCCTGGCCGAGCGCAGGCCGGCCAGCCGCCAGTCGTCGAGGATGTCGGAAGGCACCACGAAGGGCCCCGCGTCCCACTCCAGCGCCTTGCGGGCGGCCGCGATCTCGTCCGCGCCGAGCGGCGAGCCGTGGACCTTGTTGGTGCCGGCCTTGGTCGGCGCCCCGAAGCCGATCGTCGTGCGAAAGGCGATCATGGTCGGACGGTCGGACGCCTTCGCCTTGGCGAGCGCGGCCGCGATCGCCTCCGGATCGTGGCCGTCGGCGGCGAGCGTGTTCCAGCCGCTGGCCTCGAAACGCCGGGCCTGGTCGGTCGAGTCCGAAAGCGAGATCGGGCCGTCGATGGAAATGTGGTTGTCGTCCCACATCACGATCAGCTTGTTGAGCCGCAAATGGCCGGCAAGCGCGATCGCCTCCTGGCTGATCCCCTCCATCAGGCAGCCGTCGCCGACCAGCGCGTAGGTATGGTGGTCGACGAGATCGTCGCCGAAGCGGGCATTGAGGATACGCTCCGCCAGCGCCATGCCGACGGCATTGGCGATGCCCTGGCCGAGCGGCCCCGTCGTCGTCTCGATGCCGGCGGCGTGGCCCCATTCGGGGTGGCCGGCCGTGCGCGAGCCGAGCTGGCGGAAGTTCCGGATCTCGTCGAGGGTGATGTCCTCGTAGCCCGACAGATAAAGCAGCGAATAAAGCAGCATCGAGCCGTGGCCGGCCGACAGGACGAAGCGGTCGCGGTCGGGCCAGTGCGGGTTCTTCGGGTCGTGGGTCAGGAACTGCGTGTAGAGCACGGTGGCGATGTCGGCCGCCCCCATCGGCAGGCCCGGATGGCCGGAATTCGCCTTCTCGACGGCATCCATCGACAGGAATCGGATCGCATTCGCCATCCGGTCGTGCTTCTCGCGTGAAATCATGGCGTTCTCGCTGGTGCGTGGGCCGGGGCGCGCCGCCTCGCCGGCCGGGCCGCCCCCAAAAAGGCACGGGGACACATAGCAGGCGGCGCGGGCGAGTCAACAAAGCCGGGCGAGGCTGTCCGGCCCGCCCGGAAGTCGCTTCCATGCGCGGTTTCGCGAATGAAGGGGAAAGCCCCGGCCGCTCGGTTGACGCCGCGTTGAGGCACCGCCTAATCTTTCGAGCCTAAGCGCCTCTATTGGCGCACGATTCGAGAGAGGTCGGGCGCGGTCCGTTGTGTCGGCACCGGCGCGGCGATCTGGAAGGGTTGCGGTCGGATGTCCTCCGAGGCCACGCTGAGGGAAGTCATCGCCCGGCTCGGCAGGGCGATGGAGGCGCTGGAAGGCGCCGTCGCGGCCCGCCTGGAGCACGACCGGGACTATATGGAAGCCGAGGCCGAGGTGCAGCGGATGAATGCCGACCGCGCCCGGCTCGCCCAGGAGCTCGACAGCTCCGAAGCGCGCGCCGAACGGCTGGAGAACGTCAACAGGGAGGTCTCGCGCCGTCTGGTTGCGGCCATGGAGACCATCCGCGCAGTGCTCGACAGGTAGGATTTCGCCGTGGCGCAGGTAACCGTCACCATCGATGGCAAGCAATACAGGATGGCCTGCGACGAAGGCCAGGAAGAGCATCTCATCGATCTTGCCGGGCGCTTCGACCGCTACGTGCTGCACCTGAAGGATTCGTTCGGCGAGATCGGCGACCAGCGGCTGACCGTGATGGCCGGCATCATGGTGCTCGACGAGCTGTCGGAGCTGCAGCGGCGCGTGCGCGGCCTCGAAAGCGAGATCGCCACGCTGCGCAAGACGCGCGACGACGCGCTGTCCAAGGCCGACAGGAACGACGCCGCGCTGACCGGCGCGCTCTCCGGCCTGGCCGAGCGCATGGAGGCCCTTGCCGGCCAGCTTGCCGCCCGCGGCGGCGCGGCCGCGGACTGACGCCGTCTCCGGCCCGCCCTTTTCCGGCCTGCTTTTCGGGGTCCGCATCTGGCACGCGGCCGCCGCCAACCGCCTGTGCGTTGCGCAGCCGGCCGCAGATGCTTTACCCTTGCCCGGCACGGTCGGGAACGGGGGGAACGACAGGCCGCGATGGGCGCCGTGATCCGCATGATAGTGATGGCGCTTGCCGTTCTCGCCGCGGCGTGGCCGGCGCTGGCGCTCGATCGCGGGGCTACGGCCGCGCCCCGCGCGCTCGCCGCCGGCAAGAAGGTCGCGCTGGTCCTCGGCAACGGCGCCTACCGCCACGCGCCGGCGCTTCCCAACCCGGCCAACGACGCCCGCGACATGACGGCCCTGCTGGAGCGTCTGGGCTTCGACGTGGTGTTCGGCGTCAATCTCGACCGGCGCGGCATGGAAGACCGCATCCGCGCCTTCGCCGACCGTTCCGCCGATGCCGGCGTGACGCTGTTCTACTATGCCGGCCACGGCATGCAGGTCGACGGACGCAACTACCTGATCCCGGTCGACGCGGCGCTTACGACCGCGAGCGCGTTGCAGTTCGAGACGGTCGAGGCCGACACCGTGCTGCGCTTCATGACCGGCAGCAGCAAGATCGCCATCGCGCTGCTCGATGCGTGCCGGGACAACCCGCTGTCGCGCAGCTTCGGTGCCTCCCGTTCGGCCGGCGGCTCGCGCGGGCTCGCCATGCCGGCCACCGGCGGCGGCATCATGATCGGCTTCGCCACCGCCCCCGGCGAGACGGCGGCCGACGGCGACGGCCGCAACAGCCCTTTCGCAACGGCGCTGCTGCACCATCTGGACACCCCCGGCATGGAGATCGCGCAGACCATGCGGCGCGTCATGGCCGATGTCTCTGGCATGACCAACGGACGCCAGCGGCCGTGGATCCACTCCGACATCGCCGTCGACTTCTACCTGAACCCGCAAGCGGCCGACGCGGAAGCCGCCCCGGCCATGCCGGCGCCCGCGGCACGGCCTGTCGCGGACGACAGGCTCGCGGCGCTGGAGACGGATAATTCCGGACCCGGCCGCGCCGCCGGCCCGGTCGGCGAGGCGGCGCCGCGGACCCTCGGCATTTTCGAGAATCAGAAATTCGAACTGTGCGGCTACAGGGATTTCCAGGCCGCGCTGCTCGGCGGCGAAACCGCCCGCATCGTCCTTTCAAGCCCCGACCGCGCCATTCCCGGCCGCGCCTTTCGCGGCTACGAACGGGCGCTGCCGCTGGACACGGCGGTCGAGCTCTGGAAGGATTGCTCGGTGACGGCGAGCTACGAACGCAAGGCGGGCATTACCCGCATCCTGCTGTCGGTGAACGAACGGAGGTGAGCTTGGGAGCAAGGGCGACACTGGGGGCTGCGCTGCTGGCATGGCTGACGCTGGGCGGAACTGCGCTCGCCTGCGAGGAATATGCCAACATCCCCGCCCAGGAGATGAAGGAATATCGCGACAAGCTCGTCGACCAGCAGGCCGACCCGCTCGACCGCATGTTCGCCTTCCAGGAGCTCGTGTGCTCGTCCAATCCCGTGATGCGCGCCTATGCCGTGCGCGAAGGCATGCGCAGCTCCGTCGACCCGATCGTGCGCCAGCAGATCCTGTTCGATTCCATGATGCAGAAGACGCGGCTGGACATCGAGATGGCGGCCGGTCCCGATGCGACCAAGGGAGACCGGGACTTCGTCAAGAAGCACTCCGGCATCTGGAGCATGCAGGTCACCTTCCGTTCGCGCACGGACGGCTGCCTCGGCCTCTATTACAGCAATTGCAACCCGCAGAACGCCATCTTCATCAGGGGCGACAAGGCCACCTTCACCTATGACAGCGCCATCGGCGAGTTCCATCTCTCCGACAGCGGGGAGATGGTCGGCTACGTGCGGGTCAGCAACCGCCAAGATTACAGCCGCATCCCCGCCGTCATCAAGCTGGACTGAGGACGGCGCCTGGAAACGCGATAAATCAAGCACCTGGAGCGTCTGTCCTGTTTCCGTCAAGACGGATGCTCTAACCTTCGAGTTCCTCGCGCAGCATCTCCAGCTCGAGCCATTCCTCCTCCATCGCCGACAGCCCCGCCCGCGCCGCCTCGAGCGCGGCGGCAAGATCTCCGTAGCCGGCCGGATCCTGCGCATAGAGCGCGGGGTCGGATAGCCTGGCTTCGAGCTCGCCGATCCGGAAGGCTGCCTCCTCCATTTTCCGGGGAAGGCTTTCGAGCGCGAATTTCTGCTTGTAGGAGAGTTTCCTTGCCGGCCTGACCGAAGCCGCCGCCGGTTTCTCCTTCGCCGGGGGAGCGCCGTCCGCGCCGCGCGAAGCGAACGTCTTGCCGCCGCGCTGCGCCAGCATGTCGGCATAGCCGCCGGCATATTCGACCCAGCGGCCGTCTCCCTCGGGCGCGATCGTGCTCGTCACGGTGCGATCGAGGAAATCGCGATCGTGGGACACGAGGATCACCGTGCCGGCGAAGCCGGCGACCAGCTCCTGCAGGAGATCGAGCGTCTCCATGTCGAGGTCGTTGGTCGGCTCGTCGAGCACGAGCAGGTTGGCCGGCGTGGCGAGGATGCGCGCCAGCACGAGGCGCGCCCGCTCGCCGCCCGAAAGCTCCTTCACCGGCGTGCGCGCCTGCTCCGGCTTGAACAGGAAATCCTTCATGTAGGAGACGACGTGCCGGCCTTCGCCGGCGATCGTCACCGTCTCGCCCTGCCCGCGTGTCAGGTAATGCGCCAGCGTCTCGTCGGGGTCGAGGCTGTCGCGCTTCTGGTCGAGCGTGGCGATGGTCAGATTGGCCCCGAGCCGCACGCTGCCGGCGTCGGGGGCGAGCGCGCCGGTGAGCAGCTTGATAAGCGTCGTCTTGCCCGCCCCGTTGGGGCCGACGAGGCCGATCCGGTCGCCGCGTGCCACGCGGATGGAGAAATCGCGGACGACGGTGCGCGCGCCGAAGCTCTTCGAGACGGCCTTCGCCTCGATCACCAGCCTGCCGCTTTCGGACGCCTCGGACGCCTTCAGCGTGACGTTGCCTTCCGGCCCCTTGTGGCCGCGATGGCGGGCCCGCATCTCCTGCAGCTCGCCGAGCCGGCGCATGTTGCGCTTGCGCCTAGCCGTCACGCCGTAGCGCAGCCAATGCTCCTCGCGCACGATCTGGCGGCCGAGCTTGTGCTGCTCCTTCTCCTCTTCCTCCAGGAGCCTGTCGCGCCATTCCTCGAAATGGGCGAACCCCTGGTCCAGCCGCCGGGTGCGGCCGCGATCGAGCCAGACGGTGGCGCGCGAGACGCGCTCGAGGAAACGCCGGTCGTGCGAGATCAGGACGATCGCCGAGGAGCTGCGGTTCAGCTCGCCTTCCAGCCATTCGATGGTCGCGAGGTCGAGATGGTTGGTCGGCTCGTCGAGCAGCAGGATGTCCGGCTGCGGCGCCAGCACGCGGGCGAGCGCGGCCCGGCGCGCCTCGCCGCCCGACAGCGTCTCCGGCGCTTCCTCGCCGGTGAGCCCCAGATGGGCGAGCAGATAGCTCGCCCGGTGCGGGTCGTCGGCCGGGCCCAGTCCCGCCGCGACGTAGGTGCGCACGGTGGAGAAGCCCTCGAAATCGGGAGCCTGGGGCAGATAGCGGACGGTTGCCGTCGGCTGCCGGAACACCTCGCCGTCCTGCGGCTCGGCGAGCCCCGCCGCGATCTTCAGAAGCGTCGACTTGCCCGAACCGTTGCGGCCGACCAGCGCGATGCGTTCGCCCGCCTCGACCGAGAGCGCCGCGCCGTCGAGCAGCGGCGCGCCGCCGAAGGTGAGCCTGATGCCGGTGAGCTGCAGGAGCGGCGGCGCCATCGTCAGCCCCCTGCGCCGGGATGCGCGACCAGCACGGCGCGGCCGGCCGCAACCTCGACCGAGAGCCGGTCGCTGACGACGTTGGAGATGGTGAGCGAAGAGCCGAACGCGACGTCCCGCCCGGTGAGCGGCCAGCGTACGCCCTCGATCGTCAGCCCCGCGATGTCGGTGAAGCCGATGACGGAAAACAGCGTTCCCGCCGCATAGTCGAACGCCGCGCGCCGTCCCGGCCGCAGCGGCACGCCCTCCTGGTTGCCGCTGGTCAGCAGCACGTCGAAGCCGCGCTCCGACAGGCCGACCGCGGCGGCAAGGTGCAGATAGGCATGGTCGGCACGCGCGCCGCCGAAGGCGCCTGCCAGGATCAGCCGGGTCGCTCCCCGCCGGATCGCTTCCGCGATCGCCAGCTCGCCGTCTGTCATGTCCTTCTCGGACGGAAACTCCATCTGCGGCACATGGGCGAAGGCGACGCGCTCATCCTTCGTCACCGAATCGAAATCGCCGGCCCACAGCTCCGGCGCGAGGCCGAGCGCCGCCGCATGCGCAATGCCCGAATCGGCCGCGATCACGCGGCTGCCGGCGATCTGCGCCGCAAGCCGCCGCGTCGGAACCAGCTCGCCGCCGAGCAGGAGGGTGAAGGTGCTCATGGCTGCCGCCTCTAGCAGGCGGGCGGGTGGGAAGGAAGCGGCAACGCCCTCCCCCCGGGGGCGCCGCGATCGCGCATGACATAGCAAGGCAGCATCATAACCGGGTCGTCATCCTCGAGCCTGTGTGGCCGCGCGCAGATGCGCGGTCCGCATGCCACCGCCCTTCCCCTCGGGAGGCGGCGGGCCTTGCTTCCCTGCCCCGTCCGTCGTATCACTCGCCCTGCTCTAACGGGGTGCCGGGCGGGAAACCGCGCCGGCTGAGAGGCGAACAGGCCAACCCGCTGAACCTGATCCGGCTTGTACCGGCGGAGGGATTAGACGCTGCATCGAAAGCGCTCATTCCCTTTCAACCGAACGAAGGAGGCGCCGATGCGCAGACTGCTTTTCATTTCGACCGCTCTCGCCCTGTCCGTCCTGCCCGCGCAGGCGGCCGACCTCACCGTCTACACCTATGACAGCTTCACCGCCGAATGGGGGCCCGGCCCCATCGTCGAAAAGGCGTTCGAGGCCGAATGCGGCTGCGATGTCGCCTTCGTCTCGGTCGCCGACGGCGTCGCGTTGCTCAACCGGCTGAAGCTGGAAGGCGGGAAAAGCCCGGCCGACATCGTGCTCGGGCTGGACAACAACCTGACATGGGAAGCCGCGCAGACGGGCCTGTTCGTTCCCCACGGCGTCGCGACCGGGGCGCTCGACATCCCCGGCGGCTGGAGCGACGCGACCTTCCTGCCCTATGACTACGGCTACTTCGCCGTCGTCTACGACGCAGAGACGGTCGCCAATCCGCCGAAGAGCCTGAAGGAGCTGGTCGAGGGCGACCCGTCCGCGAAGATCGCCATCCAGGATCCGCGGACCTCCACCCCCGGCCTCGGCCTGCTCTTGTGGGTCAAGGCGGTCTACGGCGACAAGGCCGCCGACGCCTGGGAAGGGCTGAAGCGCCGCGTGCTCACCGTCACGCCGGGCTGGAGCGAGGCCTACGGCCTGCTCACCTCGGGCGAGGCGCCGATGGTGCTCTCCTACTCGACCTCGCCCGCCTATCACCGCATCGCCGACGGGACCGACCGCTACCGGGCCGCCGAGTTCGCCGAGGGGCACTATCTTCAGGTCGAGGTCGCCGGCATGACCAGGAAGGGCGCCGACAACCCGCTCGCCGCCCGCTTCATGGCCTTCATGGTCAGCCCCGGCTTCCAGGACGCCGTGCCGGAGACGCAGTGGATGTTTCCGGCCGCCGCAACCAGCGCACCGCTGAACCCGGTCTTTTCGGAGATGATCCGGCCCGACGTCCCGTTGGAGATTCCCTCCGAGGCGGTCGCGGAAAACCGCAAGGCCTGGATCGACGAGTGGCTGGCGGTGATGAGCAGGTAAGACAGGTTCCCGCACATGGCATCGGCCCCCGCTCCGTCAGGCTTCGGATGCCGCCTCCCCCGCGGCCGACGGGGGAGGCGAGCGCCGGCCGCAGGGCCCGGCTTCCTTCCCCGCCCCCCCCGAAGCGGGGGAGAGGGGGCGCCGCGAAGCGGCGACGGCGTGGGAACATGCCCCATATGCGATGGCCCTATCCTTGAGGTGAAGACGGCCGGCAGGCCGGAGGGGGGCGCGAAGGAACGCGGCCTTCGCGCCTGAATGACCCGCCCGCTGCCCGGCCTTCTCGCCCTCGCCTTCGCCGCCGCCCTCATCGGCGGCGCCTTCGCCGGCCTCGTCTGGAAAGCGGGCGCCGACCCGGCCGGCGCGGCGGGCGCGTTCGACGCCTACCTTGTCCGCATCCTGCGTTTCACCCTGTGGCAGGCTGCGCTCTCGACGCTGTTGTCGGTCGCGCCCGCCATCCTCGTCGCACGCGCCCTGTCGCGCCATCCGGCCTTCCCCGGCCGCAGCCTCGTCCTCGGCCTGTTCGCCGTCCCGCTCGGCCTGCCGGCCATTGTCGCGGCGCTCGGCGTGCTGGCGCTGTGGGGCCGCGCCGGCCTGTTCGCGCCGCTGTTTTCCTGGCTCGCGGGCGGCGACTGGCCCGGTATCTACGGCCTTTCCGGCATCCTCGTCGCCCACGTCTTCTTCAACCTGCCGCTCGCCGCCCGCCTGCTGCTGGAGGCGCTGGATTCCGTCCCGCTCGATCACTGGCGGCTGTCGGCCCAGCTCGGCATGAAGCCCGCCGCCAGCTTCCGGCTGATCGAATGGCCGGCGCTGCGCGCCGCCCTGCCGGGCACCGCAGCGCTTGTCTTCATGCTGTGCGTCACCTCCTTCACCATCGTGCTGATGCTCGGCGGCGGCCCGGCGGCCACGACGCTGGAGGTCGCGATCTACCAGGCGCTGCGCTTCGATTTCGACCCTGCCCGCGCCGTGGCGCTGACGCTGGTCCAGGTGGCGCTCACGGTCGTCGCCGTGGCGCTGATGGCGCGCCTCGGCGCCAACCCCGTCGGCGAGGCGAACCTCGCTTTGGCGCCGCGCCGCTACGGACGGCCCTCGCCATCCGCCACCGCCGCGGACGCCGCCGTCATCGCCGCCGCCGTGCTGTTCGTCGCCGGTCCGATGGCCGCCACCGTGGCCGCCGGCCTCGCCGCCGATCTCGGCCGCCTCCTTTCCGAAGCGTCCGTCCGCCGCGCCGCCGGAACGAGCCTGGCGCTGGCGGCGGCCGCCGCACTGCTGGCGGCGGCGCTGTCGCTGGCGCTGGTGGCCCTGCGCCGGCGGCTGGAAGCCGCGCGCGGCGGCCGCCGCGCCGGCGCGCTCGAATGGGCGGCCGGCAGCGGCGCCCTGTTCGTGCTGGTCGTCCCGCCCACCGTCATCGGCGCCGGCTGGTTCATCCTCCTGCTTCCCACCGGCCTGGTCTTCGCCGCCGCGCCGGCGATGGTGGTCGCCGTCAACGCGGTGATGGCGATGCCCTTCGCCATGCGCGCCATCCGCCCCGCCTACGACGCCGCTTCGCTGCGCCACGACCGGCTGGCCGCCCAGCTCGGCATTTCGGGGTGGACGCGCTTCAGGCTGATCGACTGGCCGCCGCTGCGCCGCCCTCTCCTCACCGCGCTCGCCTTCGCCGCGGCGCTGTCGCTGGGCGATCTCGGCGTCATCGCGCTGTTCGGCAGCGAAAGCGTGCGCACGCTGCCCTATCTGTTGATGGAGCGCATGGGCGCCTACCGCACGGCCGACGCCGCCGGCCTGGCCCTCATCCTCGGCGCGCTCTGCCTGGCCCTGATGGCGCTCGCCACGCATTTCGGAAGGGAGCGTCCATGAGCGGTGCCGATATCGTCCTCGACAATGTCCGCTTCTCCTACGGCGAGGGCGAGATGCTGTTCGACCTGTCGGTGCCGGCCTCGGCGATCGTCGCGCTGATGGGGCCGAGCGGGTCCGGCAAGTCGACGCTGCTCAACCTGATCGCCGGCTTCGAGACGCCGCTGTCGGGAGCCGTCAGGATCGGGGGCGACGACGTCACCGCCCTGCCGCCGGCCGGGCGCCCCGTCTCCATGGTGTTCCAGGAGAACAATCTGTTCGGCCATCTGGACCTCGCCGCCAATGTCGGGCTCGGCCGCTCGCCGGCCCTGCGGCTCACCGACCGGGACCGCGACGACATCCGGGCCGCGCTCGCCCGCGTCGGGCTGGCCGGCAAGGAGCGGCGGCTGCCACGCGAGCTCTCCGGCGGCGAGCGCCAGCGCGTCGCGCTGGCCAGGGTTCTGGTGCGCGACCGGCCGGTGCTCCTGCTCGACGAGCCCTTCGCCTCGCTCGGGCCGGCGCTGCGCGCCGACATGCTCGACCTGTTGCGCGCCCTCAACGCCGAGCGGCGCATGACCGTGCTGATCGCCACCCATCAGCCGGACGACGCCCGCGCCGTGGCCGGGACGATCGCCTTCCTCGAGAATGGCAGGGTGGCCGCGACCGGGCCCGTCGCGCGCTTTTTCGGCCCCGACCGGCCGGAGGCGTTCGCGCGCTATGTCGGCGAGCGGGCCATGCTCCCGCCACGTTGACGCAGGCCTTGCCGACGCCCGCATTGAGCCACATTTTCAGGGCATTGCCGGGTGTCGCGGCTGCTTGCCATACAGGCAAGAGTGTGGCTTAGGGTCCTGATCCCTCGGCTCTCCGCCCGTCCCGGTCTGCCGCCTGAGCCGGAAAGGAAGACCGTTCTGTCCCTCGCCAGCCCGCCCCGTCCCGAGTGCCCATGCGCGCCTGCGCCGGCCGGCCGCGCCGGCCTGCTGGCGACGATGCTGCTGTGCCTCGCGCTCGCCGGCTGCCAGAGCGCGGCGCTGGACGAGAGCCTGCGGCCCTCCTCCACCCCGGTCACCATCGACAACGTCACCCGCAACGACAGGCTGGCGGAGGCGGCCCGGCAGCAGCACCCGCGCATCCTCGCCACCTATGGCGGCGAATATTCGGACCCGAGGCTGGAGCGGATGGTCGCCAGGATCGTCGGCAAGCTGATCCTGACCTCCGAGAATCCCAGCCAGACCTACCGCATCACCATCCTCAACTCGCCCAACGTGAACGCCTTCGCGCTGCCGGGCGGCTATCTCTACGTGACGCGCGGCCTGCTGGCGCTCGCCAACGATTCGGCCGAGCTCGCCACGGTGATCGCCCACGAGATGGGCCACGTGACCGCCAATCACGGGCTGGAGCGGCAGCAGAAGGAAGCCGAGGAGGTCCTGGCCGCCGCCGTCGTCGATGAGGTGCTCGGCGACGATCCCGACGCCCGGGCCGCGCTGGTGCGCGGCAAGCTGCGCCTTGCCCAGTTCTCGCGCAACCAGGAGCTGGAGGCGGACGCGATCGGCATCCGCTCGGCCGGCAAGGCGGGCTACGACCCCTACGCCGCCGCCCGCTTCCTCCAGTCGATGGCCGCCTATAGCGACTTCCGCACCGTTTCCGGGGCGACCGACGCCAGCCTCGACTTCCTCGCCACCCATCCCAACACGCCGCAGCGGATCGAGCTGGCCCGCCGCCATGCCCGCCTCGTCGGCCCGCCCGGCACCGGCGCGCGCGACCGCACCGACCTGCTCGACGGGATCGACGGCATGCTGTTCGGCGATACGCCGCAGGAAGGCTATGTGCGCGGCCAGACCTTCCTCCACCCCGGCCTCGGCGTGTCATTCTCGGCGCCGCGGGGCTTCGTCATCGACAATTCGGCCGCCGCCGTCACCGCAGCCGGGCCGGGCGACCTCGCCGTCCGCTTCGACGGCGTCACGCTCAACCGGCGCACGCCGCTCACCGATTACATCCGCTCCGGCTGGGTGTCGGGGCTGGATGTCGCCAGCGTCCGGCCCATCACCATCAACGGCCAGGAGGCCGCCCGCGCGCGCGCCGTCGCCGATGGCTGGCAGTTCGACGTCACCGTCATCCGCGCCGGCCCCCAGGTCTATCGCCTGCTGACCGCCGCCCCGGCCGGCAGCGCCGCCCTGATGCCGACGGCGGACGCTGTGGCCGGCAGCTTCCGCGTGCTTTCCGAAGCGGAGAAGGCGGCGCTGCAGCCCCTGCGCATCCGCGTCGTCACCGTCGCCGCCGGCAACACGGTGGCGGGGCTCGCCGCGCGCATGTCGGGCGTCGATCGCAGGCTGGAGCTGTTCAGGGTGCTCAACGGGCTGACGCCGGGGGCCTCCGTCTCGGCCGGCGACCGCGTCAAGATCGTCACCGACCGTTAGAGCGTTTCCAGCATGAGTGGACACCACTTGTTCGGTTCGGAAACGCGATAAGCCAGACACCCGGAGCGTCTGTTTTGATCTCATCAAAACAGGAAACGATCCGGGGCGGGCGATACGGACGGCATGCCTGCCGGGTCCCGACCGCGGCTTAAGCCCCTTCCATCTCCAGCGCGGCTTCCGGATGCGCCTCTGCGAGGGCCGCGCGCAACTTGTCGAGCGCCCGGCTCTCGATCTGCCGCACGCGCTCCTTGGAGATGCCGAGACGGCTGCCGAGCGCCTCCAGCGTCGCCCCGTCCTCGGCCAGCCGGCGCGCGCGGATGATGGACAGCTCCCGCTCGTCGAGCGTGTCGAGCGCGTCCGACAGCCATTCGAGGCGCCGCTCCGCATCGATGGCCTCCTGCGCGACCTCGTCTGGCAACGGCGCCTCGGACACCAGGAAATCCATCCGGTTCGCCGAATCCTCCGCGTCGCCCACCGGCGCATTGAGGGAGGTGTCGGGGCCCGACAGCCGCGAATCCATCAGCGCCACATCGGCCTCGGTGACGCCGAGCGTGCCGGAGATGCGGCGATAGAGCTCGATCCGCGGCTGATCGGACGGCTGGCCGCGGGCGAGCCGGGCGCGCAGGCGCCGCAGGTTGAAGAACAGCGCCTTCTGCGCCGAGCTGGTGCCGCCGCGCACGATCGACCAGTTGCGCAGGATATAGTCCTGCATGGAGGCGCGGATCCACCAGGTGGCATAGGTCGAAAAACGCACCTCGCGCTCCGGCTCGAAGCGGGCTGCCGCTTCCAGCAGCCCGACATGGCCTTCCTGGACGAGGTCGCTCGCCGGCAGGCCGAAGCCGCGGAAACGCGCCGCCATCGCGATCACCAGCCGCATATGCGCCACGGTGATGCGGTGGAGCGCGGCCTGGTCCCGGCGCTGCCGCCACCGGCGCGCCAGCTCCAGTTCTTCCTCCCGCTCCAGATAGGGCGCCTTCATGGCAGCCCTTATGAAGGCAGTTCTTGCCAGGTCGTCCATCGCCAAGCTCCCAGTCCGGGCCGGGGCCGCGCAGGGCCGTCACGCTTAACTTGGGAAGGCCGATTTCGTTCCCGCCTTGCACCTCGCGGCCGTGCCACTATCCTGACGGGATGAATCGACGCCGCATCCTCAAATGGCTGGGTCTCGGCGGCACGACCACCGCGCTCGGCGGCGGCGCGATCGCCGCTGCCGAGGCCGTGGCCGGCAACCGCTATTATTCGGGCCCGGTCTCCGACCATTTCGACGGAACCGTCTTCTTCAATCCCGGCGGCAAGCCGCCGGGCGCCGTCGTCGACCTGCTGCGCTGGCAGTTCGGCGAGCCGCGCAACCACTGGCCGCCCTCCTTCCCCAGCCCGTTTCCGCTCGCCCGGCCGCAGCCGCGGGTCGAGGGCGGCGACCTGCGCGTCACGATGGTCGGCCACGCCACCCTGCTCGTCCAGACGGCCGGCCTCAACATCCTGACCGACCCGGTCTGGTCGGAGCGCTGCTCGCCGGTTTCCTTCGCGGGCCCGCGCCGCGTCGCGCCGCCCGGCATCGCCTTTCCCGACCTGCCGCCGATCGACCTTGTGCTGTTGAGCCACAACCACTACGACCATCTCGACATCGCCACGCTGAAGATGCTGAAGGCCGCGCACGACCCGCAGGTCGTCACCCCGCTCGGCAACGACACGATCGTGAAGGGCGCCATCCCCGACATGCGCATCAGCGCGCACGACTGGGGCGATACCGTCGGATTCGGTCCGCTGGCCATCCATCTGGAGCCGACGCACCACTGGTCGGCGCGCGGCATGGGCGACCGCCGCATGGCGCTGTGGGCAGCCTTCGTGGTCGATGGCCCTGCCGGCCGCATCTACCATGTCGGCGACACCGGCTTCCACGACGGCGTCAACTACCGCGCCGCGGCCGGGAAGTATGGCGGCTTCCGTCTCGCCATCCTGCCGTTCGGCGCCTACGAGCCGCGCTGGTTCATGTCGCCGCAGCACCAGGACCCGGAGGAGGCCGTCGAAGGCATGCTGCTGGCGAACGCCGCGCACGTCGCCGGCCATCACTGGGCGACCTTCCAGTTGACCAACGAGCCGATCGGCCAGCCGCAAGAGCTGCTTAACGCCGCGCTCGACCGGCGCGGCATCCCGCGCGAGCGTTTCCGACCGATGCGCCCCGGCGAGGTCTGGGACGTGCCTGCGGCAGCGCTCGCCTGAGCCGGACCGGGCGCGGGGAGCCTTGCGCAGGGCGCAAGCGAAGCGTGCGGGACCGGCCTCCCCCGGAACCCGCCTTGCGCCCGCGCGTTGAACGGCTGCGTTTCAGCAACCTTTTCGACAAGCGAGGCGGAACATCATGCTCAAATGGATCCTCATCCTTCTGGTGGTGGCGGCGATCGCCGGCCTGCTCGGGTTCAACTCGATTTCCGGCGCGGCGCTGACCGGCGCCAAGCTGCTGATCGCCATCGTGCTGATCCTGTTCCTGCTGATGCTGTTCGGCATCATCGCGATCGCCTGAACCGGCCTGCGGCAACCGCGCGCGACACTGGTAATCGGGCGCGGTTTCCGCCATATAGCGCGGCATGAACGCGCGCGCGCCTTTCGCCAGGATGAACGGGCTCGGCAACGGGATCATCGTTGCCGACATGCGAGGCCGCGCCGACCACGTCTCCGCCGCCGCCGCGATCGCGCTCAACGCGGATCCCGCGACGCGCTTCGACCAGGTGATGGCGATCCACGATCCCCGTACGCCCGGAACCAGCGCCTATATCGAGATCCTGAACTCCGACGGCAGCAGCGCCCAGGCCTGCGGCAACGGCACGCGCTGCGTCGTCCAGGCGCTCGCCGCCGAAACCGGCCAGCGCGTCTTTTCCTTCGAAACCGTGGCCGGCATCCTCAACGCCGAGGAGCACGCGGACGGCACCATCTCCGTCGACATGGGCGTGCCGCGCTTTTCCTGGCAGGACATCCCGCTCGCCGAGGAGTTCCGCGACACCCGCATGATCGAGCTGCAGGTCGGCCCGATCGACGCGCCCGTGCTGCACTCGCCCTCCGTCGCCTCGATGGGCAACCCGCATGCCGTCTTCTGGGTCGACGGCGACGTCTGGTCCTACGAGCTGGAGCGGTTCGGCCCGCTTCTGGAAAATCATCCGATCTTCCCCGAGAAGGCCAATATCACGATCGCCCGGGTGTCCGGCCCCGATGCGCTGACGATCCGCACCTGGGAGCGGGGCGCCGGCCTGACGCTCGCCTGCGGCACGGCCGCCTGCGCGGCCGCCGTCAGCGCGGCGCGCACGCGCCGCACCGGCCGCACGGTCGCCGTCACCGTTCCCGGCGGCGGCCCGCTGACGGTCGAATGGCGCGCCGACGACCATGTCATCATGACCGGCCCGGCCGAGTGGGAGTTCTCCGGCTCCTTCGACCCTGCCACCGGCGCATGGGAGCGCGACGCCGAGGCAGTCGCGTGATGGCCGCAAAAGGGATCGAGATCGTCACCTTCGGCTGCCGGCTCAACACCTACGAATCGGAGGTCATCCGCCGCGAGGCGGATGCCGCCGGCCTCGGCGCGCTCGACGGCGGCGCCGTCATCGTCAACACCTGCGCCGTCACCGGCGAGGCCGTCCGCCAGGCCAGGCAGGCGATCCGCAAGGCGCGCCGCGACAACCCGGCGGCCCGCATCATCGTCACCGGCTGCGCCGCCCAGACCGACCCCGGCGGCTTCGCCGGCATGGACGAGGTCGACCTCGTGCTCGGCAACGAGGAGAAGCTGAAGGCGCACAATTACCGCGCGCTGCCCGATTTCGGCGTCAACCGGTTCGAGAAGGCCCGCGTCAACGACATCATGTCCGTGACGGAAACGGCATCCCACATGGTCGACGCCATCGAGGGCCGGGCGCGCGCCTTCGTGCAGGTGCAGAACGGCTGCGACCATCGCTGCACCTTCTGCATCATCCCCTACGGGCGCGGCAATTCGCGCTCGGTGCCGATGGGCGCAGTGGTCGAGCAGGTCAGGCGGCTCGCCGGCAACGGCTATGCCGAGGTCGTCCTGTCGGGCGTCGACCTGACCAGCTACGGCGCCGACCTGCCGGGCAGCCCCCGCCTCGGCCGCCTCGTGCGCACCATCCTGAAGCTGGTGCCGGAGCTCGCCCGGCTGCGGCTCTCGTCCATCGATTCGATCGAGGCCGATCCCGAGCTCGTCGAGGCGATCGCCACCGAGACGCGGCTGATGCCACATCTCCATCTGTCGCTCCAGTCCGGCGACGACATGATCCTCAAGCGCATGAAGCGCCGCCATCTGCGCGCCGATTCGATCCGCTTCTGCGCGGAGATCCGCGCCCTGCGGCCCGACATCGTCTTCGGCGCCGACATCATCGCCGGCTTTCCGACCGAGACGGACGCCATGTTCGAGAACTCGCTCCGGATCGTGGAGGAATGCGGCCTCACCCATCTGCACGTGTTTCCCTACAGCCCGCGCGAGGGCACGCCGGCCGCGCGCATGCCGCAGGTCGACCGCCGCACGGTGAAGGAGCGCGGCGCGCGCCTGCGCGCTGCGGGCGACGCCGCCTACCGCCGCCATCTCGACGCGCTTTCCGGCTCGCGCCAGCGCATCCTGGTGGAGCGCGACGGCCTCGGCCGCACGGAAGGCTTCACGCTCGCCGGCATCGAGGCCGGCCATCCGGGCGAGATCGTCGAGGCGGTCGTCACCGGCCATGACGGCAGCGTGCTGACGGCCGTCGCCGCCGGAACCGCTGCCGCAAGCGCGGCGGAGGCCGCCTGATGGCGTTCGGCTTCGTCAAGAAGATCTTCTCCTTCGGCCGCAAGCAGGTCGAGGAAGTCCCGGCCCCCGACGCACCCGCGCTCGTAGCGGAAGCCGAGGCGCCGGAGAGCACCCGGCCGACTCCCGGGCCCGCGCGCGACCTCCTCCCCACCGGGGAAGAGAGCGGGGCAGCGGCGCCCGCGCCCCCGGAGCCGCCTCCGTCCGCGCCCGAAATCCCGCCGCAGATGCCGGAGCTGGAGACGCCGAAGCCGGAGCGCGAAGCTGTCGAGCCTGCCCCGGCGCCCGAGCCTCGCCCCGAACCTGCGCATCCGCCACGCCCCGCGCCCGAGCCGGCTCCGTTGCCGCAGGAGGTTCCTCCCTCTCCCGAGCCGCAGCGGCCCGCGCCCGCGCGGCCGGCGACGCCGCCGCGCGAGGTGCCGCCGCCTGCCGAGCCTGCGCAGCCCGCGCCACCCGCAACGCCGAACGAACCGTCCGCGCCGCCCGTCGAGGTTCCCCCCGCGCCGGAGCCGGGCGAGCCGGCGCCGCCGGAACCGGAAATTCCGCCGCAGGCGAGTGCCCCTCACCCGGCGAAGAACAGGAAGAAGGAGACCCCGGCGTCGACGCCTTCCACGGTGATCGAAGGCTCCGCCGCCTCCGCCGAAAGCCCCCTTGTCCCGCTCGAAGCAGAGACGCCGCCGCCCGCCTCTCCCCGGCCTCCGGAGGGAGAGGGCAAGAGTGAAGGGCCGGCACCGGCGGTTGCCGAAACGGTGCCGCCCCCCCGTTCCGAAGGCAAGGTCACCGTCGCGAAATCCGTCGCCCGCGCGGCCGAACCGGAACCCGCCGCGCCTGCCCCGGCGGCGAAGGTCCCCTGGCTGCAGCGGCTGCGGCAGGGCCTGTCGCGCTCTTCCAGGGAGCTCGGCTCCTCGATCTCCGGCGTCTTCACCCGGCGCAAGCTCGACGAGGACACGCTGCAGGAGCTGGAAGACGTGCTGATCCGCGCCGATCTCGGCGTCGAGACGGCCCTGCGCGTGACCGATGCGCTCGCGGCGGGCCGCTACGGCCGCGACGTCTCCGATGCCGAGGTGCGCGCCGTGATGGCGGCGGAGGTGGAGAAGGTCCTTGGCCCGGTCGCGCTGCCGCTGGAGCTCGATCTCTCGCACAAGCCGCACGTCATCCTCGTCGTCGGCGTCAACGGAACCGGCAAGACCACCACCATCGGCAAGCTGGCGGCCAAGCTCACGCAGGGCGGCCTGTCGGTGATGCTGGCGGCCGGCGACACGTTCCGCGCCGCGGCGATCGAGCAGCTAAGGATCTGGGGCGAGCGCACCGGCTCGCCGGTCGTCTCCTCCAGGCTCGGCGCGGACGCCGCGGGCCTGGCCTTCGACGCCTTCGAGAAGGCGCGGCAGGCCGGCGCCGACGTCCTCATCATCGACACCGCCGGCCGGCTCCAGAACCGGACCGAACTGATGGCGGAGCTCGAGAAGATCGTGCGCGTCCTCGGCAAGCTCGACCCGGAAGCGCCCCACACCGTGCTGCAGACGGTCGATGCCACCACGGGCCAGAACGCCTTGAACCAGGTGGAAATCTTCCGCAACGTCGCCGGCGTCAACGGCCTGGTGATGACCAAGCTCGACGGCACCGCGCGCGGCGGCATCCTCGTCGCCATAGCAGCCAGGCACCGGCTGCCGGTCTATTTCATCGGCGTCGGCGAGCAGGTCGACGATCTCGAACCCTTTTCAGCCGCCGATTTCGCCATGGCGATCGCCGGCGTGGAGCAGCAATGAACGCACCCATCATCGAAGCCGGCCCCGCAGACCCGAAGAAGCCGCAGGTCAACCCGCTGCTGAAGATGGCGCTCGAGCTCGGGCCGCTGCTGATCTTCTTCTTCGCCACCTTCAAGGGCGAATGGCTGGCCGAGCTGTTCCCGCTGCTCGGCAGCCTCGGCAAGCCGCTGTTCATCGCCACGGCGCTGTTCATGGCCGCGACCGTGATCTCGCTGGCGATCTCCTGGGCGCTCACCCGCACCATCCCGCTGATGCCGCTGGTCTCGGCCATCGTCGTGCTGGTCTTCGGCGCGCTGTCGATCTGGCTGCAGAACGACACCTTCATCAAGATGAAGCCGACGATCATCTACACGCTGTTCGGGGCCGTTCTGCTCGGCGGGCTGGCCTTCGGCAAGTCGCTGCTCGGCTATGTGCTCGACGCCGCCTTCAGGCTCGACCAGGAAGGCTGGCGCAAGCTCACCTTCCGCTGGGGCCTGTTCTTCCTGGCGAGCGCCGTGATCAACGAGATCGTCTGGCGCGGGCTGGCCGCCCTGCTGCCGGCCGAGCAGGCGGACGAATACTGGGCCGCCTTCAAGCTGTTCGGCTTCACCGCGCTGACCGTCGCCTTCGTCTTCACGCAGATGCCGCTGATCCAGCGCCACGCGCTCGACGGGCAGGAAAGCGACACGGCGCGGTAGGGCACAAGCCGCCGCCGGCCGATCAGGCCAGGTCGTCGTAGAGCCGCCAGATCCACGAGATCTCGTAGAGCAGCGCCACCGCCACCAAGGCGAGATGGAAGCGCCGGTCGCGAATCAGGATGGCGGCAACGGACAGCACCGCGAATGCGACGTTGCGGACGGGATACTCGCTGCCCAGCGCCGCGAGATAGCCGTCGCCCTTGATCGCAGTGTCCACCAGGTCGAGCGCCTGCATCGTCGCCAACAGCCCGAAAAACCAGGCGCGCCGCGACAGGAAATAGTCCTCGTAGCCGCCATATTCCTCGATATCGTCGGGATAGAGCAGCGCGCAGAGGATGAAATGGGCGCTGCCGTAGACGAGCACGAAGAAATAGATCGGAAAGGTCATGCGCTCGATGGAGCGCAGGTGGAATTCGTACCACCAGAAATGGATGACCATAAGGAACAAAAGCAGCGTCCAGCCCAGATGCAGCCAGGACAGGCGCTGGCGGCGCGGATGCTGGACGTAGCCGGCCACGCCCGACAGAAGCCGCGTGATCGACAGGCCGAGCACCATGCCGAGCACGATGCGCACATGGAAATAGACGTTGGGGTCGATCGTCTTGAAGCCGTCCATGCCCGACTGTGTCGGGCTTCGGCCGCAGGCTCAAGACGGTTCGGGCCGAAGCGGCAGACGATCCCCGTCAAATATCGGAAGACCCGGCCCGCGGATCGCCCGTGCCGGCGTCAGCCGCCAGCCAGCGCCTTCTCGATCTGCGGGATGAGCTGCTCCCCGAGCGAGCGCGCGTCGAACGGCCCGACATGCTTCCAAGCGATCCTGCCGTCGCGGCCGATCACGAACGTCTCCGGAACCCCGTAGACGCCCCAGTCGATCGCCGCCCTGCCGTTCGCATCCACTCCGACCGCGGCGAACGGATTGCCCAGCTCGGCGAGGAAACGGCCGGCATTGCGGGGGTTGTCCTTGTAGTTCAGCCCGACGAGCCGGAAGCGCGGATCGCCGGCGAGCCGCATCAGGTGGGGGTGCTCGTCGCGGCACGGCACGCACCACGACGCCCAGATGTTGAGCACCGTCACGGTGCCGGCGAAATCGGCGCTGTCGAGGCCGGGCAGCCCGGCTCCCTCGAGCGGCGGCAACGCGGTCGCCGGCGCCGGCTGGCCGATCAGTGCCGAAGGAACCGCGGTGAGGTCGCGCCCCGACATCAGCTGGACCAGGAACAGCGCCGCGAGCGCAACGAACAGCGCCAGCGGCAGGAGAGGCAGCCAGGAACGGCCGCTGCGCGCGGCCGGGGCCTCTCCGGCGCTCATGTCGGCGCCCCCGCTGGCGGCTTTGCGCCGGCCGAGCGGCGGCGTATGCCGCGCGCCTCGAGCGCGGCGAGCTCGCGCATTCGCGCCGCCTTGTCGGCCAGCACCCAGCCGATCAGGCCGATGATGGCCAATGCCGAGATGCCGTAGGCGGCCGCCACGAAAAACGCGTGCGACATGCCCTCAGTCCCCCTTCGCGTCGGCGCCGCGCGCGGCGAGGCGGCGCATGGCGGCGACCCGGCGCCGCCAGATCTCCGTGCGCATCGCCATCAGGTGAAGCGTCACGAACAGCAGCGTGAAGCCCGCCGCGCAGACGAGCAGCGGGACGAGCATGCTGGCATCGATCGTCGGCCCGTCGAGCCGGAACACGGAAGCCGGCTGGTGCAGCGTGTTCCACCAGTCGACCGAGAACTTGATGATCGGGATGTTGATGAAGCCGACCAGCGTGACGACGGCCGCCGCGCGCGCCGAGCGCGCCGGATCGTCCAGCGCCCGCGTCAGCGCGATCAGGCCCAGATACATCAGGAATAGCACGAAAACGGAGGTCAGCCGCGCATCCCACACCCACCAGGTGCCCCACATCGGCTTGCCCCAGATCGAGCCGGTGACGAGCGCGAGCGCCGTGAAGACCGCGCCGAGCGGGGCGGCGGCCTTGAGCGAGACGTCGGCCAGCGGATGCCGCCAGACCAGCGTGCCGAGGGCCGAGCAGGCCATGATCGCGTAGCACATCATGGCAAGCCACGCGAACGGCACGTGGATATACATGATGCGCACGGTGATGCCCTGCTGGTAGTCTTCCGGCGCGGCGAAGGCCATCCACAGGCCCGCCGCCAGGGCCAGCGCGGTCAGCCCCGCGAGCCACGGCACGAGCCGGTCCGCCAGCGCGACGAAGCGCGTCGGATTGGCAAGGTCGGTCCAGCGGCGGCCAGCGACGGCGGTGTCGTTCATGCTTCCCACATAGACCGGGCAATTGCGGCGCGCAATTGACGGCGGCGTGAGGCGGATGATGTGTCGCGGCGTGGCGGAAAAGCAGAAGGCCGGCATTTGCAGGCCGGTGAATGCCCTACCGCCAACCCAGCCCCGGCGCCACGTGCTTGAGGATCGCCTCGATCACATGCGCGTTGTAGTCGACGCCGAGCTGGTTGGGCACGGTGAGCAGCAGTGTGTCGGCCTCGGCGATCGCCTCGTCCGCCTTCAGCTCCTCGATCAGACGGTCCGGCTCGGCCGCATAGTGGCGGCCGAACACGGCCCGCGTGTCTGCCTCGATATAGCCGAACTGGTCCTGGCTGCCGGCATCGTGGCCGAAATAGGCGCGGTCCATCTCGTTGACGAGCGCGAAGATCGAGCGGCTGACGGAGACGCGCGGCGCGCGCGCATGCCCCGCCTCCTTCCATGCGGCGCGATAGGCGCGGATCTGCTTCGCCTGCTGGACGTGGAACGGCTCGCCGCTTTCGTCGAACTTGAGCGTCGAGCTCTGCAGGTTCATGCCCAGCTTGGCGGCCCAGATGGCGGTCGCGTCGGTGGCCGCGCCCCACCAGATGCGGTCGCGCAGCCCTTCCGAATGCGGCTCGAGCCTGAGCAGCCCGGGCGGGTTGGGAAACATCGGGCGCGGCGCCGGCTGCGCGAAGCCCTGGCCCTTCAGCCCCTGAAGGAAGATCTCGGCATTGGTGCGCGCCATGTCGGCATCGCTCTGCCCGTCCTGCGGCACGTAGCCGAAATAGCGCCAGCCGTCGACCACCTGCTCCGGCGAGCCGCGGCTGATGCCGAGCTGCAGGCGCCCGCCCGAGATCAGGTCGGCAGCGCCCGCATCCTCGATCATGTAGAGCGGGTTCTCGTAGCGCATGTCGATGACGGCGGTGCCGAGTTCGATGCGGCTGGTCCTGGCGCCTGCCGCCGCCAGCAGCGGGAACGGCGAGGCGAGCTGCCGGGCGAAATGATGGACGCGATAATAGGCGCCGTCGGCGCCGAGCTCCTCGGCCGCGACCGCCAGCTCGATGGACTGGAGCAGCGCGTCCGACGCGGAGCGCGTCTGCGACTGCGGCGAGGGCGACCAATGGCCGAAGGAGAGGAAACCGATCTTTTTCATGGTGCACCGACCTGAGCTTGAGACGCACGACGCAGATGGAGGGCCGCCGCCCCGGGGTCAACGACCGGGCAGCGCGGCAGCCGGTGACAGTGTGTCCACCGTTTCAGTCCGTCGCTCCCTTCAGCGCCAGCGCCGCCGCGACCGGCCCAACCACGGCGAAAAACAGCGTCAGCGCGCACAGGATGAGGAAGGGCGGCAGGAACGGGTCGGGCTCGGCCACCGCGGCATAGCTCGCCGAAACGCCGAAGATCAGCACCGGGATCGCCAGCGGCAGCACCAGCACGGACACCAGCAGCCCGCCGCGCGGCAGCGAGACCGCGACCGCGGCCCCCGCCGCGCCGATGAAGGCGAGCGCCGGCGTTCCGGCCAGAAGCGTCAGCGTGGTGGCGCCGGCCGCCGGCGGGTCGAGATTCATGAACAGGGCGAGCAGCGGCGAGGCCGCGACCAGCGGTAGGATCGCCGCCGTCCAGTGCGCCAGGCATTTGACCAGCACCGTCAGCGCGACCATGTGCCGGTCGCAGGCCATCAGCAGGAGATCGAGCGAGCCGTCCTCGCGGTCGGCCTGGAACAGCCGGTCGAGGCCGAGCAGGGCGGCGAGCAGCGCGCCGATCCACAGGATCGCCGGGCCGATCCTCGCGAGCAGGTTGAGATCGGGCCCGACCCCGAACGGCACCACCGCGACCACCGCGAGGAAGAAGATGACGCCCGTCAGCGCGCCGCCCCCGGCGCGCACGGAAAGCCGCAGGTCGCGCAGGTAGAGCGCTAGCATGGAGCCATGCCCTCGATCGCGCTGTCTGCACCGCCCCCCATCCTCAGCTCCGCCCCCTCCAGCCCCAGCGGCACATGCGTCGCCGCGACGACGATGCCGCCATCCTCCAGATGCGCGCGCATCAGCGCCGAGAACTGCCGCCCCGACGCGGCATCCAGCCCGGCGGTCGGTTCGTCGAGCAGCCAGACCGGCCGGTAGCTCACGAGCAGCCGCGCGATCGCGACCCGGCGCCGCTGGCCGGTCGACAAATAGCCGAACGGCAGTTGGCCGATCTCGGCCAGGCCCACCATCTCCAGCGCTTCGTCGACGGACAGGTGCGGCCGCTCGCCGAAGCTGCGCCAGAAGCCGAGGTTCTGCGCCACAGACAGCGCCGGCTTCATCGCGTTCTGGTGGCCGAGATAGTGCATGGCCGCCTGGCAGTCCTGCCATGCGCCGGCATCCTCGAGCGCGACGCGCCCGGCCTGTGCCGGCAGCAGGCCGGCCAGCACTCTGAGCAGCGTCGACTTTCCCGCGCCGTTCGCGCCGGTGACGGCGAGGAGCCCACCCGCCTCCAGCACGAACGAGACGCCGGAGAAAACCGGCTCGCCGCCGCGCTCGGCCCCCAGGCCCTCGGCGATCAGCCTCATTGCCCCTCCTTTTGCAGCGGCGTGCCGCGACGCGGCATTTTGGCGCCCTGCGGCTCTGGAACTTCTCTACGAAATTCTCTATAGCCCGGACAACCGTGCCAGCGGTCGGCATGGCAGCATCATTTGCGCCGAACCCAGCGCGCCCCTTTTTCGGGGAACGCGAGGAACGGACAGCGGAAATGACCGCACCCGCAGCTTCGCGTCTCCCGCGACCGGCGTCCTGTTCCTCTTCGGCAAACGACAGTTAGGGACGCACGTGTCTAAATCTCTCGACAGCTTCAATTGCCGCCGCACCATGAAGGTGGGCTCCTCCGAATATGTCTATTTCGACCTGAAGGAGGCCGAGAAGAACGGGCTCGCCGGCATTTCCCGCCTGCCTTACTCGATGAAGGTGCTGCTGGAGAACCTGCTGCGCAACGAGGACGGGCGCTCGGTGACGAAGGAAGCCGTCCAGGCCGTCGCCAGATGGCTGGACGACAAGGGCTCGGCCGGCGTCGAGATCGCCTACCGGCCGGCCCGCGTGCTGATGCAGGATTTCACCGGCGTCCCCGCCGTCGTCGACCTCGCCGCCATGCGCGACGGCATCGCCGCGCTCGGCGGCGATCCGCAGAAGATCAACCCGCTGGTGCCGGTCGACCTCGTCATCGACCATTCCGTCATCGTCGACGAGTTCGGCACGCCGATGGCATTCGCCCGCAACGTCGAGCTGGAATACCAGCGCAACGAGGAACGCTACAAGTTCCTGAAATGGGGCCAGCAGGCCTTCCGCAACTTCCGCGTCGTGCCGCCCGGCACCGGCATCTGCCATCAGGTCAACCTCGAATATCTCGGCCAGGTCGTATGGACGAAGGACGAGGACGGCGCCACGGTCGCCTATCCCGACACCTGTGTCGGCACCGATTCGCACACCACCATGATCAACGGCCTGGGCGTGCTCGGCTGGGGCGTCGGCGGCATCGAGGCGGAAGCGGCCATGCTGGGCCAGCCCGTCTCCATGCTGCTGCCGGAGGTGATCGGCTTCCGCCTGACCGGCAGGCTGAAGGAGGGCGTCACCGCCACCGACCTCGTGCTGACGGTCACCCAGATGCTGCGCAAGAAGGGCGTCGTCGGCAAGTTCGTCGAGTTCTTCGGTCCCGGCCTTTCCAACATGACGCTCGCCGACCGCGCGACGATCGGCAATATGAGCCCCGAATACGGCGCCACCTGCGGGTTCTTCCCGGTCGACGCCGAGACGATCCGCTACATGACGATGTCGGGCCGCGCCGAGAGCCGTATCGCGCTGGTCGAAGCCTATTCGCAGGCCCAGGGCATGTGGCGCGACGACGGGTCGGCCGATCCGGTGTTCACCGACACGCTGGAGCTCGACCTCGGCGACGTCGTCCCGTCGATGGCCGGGCCGAAGCGCCCGGAGGGCAGGCAGGCGCTCGAAGACATTCCGGCCGGCTTCGCCGCGGCGATGGAGACCGAATACCGGAAGGCGGCGGACATCCACAACCGCTATGCGGTGGAAGGCGCCTCGTTCGACCTCGGCCACGGCGATGTGGTGATCGCCGCCATCACGTCGTGCACCAACACGTCGAACCCGTCCGTGCTGATCGGCGCCGGGCTTTTGGCCCGCAACGCCAACCGCCTCGGCCTCAAGCAGAAGCCGTGGGTGAAAACCTCGCTCGCGCCGGGATCGCAGGTGGTGGCCGAATATCTGGAGAAATCCGGCCTGCAAAAGGAGCTCGACCAGATCGGCTTCAATCTCGTCGGCTTCGGCTGCACCACCTGCATCGGCAATTCCGGCCCGCTGCCGGGACCGATCTCCAGGACCATCAACGACAAGGGCCTGATCGGGGCGGCCGTGCTGTCCGGCAACCGCAACTTCGAAGGCCGCGTGTCGCCCGACGTGCAGGCCAACTATCTCGCCTCGCCGCCGCTGGTGGTGGCGCACGCGCTGGCCGGCACGGTGACCAAGGATCTGACGAAGGAGCCGCTCGGCGAGGACCGTGACGGCAAGCCTGTCTACCTCAAGGACATCTGGCCGACATCGGCCGAGATCCAGGAGTTCATCGAGAAGAACGTCACGCGCGAGCTGTTCGCGCGCAAATATGCCGACGTGTTCAAGGGCGACGAGAACTGGCAGAAGGTGCAGGCGCCCGCGGGCGAGACCTATGCGTGGGACGACCGGTCGACCTACGTGCAGAACCCGCCCTATTTCGTCGGCATGGGCCGCAAGCCGCATCCCGCGGGCGACATCAGGGGCGCGCGCATCCTCGGCCTGTTCGGCGACAAGATCACCACCGACCACATCTCGCCGGCCGGCTCGATCAAGGCGGCCTCGCCCGCCGGCAAATATCTCCTCGACAACAATGTCGCGGTCGCCGACTTCAACCAGTACGGCACGCGGCGCGGCAACCACGAGGTGATGATGCGCGGCACCTTCGCCAATATCCGCATCCGCAACCACATGCTGGGCGAGAACGGCAAGGAAGGGGGCTACACGATCCACTATCCTTCCAAGGAGGAGATGTCGATCTACGACGCCGCCATGCGGTACAAGGCCGAGGGCGTGCCGCTCGTCGTCTTCGCCGGGGTCGAATACGGCAACGGCTCCTCGCGCGACTGGGCGGCCAAGGGCACGAACCTGCTCGGCGTGCGCGCCGTGATCGCCGAGAGCTTCGAGCGCATCCATCGCTCCAACCTGGTCGGCATGGGCGTCGTGCCCTTCGTCTTCGACGAGGGGCTGAACTGGTCGGTGCTCGGCCTCAAGGGCGACGAGACGGTCACCATCGAGGGGCTGGACGCCATCCGTCCGCGCCAGAAGATGACGGCCAGGATCACCTATGCCGACGGCAGCGTGAAGGCCGTGCCGATCCTGTGCCGCATCGATACGCTCGACGAGCTCGACTACTTCAGGAACGGCGGCATCCTGCAATACGTCCTGCGCGACCTCGCGGCGTAGGGTCCATGCTGCGCCGGTGTCTTGCTCTTCCCCGCGCGGGAAGGGCAGGCCCGGCACCAGGCCGCGCCGGCAAGTGGCAGGGCGGACAGGCAGGCGACAGCAGCGGGCGAACGCCCCCGCGGCATCGCACGGAGCGAAGGAAAACCGAAATCAGTCGGGATAGCAGGCGACCGGCACGTCGGGCCACTGCGCGGTCTCGCAGCCCGCGGCCTTCTGGCGGGCCTTGAACGCAGTGGAGACCGGGCCCGTCACCATCGGGTCGACGCCGGCCGGCGCATCCTGGAACAGCAGCTCGGCAGGCGTCGCCATGGCCGTGGCCTGTTCGGCGAGGCCATCCTGCGGCTGCGGGCCATAGGCGCCCGAAGCCGTCATCGCGAAGGCCGCGACGAGCGTCGCGGACCCTGCCGCCAGCGCGGCGAAACGGACGAGGCCGGTCGGAGTGCGGATCATGGTGCGCGAACGCTTTCGGGTTGCGTTGGTTCCGCCCTGCGGCGGATTTTTCCATTCGAACGCGACAACGTTAACGAACGATGAAAGCCCCGCCTCTTTCGCATCTGCAAAAAAACCACTATATGCGCGGCCATCAACAGTCCGTGCCGTCGTCGTCCGACCGTCCGAGAGGCGGCGCGCCCAGCCCTTCCGAGTGAACGCATGAAGCTCCGCAATATCGCGATCATCGCGCATGTCGACCATGGCAAGACCACGCTGGTCGACGCCCTGCTCAAGCAGTCGGGCGCCGTGCGCGACAACCAGCGCGTCGCCGAGCGCGTCATGGATTCCGGCGACATCGAGAAGGAACGCGGCATCACCATTCTCGCCAAGGCCACCTCGGTCGAATGGAAGGACACCCGCATCAACATCGTCGACACGCCGGGGCACGCCGATTTCGGCGGCGAGGTCGAGCGCATCCTGAACATGGTGGACGGCGCGATCGTGCTGGTCGACGCGGCCGAAGGCCCGATGCCGCAGACCAAGTTCGTCGTCGGCAAGGCGCTCAAGGTGGGGCTGAAGCCGATCGTGGCGATCAACAAGATCGACCGGCCTGACGCGCGCCATGTCGAGGTCATCAACGAGGTGTTCGACCTGTTCGCAGCCCTCGACGCCACCGACGAGCAGCTCGACTTCCCGATCCTCTACGGGTCGGGGCGCGACGGCTGGATGGCCGAAAGCCCGGAAGGCCCGAAGGACCAGGGTCTCAAGCCGCTGTTCGATCTCGTGTTGCGCCATGTGCCGGAGCCGAATGTCGGCAGCGGCCCGTTCCGCATGATCGGCACGATCCTCGAAGCCAATCCCTTTTTGGGCCGCATCGTCACCGGCCGCATCGAGAGCGGGAGCCTGAAGCCCAACCAGGCGGTCAAGGTGCTGCATCACGACGGCTCGCTGCTGGAAACCGGGCGCGTCTCCAAGATCCTCGCCTTCCGCGGGATCGAGCGCCGGCCGATCGAGGAGGCGCAAGCGGGCGACATCGTCGCCATCGCCGGCCTGTCGAAAGGCACCGTGGCCGACACCTTCTGCGACCCGGCTGTGGCCGAGCCGCTGCCGGCCCAGCCGATCGATCCGCCGACGGTCACCATGAGCTTCCTCGTCAACGATTCGCCGCTGGCCGGCACCGAGGGCGACAAGGTGACCAGCCGCGTCATCCGCGACCGGCTGTTGCGCGAGGCCGAAGGCAATGTCGCGCTGAAGATCGAGGAATCGGCGGACAAGGACAGCTTCTACGTTTCCGGCCGCGGCGAGCTGCAGCTCTCGGTGCTGATCGAGACCATGCGGCGCGAGGGCTTCGAGCTCGCCGTGTCGCGCCCCCGCGTCGTGATGAAGAAGGACGACGAGAGCGGCGAGCTCCTGGAACCCGTCGAGGAGGTGGTGATCGACGTCGACGAGGAGCATTCGGGCGTCGTCGTCCAGAAGATGAGCGAGCGCAAGGGCGAGATGGTCGAGCTGCGCCCGTCGGGCGGCAACCGCCAGCGGCTCGTCTTCCATGCTCCGACCCGCGGGCTGATCGGCTATCAGTCGGAGCTCCTGACCGACACCCGCGGCACCGCGGTGATGAACCGCCTGTTCCACGCCTATGAGCCCTGGAAGGGCGAGATCGGCGGCCGCGTCAACGGCGTGCTGATCGCCAACGAACCGGGCGAGGCGGTGGCCTATGCGCTGTGGAACCTGGAGGACCGGGGCCCGATGGTCATCGACCCGGGCGTCAAGGTCTATGCCGGCATGATCGTCGGCATCCACAGCCGGGACAACGACCTCGAGGTCAATGTGCTGAAGGGCAAGAAGCTGACCAACATCCGCGCCGCCGGCAAGGACGAGGCCGTCAAGCTCACCCCGCCCATCCGCATGACGCTGGAGCGCGCGCTGTCCTGGATCCAGGACGACGAGCTGGTCGAGGTGACGCCGAAGACGATCCGGCTGCGCAAGCTCTATCTCGACCCGCACGAGCGCAAGCGCTTCGAAAGGGCGAAGACCGCCGGCGCGGCCTGAGCGCCGCACCGTCCGGCGCCGGCCGATCCCTGCGGCGGCTGGACAGTTTCCGGTTCAGGTCGGATCACCCTCCCCCTGCCGGGACCTCTCCTCGTGAACGGGGAGAAAGGAGTGCCGTCCGCGACGCCGACGCCTCCCTCGCCCCGCTTGCGGGGAAAGGTGAGCGGCTGCTTCCATCGAAACATGAAAACCCTGGCGGCCCGGTCTTCGAGAACAGCCCGGGAAACGGCCTGCCGGATCCGGCGACGGCCGCGCGTATGGCGGCCGTCCGTTCCTGCGATCGGGCCGGCGCGCCGGCAGTAAGGAAGGCGCTTACGCCGCCTCTTCCTGCTCGGTCTCCTCATTGTCGGCCTTGGCGCCGCGGCGCGGATTCTTGGCGAGGTTGACCTCGATCAGACGCACCGCTTCCGTCTCCGAGACGCGGTTGACCGCCGCGATCTCGCGCGCCATGCGGTCGAGCGCGGCCTCGTAGAGCTGGCGCTCGGAATAGGACTGCTCGGGCTGGTTCTCGGCCCGGTAGAGGTCTCGCACCACTTCCGAAATGGAGATCAGGTCGCCCGAATTAATCTTCGCGTCATATTCCTGCGCGCGCCGCGACCACATGGTGCGCTTGATGCGGGCGCGGCCCTGCACGACCTTCAGCGCACGGTCGACATAATCGGTCTCCGACAGCTTGCGCATGCCGATCGACGCCGCCTTGGCCACCGGCACCTTGAGCCGCATCTTGTCCTTCTGGAAATCGATCACGAACAGTTCCAGCTTGTGGCCCGCGACTTCCTGCTCCTCGATGGCGGTGATCTGCCCGACGCCGTGCGCCGGATAGACGATGAACTCGCCGGTCTTGAAGCCATTGCGTGTCGCGGACTTTTTCTGCTGGGTAGCCATACGCCTCAAACTCCTGTTCTTGCGCCGGCCGCCTGCACCGGCGATCGGCTGGTTACGCAGGCAGCACGCATCCGAGCAGCTTGGCACGCGGAAAGGCCCTTCCGAAAAGACGCAGGACAAGGCCGCGCAAAGCCGGCGCTGGCCCAGACAACGCTGTTCCGGAATGAAGGACTGACCTTTCGATGATTAACGCGTTCGCGCCACAAGTCGACGTCGTGTCACCGGCATGTGACGTATATATACTTCAAAAAGTGGAAAGAATCAACAATTTGCCGCAAGCGCGAAAGACGGCGCCGCAGACCGCGTCCGCCGCGAGGGTCCGGCGCTGTAAATCCCGCTTCGCCGGTCAGTCGCCGTCGCCGGGGGTCGGAGAAAAATATTTCTCGAACTTGCCCTCGACCCCGTCCCATTCCTTGGCGTCGGCCGGCGGCTCCTTCTTGGCCGTGATATTGGGCCATTGCGAGGCGTATTCGGTGTTGACCTGGAGCCATTTGTCCAGCCCCGGCTCGGTGTCCGGCTTGATCGCGTCGGCCGGGCATTCGGGCTCGCACACCCCGCAATCGATGCACTCGTCGGGATGGATGACGAGCATGTTCTCGCCCTCGTAGAAACAGTCGACCGGGCAGACCTCGACGCAATCCATATACTTGCATTTGATGCAGTTGTCGGTGACCAGATACGTCATGGCTCGGCTTGCGGGGTCCGCATCGTCTCGGGATGTCGGCGGTCAGGTAGACCCTTTGGGAAGGGCTGACAAGGGCGCCGCCACCGCCTGCGCTGACGTGTCGCCGGGGCGTTTCGCGCCATCCGCGCCGGCGCGGCGCCGGCCGCTCAGCCGCCGTCGGAGGTACTGCCGGACGCCGGCGTCAGATCGTCGTAGAGCGTGCGCGCCGCGGCCGCCGGCCCGCGCCGCTCGCCAAGCTCCAGCACCCGGTGGACGAGTACCGCGCGCGGCAGCGTGATCGTCAGCACGTCGCCGACCTTCAGCGGATAGGCGGCATCCTTCACCTTGGCGCGGTTGACGCGCACATGGCCGGCCTGGACCAGGCGCGCCGCCAGCGTCCGCGATTTCATGACACGCGTGAAGAACAGCCATTTGTCGATGCGCTGGCGCGGCTCGCCCGGCATCGCACCTACTTCTTGAGCTGGTCGCGCAGCGCCGCGAGCTTGGCAAACGGCGAATCCGGATCGATGCGCGGCGCCCGCTCCTCTCGCGAGCGATGCTCCCGCGCCTTGTCGTTGCCGCCCTCGCGCGCCGGATGCCTGCCCTTGAAGCCGCCCTCGCCCCGCTCCTCGCGGCCGCCGGGCCTGTCCTTGCGGTTCGGCCGGCGCGGCTTGCCGCCCTCGCGCCCGCCAGCCTCCTGCGCGCCGCCGCCACGATTGCCACGGTCGCCATGCCGCGCCCCGTCCGCGCGGGAATTGCGCCCGCCGCCGCGATTGCCGCGGTCGAAGCGGCCCTGCCGCCACACCGTCACAGGCTTCGGTTCCTCCGCCGCTTCGGCTGGCGCGGCCGCCGCCGCCTCGTCCGCGGCAGGCGCTGCCGGCACATTGGGATCTGCCATCACATCGCCATGGCTGAGATTGGCGGGGTCTGCCGCAGCCGGCTCGGCGGCCAGATCGGGTCCGGCGACGGGCTGGCCGGCATCCGCGTCGACGGCGCCGATCTCGGCGGCCCCGTCCCCGCCCGCTGCCGGCGCATCCGGCTCCACCGCCGCCGCTGCGTCCGGCTCGGCCACGGCCGCCGGTACGTTGGGATCGGCCATTGCGCCGGCAGTGTCTCCGGCCGCCGCTTCCGCCGCCCTGGCCGCTTCCGCCTCGCGCTGCGCGGCGTCGAACCCTTCGAGGCGCGCCGCGACCTCGGCGGCGGGCTTCGGCTCGCCGCGATAGCCGAGCCCTTTCAGGATCTCCTCCATGTCCTCGGCGGTGGCGCCGAGGATCGACATCATCGCCGGCGTCACCACGAAGGCTGCGCCGCCATAGCCGCCTTCCGGCCGCTTGCCCTCGCTCTCCTTCCAGCCGAGCGCCGGCCGGATCAGGTCGGCAAGCCTTTCGAGGATGTCGACCCGCACGGCGCGGCGGCCGAGATTGCGATAGCCGGCGAGCCGGTAGAACGCCCTGTCGAAGGCGGGATCGACCACCAGCGAGGTGCGCCCGGATCCCAGCATATGGACCACGTCGCCGAAGCCGGGCTTGTCCCTGGCGTCGTTCTTCAGCGCCCACAGCAGCGTCAGAAGGCCGGCCGGGGCCGGCTTCAGCAGCGCCGGCACGAAGACGTGATAGGCGCCGAAGCGCACGCCGAGCCGGCGCAGCGCGGCGCGTGCGTCCTGGTCGAGCGCACGCACCTCCTCGGCGATGTCGCGCCGGTTGACGAGACCGAAATTCTCGACGAGCCGGAAGGCGATCCCCTTGGCGATGCCGCTCAGGATCTCCGCCGTCGCGAGGTCGCCCAGCGGCTTGAGCAGCGTCTCGATCTGGAACGCGACGTAACGCTCGGCGCGCGCCTGCACCCGGTCGCGCGGCGTGCCGGTCAGCTGCTCGTCGGCGAGCAGCACGAGCCGCGGCTTCAGCGCGTCCTCGCCCGCCACCAGCGTCGCCACCGGCGCGCCGATCCAGCGCAGGACGCCGTCGGAGCCGAGCGCGAGATCGCCGTTGGGCGCGTTGGCGAAACGCTCGGCCCGCGTCTCGAACTCGCGCGCCAGCGCCTTTTGCGCGGCCGCGCGCACGGCCTTGGCGTCCTCGCCCTCCGCCTGCTGGTCGACGGTGAAGCGAAAGCCTTCGAACTCGCCGACGTGATGGCCCTCGACAAGAACCTCGCCGGCCGGACTGATCTCTGCTTCGAGCATGGTGTTTTCTCTCAGGCGCTTCATCAGCACCGATGTCCTGCGGTCCACGAAGCGTTTCGTCAATCGCTCATGCAACGCATCCGACAGCCGGTCCTCGATGTCACGCGTTTTTTCCTGCCAGTGTGTTGGATCGGCCAGCCATCCCGGCCGGTGGGAAACGAAGGTCCAGGTGCGGATCTGGGCGATCCGCGCCGACAGCACGTCGATGTCGCCCTCGACCGAGCCGGCCCGGCGCACCTGCTGGGCCATGTAATCCTCGTCGACATGGCCGCGCCGGGCGAGGTCCCGGAAGATGGCCGCGACGAGCTCGGCGTGCTGCGCCGGCGCGATGCGCCGGTAGTCCGGCAGCGCGCAGGCGTCCCACAGCAGCGAGACGCGCTCCGGCCGGTCGGCCAGCGCCGCGACATCCTCCTCGCGCGACAGAAGCTCGAGCGCCGCCTGGTCGGCCGCCGGCAGCGCGCGCGTCAGCCCCTCGACCGGCGGCAGCGCATCGAGCGAGCGCTTCAGCGCGGCAAGGCTGGCGAAGTCGAACGCGGCGGTGCGCCATTGCAGCATCCGCGCCGGCTCGAAGTCGTGGCTCTCGATCTTCTCGACCAGATCGTCGGGGAACGGATCGACCTGGCCGGTGACGCCGAACGTGCCGTCGCGCAGGTGCCGGCCGGCCCGGCCGGCGATCTGCGCCAGCTCGGCCGCCGTCAGCTCGCGATACTGGAAGCCGTCGAACTTGCGGTTCTGGGCAAATGCGACGTGGTCGACGTCGAGGTTGAGGCCCATGCCGATCGCATCGGTCGCGACCAGATAGTCGACGTCTCCCGACTGGTAGATTTCCACCTGCGCATTGCGGGTGCGGGGCGAAAGCGCGCCGAGCACGACGGCCGCGCCGCCGCGCTGGCGCCGGATCAGCTCGGCGATCGCATAGACCTCGTCGGCCGAGAAGGCGACGATGGCCGAACGACGCGGCAGCCGGGTGAGCTTCTTCGACCCCGCATAGGCCAGATGCGACAGCCGCGGCCGGGTGACGACCGAAAGCCCGCGCAGCAGCTTCTGCAGGATGCCCTGCATCGTCCCCGCGCCCAGCAGCAGCGTCTCCTGCCGGCCGCGCAGATGCAGGATGCGGTCGGTGAAGATGTGGCCGCGTTCGAGATCGGCGGCGAGCTGCACCTCGTCTATCGCCACGAAGGCGGCATCCGTCTGGCGCGGCATCGCCTCCACGGTCGAGACCGTATAGCGGGCGCCCGGCGGCACGATCTTCTCCTCGCCGGTGACCAGCGCCACGTTGGCAAGCCCGACCTTCTCGGCCACGCGGCCGTAGACCTCGCGCGCAAGCAGCCTCAGCGGCAGGCCGATCAGGCCGCTTTCATGCGCCACCATCCGCTCGATGGCGAGATGCGTCTTGCCGGTGTTGGTCGGCCCCAGCACCGCCGTCACGTCACGTCCCGACACGATCAGCGGGTTGGCCTGGAGGGTCTGGATATTCATCTCGGCTTGCGGGAGGCGGCCCTTCTGGCCCGGCGGGAGGCGGGCCTGTCGATTAGCATGCGCGGCCGCGGACTTCCATCCGCTGCCGCCGCCCCCGCCTCGCAATATAGGGAGCAAGCCGCCGCGTTAAAGCGCGGCGCCCCGTCGAATCGCGCGGCCGGCCGACGGCCCGGTTAACGTTCGGAACGAGTCTGGAACGAATCGGCGACGAATCACTGACTCCGCCTGATTCCGCCTTTGTTCCCGTCTACATCTTGTGCGCGCCCTACGATGCCGGACCACATGATGAATCGCCGCCGGCGCGGCCTGTCGGTTTCCGCATGATCATGGGGCCCCGCGTTAACCTTTGCGCGCCACGACGCACGCCATGCCGCCACGGCGCCGCCAAGCCACGGAAATGTCTTGCGGATCTGAACGGGACGTTAACGCCGATCGCCTTTGTCCCGGCCCGCCGCGTTAACGAACCGGCCAAAGCCGGAACGAATCGGCGACGAATCACTGCTGCACCGTCGTTCCCGTTGTGTTCGACACAACATCTTGTGCAGGCAGCTGCGATCCCCCATAGTCTCCACACCTTTTCCACAGGCTGCGCACAGGGCGGACGGCCACGGCGTTAACCATTCGCCCCGAAGCGGCACTGGAATTGCCGGCTGCCGCGGGGCGGCAGTCGGGCAAGCTGGCCCGCAACGGAGCCTCGGAGCCGGCGAGCCTTTCCTGCGGCACGCGGCCGCGCAAGGGAACATTCCGCGCGCAACCCCGTTGTCGCTGGTCTGCAAGGGAGATGGCAATGTCTGCATTCTCACGGCTGCGCGGCGAGCTCGCCGACGATCTCGAGGATCAGGTCGAGCGGTTGCGCCACGAGGTTTCGGCCATGCGCAAGGTGATCGCGAAACAGGGCGCGCGCGGCCTCTCGGCCGGCCAGGAGCACGCATCCGAGCTTTACGACGATCTTCACGAGCGCCTCGCCGAGCTGGCGCCCCAGATCCGGCGCCAGGCGCGGGTGGCCGGCCGCGCGGTGCGCGACAACCCGGCGCCCGTCATCGTCGGCGCGATCGTGGTGGGGCTGCTCGCCACCCTCCTGCTCTCGCGCCGCTGACCCGCCGCGCCTTCGCGGCAGCTACCGCCGCGGTGCCGTGACCGGCGCTGCGCAGGTGGCGATTCAGGCGGCGATTGCGGACCGGCGATTTTTCGTCTAGGTCGCGCGGCTTGCGCCGCTGCCTCGCGCCGGGGCGTGACCGCGCCCCGAAAGCCCGATGACAGCGTCCGCCACCGAGAACCCCGACCAACGTTACGCAGCCTTCCGTCACGGGCCGTTCCTGCGCTACTGGCTGGCGCGCTTCTTCACCACGTTCGCGACGCAGATCGTCTCCGTCGCGGTCGGCTGGCAGATCTACGACATCACCCGCGATCCGTTCGATCTCGGCCTCGTCGGCATCATCCAGTTCGTGCCGTCGCTGCTTCTGGTGCTGGTGACGGGCGCCGTCGCCGACCGCTTCGGCCGGCGGCTCATCATGAGCGCGTCCGTATCCCTCGAAGCGATGTGCGCGTCGGCGCTTTTGCTCTTCACCGCGCACGGCCTCACCGGCCCCGGCCCGATCTTCGCGGTTCTCGCCGTCTTCGGCGTCGCGCGCGCCTTCTTCGGGCCGGCCTCGGCCGCGCTGGTGGCCAACCTCGTCCCGCCGCGCGACTTCGCCAACGCGGTCGCCTGGAACTCGTCGGCCTGGCAGACGGCCACCATCGTCGGCCCGGTCGCCGGCGGGCTGCTCTACGGGCTTTCGGCGGAAGCCGCCTATGGCACGGCGGCAATGCTGATGCTGGTCGCTGGCGGCCTCGTCCTCACCATCCCGCGGCCGGCCCAGCACACCGAGACGGAACGGCCGAGCCTGTCCTCGCTGTTCGAGGGCTTCCGCTACATCTGGCGCGAGAAGGTGGTGCTCGGCGCGATCTCGCTCGACCTGTTCGCCGTTCTCCTCGGCGGCGCCACCGCGCTTCTGCCGGTCTATGCCCGCGACATCCTCGAGCTCGGCCCGTGGGGGCTCGGCCTCCTGCGCGCCGGCCCGGGCATCGGCGCCATCTGCGTCGCCATGTGGCTGGCCGGCCACCCGATCCGCGACCATGCCGGCATCATCCTGTTTTCCTTCGTCGGGCTGTTCGGCGTCTTCACCGCCGTCTTCGGCGTCTCGACCATCCCGTGGCTGTCGATCGCCGCGCTCGCCCTGCTCGGCGCGGCCGACATGATAAGCGTCTATGTGCGCGAGACGCTGATCCAGCTATGGACGCCCGACCGCCTGCGCGGCCGCGTCAACGCGGTGAACATGGTGTTCGTCGGCGCCTCCAACGAGCTCGGCGAGTTCCGCGCCGGCACGATGGCGGCCCTCTTCGGCACGGTGCCCGCCGTGCTGTTCGGCGGCGTCGGCTCGATCGTCGTCGCCGGACTGTGGGCCTGGCTGTTCCCGCAACTGCGGCGGACGCGGCGGCTCGACGGCCGCACCTGAGGCGCGGGCGCCGGCCGGCTCAGCCGCGGCCGGGCCGGAGCCTGCGGCGCAGCGCGATCCGGTCGCCCCGCTCGATATGCAGCAGCTCGGCCACCCGCCAGACGACGTTGTCCTCCAGCTCGTGCAGCTCGCCGTCTGCGAAGACCAGCTCCCACATGATCGAGACGAGGGCGAGCCTGGCCTTGTGATCGAGGTGGCGGTTGAGGATGCTGGTGAAGGCGTAGAGGTCGACGGCCTCGTCGTCGGCGCGCTCGCCGGCCCTGATCAGCCGGTCGAGCTCGGTGCCCTCGATGCCGAACAGCTCGGCCACCAGCGGCCTGAGCGTCTCGACCTCGGCACGCTCGCGCACGCCATCGGCATCCATGACGTGGAACAGCAGGGCGACAGCGGCGATCCGCGGCTCGTCGGCGGGCGCGGTGGTGCCGACATGAATGCCGGGAAGCTCCCTGAGGAGCGCGAGGAATCGGTCGAACATGGCGGCGCCGCAACGTTGCTGGTCCGGCCGGCGCACCCGCGCCGCAGCCTTTCCCGCGAACATAGGGCAATCGCCCGTCAATACAACCGCGCCCCGCCTCCCGTTCCGGCAATGTCGTCATCGTGATCGACGCCCGGGTCGTCCGGCGGCCCGGAAAACAGCACGGCCGGAGCCGCCTCGGCCTCGCCGCGCTCGCCCGCACGCGGGCGCCCGGGCGGCCGTGCGGCAGGAACGGGCGCGACCGCGGGGGCAGCCGCCGCCGGCCGCCCGGGCTTCGGCGGAGCCGGCTCCGCCGCCGCCGCGGGAGCGTCGTCCTTGCCGCCATTGCCGCCAGCGGCAGCGGGCTTCGCCGGAGCTGGCGCTGAAGGCTGCGGCGCGGGCGCGGGCGCGGGCGCGGGCGCGGGCGCGGAGGGCTGCGGCGCAGCGACCTCGATGTCGAGCACGCCGTCGGCCGGAGATCGGGGCGCGGCAGCCGGCTTCGCCACCGGCTGCGGCAGCGCCGCGCGCCGTTCCGGCTCGATCGCCTGCGCCACCTGCTCGACCGGCACCCGCCACTCGAACGCGTCGATGCGGCCGGTCACCGGCGAGAACGGCGCCCAGCGGTCGGACACATAGCCGTCGGCCACCCAGGCGGCATCGCGCGGCGCGCGCACAGCCCGCGCCAGCCATTCGCGCACGCGGCCGACATCGCCGCCATCGGCCTCCTCGATATCGGCCAGGAGGAGGAAGGTCCGCTCGCGCGGCTCCAGCCTGAGCAGCGTTTCGGCGGCCGTGCGCGCCTGCCCGACCTCGCCGGCCTCGAGCGCCGCGCGCGCCACCGCATAGACGGCTTCGGGATTGTTCGGCTTCAGGCTTTGCAGCTTTTGCGCACGCGCCAGCCGGTCATGCGTGGAATCGCCCGGCCTGGCATGCACGTAAAGATCGGCCACCTGCGGATGCGGCCCCTTCTTCCAGGCCGTCTCGAGCAGCTTCGCCCCCTTGCGGGTGTCGTCCTGCCGGAAGGCGGCGCGCGCCGCCGCGATGGCGGCCGGAACGAAACCGGGCGCCAGCCGCAGCGCCTCGCCCGCCGCGGCGCGCGCGGCCGCCGGCTCGGCGTCGAGCTGGGCCAGCGCCCTGGCCGTCAGCAGCACGGCACGGCGCCGGTCGAGCGTCGCCTTGTCGATCTGGCGCGACACGCGCTGTGCGTCCACGAGCCGCAGCGCGCCGTCCCAGTCGCCGCGCTCGGCGAGCTCCTCCAGCGTCGATTCGGAGGCCCAGCCGAGTTGCGGCGCGGCCTGCGCCGCCTGTGCCGCATAATGGCGCGCCGCCTTGCGCTCGCCCAGCCGCTCGGCTTCCAGGTAGAGCCCGCGCAAGCCGAGCAGGCGCATCTCCGGATCGTCCAGCATCGCCTCGAACGTCCGCCGTGCCGCCGCGTGGTCGCCTTCGAGAAGCGCCGTCTGCGCCTCGAGCAGGTGGATCAGCGGCTCCTGGTCGGCGCTGATCAGCTTCATCGCCTCGCGCCCCTTGCGGCGCGCCAGCGCGGCATCCCCGGCCCCCGCCGCGATCATTCCGGTCGACAGCGCCTGGTAGCCGCGGTCGCGCCGGCGCACGCGGAAATAGCGCGTGATGGTGGTGGGGCTGTTCCAGAGAGCCTTGAGGAGCCACCACACGACCATCACTGCCGCCACGATGGCGGCGACGAGGACGGCGGCGACCATCAGCGAGACTTCGTAGCGGTAGCCGCCGAAGGTGACGACCATCTCGCCGGGCCGGTCGGCCAGCCAGGCGAAGCCGAGGCCGACCGCAAAGACCGGGACGAGGAAGAAGAACACCCGCAGCATGCCGTTCTCCTATGCCCGCAACGCCGCCGCGAGCGCCCTGTCGACCGCCTCGTCGGCGGTCAGCCTGAGCCTGACCTTGCCCATGAAGGGCGCGCCCGCTGCCTTCGCGTCGGCCGGCAGCGCATCGTATTCGGCCAGCGCCCCCGCATAGTCGCCGGCCATCACGGCCGCCTCCACGCGCGCGACGACCGCCGGCACGCCGGTGCCCTCGATCTCGCCGACGGGGCGGACCTTGATCAGCGATTGCGCGCTTTGCCAGAGCCGGGCGAAGAAACCGGCATCCGGATCCACCGTGCGGCCGGCCTGCACCATCGCATCGGCGGCCGCGTTCATGCCGCGCGCGATCTCGGCGCGCGTCGGCACGCCGGCGGCGGCGAGCTCGCGCAGCGCCGCGATCTCGGGCGCGTCCGGCGCCAGGCTGGCATAGGTCTCGAGCTCGGTCGTGAACGGCGTGCCGCGCTCCACCGCGGCCTTCAGCGACGAGGCCGCGATCGCCAGCGCCACGGCCGGCGCCTTGTCCTGCTCGGCCACCCGCGCCGCCAATGCCTCGAGCGCCGTGCCGATCTCCTCGGCGCGCGCCGCCGTCTGCCGGGCCGCGTCGCCCGCGGCCGCAGCGGCGTCGGATGCCGCGATCAGGCCGGCATCGAGGCGGGCGATTTCGGGCCGCAGCGCTTCGGCCGCAGCGCCATCGTCGGCCGGCAGCGCGGCCAGCTTGTGCTCCAGCGCGGCAAGGCCGGCGCGCAATTCGTCAAGCGCCGGGCCGTCGGCGGCCGGCGGGGCGGAACCGGCGCCAAGCTCCGCGATCTCGCCGCGCAGGGCCTCGATGCTGGTCGCGAGCCCCTCGACCCGGGCGTTGACGTCGGCCAGCGCCGCTTCGTCGCCGCCGGCCGCCGGCGCCGGGGCCGCCTCCAGCCCGGCAACGCTTTCGCGCAGCGCGGAAATTTCATTTTTGAGGGCGGCGATCTCGTCGGAAGCCGGCATGACGGTGCCGGAAGAGGGCGGCAGCATACCGGCATACCAGGCGCCGCCACCGGCGACGGCCAGCGCGATCACGGCCCCGGCAAGCCCGCCGGCAACCGCGGCACCGGTGCCGCTGCGCGGCGGCGCCGGATCGTTCGCGCGGGGCTGTGACGGAGGCGGCGAAGCCGGCTTCGCCGCCGATTCGCGGCCGAACGGCCCGGGGGCTGCCGCACCCGCCTTGGCGCCGCCGGCCGCCTTCGGATCGCTGGCCGGCTTGTCGGGCGCTGCCGCTTGCGTCGGTTCCCGCTTCTCTGCCGGACCGGCCTTGGCAGGATCGGCCCGGACAGGATCGGCTTGCGAAGGGCCCGCCGCAGCGCCGGGCGTGCCGCCCTCCTGCGATTCGGGCGGCAGGCGCGCGACGTCATCTGCACCGAGCTCGATCGTCACCGGCTCCGTGAGCGCCTTGGAATGGCGGATCTTCGGGGACTTGACCATGGGGGGCGGGCTCCGCTTGACCGGCAATATGGCGCGGGCAGGACCCGCGGGGAAGGGCTCCCGTAGCATATCAGGGTGGCGAAAACAGGGGGCGCGGCCAGTTGGCTCACCCCGCAGCGGCAAGCAGCGCCAGCAGCGCCGCCTCGTCCGGACGCGCAGCGATCTCCGCGCTGGGGCGCAGGCTGGGAGAAAGCGCCGCGGCCGTCCGTGCCGAGATGCACAGCAGCCGCGCGGCCTCCAGCAGCCGGCCGGTTTCCGGCCGGCCGAGGAGGCGCGGGAACAGGCCGGCCGCATTGGCCGAATGAAGCAGCACCGCGTCGAACGGCCTGCCGCCCAGCGCCGCCGCCGTCTCAGCGGGCGTTCTCTCCACTGCCACGGTGTCATAGGTTTCGACCACGGCCGCCTCGAAGCCGGCCGCCGCCAGCCGTGCGGCCAGCGCGCCGGTCCGCACCCGGCCGCAGAGATAGGCGACCCGCGCCGCCGGCGGCAGCGACCCGGCGATGCGGGCGGCAAGCTCCGACGCCCCGCCCCCGGCGCTCTCCACCTGCCCGAACCCCGCCTGCCGCGCCGCCGCGGCCGTGCGGTCGCCGACGGCGAACAGCCGCAAATGCGCGAAAGCCTGCAGCAGGGACGCCGGCGCATGCCGCAGCGCCGCGCTGCTGGTGACGGCCACCGCGTCGAAGCGCCTGGCGTCCGGCACCGCCGCAATCCCGACCGCCCGCGTCGCCGTCAGCGGCAGCAGCACGGCTTCGCAGCCGAGGCCCGAAAGCCGGCGCGCCGTCGCCGCGGCGCCGGGCTCGGGGCGCGTGACGAGAACCCGCTTCACGCCCATCCGTCGAAGAAGGCGGTGCCGGCCTTCGCGCGGATCTCCGCGCCAGCCCGGCCGCCGATCCCCACCGCGTCCGCCGGCCGCCCCTCGGCCGCAATTTCGTGGACCGCGGTCCCGTCCGGCGACAGGATCATGCCGGAGAAGCGGAGCCGGTCGCCCTCGACCCACGCATGACCGGCGATCGGCATGCGGCAGGAGCCGTCCAGCGCGGCCAGGAAGGCGCGCTCGCAGCCGAGCGCGTGGCCGGTCGGCGCGTGCATCAGCGGCGCCAGCATCGCCCGCACGCGGCCATCCCGGACGCGGCTTTCGATGCAGATCGCGCCCTGTCCCGGCGCCGGCGGGAACAGATCGAGCGGCAGGATCTGCGTCGCCGCCCCGGTCATGCCGAGCCGCTTCAGGCCGGCCAGCGCCAGCAGCGTGCCGTCCGCCAGCCCCTCGCCCAGCTTGCGCAGCCGCGTCTGCACGTTGCCCCGGAAGATGCCGACCCTGAGGTCGGGCCGCAGGCGCCGCACCAGCGCCTGCCGGCGCAGCGACGAGGAGCCGACCAGCGCGCCTTGCGGCAGGTCTTCGAGCCGCGCGGCGGCGCGCCCGATGAAGACGTCGCGCACGTCCTCGCGCTCCAGGAAGGCGGCGATCTCCAGCCCGTCGGGCAGGCTGGTCGGCATGTCCTTCGAGGAATGGACGGCGATATCGATGCGTCCGTCGAGCAGCGCGTCCTCCAGTTCCTTGGTGAACAGCCCCTTGCCGCCGGCTTCGGCCAGCGGGCGGTCCTGGATGCGGTCGCCGGTGGTGGTGATGGGCACGACCGGAAACGCCGCCTCCGGCAGGCCGTGCGCGGCCATCAGCCGGGCACGCGCCTCATGCGCCTGCGCCAGCGCCAGCGCGCTCGCCCGCGTCCCGATCCTCAGCCCCTCGATGGGCTCGCCTGTTTGCATGCCGCTCCGTCCGTGATAACCGCAGGCCGTCCCGCGTCCGACCGGGACTACCTATCGGGGAATGCGTCCCCCGGCAACGAGCGAGCGGCGATGAACGGCGGCAAACGGGCGCTCAGGGCCCTTGGCATCGAAACGAGCTGCGACGAGACGGCCGCCGCCGTGGTGGAGATGGCACCTTCGGGCGAGGGCCGCATCCTGTCCAACGTCGTTCTGTCGCAGGTCGCCGAGCATGCCGCCTTCGGCGGCGTGGTGCCCGAGATCGCCGCGCGCGCCCATGTCGAGGCTGTCGACGGCATTGTCGGCGCCGCGCTCGCCGATGCCGGAACGGGCCTGGCGGACATCGACCTGGTCGCCGCGACCGCCGGCCCCGGCCTGATCGGAGGGCTGATCGTCGGCCTGATGACGGCGAAGGCGATCGCCGCCGCAACCGGCAAGCCGCTGGTGCCGGTGAACCATCTGGAGGGCCATGCGCTGACGGCGCGCCTCACCGACGGCCTCGCCTTCCCCTATCTGCTGCTGCTGGTCTCGGGCGGCCACACGCAGCTCGTCCTGGTCGAGGGCGTCGGCCGCTACACCCGCTGGGGCACGACCATCGACGATGCGCTCGGCGAGGCGTTCGACAAGACCGCCAAGCTCGTCGGCCTGCCATATCCCGGCGGGCCGAACGTCGAGAAGGCCGCCGCCCGCGGCAATCCCGGACGCTTCGACCTGCCGCGCCCGCTGAAGGGGGAGCGGCGGCCGGACTTCTCGTTCTCCGGCCTGAAGACGGCGGTGCGGCAAGCCGCCGCGGCGGTCGCGCCGCTCTCGCCCGCCGATGTCGACGACATCGCGGCCTCCTTCCAGCGCGCCATCGTCGAGACGCTCGAGGACCGCGTCGCGATCAGCCTCGCCCGCTTCCGCGCGGCCTTTCCCGGGCTCGCCGCGCCGGCGCTGGTCGTGGCCGGAGGGGTCGCCGCCAACAAGGCGATCCGCATCGCGCTGGACGAGCTTTGCGGCCGCTATGGGGTCCGTCTCGTCGCCCCGCCGCTCGAACTGTGCACGGACAACGGCGCGATGATCGCCTGGGCGGGGCTTGAGCGCTGGCGCGCCGGCCAGGCCGTGCCCGACGCCGCCGCCTTCGCGCCGCGCGCGCGCTGGCCGCTCGACGAACGGGCGCCGCCGCTGATCGGCGCCGGCAAGCGGGGCGCAAAGGCATGAGCGGCATCGCAAAAGGCGGCCCGGTCGCGGTGCTGGGCGGAGGCGCCTGGGGCACCGCGCTCGCCACCGCCATGCTGCGCGCCGGCAACGACGCAATGCTGTGGGCGCGCGATGACGACACGGTGGAGGCGATCAACGGCCGGCGCGAAAACCCGCGCTACCTCCCCGGCATCGCCCTCGACCCGGCGCCCCGCGCCACGACGGATCTCGACGAGGCGCTGGCGGATGCCGCGACCGTGCTCGCCGTCACCCCGGCCCAGACGATGCGCGCTGTGCTGGGACAGGTCGCCGGCAGGCTTGCCCCTGCCGTCCCCGTCGTGCTGTGCGCCAAGGGCATCGAGCGCGCCACCGGCCGGCGCGTGTCGGAGATCGCGGCAGAGGTGCTGCCGCAAAGCCCCGTCGCGGTGCTGTCGGGCCCCTCCTTCGCCACCGACGTCGCGCGCGGCCTGCCCACCGCCGTCACCGTCGCGGCCCGTGACGAGGCGCTGGCCGCGCGGCTTTCGGCGGCCTTTTCCTCGTCTTCCTTCCGCTGCTACTCCACCGACGACCTGATCGGGGTCGAGATCGGCGGCGCGCTGAAGAACGTGCTGGCGATCGCCGCCGGGGCGGTGTCGGGGGCCGGGCTGGGCGCCAGCGCGCAGGCCGCGATGGTGACGCGCGGCTTCGTCGAGCTGCGCCGCCTGGGGGCGACGTTCGGCGCTCGGCCCGAAACGCTGATGGGCCTGTCCGGCCTCGGCGACCTGATCCTGTCCTGCGGTTCGGCGCAGTCGCGCAATTTCTCCTACGGCCTGGCGCTCGGACGCGGCCTGCCGCTCGACGGCCTGCCGCTGGCGGAAGGCGCCGCCACTGCCGGCATCGCCGCCGAGATGGCGGCGGCCCGCGGCATCGACGCGCCGATCGTGGCGGCCGTCGCGGCCCTTCTCGCCGGCGAGCTGACCGTCGGCCGCGCGGTCGAGGCGCTCCTGTCGCGGCCCTTGAAGAGCGAGACGGAATGAACGACACCCACGGCACCAGGGGGCCCGGCATGGCATATTGGCTGTTCAAATCGGAACCGGACGTCTTCTCCTACAAGATGCTCGAGGCAAAGGGCGCGGCCGGCGCCGAATGGGACGGCGTGCGCAACTACCAGGCGCGCAACAACATGCGCGCCATGAGGATCGGCGACCGCGGCTTCTTCTACCATTCCAATATCGGGCTCGAAGTGGTGGGCATCGTCGAGGTCTGCGCGCTCGCCCACCCCGATTCGACCACCGACGACCCGCGCTGGGAATGCGTCGACATCCGCGCCGTGCGCGAGGTGCCGAGACCGGTCACCCTGAAGGCGGTGAAAGCCAATCCGAGGCTGGCGGACATGGCGCTCGTCACCTCGATGCGGCTGTCGGTGCAGCCGGTGACCGAGGCCGAATGGCGCGAGGTCTGCCGCATGGGCGGGGTCGACCCCGACTGAACGGCTTGGCAAGGCACCCGCTCGACCTTGGCAGGGCAGAAGCCTTCATCCGCGCCAACACGGCGCTGATCGCGCCGCCGCACGTGCCGGAGCTGCGGCTTCATCTCGCCGACGAAGCGCACGAGCTGTGGCTGCGGACCGAGGACGATCTGGCGACGATCGGCCTGCCGCCGCCCTTCTGGGCCTTCGCCTGGGCCGGCGGCCAGGGGCTCGCCCGCTACCTGCTCGACCGGCCGGAGACGGTGCGCGGGAAGACGGTCCTCGATTTCGCGACGGGCTCGGGCCTCGTCGGCATCGCCGCCGCAAAGGCCGGCGCGGCCGCCGTGCTGTGCGCCGACGTCGATCCGTTCTGCCGGGCCGCGGTCCGGCTCAACGCGGGAGCCAACGGCGTGACCGTCGGCTTCACCCCCGACGACCTCGTCGGCACCGACGGCGGCTGGGACGTGGTGCTGGCCGGCGATGTCTTCTACGAAAAGCCGCTCGCAGACCGGCTCGTGCCGTGGTTTTCCGCGCTCGCTGCGCGCGGCGCCGCCGTCCTGGTTGGCGATCCTGGCCGCGCCTATCTGCCGAGGCAGGGGCTGGAGCGGCGCGCCGTCTACGAGGTGCCGGTCACCCGCGCGCTGGAGGATGCCGAGGTCAAGCGCACCACCGTATGGAAGCTCGCTTGACGCAGGCCGGCCTGCGGATTGATATCCACCGTCCGACCGGAGGAAGGAGACAATGCCGATGCCGCAGATCGACTATCTGGCGGTCCTCGTCGCCGCCGTCCTGGCTTTCGCATGGGGCGCGGCCTACTACATGACGCTCTCGAAACCGTGGATGAAGGCCTCGCGCGTCGACCCCTCCAAGGGCGACAAGAGCGCCGCACCCTTCGTCATAAGCTTCGTCGCGCTGCTGGTGATGGGCGCGGTGCTGTCCCATATCGTGGCGCAGGTCAGCCCCGGCGCAGCCTCCGTGCAGACCGGCCTCGTCACCGCGCTGTGGGCATGGCTCGGCTTCATGGCCACCACGATGGCGGTGAATCACCGTTACGAGGGCTACGGCTGGGACCTGACGATCATCGACGGCGGCCACTGGCTCGGCGTCGCGCTGATCATGGGCGCCGTCATCGGCTGGTGGGGCTGAGCGCCGGAAGCGTGCGCGGCGGCGCGACCGGCCGTCACCGCACCACCTTCAGCACCGTCTGCCGCGACAGATAGGGCAGCAGCCAGCGCATCGCGTCCGGCGCCACCGCCACGCAGCCTTCGGTCGGCGCAAACCCCGGGCGCGCGACATGCAGGAAGATCGCGCTGCCGCGCCCGCGCCGCCGCTCGGTGACGTTCCAGTCGAGCACGATCACCGCATCGTAGAGCCGGTCTTGCCGCAGCATCGCCTCGTGGCTGGCGCGAAAGGGGCGCCGCACCGGGCGGTTGTAGTTCGGATCCGCCGGCGCGTCGCACCAGCCGAGATCGGCGCGGATGGCGCGCAGCGGCAGCCGCGAGACGGGCGCCATGCGGCCGCGCCGCACATAGCCGGCGACAAGCCGCATCGCCGCCAGCGGCGTCGCCCCGTCACCCTCGCGCTTCAGGGCCGAGATGCCGCCGCGCCCGAGCGCGCCGGCGATCACGCGGCCGCCGGCCGCGACCAGGCATTGCCGGGGGTTGCCCGGCCGCGCCCGTACCGCGATCGTCCCGATCCCGCCGCATTTTCGCCCGACCTGCTTGCTGTGACGTTTTTTGGAGTATGATCCCATGACCGGACGAAAAGCCGTGGCCGCTTCTTGACCCGGCAGGTTCCGCATAAACAGGGCCCGGTCAACATCGAATTTTCCTGCCCGAACGGATGGACGATGACCTCGAGAACGATATTGCTGGTTGACGACGACGACGACCTGCGTGGCACGCTTGTCGAGCAGCTTTCGCTTTACGAGGAGTTCGCCCTTCTGCAGGCCGACAGCGCCGCAAAGGGCATCGCCGCCGCGCGCGGCGGGCTGGTCGATCTCCTGATCATGGATGTCGGCCTGCCCGACATGGACGGCCGCGAGGCGGTGAAGGTCCTGCGCAAGGGCGGCTACAAGGCGCCCGTCATCATGCTCACCGGGCACGACACCGATTCTGACACGATCCTGGGACTGGAGGCTGGCGCCAACGACTATGTGACCAAGCCGTTCCGCTTCGCCGTGCTCCTGGCGCGCATCCGCGCCCAGTTGCGCCAGCACGAGCAGAGCGAGGACGCCACCTTCTCCGTCGGCCCCTATACCTTCAAGCCGAGCCAGAAGCTGCTGATCGACCAGAAGGGCGGCAAGGTCCGGCTCACCGAGAAGGAAGCCTCCATCATCAAATATCTCTATCGGGCCGACCGCAAGGTCGTCACCCGCGACGTGCTGCTCGAGGAAGTGTGGGGCTACAATTCCGGCGTCACCACCCATACGCTGGAGACGCATGTCTACCGCCTGCGCCAGAAGATCGAGCGCGATCCTTCCAATGCCGAAATTCTTGTGACAGAAAGCGGCGGATACAAGCTCGTGCCCTGAGCCGGCCGCGCCGCCACGCAAGCCCTCCGGGGAGAGCCGCTTGCCGGCATCCGTGCTGGTCCGGCCGGCCCGCAGCATGCACAATGGCGCCGCCCCGAATCACGGCGACACGGGGGAGAGGGACCCAGCCCGCCAGATGGCGCTCGACGACGATATCCGCATATTGGAGCGCGTGCGCCTGCTCGGGGACTTCACGCCCGAGCAGCTCCGGCTGCTCGCCTTCGGCGCCGAGACCATGCGCCTCAAGGCCGGGCGCGACCTCTATGCGCCGGGCGCGGCGGCCGATTGCGCCTTCGTGGTCGCCACCGGAACGGTCGAGCTCTATCGCGAGGCCGACGGCAGGCGGCTGGTGCTGGGCACGGCCGGCCCTGCGGCCATGCTCGGCGAGCTGGCGCTGATCTCCGGCGGCGAGCGCCTGACGGGCGCGACGGCTGCGACCGACATCGAGGTGATCCGGCTCAACCGCAGCCTGTTTCGCCGCATCCTCGAGGAATATCCCGACGTCGCGGCCGCCCTGCATGCGCGCATCGCCGGCGAGATGAAGGCGCTGGTCTCGCGGCTGGAAAAGCTGGCGCCGAAATTCGGAGGTTAAAGCGTTTCCGGTTCAGGTCGGATCGCCGGCGGCGTTCCCGCGCGGCCGGCAATCAGTCGAAGCCGAAGCTGGCGACGACCGGAACGTGGTCGGAAGGGCGCTCCCAGCCGCGCGCCTGCCGCAGCACCGCCATGTCCTTCAGCTCCGGCGCGAGATTGGCCGACGCCCAGATGTGGTCGAGCCGGCGGCCGCGGTTCGACGCCGCCCAATCCTGCGCCCGATAGCTCCACCAGGTGTAGATCTTGTCCGGCGGCGGCGTGTGCTCGCGCATCAGGTCGCGCCATGCCCCGCCGAGCCGCATCGATTCCAGCCCCTCGGTCTCCACCGGCGTATGGCTGACCACGTTGAGCAACTGGCGGTGCGACCACACGTCGTCCTCCAGCGGCGCGATGTTGAGATCGCCCACCAGCACGGACGCGCTTTCGCCGTCATGGCCGCCGCGGATCGTCCGCATCTCCTCGATGAAATCCAGCTTGTGGCGGAACTTGGGGTTGATGTCCGGGTCGGGCTCGTCGCCGCCCGCCGGCACATAGAAATTGTGCAGCAGCAGCGTCCTGCCGCCGGCGCCGAGCTTCACCGCGAGGTGCCGGCAGTCGCCCTTGGCGCAGAAATCACGCTTTTCCACCAGCTCCAGCGGCCGCCGCGACAGCGTCGCCACGCCGTGATAGCCCTTCTGCCCGCTGATCGCGATATGGCCGTAGCCGGCGGCCCGGAACGCCTCGGCCGGAAACAGCTCGTCGGGGCACTTGGTCTCCTGCAGGCACAGCACGTCCGGACGGAACTCGGCAAGGAAGCGCAGCACCAGCGGCAGGCGCAGGCGTACGGAATTGATGTTCCAGGTGGCGATCGAAAAAGGCATGAAGGTCCGGATGCTCGGGCGGCGGGAGGCCGGACCCTATGTGCGCGCCGGACCGGGCGCAAGAGCCATCGTCCCTTCCCGCAGGCGGGAAGGGCGCGGCGGGTTCCTAGCGGCTGTTCCGGGAGCGGTTGATCTCGTCGACCCTGTTGTAGTCGATCTTGAACACGCTCGGATCGAAGGTCACGCCTTCCTTGACGTTGAAGATCATCACCGTCGTGTCCTTGCCCTGCGCATCGGTGACGGTCCACTGCCTGAGCTCGTAGCTCTGCGGATCGAACATCATCGCGATGGTCTGGCTGCCGAACATCGACTTGTCGGCGAGCGTGATCGTCGTCAGGTCCGGCTCCTCCCTGACGTTCCGCACCTTGTTGCCGGACAGGTCGATGCGCGTGTCGAGCAGGAGCTTCAGCGGCGTCTGCGACAGCGAGTAGAGATCGGCGGTGTTCATCTTCTGGTTCAGCAGCAGCACCGACTTGCCGTCGGCGATGACGCGGAAATCCGACGGCGGCTCGTAGTTGAAGCGCAGCTTGCCCGGCCGCTCGAGGAAGAACTTGCCGCCGGTCTGCTCGCCGCGCGGGCCGAACTGGACGAATTCGCCCATCATCGTCTTCACGCGCGAGAAATGGTCGGCGATCTTCTGGGCGGCGGCAGCGCCCTGCGCCCGCGCGGGCCGCGCGCCCAGGCCGGGCGCCAGCCCCGCCGCAAGCACGGCCGCGCCGCCTGCCAGAGCGAGCACGCGCCGGCGGCTGGCGGGCCGGGTAAGAAAAGCGCTGGTCATCGATTCGGGTCCGTCTTTCGTCTCGGTCTGGCGACCTGATAGGCCGGCACTGGGGCTGAAGTTTGGCCGCAAGCCAGCGGCAGGGGCGGCGCGGCGCCGGTCAGAACCTGTCCTCCTCGGTCGGTACCAGGATCTCGCGCTTGCCGGCGTGGTTGGCCGGGCCGACGATGCCTTCCTTCTCCATCTTCTCGATGATCGAGGCGGCGCGGTTGTAGCCGATGCCCAGCCGGCGCTGGATGTAGCTGGTCGAGGCCTTGCCGTCGCGCAGCACGACGGCCACGGCCTGGTCGTAGGGGTCGTCGGACTCCTCGAAATTGCCGCCGCCGCCGCCGCCCGAGGGGCCGTCGCTGGCCTCGTCCTCATCATCCTCGGTGATGGCATCGAGATATTCCGGCGCCCCCTGCAGCTTGAGATGGGCCACCACCTTTTCCACCTCCTCGTCGGAGACGAACGGGCCATGGACGCGCTGGATGCGGCCGCCGCCGGCCATGTAGAGCATGTCGCCCATGCCGAGAAGCTGCTCGGCGCCCATCTCGCCCAGGATGGTGCGGCTGTCGATCTTCGACGTCACCTGGAAGGAGATGCGGGTCGGGAAATTGGCCTTGATGGTGCCGGTGATGACGTCGACCGAGGGTCGCTGGGTCGCCATGATGACGTGGATGCCGGCCGCGCGCGCCATCTGCGCGAGCCGCTGCACCGCCCCTTCGATGTCCTTGCCGGCGACCATCATCAGGTCCGCCATCTCGTCGATGATGACGACGATGTAGGGCATCGGCTCGAGCTCGAGGCTCTCGGTCTCGTAGATCGCCTCGCCCGTCTCGCGGTCGAAGCCGGTCTGCACCGTGCGGGTGATCGCCTCGCCCTTCTTCTGCGCCGCCGCCACCCGCTGGTTGAAGCCGTCGATGTTGCGCACGCCGACCTTCGACATCTTGCGGTAGCGGTCCTCCATCTCGCGCACGGTCCATTTGAGCGCGACGACCGCCTTCTTCGGGTCGGTGACGACCGGCGTCAGCAAATGCGGGATGCCGTCATAGACCGACAGCTCCAGCATCTTCGGGTCGATCATGATCAGGCGGCACTCCTCGGGCGTCATCCGGTAGAGCAGCGACAGGATCATCGTGTTGATGGCGACCGACTTGCCGGAGCCGGTGGTGCCGGCCACCAGCAGGTGCGGGAACTTGGCGAGGTCGGCGATCACGGCCTCGCCGTTGATCGTCTTGCCCAGCGCCAGCGACAGCTTCGCCTTCGACGCCTCGAAATCCTTGGAGGCGAGCAGCTCGCGCAGATAGACGGTCTCGCGCTTGGGGTTCGGCAGCTCGATGCCGATCGCGTTGCGGCCGGGCACCACGGCGACGCGCGCGGCGATCGCGCTCATCGAGCGGGCGATGTCGTCGGCAAGCCCGATGACCCGGCTCGACTTGATGCCGGGCGCCGGCTCCAGCTCGTAGAGCGTGACGACGGGGCCGGGCCGTACATGGATGATCTCGCCCTTGACGCCGAAATCCTCCAGCACGCCTTCCAGCATGCGCGCATTCTGCTCCAGCGCGTCCTTCGACAGGCTGGGGTCGCGCACGACCGACTTCGGCTCCGACAGGAAATGCAGCGCCGGCATCTCGAAGCGGCCGGAGCCGAGCAGCGAGGCTTGCGCCTCACGCTGGACGCGCGCGCCGGGCTGCGGGCGCGGCGCCGGATTGCCGACGCGGGCGGGCGACGGCGCGGCGGCGGGGCGCGGCGGCGGCGCGAAATCCGCATCCTCGTCGAGGTCGAAGGGCGGCTCGCCGAAGCCGTCGTCGGAAAACTGCGGCTCGACGCGCTCCCGGCGCGCGCCGGCGCCCGCGCGGGGCCCTGCCGCCACGGGCTCTCCCCGGCGCTCGGCCTCGGGCCAGAACGCGTCGTCCTCCTCGTCCATCGGAATGTTGCGCCACGGCCGCTGCAGCGGTGCCGGCTGCTGCCGGCCGAAGCTGCGCCGCACGAAGGCGCGCAGCGACAGCCACCAGTGGGCGAGCGCGCCGAGCGCCAGCATGCCGCCGCTCTCCTCGTCCTCGTCGTCGTCCTCGGTTTCCGGCGCCGGCGCGTGGGCCGCCTGCCGGCGCCGCGCGGACGTCAGCGGGACGCGGCGGTCGGTGAGGCCCGCCGCGAACAGGAACAGCCACGAGCCCGGAACCGCGACAACGAGCGCCACGATGACGCCGGCAAGGCCCTGCGGATAGCCGCCGAGGAACCAGCCGGGCACGGAAAGCACCATGTCGCCGATCACGCCGCCGAGCCCGGTGGGCAGCGGCCAGGTGGCCGGCGAAGGCAGGCAGCCGGCCATCGCGGTTGCGGCGAGCGCGGTGCCGAACCACGCGGCCCCGCGCCGCGGCAGCCGGTCGAGCGTGCGCCCCGACGTCAGCAGCACCCCCCAGATCACGCCGGGCGCCAGCGCGGCGACGGACGCGAGGCCGAGAAACTGCATGGCGAGATCGGAGAAAACGGCGCCGGCATAGCCCATCGCATTGGTCGCCGGCGCATCGGTGGCATGGCTGAAGCTCGGGTCGGCGACGCTCCAGGTGGCCAGGCTGGCAACCGCGAAGGCGGCGGCCGCGAGCAGGGCCAGCCCGCCGGCCCGCGCCGCCAGCCGCGAGACGATGCCTGCAAGCCCGTGGGTATCCTCGTTGAACGCCGCTGTGGTCGGATAACCGGAACGCATGCCTTTTCCCCGCAAGACGCACCGGGCCGCCCCGCGCGGACGCGGTCCCGGAGTTTGCGGCAGACTAGAGGCGCGAAGGTTAAGGCCGCATTAACCATGCGGGCCAGCGGACGCCTTTTGCGGCAAGGCGTCCAGCCCGGCGCGCTGCCGCTGCGTTCCCGCTCGCGAACGCGCCGGCGGGCGAAGCGGCGAAGCGGCGCGGACCGGCAAATCCCGCGGGAGCCGGAGCCGCCGCGGCGGGTTCAAAGGCCCTTGCGGCGGATCTTCTTCGCGGCCTTGCGCGCGGCATAACGGGCGTCCCGCGCCGCCTTCTGCTCGGCGAGGAGCGCGACCATCTTCTCCGCCTCCTCGATGCGGATCATCTCCGCGAGCTTCTCTTCCTCGATCCGGCGCAGCCGCTCTTCCTCCGCCTTGCGCGCGGCTTCCGCCGCGAGTTCGGCCTCGCGCACCTTCCGCGCGGCTTCGCGCTCGGCGGCCCTGATCTCGCGCGCCCGCACGATCTCCGCACGCCGTGCCTTGCGTTCCGCTACGGCCGGATCCTCCGCCACCTTGCGGGCTGCCTCGAGCAGCGCCTTTCGGGCAGCGGCGGCATCGCTCTGGCGTTTCTGGAAGTCGGGGCGTCTGTCGTCGAACATTCAAACTCCTTGAACAGGCTGGATGGCCGCATGCGCTTTCGCAGCCGGCGGCATGTTGCGTCTTCTCGGGTGAGATCAATGACGCTCACATAGTTTCCAAATCGCCGGCAGGCAAGCTTCGGCCGGCATTGCCTCCCCGCGGCGGGCGTTTTTCTCGCTCCGGGGCACGCCATGCGGCCCCTTACGCCATGCGCGCCGGCGGCCGCTACACCGATTTCGGACGTACCAATCCCGTGGGCATGACCAAGAATCAGGTTCTGCTCGGCGTTTCCTACAAGTTCTGATTTCCCGCCGCGCACGCGGCGACGACAAGCTGCAAGGCCCGGTGGACATGCCACCGGGCTTTTTGCCTGTTGCCTCCCGGCCCTGTCATCCCCGGCCCTTCCACCCTCGTCCCGGACCTCCGCTCCGACCCTCCCCGCGAGGGGAGGGTAGAGAGCGGGTTTGGCGCCCCGGGGTCACGAATGATAGGCGACCTCGCCATGCGAGGTGACGTCGAGGCCGGCCGCCTCGGCTTCCGCCGTGGGCCGCAGGCCGACCGCAAGGTCCACCAGCTTGTAGAGGATCGCAGAGCCGACGCCGCACCAGGCGACGGTGACGGCCACCGCGGCGATCTGCGTTCCGACCTGGCCGGCCATCGACACGCCCTCGGCATAGCCGACCCCGCCCAGCGAGGCCGAGGCGAAGATGCCGGTGCCGACCGCGCCGACGATGCCGGCGACCCCGTGAATGCCGAACACGTCGAGCGTGTCGTCGTAGCCGAGCCGGATCTTGACCCCCGCCACGAAGTAATAGGCCACCACGCTGGCGAGCGCGCCGAGCACGATCGCGCCGACCGGGCCGACGAAGCCGGCGGCGGGCGTCACCGCGACCAGGCCGGCAATGACGCCCGAGGCGCCGCCCAGCATCGAGGCCTTGCCGCGCACGGCCTTCTCGACCAGCGACCAGGCGATCACCGCGCCGGCGGTCGCCGTGAAGGTGTTGATCATGGCGAGCCCGGCGCTGCTGCCGGCAGAAAGCGCCGAGCCGGCATTGAAGCCGAACCAGCCGACCCACAATATGCCGGCGCCGACAAGGGTCAGCGGCAGGTTGTGGGGCGCCATGTTGTCCCTGCCGTAGCCGGCGCGCCTGCCGACCATGACGGCGCCGACCAGCGCTGCGATGCCGGCATTGATGTGCACCACCGTTCCGCCGGCGAAGTCCAGCGTGCCCCAGCCGAAGAACAGGCCGTTGGCGTCCCACGCCATATGCGCGATCGGGAAATAGACGAACGACACCCACAGGACGACGAACAGCACTACGGCGCCGAACTTCACGCGCTCGGCGAAGCCGCCGACGATCAGCGCCGGCGTGATGCAGGCGAACGTCATCTGGAAGGCGATGAAGACGTATTCGGGGATGCTGCCCGACACCGAATCGGGCGTGACGCCGGCCAGGAACGCCTTGCCGAGCCCGCCCCAATAGGGGCTGTCGCTGCCGCCGAAGGCGAAGCTGTAGCCCCACAGCACCCACACGACGATGACCGCGGCGGTGACCATGGTGCATTGCATCAGCACCGACAGCACGTTCTTGGCGCGGACCAGGCCGCCGTAGAACAGCGCCAGCCCCGGCAGGATCATGAACAGGACGAGCACCGTCGACATCAGCATCCAGGCGGTGTCGCCGCTGTCCACCGCCGGTGCCGCGTCCTGCGCCAGGGCGGCGCCGGACAGGCCGAGCAGGGTCGCGACGGCAAGACCGGTGCGCGCGCCGGGCGCGAAGTGGGAAACGGGTTTCATTGTTTTCTCCATAATCCTGAGCCTGTTCAGAGCGCGTCCGCGCCGGTTTCGCCGGTGCGGATGCGCACGGCCTGGTCGAGTTGCATGACGAAGATCTTGCCGTCGCCGATCTGGCCGGTCCTCGCCGCCGCGGTGATGGCGCCGACGGCCGTGTCGGCCATGTCCGCGGCCACGGCGACCTCGACCTTGACCTTCGGCAGGAAGCTGACGGCGTATTCGGCACCGCGATAGATTTCGGTATGGCCCTTCTGGCGCCCGTAACCCTTCACCTCGGTCACGGTCAGGCCCTGGATGCCGACCGAGGTGAGCGCCTCGCGCACCTCGTCCAGCTTGAATGGCTTGATGATTGCCACCACGATTTTCATCAGGTTTCACCCTTCGCTGATGCGGGGTTCCCGCGTTCGCGCCGCCGGGCTTCCGCCCGACGCACGGGAAAGGGTGATTCAAGCTCCGTGCCAGTTTCCGGCGCGTTCGCTCAAATGCCTGAAAGGAAAGCTTTATCGCCTGCCCGCACGGTCGTGGCCCGACCGGCGGCACAGTCTGCATGCATAAGGATTATGCAATCCGGGCTATATGATTACTTTTTAGGCTTTGTGCGCAGGCGGATCAGCCCTTCCTGCGCCGTGCTGGCGATGAGCCGCCCGTCGCGCCCGTAGAGGAAGCCGCGCGACAGCCCGCGAGAGCCGATCGCGGTGGGGCTGTCCTGCGCGTAAAGCAGCCAGTCGTCGAGGGGATGGGGCCTGTGAAACCACATCGCATGGTCGAGGCTCGCCATCTGCAGGTCGGCGTCGAAGCCGGTCCGCCCATGCGCGAAATTCGCCGTGTCGAGCAGCGTCATGTCGGAGAGATAGGCGAGCAGCGCCGCCCGCGTCGCGGCGTCGTCCGGCACCTCGCCGGCGATGCGGATCCAGACCCGCTGGTAGGGAGGCAGCCGGTCGCGCGTCGTGTAGTGCTCGACATTGACCGGCCTGATCTCGAGCGGACGCTCGAGCTCCCAGAAGCGGCGCACCGCCTCGGGCACCGTCACGCCCATCTCGTCGAGGATCCGGATCTGGGTTTTCAGCTCCTCCGGCGGCGGCACCCCGTCCGGCATCGGGATCTGGTGCTCCATGCCGTGCTCCTCGACCTGGAAGGAGCATTCGAGCGAAAGGATCGCCGCGCCGTTCTGGATCGCGGTCACGCGCCGGGTGGTGAAGCTGCCGCCGTCGCGCAGCCGGTCGACCTGATAGACGATCGGGATCGTCGGGTCGCCGGCCAGCATGAAGTAGCAGTGCAGCGAATGGACGTGGCGATCCGCCGCGACGGTGCGCTGCGCGGCCACCAGCGCCTGGCTGACGACCTGGCCGCCATAGACCCGCCCCCAGCCGGCGCTGGGGCTGCGACCTCGATACAGGTTGTGGTCCAGCCGCTCCAGGTCGAGTATGGAGAGCAGATTGGTGATGGCCGCCGTCATGGGGAGTCCCGTCGCAATGATGCCACGGGCTTCCTGAACAGTGGTGCGGTCCAAGTCAAGGCAGGCAAAAGGCGACGGCGAGATGGCAGAGACGACGCGCAGCAACGGCGCAGGGCGCCGCCAGACCCCGGATGTCGTGATCGCCGGCGCCGGCTATGTCGGCCTCGCGACCGCCGTGGCGATCGTGTCGGCGCGGCCGTCGCTGGCCGTCACCGTGGTGGACGCCGCGCCCGCGGGCGCCTGGCAGCGCGACGGCCGCGCCTCGGCCATCGCCGCGGCCGCCTCGCGCATGCTCGCGCAGATGGGCTGCTGGGACGCGATCGCGCCGCAGGCCCAGCCGATCACCGAGATGATCATCACGGATTCGCGCACGGCCGACCCCGTCCGCCCCGTCTTCCTGACCTTCGACGGCACGGTCGAGGCCGGCGAGCCCTTCGCCCATATGGTGGAGAACCGGGTCCTCAACGGCGCCCTGCGCGCGCGCGCGGCCGGGCTCGGCATCGCCATCGTCGAGGGTGTCGCCGTCGCCGGCTGCGAGGCCGGGCCGGCGGCCATGCGGATCGATCTGTCCGACGGCACCGCACTGCGCGCCCGGCTGCTGGTGGCGGCCGACGGCGTCCGCTCGCGCCTGCGCGACATGGCCGGCATCCGAACGTCCCGCTGGGAGTACGGCCAGTCCGGCATCGTCTGCACCGTCGCCCACGAGCGCCCCCACAACGGCCGCGCCGTCGAGCATTTCCTGCCGGCGGGGCCATTCGCCACGCTGCCGCTCACCGGCAACCGCTCCTCCATCGTCTGGACCGAGCGGACGGCCGATGCGGAGCGCCTGGTGGCGGCCGACCCGCTGGTCTTCGAAGCCGAGCTCGAACGCCGCTTCGGGCTGGCGCTGGGCGAAATCCGCGTCGAGGACGCGCCCCGCGCCTGGCCGCTCGGCCTCACGCTCGCCCGCGAATTCGTCAGGCCGCGGCTGGCGCTGGCGGGCGACGCCGCCCACGGCATCCATCCGGTGGCGGGCCAGGGGCTCAATCTCGGCTTCAAGGACGCCGCCGCGCTGGCCGAGGTCGTGGTCGAGGCCGACCGGCTCGGCCGCGATATCGGCGCCCTCGACGTTCTGGAGGATTACCAGGCCTGGCGGCGCTTCGATACGCTGCAGATGGGCATCACCACCGACGTGCTCACCCGCCTGTTCTCCAACGACATCGCCCCCGTACGTGCCGTGCGCGACATCGGGCTGGGCCTCGTGGACCGCATTCCGCGGCTCAAGTCGTTCTTCATCCGCCAGGCCTCCGGCCTGACCGGAAACACGCCGCGGCTGCTCAGGGGCGAGGCGATCTAGCCGCCCGTCGGGGCCCTCACGGTTCCTGAAGCCTGCGACAGATCGGGAGCCCCCGGAAATTCGGGGCTTTTCGTGTCGCCTGTCCTTGTCGCGGACGGCAAACACAGGCGGCGTGACATGCAGCATGAAAAGCCGCAGCCGGGCCGCGGGCTCGGCCCGGAGATGACGGCGGAGAAAAAAGCGCGGCCTATCCCGTCTCCGTCGCGCGGATCCTGAGCCGCGTGATGCGGTTCTTCTCGCGCTTCAGCACGACGAAGCGCTTGCCGTGGAAGGTGAAGGCCTGCTTCTCGTCGGGGATCGTCTGCGCCTCGTGGATGACGAGGCCCGCGATCGTCGTCGCCTCGTCGTCCGGCAACCGCCAGTCGAGCGCCCGGTTCAGGTCGCGGATCGGCACCGAGCCGTCGACCACCACCGAGCCGTCCGCCTCCTGCTTGACGCCCTGGACGTCGACGTCGTGCTCGTCGGCGATCTCGCCCACGATCTCCTCGAGGATATCCTCCAGCGTCACCAGCCCCTGCACCTCGCCATACTCGTCGACGACGACGGCGAAATGCGTCTTGCGGCGCAGGAAGGCGTTGAGCTGGTCCTGCAGGCTGGTGGTGTCGGGCACGAACCAGGGCTTGCCGGCGACCTTGAGGATGTCGATGCGCGAGGGATCGTTGTCCACCTCGTTGAGCGCCCGCAGCAGATCCTTCGCGTGGACGACGCCGACGATGTTCTCGCTCGTCCCCCGCCACAGCGGCATGCGCGTGTGCGGGCTCTGCAGCACCTCGCGCACGAGCTGCTGCGGCGGCTCCCCGGCGTCGAGCGAGCGCATGGCGGTGCGGTGGACCATGACGTCCGACACTTCGAGCTCGTCGAGGTCGAGCAGGCCGCCGAGCCGGTCGCGCTCGGCCTTGACGCCGCCGCCTTCGCGCGCCAGGCCCGCGACCGCGCCGCGCAGCTCCTCGTGCGGGCTGAGCCTCGGCACCGGGCGCCGCACCTCGAAGCCGAGCGAGGACAGGACGGGGCGCGCCAGCAGCGCGGCCAGCGCGAGGCCGGCGAGGAACGCCGCGGCGACGGCGATTCCCGGCCCTGCGATCATCGGGCCGCCTGCTCCCTGAGGAACGAGGCGACCTCCGCGGCCGGCACGTCGCGGGCAACGAAGGCGCGGCCGATGCCGCGGGTCAGGATGAAGGTCAGCGCGCCGCGCGCGACCTTCTTGTCCTGCGCGATATAGGCCATCAGCCGGTCGGCGCCCGGCAGCTCGCCCGGCACCTGCGACAGCTTCCATGGCAGGCCGACGGCGGCCAGATGCGCCTCGACGCGCTGCGCGTCGTCGGGACTGGCGAGGTTCATGCGGGCCGAGAAGCGATGGGCGAGCGCCATGCCGAGCGCCACCCCCTCGCCATGCACGAGGCGGGCGCCGTCATAGCCGGTCGCCGCTTCCAGCGCGTGGCCGAACGTATGGCCGAGATTGAGCAGCGCCCGGTCGCCGGTCTCGAACTCGTCGCGCGCCACCACCTCGGCCTTGGCCTCGCAGGAGCGCGCGATCGCCTCGGTCCGCGCCGCGCCGCCGGCGAAGATCTCGCGCCAGTTCTCCTCCAGCCACGCAAAGAAGCCGGGCCGGTCGATCAGCCCGTATTTCGCGACCTCGGCATAGCCGGCGCGGAACTCGCGCGCGGGCAGCGTGTCGAGCACGCCGGTGTCGGCCAGCACCAGGCTCGGCTGGTGGAAGGCGCCGACAAGGTTCTTGCCGCGCGGCGAGTTGATGCCGGTCTTGCCTCCCACCGAGGAATCGACCTGCGCCAAAAGGGAGGTCGGCATCTGCACGAAGCGCATGCCGCGCCGCACGATCGCGGCGGCGAAGCCGGTGAGGTCGCCGATGACGCCGCCGCCGAGGGCAATCACGATATCGCCGCGCTCCAGCCGCGCCGCCAGGATCGCATCGACGACATGCTCCAGATGGGCAAAATCCTTGGTCTTCTCGCCGGGGTCGAGCACGATCGCGTGGCAGCCGATGCCGGCCGTGGCCAGCCCGGCCTCCAGCGCCGCGAGATGGTGCGCGGCCACGTTGCGGTCGCTCACGACGGCAGTCCGGGCGCCGGGAACGTGCGCGGCGATGCGCGCCCCGGCCCCGGCGACAAGCCCCGGCCCGATCAGGATGTCGTAGGCGCGCGCCCCGAGCCCGACGGAGACGACGCGCGGCGATGCGTCAGCCATGACGGCGTGCCTCCTCCTCCAGCAGATGCGCCTCGAGCGCGGCCAGCACCTCCGCCGCGATCTGCTCGCGCCGGTCGTCGCGGGTCGGCACGGTGACGTCGGCCTCCGCATAGACGGGATAGCGCGCCGCCATGAGCTGCGCCATCACCGCGCGCGGATCGGCGGATTTCAGCAATGGGCGGTGCTGCTTCTTCATCACCCGCCCCATCAGCGTGTCGAGGTCGGCCTTGAGCCAGACCGACAGCGCCTGCCCGCGGATCGCCAGCCGCGTGTCGGCGTTCATGAAGGCGCCGCCCCCCGTCGCCAGCACCCGCGGACCTTCGCCGATCAGCCGTGCGATCACCCGCTGCTCCAGCGCCCGGAACTCGGTCTCGCCATATTTCTCGAACAGGTCCGCGATCGTCATGCGCGAGGCATGCTCGATCTCGTGGTCGCTGTCGGTGAACGGCAGGTCGAGCATGGCGGCGAGGCGGCGGCCGATGGAGGTCTTGCCCGCCCCCATCATGCCGACGAAGACGACCGGGCGCCCGGCAAGCCGCTCGAGCACGCCCGCCGCGCGGCCGTCAATTGTGTTGGCCTGTGCTGTCATCGGTCTCCGCCTGTCAGCGGCCGTATCGACACGAAACCGGCCCGCCGTCAAGCCGCGAGAGCCCCCGCGCAGCTTGCAATGGGGGGATGCCTCGCCCATAAACGGGGCGGGGACGAAGCAGCCGCGCGGGGAACGACAAGAGCCATGCCGACCCTATTCCGACTGATCGTCATCCTCGCCGTGATCGCCGGCGTGGTCTACGGCTCGATGTATGCGCTCGCGACTTTCGTGCATCCCAAGGTCGGCGAGATCTCGGTCCGCGTTCCCGCCGACAGGCTCAACAGGTGAGGTCGCCATGCGCGACGGCCATCGCGTCGAAGCCTTCCTCGAGATGATGGCCGCCGAGCGCGGCGCCTCCGACAACACGCTCGCCGCCTACCGCCGCGACCTCGAGGACGCCGCCGCCTCGCTGGAGGGCGGCTGGGGCGGCATCGCCGGCGCCCCGGCCGAGGCCGTGCGCCGCTATCTCGACGCGATCGCCGCGCGCGGCTTCGCCGCCACGACCCAGGCGCGCCGGCTCTCGGCGCTGCGCCAGTTCTACAGGTTCCTCTATGCCGAAGGCCTGCGCGCCGACGATCCGACCGGCACGCTCGACAGCCCGCGGCGCGGCCGGCCGCTGCCAAGGACGCTCGGCGAGGCCGAGGTCGGCCTGCTGCTCGACCGGGCCGCTGCGGACGCCGCCGCGCCGCCCCCCGGCGTGGAGCCGATGGCCGCCTTGCGTTTCCACGCCCTGATCGAGGTGCTGTACGCGACCGGCCTGCGCGTCTCGGAGCTCGTCGCGCTGCCGCTCGCCGTCGCCCGCCGCGACGAGCGCTACTTCACCGTGCGCGGCAAGGGCGGCAAGGAGCGGATCGTGCCGCTGTCGCAGAAGGCGCGCGCCGCCATGCGGGCGTGGCTGGCGGTCCGCTCGGCCGACCCGGCCTTTTCCGGCAACCCGTATCTGTTTCCGGCGCATTCGGGCAGCGGCCACCTGGCGAGGCAGGTCTTCGCCCGCGACCTCAAGGCCGCCGCCGCCCGCGCCGGCCTCCGCCTCCAGGCGGTCTCCCCGCACGTGCTGCGCCATGCCTTCGCCAGCCACCTGCTGCAGAACGGCGCCGACCTGAGGGTGGTCCAGCAGCTTCTCGGCCATTCCGACATCTCGACCACGCAAATCTACACGCACATGCTCGAAAAGCGGCTCGTCGAGCTGGTCAATACGCATCATCCGCTTGCCGACCCGTGACATGGCGGCTATTTGAGGCGGGAATTCCTTCCATCGCGCCGCGACCGGCGCCGCCCGCGCAGCCCACGACACGGCACGAGAACCCGACGGCGTATGTACAACTACCTTGATTTCGAAAAGCCGGTACAGGATCTCGAGGGCCAGATCCTCGAGCTCAAGCGGCTGGCCGAGAGCAATGCCGATGTCGACGTCTCCGACGAGATCAACCGGCTTGAGAAACGTGTCGCCGACACCCTGCGCGAGCTCTACAAGGCGCTGACGCCGTGGCAGAAGGCGCAGGTGGCGCGCCACCCCGACCGGCCGCACTGCCTCGACTACGTCAACGCGCTGCTCACCGATTTCACGCCCCTCGCGGGCGACCGCCTCTATGGCGAGGACGAGGCCGTCATCGGCGGCTTCGCCCGCTTCCGCGGCGAGCCGGTCGCCGTCATCGGCCAGGAGAAGGGCTCCGACACCAAGAGCCGGCTCCGGCACAATTTCGGCATGGCGCGGCCGGAAGGCTATCGCAAGGCGGTGCGCATCATGCAGCTTGCCGACCGCTACGGCCTGCCGGTGATCTCGCTCGTCGACACCGCGGGCGCCTATCCCGGCATCGGTGCTGAGGAGCGCGGCCAGGCCGAGGCGATCGCCCGTTCCACCTCCGTCTCGCTGGGGCTGAAGGTGCCGACCGTCTCCGTCATCATCGGCGAGGGCGGTTCCGGCGGCGCCATCGCGATCGCCACCGCCAACCGCGTCTACATGCTGGAGCACTCCATCTATTCGGTGATCTCGCCGGAGGGGGCGGCCTCGATCCTGTGGCGCGACCCGACACGCGCCAAGGACGCCGCGACGGGCATGAAGATCACCGCGCAGGACCTTTTCGAGATGAAGGTCATCGACGGCATCGTCGCCGAGCCGGTGGGCGGCGCCCAGCGCGGGCGCGAGGCGGTCATCGCGGCGGCCGGCGAGCAGATCGCCACCGGGTTTTCCGAGCTCGCTGCGGCCAATGCCGACTACCGCGAATTGCGGCGCGAGAAATTCCTCGCCATCGGCCGCACCCTTTAGAGCCTTTCAGGGTCATATGGGACCGGTTCTGTTTCCTCGATAGCGAGGCGACCCGGATCGGGCAGGCTTCAGCGGGTCTTGGCGGCAGCGGCCCTGGGCGCCTTTTTCGCGGCGGCGGTCCGCCGCGCGGCCGGCCGCAGCTTGGCGATCGAGCGGCCCGGCAGCTTGAGCGGCACGGCGGGCGCATCCGACAGCCCGTCGGCCACCGCATCGGCGACGCCGGTGGCGACGAAATCGGCGTTCGCCGCTTCGGCGGCGAATGGCGGTTCGGGCTTCTCGCCATCGGCCGGCACCGGCAGCAGCAGGCCGACGCGCAGGCCCTTGCGGGCCCGCTTGAGGCGGCGCACCACGTGGCGCGCCAGGGCCAGAGAGCGCGGATTGAGGAAGGCGACGACGACCGTGTCCACTCCCGCCAGCCCCAGCTCGCCGACACGTCCGGGCGTCAGCTCGTCATGGCTGGCGGCGAACGCCTCGGCGCCCTGCACGCCCAGCACCTGGGCCAGCATCGCGGCCGCCGCGTCATCGACCTCGTCGCGGCCGCCGATGCACAGGAGCCGGCGCCCCTCGCCGTCGGGAAGCTCGCGCGCGCCGGCCTCGCCGGTCCCGTCGACGGCCTCGCTTTCGTCCTCCGCCGCCTCCTCTTCCTCGTTCTCTTCCTGCGCGATCTCTTCCAGATTGGCGACCAGCGCCAGCGCCCCGGACGCCAGCCGCTGCCGCTGCTCTTCCGGAATCAGGCCGCGCTGCCGGTCCTGCTCGCCCAGCAGCAACGCCGGCAAGCCGACCTGGTCGTAGAAATCGACCAGCCAGCCTTCCTCGAGGAAGTCCTCGGCATGGTCCGTCGCCTCGTCGGGATCGCCGGCCAGCAGCCGCTGGTAGAGCCGGGCATGCGGCTCCAGCACCGGCTCGCTGCCGAACAGCACGTCGAGGAACTCGAACTGCGGCACGTGCCTGCCGAGCACGACGAGGCACACCGTCAGCGGCGTCGACATGATCAGGCCGAGCGGGCCCCACAGCCAGGTCCAGAAGATCGCCGACACGATGATGGCCAGCGGGGAAAGGCCGGTATTCGAGCCGTAGAGCCAGGGCTCCAGCACGTTGCCGCTGATGAACTCCATCGCCAGGAACAGCGCCGCCGTCCACAGGAGCAGCGACCAGCCGGGCGCCACCGCGACGGCGAGGAACAGCGGAAACAGCATGCCGATCGCCGGCCCGATATAAGGCACGAAGCGCAGCACCAGCGTCAGCAGCCCCCACAGCGGCGCGTTGGGAATGCCGAGCAACCACAGGCCGGCGGTGACCGGGATCGCATAGAGCGTGTTGACGACGAGCTGCATCAGGAGATAGCGGCCGACCCGCTTGCCCGCCTCCTCCAGCGCCGCGGTGGTCCGGTTGAGGTCGCTGTAGCCGACCAGCCGGATGAAGCGGTCGCGCAGGTCCTCGCGCTCGAGCAGCATGAAGATGACGACCACGATGACGAGGCCGCTGGTGGCGAACGGGCTGACCAGCGGCAGGATCACGCTCTTGAGGATGTCGAGCGGCCCCTGGTTGGTGACGACCTCGACCGGCAGCGGGTCCGGGCGCTGGGGCAGGCCTGCCGCCGCCTCGCCCTGCGTGCTTCTCTCCAGCTCGATGCCGATGCGCTGGACCGCCTCCGACAACCGCTCCAGGATGCCCGAGCCGGCGCCGATGTCTCTCAGCCCGTGGATCTTCTGCAGGATGTTGGACTGGTAGGCGGGGATGCTCTCGGCCAGGCTGGCGACCTGCGTGGCCAATACGAAGCTGAACAGGCCGATGGCGACGAAGGCGATCGCCACGGTCGACACGACGGCGACGATGCGCGGCACGCCGCGGCGGCGCAGGAAGGAAACGATGGGCGCCAGGGCGAAGGTCAGGAGCAGCGCGATCGCCAGCGGCAGGAACACCTCGCGCCCCAGCGACAGGATCGCGGTGAGGCCGATCATCGCGACCACGGTGATCAGCGCCGGGCGCGCCGGCGCCAGCGCGGTCGGGACCGGCATGCCGGCGCCGGCCGACCCATGGTCCTTGTCGTCGATGCGCATCGTGCCCCCCATTTTTCGCGGGCGCCGCTTCCCCGCGGCAGCGCTGAAATGCGCAGCGGCGGCGGCGGGTTCCACGCCGGCAGGCCCGCCGGCATCATCGGCCCTTTCGCCGCGGGGCGGAAGTCCCTACATTACCGGCGCCCGCTCGCATTGCGGACGCTTGCGGAGGATCGATCATGGATGGACATCGTTTCGAGGTGACGCGGACCGACGCCGAATGGCGTGCGCGCCTGACGCCCGAGCAATATCAGGTGATGCGCCAGCACGGCACCGAGCGCCCCGGAAGCTGCGCGCTGCTGCACGAGCACCGCGCCGGCCGTTTCAAATGCGCCGGCTGCGGCCAGGTCCTGTTCGAATCGACGCTGAAATTCGAGAGCGGCACCGGCTGGCCGAGCTTCAACGACCCGGTGCCCGGCGCCGTCGAGACCTCGACGGACCGGAGCTGGGGCATGACCCGCACCGAGGTTCACTGCGCCCGCTGCGGCAGCCATCTCGGCCATGTCTTCCCCGACGGCCCGCCGCCCACCGGCCTGCGCTATTGCGTCAACGGCGTCGCGCTGGAGTTCGAGCCCGCCGCCTGACGCCGGCCGGCGTGCGGACGCCGCGACCGCAAAAACGAACAGACGGAACGAGCAGGCGGGAGGGCGCCTCCGCCCCGGCGGCGAAGGCAGGCGATCCGCGACGACCGATGGAGAGGTTGATCCCGGGTGCCTACAAAGTAGGTGGGCGCCGTGTGGCCCGTCCCACGGGCCGGGCCAGGGACAGCTCCCTCAGGATCAATAAGGCCCCGGGGATAAGTTACTCCTGTCGAGAAGCGCAGACCGCCGCCTGCCAATATAGAGCGCGGCGGCGAGCCGCGCCAGTGGCCGCGAGGCTTGCACGGGAAACGTCTGCCCCATAGGGTCCGCGCATTCGCGGGAAGGATGACGGCATGCGTTTCGAAGGCACGGCGGCCTATGTCGCCGACAAGGATCTGATGGTGGCGGTGAATGCGGCGATCGCGCTCGAGCGGCCGCTGCTGGTCAAGGGCGAGCCGGGCACCGGCAAGACCGAGCTTGCCCGCCAGGTGGCGGCCGCCCTCGGGCTCGATCTGATCGAGTGGCACGTCAAGTCGACCACCAGGGCCCAGCAGGGACTCTACGAATACGACGCCGTCAGCCGCCTGCGCGACAGCCAGCTCGGCGACGCCCGCTTCAACGACATCGCCAACTACATCAGGCGCGGCAAATTGTGGGAGGCCTTCGCGGCCGAGCGCAAGGTCGTGCTGCTGATCGACGAGATCGACAAGGCCGACATCGAGTTCCCCAACGACCTTCTGCAGGAGCTCGACCGCATGGAGTTCTTCGTCTACGAGACCGGCGAGACGGTCAGCGCGGTCCAGCGGCCGATCGTCATCATCACCTCCAACAACGAGAAGGAGCTGCCCGACGCCTTCCTGCGCCGCTGCTTCTTCCACTATATCCGCTTTCCCGACGCCGAGACGCTGTCAAGGATCGTCGAGGTCCACTATCCGGGCATCAAGCAGAGGCTGGTGCGCGCGGCCCTCGCCCAGTTCTACGAGGTGCGCGAGGTCCCCGGCCTGAAGAAGAAGCCCTCCACCTCCGAGGCGCTCGACTGGATCCGGCTGCTCGTCGCCGACGATATCGAGCCGGAGGACCTGCGCGGCGACGCGAGGAATGCCCTGCCGCGGCTGCACGGCGCGCTTTTGAAGAACGAGCAGGACGTGCATCTGTTCGAGCGGCTCGCCTTCATGGCCAGGCGGCAGGGATAGGAGGCAGGGGATAGCCGGCGGACGCCCCCGCCGGGCAAGCGCCTGCGCCGGCCTGCGGGCAACCCGAATGTCTAATGTTGTGGCCGGGTGTCAAATGGTACTAGAACCGGCGGAGATTGGCGGCGGCAGCCGCCGGCAGGGAATGCAGGGAGGCAGACATGGCCGAAGCTTACGTCCACAAGGTCAAGGCCGCGTGGAAGAAAAACGCGCTGATCGACAACGAGACATATCTGAAATGGTATGCCGACAGCGTCAGGAACCCGGACAAGTTCTGGGGCAAGCACGGCAAGCGCATCGACTGGTTCAAGCCCTACACCAAGGTGCGCAACGCCTCCTTCAAGGGCAAGGTGTCGATCAACTGGTTCGAGGACGGCGTCACCAACGTCTCCTACAACTGCATCGACCGCCATCTGAAGAAGCGCGGCGACCAGGTGGCGATCATCTGGGAAGGCGACAATCCCTACGATTCGAAGAAGATCACCTATCGCGAGCTGCATGAGCATGTCTGCCGCTGGGCCAACGTGCTGAAGAAGCACGGCGTCAAGAAGGGCGACCGCGTCACCATCTACATGCCGATGATCCTCGAGACGGCCTATGCGATGTTCGCCTGCACGCGCATCGGCGCCATCCACTCGGTCGTCTTCGGCGGCTTCTCGCCCGACTCGCTCGCCGGCCGCATCGAGGGCTGCAAGTCCGACGTGGTGATCACCGCCGACGAGGGCCTGCGCGGCGGCCGCGCGATCCCGCTCAAGGACAATACCGACAAGGCGATCGAGATCGCCGCCAGGGCCGGCAGCAAGGTGCGCACCGTCCTGGTGGTGCGCCGCACCGGCGGCAAGGTTGACTGGACCGAGGGCCGCGACTTCTGGATGCACGAGGAAACGGCCTCGGTGAAGGCCGACTGCAAGCCCGAGCCGATGAAGGCGGAGGATCCGCTGTTCATCCTCTACACCTCCGGCTCGACCGGCAAGCCGAAGGGCGTGCTGCACACGACCGGCGGCTATCTGGTGCATGTCTCGATGACGCACCAGTATGTCTTCGACTACCATGACGGCGACGTCTACTGGTGCACCGCCGATGTCGGCTGGGTCACCGGGCACAGCTACATTCTCTATGGGCCGCTGGCGAATGGCGCCATCACGCTGATGTTCGAGGGCGTGCCCAACTACCCGACGCCGACGCGCTTCTGGGAGATCGTCGACAAGTACAAGGTCAACATCTTCTACACCGCCCCCACCGCGATCCGCGCCCTGATGGGAGCGGGAGACCACTGGGTCAAGAAGGCCTCGCGCAAGAGCCTGCGCATCCTCGGCTCGGTCGGCGAGCCGATCAACCCGGAAGCCTGGGAGTGGTATTTCAACGTGGTCGGCGACAAGCGCTGCCCGGTGATCGACACCTGGTGGCAGACCGAGAACGGCGGCATCCTGATCGCGCCGCTGCCCGGCGCGACCGACCTCAAGGCCGGCTCGGCCACCCGGCCCTTCTTCGGAATCGTGCCGCAGATCGTCGACGGCGACGGCAAGGTGATCGAAGGCGCCGGCTCCGGCAATCTGTGCATCGCCGAGCCCTGGCCGGGCATGATGCGCACCGTGTTCGGCGACCACGAGCGCTTCGTCCAGACCTATTTCTCGACCTACAAGGGCAAGTACTTCACCGGAGACGGCTGCCGCCGCGACGAGGACGGCTATTACTGGATCACCGGCCGGGTCGACGACGTCATCAACGTCTCGGGCCACCGCATGGGCACCGCCGAGGTGGAATCGGCGCTCGTCAGCCACGAGAAGGTGTCGGAAGCGGCTGTGGTCGGCTACCCGCACGACATCAAGGGCCAGGGCATCTACTGCTATGTCACGCTCAACGAGGGCGAAGCGGGCTCGGAAGGCCTGCGCAAGGAGCTGATCGCGCATGTGCGCAAGGAGATCGGCGCGATCGCCGCGCCGGACAAGATCCAGTTCGCGCCGGCGCTGCCCAAGACCCGGTCCGCCAAGATCATGCGCCGCATCCTGCGCAAGATCGCGGAGGACGATTTCGGCTCGCTCGGCGACACCTCGACGCTCGCCGATCCGAGCGTGGTCGACGACCTGATCGCAAACCGCCAGAACAAGCGGTAGCCGCTGGCCCCGGAGCGTTTCCAGAATAGGCGGACACCACTTATTCGGTTCGCAAACGCGATAAACCAGGCGCCTGGAGCATTTCCTGTTTCGATGGAATCGAAACAGGAAACGTTCTGGCCGAAATCGAAGGCCGGCGCCCGTCGCCGGCCTTCGCCTTTTTCAGCAGCCGATCTCGGCGCGGATCTCGTCGACCTCCTCGCGGGAATGGCAGACATTCTCGCAGGGAATCCCGTCAT
>ENA-UOVV01000056-UOVV01000056.1-compost-metagenome-genome-assembly--contig:-NODE-56-length-179397-cov-112.434170_pt1 | contig 179397 bp, 136 predicted proteins | sample MGYA00238155_ERZ761577 | MGnify/ENA primary metagenome ERZ761577 (study PRJEB28898, sample SAMN06268775) | compost metagenome | isolation source: Emeryville, CA | place: USA:Emeryville, CA...
GCGACATGAGCCATTGCTCCGCATCCTGCTGCGTGTTGAAGAACGCTTGATTCACAGTCTGCCCGCCGCCGCCGTTCGATTTGACGGGCGCGCTACCTGCAACCGCCGTCACCGCACTGCCGCCGCCGAAGCCGCCACCGCTCACGCGCATCGCTTCCACAGCGGCAACGCCGCCGAGCCGCTGAATGTCGCGCTGGGAGAAAACGATTTCGCCCTTATGGACGATACCCGCCGGATCATTGACACCGCCGGGGCCGGTGTATCCACCTTTCGCGAACAGCGCCATCCCGTGAACTGCGCCCATCGCTCCGGCGATTTCGGCAGGCGCGGCCATCGCAGCGCCGCCGAACGTCGCGATTGTCGCGAGCGTCGCAGGCGTCGCCCAAATCTCTGACAGCGCAATCGCGGTGCCGAGGTTCGCCGCAAGCGCCGCCGCGCGCAGCGTGTTGCCGAGTGCGAATTCGATAATCTTCCGTGCCACCCACTGCACCGACGCCTGAACAATCGCGCCTACAACCGACGTGAGAATTGCGACACCGATGTTCCTCAATGCCTGGCCCCACGTCTGCGTTTGCATGATGAGGCCGGTAAGATTCGCCGTGACGGACTGAAGCGCGCCGCCGATCACGTCGGAGATCATCGTTCCGACCGTGGCGAACGAATCGACGAGGCTGACGAGCCCCGCCTTCATCTCCTCCATCATCGTGAGCGGACTATTCGTCTCGATGTCCTGAGGAAGTCCCACGTCGCGACGATTCAACAGGTCTTCGAGTTCGCGGTCCGCTTGCGGCCGAAGCGGTGAATTGAGCGACAATGAAGCCGCATAGCTCCGCGCGGCAGCAATCTTCTCTTCGATCGCTGCCTCCTCCTGTTTAAACGCATTGTAGAGGAGCTGTTGCTTGGTGCGCGCCGTGATGAACTGATCGTCGCGAATCGCGTTGATTGCCGCGTCCTGCGCCCGCTGCGCGGCCTTCATTTGCTCCGACCGAAGACGCGCCGCCTCGTCGTCTTTCAGCTTCGCAATCCGCATTTCGATTGCCAGCTCGTCGGCCTTGTAGGTGACGCTCGTTTTATCCAGCGCCGCCTTCTCCTCCTGAAGCGCGGTGATCTTCTCGTCGAGTGTTCCGCCCTCCGCTTTGACCTGGAGGAAACGGACCTCGGCCCGCGTGCGTGCGTCAGCTTCAGCCTTCGCTTTGCGCGCCTGCGATTCCGTCGTGTCGGCGATCTGTCGCTCGACATCGGCGATCTTCGCGGAGATTTCGAGCCGGTAGGCTGACGCCGCTTTGCGCGCCTCTTCCTGCTGCGCCGCCGTCGGGTCGGCGATACCCGTCAGGTAGAACTCGCGATTGGCCCGCGGATCGAGGAGCTTTTGCTCCAATGCCGATTTATCCGACTGGAGGAGCTGAAGGTAGAGAGCGGGATCGCTCGCCTTCGCCGCCGCACGGATCGCCGCACGATTCCGCTCCTGCATCTGCTCGTATTCCTTGACGCCCTTCGCTCGCGCGTCGGCCGACTCCTTCGCGAGCCGTTCCGCTTCGGCGCGTGCAACCGCGGCGCGCCCCTCGGCTGCATCCGCTTCGGAGCTTCCGGTTGCCGTGGAACTCGTAGAGCCGCTACCGAATCCGAACCCGCCGAAAAAGGTCGAGAGCTTGAACGTGCCGAGCGCGACGATGTTCGACAGAAACTCCATCGTCTTCTTGTAGGCGTCGCTCGTCGTGAACGTCGTAAGCTCCCGCAAAAGTCCTTTGTAGGCGAACGCCAGCCCTTCCGTCGCCTCGGCTGCACTCTGCGTGCGCGCGTCCTGCAAATTCGACTGGAGCACTTCGAGGTTGCCGCTCGCGAGCCGCCCAGCCTCGGCAAACTCCGACATTTTCTCCGTCAGGAATTCGTAGAGTGTTCCCGCTTCCTTCGCGCGTGCGATACTCTCGTTGTTCACGCCGAGAGGTTCGAGGGTCTTCGCCAACCGCGCGTTGCGGTCGATGTTGCCCATCAACAACGCTGTAAGCTCCTGGCGCAGCTCGTGCGCGTTGATACCGAGTGCCGACATCGCTTGCGACGTGGTGACGAGCAAATCGATCTGCTTCCGCAGCGGGACACCCGCCGTCGCCATCACGCCAGCGGTCGATTGGAAGCCGGTCAGCAACTCCTCAAATGTCGCGCTTGTCTCAAGCGCCCGCTGTTTGAGCTGGCCGACGAGATTCGCCGCCTCCTTCGTCGCGTCTCCAAATGTCCGATACTTCTCCGGATTGAACTGCTTCAGCACCGCGCCGACGCTGAGCTGCGCGGTTTCGAGCGTGGCGTTGAAAGCGACGCCCTCGCGGATCGTATCCTTCACGGCTCCGGCAACGCCGCGAAGCGCGCCAGTGAGCATGTCCGCCGCCTTTGCACCAATCGAGAAACCCGCGCCGATGCCGAGACTGCTCGCAAGAGTGCGGCCGAAGCTCTGGAACTCGTTATTGAGGGAACGGGCGTTATTCCGCGTTCCCAATATCGCCTCGTTTGCCTTTCGGATGCCCTCAAGGTTCGAGTTGATTGTGAGGAGGATGTCGGCGCGTGTCATGATGGTTCGCCTTCGATCCGCTCAGCTTCCGTGATGTCGGCATTCAGCTTTTCAATCATCGCGCGGAGCCGCGCCACCCCCTCGACCAACTTCATTTCCTGCAACACCAGCCACCCATATCCCTGCGCGGCCGTATCGAGATCGCCGATGCGTTTTTCGCGGCTGAATTTCCCTATGAGTGCGAGGACTTCGGTTTGCTTCGTCTGGTAGTCGCGGATGGTCGCTTCCGCCTGCTCAACCTCGGATTCGTAACGGATGAGTAGTGCGTTGAATGCTTGGCGATCTGGTCTGAGTTGTTCGCTCATGGGGAGAGAGTTTTTGCCCGCCGGCCGGGGATTCGGTCCGGCTCGGCGGGCAACTGCTTTGACCGCGCGAAGCAACCAACCCCGTGAGGGATTTCGCGCGGCTTCACAGAATCAGGAGAAGAGGTCCGCGTTTTCGGTCTCGACGGCGGCGATCTGCTTGTCGATGCCGACAACTTCGGCTTCGAGCTGACTCCGCACCCGTTGGAAATCCGCAGCGGCAGCGGCACACGCGGCGATGCGCATGTAAGCTTCGACAATATTGACGCTGCTATCGCGACCACCGCCCTTGGTGCCGACGTAGTAACCGGGAACGTCGTTCCGCATTTCGTCCGCGTAGTTCTTCACGCCCGCGAGCACTTGCTCCGCACGTTTCAAACGGCCCATCGCTGCACGCCTGGCGTTCAGCAATTCTTCGTGGCGACGTTGCACCGAGAGAAGCCGTTGCATCTCCTGCTCGGCGGTTTCTTTTTCACCGAGGATGGATCGGATTCGCTCGCTGACAGCGGCGGCGACCTTCCCGATAATCCCTTTCTTCCGTTCGGCCATGAGTTGGACGCGAACGACCGGCATCAGCGCTTTGATGTCGGCCTCGTCCGGGAACGCGCCCTTGGCGCTCTCTTGCGCGAGCCGATAGGCTTCGGCGCGAACTTGATCGTTGAACGCGCGATCATCATCGGCGTTCGGCTCGAAAGGATCGGCGGTGGGGGGATTCGATAGCGTGCTCATAGCGTTTAAACGGATTTAGTTGATGTTGTGTTTTTCGCGGTAATACGCGGCGGCGGCTTCGACTCCGACCATGCGCGGTTTGTCAGCGTCACTTCCGGAGTTCGGGCGAACACGGGTCGGTATTGGTTGGCCGACGCTGAGGAGCATTTCCTTAGCGCGAGCGTCGGCGAGCATCTCGACTTCAGCCCGCATGGCGGCTTTGGCGGAGCTGACTGCGTTGTCCGCGCGAGCGTTGGCGTCGGCGAATTTCTGCTTCAGGCTGTCGTTCTCGGCCCGGAGCGCGGTGATCTCAGCGCGATTGGCCTGCGCCTCGGTTGCGAGTTCGTGGACGGCGTTATTGCCCAGGAACGCGTTTTCCAGCAACATGAGCTGTTCCGGAATCGTGCGCGAGGCGAGCGCACCGAGAAGCAAGTCGATCTTGGTAGTGACGGAGCCTGAATAGCTCTGCCCGATGATTGACGTGAGTTTTTGTTCGGTTTGTGCGGGTTGGTTACTCATTGGGAAAATCGGGTTGAACTCCGTCGAAGTCCCCGCGCGCATACCGCTCCAGCTTCGCTAACGTGCGAAGAAGCCCGTCCTCAATGTCTGGATACGTTGCGAGGGTGCTTTCGAGCTGCTGAAGCTCCGCGCGCAATTGCACGACGCGCTTTTCGCAGTGAGTCCGGGCCGCGCGCGTTTCGTTCAGCGCCTCAATCGCGTCAGCCCGGATGTCGGCGAAGTCCTCCGCATACGGCTGGCTCGGATTAAAGGCGGTCATTGCGCCTCCATCTCGATGCGCACCGGGGTTGCGCCGCCGTTGACGAGATCAACAAGGCTGTTGAGGCGTGGAAGTGCGAAGAGCGGCATGGTGAATCGGCCCGCGTTGAGGATAGCGTCGGGCGATTGCTCCAAGCGCTTCAGGCACTCCGTAACGGTTTTCGGAGAGACGCCCGCTGCGCGTGCGATCTCGGGCGCAGAAACGAAGGTCGGTGTGGTGCTTTCCATAGGTAGGACGGGTTACGTTCTACCAAGGCCCGCACTTTTGACCGCTGCCCAAAAAAGCCGCGCAGCGGTGATTGCTGCGCGGCCGATTCGTTAGCTCGAAAGGAGCTTGATTAGCTCCCTACCAAATTGGCACGCCACGGTGCCGAAAGCGAGCAACTGGAGAACAAGCGTCTTCCGCTGCCGCCGCTGAGTCCGTCTCATTGATGGTCGTCATTGAAGTTGAAGCGCGGTTTCTCATGCCGAGAGAAACCTCAGCGGGCCGGTTGCGAGGCGGCTGTCCGCACCAAAAGCACGAGGCTCAAGGCCCAGAGGTTTAGGTGGCTCAGAGCACCGGAGTTTTTTAGGTGACGCCAGACACCGCCTTGCGAGGGGCAATTACGCTATCCAGAGGTTATCCGGAAACCTCAGAAACCGATGTGGAGTGTTGTCGGGTTTCCACAAACCCGAGATTTCATGCGACCGGCGACTGCGGGGAGTGTCAAGTCCGGTGATGCTAGACCAAATCCGGCGGGTGCGCACATGTTACACCATCGTGCGGATACATCCCGAGGATGGTTCACTACACTCACCGCGTTTAAACATGTAACATCGCGCGGGGCTCCATACACAGGCAAGAAGGTTGCCGTCGCGGAACCAGCCATCGGTGTGGATTTGTAAAAAGATTCCTTGCCGGGGGGGGGGGCCGGTCAGCTCGTCCCGGCCAGCGCCGCGCCCGCTACGTGATCCCTCTGCGGTCAGAATCCTTTCGAGTGGTCGCTTTTCGGCAGTTGGAACGGATGCCCGCCGGGCTTTCTGGTGGTGATGACGCCGGCCGGTTTCGGCGGCGGGAAGAGTCCTTGCCACTGGTTGCGGATGGACTCGCGAATTGATGCGATGGCGGCGTCGTGTCCCCACTCGGCGAGCGTGGCGAGTTGCGTTCTAAGTGAGGTCGATTTGTAGGCTGGAAGCTTTCGCTCGCGGCGGTAGGCGAGCCAGTCGCTCCATGTGGCGCGAAAGGTTGGAGAGTCGATCTCAGCCGGGAAACCTTCCGGTGCTTCAAGCATGCTACAAGCATCCGGGAAGCATGCTTGTTCATGCTTCCTTATCTTATCTTCTATCATCTCATCTCCTCTGCTCTCGTCTTCCGGAACAGAAGGCGGATGATGACGCGCATTAGCGGCTTTACGCGCGCGTTCGGCGAACCGGTCAAATACCACGCGGTAGCGCTCGTGCCACCCGATCACGGTGTTGCCGTCCGACGAGAGAAATCCGCTCTCGATTAAGCCTGCCCGGAGTGCTGCCGCATCACCGGGGTATTCCAGGACGGCGGACAAATCCTCTGCATCGAAGTCGGCCAAATCGTCAGAGTCCCGGTCGATGCAATAGGCCCATAGCCGAGGGGGAATCCAAAAGGCGGCATCTCCGATCAGTCGCCGCAGTTTCAGAGTCTTCCTGTGGCGATAGAAATCCGATTCAACCTGAACAAATCGACGTTTACCCTTGGCCATGTATGCCTCCTTTCAGCCGCGCGCTGGCGGCGAGGAATCGCTGGCGAGCTGCTTCCGCGGTGTCGGGGTCGCCCTCGCGAAGAGCCTGATCGTAGGCAGCGAACGCCACCTTGGCGCGCTGCTTCGCCTCCCCGAGCGAAAGCGAAGCGTAGAATCGTTGTGTATGGTGCGAGCGGTCGAGACCGTCGAGGCGTGTGGCCGTCGCATCGTTGTGGATACGTTTAAACGGCTCCATTGTCTGCCTCCGTCACAGGATAGGCGTTCAGCTTGTCGAGCATCCATTTGCGATTGCGTAGGAAGTTGGCGGCCGAACGATATCTGGCGTATGCGATCGCCGCCGCCGCCCGGTCAGCACAATTCGACGCGGCCATAATCCACTGGAATTCGGTGGACGCCAGCCGCTCTTTCGCACGGACGATTTCTTCTTCGCAGCGCTTTATTACCGCTTCCCTCGGCATCTTGGAAAAAAACGAGAGGTCCGTCAGAACGTGGGGTTTTTCAGTTGAGTCCACTGGGCACTCCTTTCTCCAAGGTTTCCCGCGCGTGACGCTGTTTTGCTGATTCGCTTTGCGCCTTGCGCGTTTTCTCGCTGAATTGCGCGCGTCCACGGATGCCGAAACGCTTCGAGAACGCCGTCGCCTGACGTGACAGCACTTCCGGTCGTGCGTCGACGAGTGCGCCAATCTCGGTCATGGACAGATTGCCGATGATGTCCGGCCGCATGATCCACATTGCCATGATCACGCGCTGACCGATGGCCTTCGCGCTCAAGCCGCGTTGTCCTGGCGGCATCACGAACCAATGGCACAGAATTTCGGCGGCATCTCTGAACCTCTCGGCTCCGCCCGGCAGGGCCGCGAGTTCAACGCAGGGGTCAATTGTGGGGGACGGGTGAGCAGCGGCTTTGGAGTCGCTCTCATGGTGTTTATTCTCTTCTCGGCTCGTCGTCCCAAGCGACGGGCCGAGTTTGTTTTCGGCGGGTCGCATGGTCAGTTCAGCGCGCGGTTCAAAGGAGCTGATCCGACGCGGCGAGAATCGAGCCACGCACGAACCGCGCTCTCCTCGAAAATACACCTCTTCTGATTGAGGCGAATATACGGGACGCCAGCCGCCTTGACGGCTTGCCAGAATCCGAAACGTGACGTGCAGCCGAACAGTGGCATCACTTCGGATGGTTGGAGGTAACGTTCTCCTCCGAAGATTGTCGGGGATGCTACGGCCGGACTATGCGGCCGATGTTTCGATGTGGTCGTGTGCTTCATGCACACCACCGCAAGAATTGATAGCAAACCTACACCGAAAGCAGACGAATGCAGAATCCGGATGTGAAACGATGCCGTCTGACAACGTGTTACGCGCTAACCACTTTTTCTGCGATTTCTGCAATGGCGACTGATTCCGCAGCCTCCGGCCGGACGCTGAACCAATCCGCAGCCTCATCTTTCCGCATTAACTCGCGGTAATGGGCGTGTAGAGTCTGCACCGAATGCCCGGCCTCCAACGCCGTCTCGGGAATGTTGCCGGTGACAACAACGCGGGCAGAAATCCAACTGTGCCGGAAACCGTTGTCGGCAAGATCGAGGCCAGCCGTTCGGCAAATGTCGCGAATGCGATCAATGGCGAGGTTGGTGCAAATCGCGCCTTCTTTCTGCCGATGCGACAAAAGCCACTCGACGGCAGCGTCGGGAACCGGCACGAGGCGGCGGGCGGGTGTGTTCGGCTTTGCGTCTGAAACGCGGAGGATTTTGCGTTCGAGGTCTATGTCCTGCCAGAGTTGGCCGTGAACCTCAGATCGACGCAGACCGCAAAAGGCGGCGATTGCGAGCGCCGGAACATAGTGCTTGGCCTTCTCCTGAATGAGCCTGAACGCTCCGCGAAGCTGGGACGGCGTTACGAGACCAATTTCGCCTCGCGGCTCGCGTGCGGCGTCGGTGCGCTCCGCGGCTGTCAGTGTGTCGAGGGGCAGCAATCCGCGTTTTCGACTCCAGCGGAAAAGCGCCACGACTCGCTTCCGGTGCGTGTTCCTGGTGACAGGGTGGGCGAACGTCGCCAGCCATGCGGAGATTGCTAACTCTGAGACGGCGGCAATCGGCTGCTCTCCGAATTTCTCTTTGAACCTGGGAAGCGTCCGCGCGTATCCGGATTTTGTATCCACATTTGCAGCGCTCTTTGCAGCGAGGAACGCGGTGATGGCATCCGAAACGGTCGTTTTGCTGGGCGTTTGCTTGCCGTGCTTCACAGACCAAGCCTCACACGCTTTAATGATGTCGGGGCCAGCGAGGGCGCGTGCGCGTTGCCACTCCTGAACAATCGTCAGCAATGGGACACCGGCGGCAGCTTTCCGCGCTGCTAGATACTCGTCGCGTTCGGCGAGCGACATTGCCGCAGCTTCGATGCGACCGGCCGCAAGCTGTTCAGCTTTCAACGTCGCCTCCGCCTTCGCTTCAGCCAAATCCGTGAATTGTCGTGTTTGGCGTTTTCCGCCAACGTGGGCGGCAACTGTATAGACTAAACGGCCGTCGGCGCGCACCAGTCGGTAAACCTTCACCGTAACCGATCCGCGCTTGATCGAAAGCGGGAAACGTTGGGACGACATGGCCTGAAATTGCGCACACAAATGCACACACGCGAGCTTGTTTTTTCCTGCTATTCTTTGCTGTCGCGCTCCTATGCGCAGAGGAGGGCGCAAGGCTCTTCCTGAGCACCAGTGAAAATCCAGGAAGTTCGTGGTTTTCCGAGCGTTGAATTGTAGGGAGCCTGGGTGTTTCGTGGGTTGGGCGGACGAACGAAAAGCCTACGTTTTTCGCGACTGAAGACGGTCGAAGCGCATGCTCCACGAGAGCGGCAACTTCCGCCGGGGAAGGGAATTGAAGTGGTTCGCGGCCCTCTGCGCGAAGGCGAAACGGGCTATCGCCCAAAACTTACCCCGATCTGTGGTGTCGCGGTTGCTTGTTACGGCTATTCGCTTACGGCGACGCGGAAGATGCGCGAGCCGATTTGCAATCGTTGGCCGGAGGCGAGCGGTGCGATTTCGCCGACTTTCAAGGCGATGTTGTCGACGAGCACGGCGCCGGCGGGGGAGGCGTTTTCGATCCAGAAGCAGCCGTTGAAGTGATGGAAGCGACCTTGGATTTCGTCGACGCCCGGCCAGGCAAACACCAGCGGGTTTGAATGGCTCGCTCCGAAAGAAGCGTCGGTCAGGAGCCAAAGGCTGTTGAGGGGCTGAGGCTGGTCGGCGGCGACTTCCCAGCGAACGGCTCCGCGTTTCCATGGGGCGGGCGCGGTCGGGCCGGCCCAATGACGGAGGTTGCGAATTTCGGGCGCGGACGGGCGATCGGAATCGAAACAGGTCACGTCGAGCTCGACGCCGCCGCCCAAGCCCACGCGCGCTCGAGAGACGAGCGGCAGGCCGGGCTCCTCGGCGCCGAGGCGCTGGCCGTCGAGCAGCGTTCCGTTCGCGCTGTTGTTGTCGCGCAACCGGAAGCCATCGGGCCGCAGTTGGGCGATTGCGTGGACCTTGCTGACGCGGAGCGTGCGTTCGTCGTTGGCTTCGCCGCGCGGAAGGAGCCATGCGACGAAGTCGGCGTCGGCGCGGGAGCGGCCGACCTTGAACGTGTCGCGGGCGACGAGGCGCAGCGGGAGCAATTGTTCGACGCCGTCGGCGGGCTCGAGGCCGCACACCTTCGCCGGCTTGGCGGTCGCGAGCAGCGTCGGAGGAATCGTGAGCGCGCGCGCGGAGCCGGCGGTGGTTTCGCGCACGGCGGCCATGCTGAGCTCGTAGTCGAGCGACAGCGGCACGCGCTGGAATTTTTCCGGCAGCTCCAGATCGAGAAGATCGTTGAGCGTCTTGATCGAGTTTCCGCCAAGGAGATTGCTGATGTGGACGTCGCCGTATTCGGCGCCGAGGTTGGCGTTGGCGCCACCGCCGGCGTTGCACTGGATGTCCCCGATGTTGATGACGATGTTGGAGGCGTCGGGCGATTGATTGATGCGGAGCGGGCGCTGGCCGCGGTAGGCGACGCGCTGACCGCCGGTGTCCCACGTGACGCCGATTTGAAGCACGAAATTGCCGGGGCGCGCGGGATCGATTTCGACGATGCGCTGGATTTTCGCGCCGGGCACGACGCGGCGCCACGCGACGATGATGGGGGCGGAGAGGCCGCGCGATTCGAAGACGAGCTCGACGTTTTCGAGGGCGACGGGCTCGTGATTCGAGAAACGCAGCTCGAACATCGAGGCGTGCCCCGCGATGAGCACGCGCGAGAAGTTCAACCAGACGGAAGCGGGCTCGTGGGGCGCGCGGGCGTCGTCGGACGTTGCCGGCGTTTGTTGCGATCGGAGCCGTTCGCGCGACGATTCGCGATCGACGACGGCTGCAATCGGTTGGCGCGGGTTCGTCGCTCCGCCAGCGATCTGCGTCGCGAGAACTTCGGTCGTCGCGGTGTCGCTGGCGTCGGAGGAGACGTGGGCGGTTTCCGTTTGAACGGTGCGGCGAAGTTCTTCGGTGGGACTCTGCTCCGTCAGCGCCGCCAGTGTAGTGCCGCAGGAAGGACAGAAGCGCGACTTGGGGCTGACGGCGGATTGGCAGTGGGGGCAGGACCGACTCATGGAAGCGGGACGGCAGTTTGCATACCAATCGCTTCGTCCAACTCCAGCTTCGAAGACGGGCTGCGCGGAATTTCGGCTGGCGGTTGGCATACGATTTGCCGTCTAGTGCGCATGATGATCCCGCTTCGCTTACCCCAATGCGGCGCGCTGGCCGCGTTTCTCGGAATGTGGCTGGGCGCTGTCGCGTGGGCCGCCCAGTCCGACGAACAGCAAGTCCAGGTGCAGATCACCGAGCTCGGCTGCCTGCGCACCTTGCTCATGATCGAAACCGAGACGCTCGATCTCGAGGACCGGCTCGCACAGAAGCTCACGGAGCTGGACTTTCGCGTGTTTCCCAACGCGCAGACCGCGGCGGCGCGCGTGACGTCCGACCAGATGAAGGCCGCGGGCGAAGCGGCGAATGCCGAACTGATCGTGTATGCGCGGGCGAGCGATCGGATGAAGAGCGCGAAGGCCGATTTCAAACTCCACGAAGGCGAGGCGGTGGTTCAGATCTACAGCCGCGTTTCCGGCGAGCTGCTCGTGTCGCAGACGGCGCGCGCCGACGGCCGGCGGACGACGGACGAGGTGGAGGCGCAACGCTCCGCGCGCGAAGCGGCGCTCGACAAGGCCTCGGGGCAGGCGATCGCGAAGAGCCTGGCGAAGGCGCACAAGATTCTCGTGCACGAGGCCGTGATCGTGAACGTGTTCAGCGACAGCGCGCTGCTCGCGATCATGGAATACATCGGCAAGATGGAGGGCATCTACCACGTGAAGCGCCTGTCGTTCGATCGGAAGACGAACGAGGCGTTGATCGAGATCATCGGCTCGCCGCGTTCCGAAACCTACTGGCGCGCATATCTCGAGAAACTTCCGAAGACGAAAGTGAACGTGCAGGTGACGCCGAACGGCACGCTGCGCAACAAATACCCGAGCTGGTTCATTCCGCCCGGCCAGTGATTTTCCGCTTCATGAAATCCCGCCCCTTCCTCGCCGCCGCGACGCTCGCGGCCTTCGTCCTTCTCGCCTGCGCGGCCCGCGCCGCGGCGGGTGCGACTCCATCCGCGGCCCCGGTTGTCGCGCAGCCGAGTGCGATTCCCGGCTTGAAGCCGATCGACTACAAAGCCGATCCGCAGATCACCGAATACGCCAAGCAGGCCGGCTCGATCGCGATCGCGGAGTGGATAAGCGAGTTCCTTGGAAAACCGGTCGAGGCGAAGCGGTTCGCCGTGCTGCCGCTCGCCAACGATCTCGACGACGGCTACTTCACGCTGCAGGCGCGCAACGAATTCGCGAATCGCGCGCTCGGGACGGAGTTTTCCCTCTACACGCGCGACGATCCGGAGTGGGCGGCGCTGCTGAGCGAGATTCGCCGCGGCGACCAGGAGGGCGACACGATGGATCAGGCGACGATCCAGAAATTCGGCCGCGTGCAGGGCGTGCAGGGCATCATTCGCGGACGCGTGACGGGCGTGTTTCTCGGCGACCTGCCGAGCAGCAATGCCGTGGGCCTGCGACTCGCCGACGACGCGAAAGTGCTGCAGGTGCGCATCGCACTGCAGGCGTTCGAGGTGGAAACGGGCCGGCAGCTCTGGGGCACGGAGAAAGTCGCCGCCGTGGGGATCCCCGGCGAAACGCTCGAGGTAAATGTCACGCGGGCGGAACTCGTCGGCTATGCGGGCGGCGCGCTGTTGTTGATCGTCGTGCTTTTCCTGATACTGCGCGCGATGAAGTCGGCCGGCCGTCCGCGATAGTTTCGGGGGGCGTTGGCTGGCGCGACGAGGCACGGGTCGCGCCGGCGTATTGGGTTCGTGTGCGTGCCTTACCCATTTCCTCCATGCTTCCCCCTGACGATCTCGATCTCGGCGCGACCGTCCGTGGTTTCGCCGCCGGCCAGAAACTGTTCAACCGCTACACGCTGGTGCGCCAGCTCGGGCGAGGGGGCATGGGTGTCGTGTGGCTCGCGCGCGACGAGGAGCTCGGTCGTGAGTCGGCGCTGAAGTTCCTGCCGGAGGTGGTCGCGGCCGATCGCGCGGCGATCGAGGACATGAAGCGCGAGGTGCGGCGCGCGATCGACCTCGCGCATCCGCACATCGTGAAGATCCACGACTTTGTGACCGACGGTCGCACGGCCGCGGTCTCAATGGGCTATGTGGCGGGCGACACGTTGTCGTCGCTGCGGATCGACCAGCCCGGGCACGTGTTTTCGCCGGAGTCGCTCGCCTCCTGGCTCGTGCAGTTGTGCAGCGCGCTCGATTACGCTCACACGAAGGCAAAGGTGGTCCATCGCGACCTCAAGCCGGCGAACCTGATGATCGATGCGACGGGCGATTTGAAGGTGCTGGATTTCGGCATCGCTGCGTCGTTGAGCGATTCGGTGTCGCGCGTCTCGGTCCAGGCGGGGAGCAGTGGCACACCCGTGTATATGAGTCCGCAGCAGATGATGGGGGAGAAACCGGCAGTGACCGACGATGTGTATGCGGTGGGCGCGACGCTCTATGAGCTGCTGACGGGGAAGCCGCCATTCTACTCGGGCAATGTAATCCTGCAGGTGCAGAATAAACTGCCACCCGCGATGGCGGCGCGGCGGGAGGAATTGGGCGTGACGGGTGCGGCGGCGATTCCGCGCGCGTGGGAGGAGACCGTGGCGAGGTGTCTGGCGAAGAACCCGAAGGATCGGCCGCAGAGCGCGGGGGAGATTGCGGAGAGGTTGGGATTGGCGAGGGAGATGGGGCAGGGGGCAAGGAGCAGGGAGCAGGACCGGCAACCGACGCGGCTGACAGAGCCGGCGGTGGCGGCGAGTTCTTCGCCGCGCACCAAATCGCGGGCGGGGCTCTTCGCGGTGCTCGCTGCTGCGGCGGTCGCGCTCGGCGGAACGGGGTATTATTTTGGCGTTCACCTGCCGGAGCAAAAGCGGCTGGCGGAGGCGCGCGCGAAAGCGGAGGCTGAAGCGGTCCGGATTGCGGCTTTACGCGGCGGAGTCATTGTGCGGACAACACCGGCGGGTGCGGAGGTGACGGTCGGGTCGCTGGAGCACGGGAGGAGTCCGCTGACGATCAAGGAGGCGAAGCTCGGGACGTATCCGGTGAAGGTGCGGCTCGATGGGTATGAAGAATGGAGCGGGAGCGTGGAGGTGAAGGAGAACGCGTTCGCCGAAGTGGATGCGCCTTTGGTGCGATCGACAGGTGGCGCGAGAATCGAATCGGAGCCGAGCGGGTTGCCGTTTGTGCTGACGTCGCGGGAGAAGACGGAGCGGGGGATAACTCCAGCGACTTTGAAAGAGCTGCCGACGGGAGAGTATGCGCTGACGGTGCAGCGCGAGGGCTGGCCGGAGGAAAAGCAGCGCGTGACGGTGCGGCGGGGTGAAACGGCGGGGCTAGAGGCGAGGTTTTCGGGTGGCACGCTGGAACTGACGAGCACGCCCGCGGGAGCGGAGGTGTGGGCGGATGGGGAGATGATCGGGAAGACGCCGCTGCGATATGAGGATGTGCCGCCGCGGAGCTATGCGTATGAATATCGGCTGAATGGATACAAAGCGGCGAAGGTGGAGGGGCGGATCGAGGCAGGGAAGGCGGCGCGAGAGGTGGTGACGCTGGAGGAACTGCCCTTCCCGAAGCCCGGCCAAGGGTGGGAGAACACGCTGGGGATGAAGTTTGTGCCCGTGCCGGGGACGGGGGTGCTCTTTTCGGTTTGGGAGACACGGGAGGAGGATTATGCGCAGTTTACGCGCGCGACGGGGAGGAGCTGGCAGAGTGCGAACGCGGGTGGGAAACATCCGGCGGTGAATGTGAGCTGGGTCGATGCGAGGGCATTTTGCAGGTGGCTGACCGAGAAAGAGCGGAAGGAGGGGAGGCTTGGCGCAGACCAGGGCTACCGGCTGCCGCAGGATTGGGAGTGGAGCGTAGCGGTCGGGTTGGATGAGCCGCGTAGCGGTAGTCCGGAGGACAAGGACGGGAAGATCACCGGGGTGTATCCTTGGGGCACGCAGTGGCCGCCGCCGCGTGGAGCGGGCAACTTCGCCGATGAGACCGCGAAGCGAAGCCATCGTTTCCAGGCGACCATCGCCGGTTACGACGATGGGCACGCGGGGACGGCCCCGGTGGGAGGCTTCTCTGCGAATCGCCACGGGCTGCACGATTTGAGCGGCAACGTGTGGGAGTGGTGCGAAGACTATAACGACGGAAACAGTGGCGCCCGCGCGTTGCGCGGCGGTTCGTTCGGCGATAACGACGCTCGCAGTCTGTTGTCGTCTTTTCGCGTCGGCATCGCGCCCGGCAATCGCAGCGACTTCATCGGGTTTCGTTGTGTGGTCGTGGTGGGCGGTTTTGAGCGCTGAGGTGTCCGCGCGGGTTCCCTCTTCGATTTGGCTCTCTGTGCTTTTCCCTTTTTTGACGCGCGAAGCGCGCCCACGATTTGAATTTCGCCGGTCGGCCATCAACCGGAGGTGGAGAACCGGCGAGAGCGAGAATGGAGGCAGAAGCGCCCGCGCGTTGCGCGGCTGGACCGGGGGGGGCTGAAGCGCCGCACTGTGTCCTCTGCGAGCGGGCGCTAAATGGTAGCTAGACGAGCACGGCCTGGACGTCGGGGGCGGAGATGGTGGGCGGGCGGGCTTCGAGGGCGACGCGCTGGACGACGTTGCGCAGCTCGCGGACGTTGCCGGGCCAGCGGTGGTGTTCGAGCACGGCGATCGCTTCGGGAGAGAAGGTGAAGGCGCCGAGTCCATTTTCGGCGCAGAAGCCGGCGAGAAAATGGCGCGCGAGCGGGGCGATGTCTTCGGGATGTTCGCGGAGCGGAGGCACGAGCACTTTCGCGACCTCGAGGCGGTAGAGCAGGTCTTCGCGGAAGGTGCCGCGGCGCACTTCTTCGCGGAGGTCGCGATTCGTCGCGGCGAGGATGCGGACGTCGACTTTCGCGACGCGCTCGCTGCCGATGCGTTCGATTTCGCCGCTCTCGAGCGCGCGCAGCAGTTTCGCCTGCACCGCGAGCGGAAGCTCGCCGATTTCGTCGAGGAAGAGCGTGCCGCCGTCGGCCTGCTGGAATTTTCCCGAGCGATCGCTTTTCGCATCGGTGAACGCGCCTTTCACGTAGCCGAAGAGTTCGCTCTCCATGAGCGAGTGGGGAATCGCGGCGCAGTTTACCTTCACGAAGGGCCCTTTGCGGCGCGGGCTGCGGTCGTGGAGGTATTGCGCGACGACTTCCTTGCCGCAGCCGGTCTCGCCGGTGACGAGAACGGTCGCTTTCGTGGGCGCGATCCGGTCGAGGCGCGCGCGCAGGGTCTGGAGCGCGGGGCTGTCGCCGATCATCGTGGCGGCGGGAAGCGACCGGGCGCCGGCCGCGGATGCGTTGTTTGCGCGGATGCCGGTCGGCGCGGCGGGCTGGCTGCGAACCCAGAGACGGCCGGCGGCGGTCAGCAACACGCGGTCGTCGGTGGAAAACTCCTGCCATTCGGCGGGGCGCGCGAGAACGATGAGCGGCGCGGGCGTGGTGTCGGGCGCGTCGGGCGCCCGGAGCGGCATCACGAGAAAATGCCATTTGCCGAGCTGCACTTGAAAACGCGCGAGCTCGTGCGAAGCGTAGGCGGTCGCCTCGGTGAGCGACTGGAACTTTTCGAAGAGGTAGGCGGCGAACTTCGGGGCGCGTCCGATTTTTTCGGCGGTGGCGGAATGCGCGAGGTTTCCGTTGGGCGCGTAGTATTGCGCGAGGCGGGCCTGCGCGCTTTCGAGCAGGAGTTCGAGGAGCTGCGTCTCGGCGTTTTCGGGAGTGAGGCCTTCGGCGATGCTGAAGCAGAGGTGATACACCGCGGCGAGTTGGCGGTGCGGCGTGGCGCTCGGGAGCGGTGCGCGGCTGCGACGCGTTTCGTCGGGGGGCGGCGGTATCGCGCTGGCGGATACGGGGACGGCCGGCGCGACCGGTTTCACGAAGCCGGTGGCGAACTCGAGCTCGACGGCGCCGAAGCGCAGACGATCGCCGGGCTGCAGCGAGGCTTCGCGGCGCGGGACGCCGTTGACGAGGACGCCGTTGCGACTGCCGGCGTCGCGGAGCCGAATACCGTCGGGGCGCACCTCGATTTCGGCGTGATGGCGGGAAACGGAGGCGTCGGAGAGGACGATGCCGTTGTCCGCGCCGCGACCGAGTCTTGTGATGCCTTCGCCGAGAGGAATGGTGCGCAGGGGTTTGCCGTGCTGGAGCAGAATGAGCGTGGGGTTCGTGAACGAGCGAAGCATGGCGGTCGCGGGAGAAGCAAAGGCGTCGCATGCGCCGACCGGAAGTCTATTTCTTGCAGTTTGGCGCGGAGATTCGCGTTGCGGTCGGCGAAGACGCGCCTGAAATCCGTGCGCATTCCCCCGCTTCCCTCCGATCCAGCCCTTTCGTCGTCGCGCCCAGTTGGCATGAACTTTGCCGGCTACTCTGGCCGCCGCGTTTTTCACGCCGGATCGACTGTTTTTTCCCTCCATGTCCACCATTCGTCTTCCGCTTCTTCTCGGTTCATTGGCTCTGTTTCTCGCCGGTTGCGAAACGCAGGGCATCGCGCCCGGCGTGGCGCAGGCGAACTCGCAACTCGATCGCGGCGCACGCGAGATCGAGCCCGCGCCCGAATCGCGTTCGTATCCTGAAAAGAAGGACGTGTTCCAGGGGGCGGAATACGATCCGGGCGTGACGGAGCTGCCGGGGGGGGCGCGGCAGGTGGTGATGCGCGTGGGCGAAGTGCGCGAGGTGTTTCGCGGATCGGCGGCGATCGGCGACGGGCAGCGGGAGATGGCGTTCTATCTGCCGCCGGAGGCGCGCAGCGTGGTGCAGCTCGTGGTGGAGACGAAGGGTTTCACGAAATATTATTTCCTGCGCGCGGTGGGGCAGGGCGACACGGTCGGCGGCGCGGTGGAGCGGCGTTGGCTGGATCTCGCGGGCTTCGATCCGCAAAACACGGCCGACGAGGCGCGCATCCAGGCGGCGATTCAGGCGCAGCCGGTGCTGATTTCCGTTCGCTGAAGAGGAGAGATTTTCATGAACACGTTTCGCATCGTTTGCGTCGTCGGGGTCATGGCGGCTGGCGTTCTGGGATTTTGGTCGGGCTGCGCCGTGACGGAAGGGCCGGTGAATCCGGGGCCGAGCCAGCCATCGTTGATCCGCGGCAAGGAGCCGGAGCCGGCGCCGATCGCGCAGAGAGACGTGCCGCCGGGCGAATCGAGCTTGAAGAAAACCAAACCAGACCAGCCGCTCGTGCCGGCCCAACCCTGAACCCCTGATTCCTGCTTCAACGCCATGGGCTTTTATTCTCAACGCTGTCCCAACTGTGCGAAGACCGTTTCAAAGGCCGCCGAATTTTGCAGCGGCTGCGGGTGTCCCACGGCGACCGCCTGGGCGACCTGCACCACGTGCGGCTCGTCGGTGGGTGCCGATTCGAAGTTTTGTTGGAAGTGCGGGACGGCGCAGGACGCCGATCGACGGAAGCAGTTTTACGGCGATCGTTGGCATCGTTCGCCGGACGATTTCGCGGTGCGGGTGGAGTTGAAGTCGCCCGAGGCGGTGCTGCACCGCGGATTGCAGATCGACGAAGGGACGCTCGCGCTGGTGTTTCAGGACGGAAAATTCCAGGGAGCGCTCGAGCCGGGTTATCACGCGACGGAAGGATTTTTTTCCCGGCTGCTCGGTTTCAACAAGGGCAAGGAAGCGCATGCGGTGCTGATCGACACCCGTGCCGCCGAGGTCGATTTCATGCTGGAGGACATCCGGCTGAAGAATCAGGTGCCGGTCGACGCGCGGCTGCGGCTGCTGTTTCAGGTGGCGGACGCGAAGCTCTTCGCCGAGCGGGTGGTCGACGGCGCGAAGGATTTCAGCACGGCGGATCTGACGGCGCGTTTTCAGGGCGACGTGCGCGCGGCGCTGCAGGCGGCGGCGCAGGAGCATGCGCTGGACGCGGTGCTGGCGGCGGCAAGCGCGCGCGACTTGATCGAGCGCGAACTCGTGGCCCGGCTGCAGCCGGCGCTGGCGGCATTCGGCCTCGCGCTCGAAGGCGTGCGGCTGGCGGAGTTTGGCGGTCCGGCGGTGGACGCGTTGCGCGAGAAGTTCGGTGAGATCGACCGACTGAATCGCGAGTTGGAGGCGAGCCGGCGGCTGCAGGACGCGGTGCGCGTGGGGAAGATCGACGCGTATCGGGACGAGCAGCAATTGCAGGACGCGTTCGACCGGATCAGCCACGAGTTTGGACTCGAGGCGGCCGCGCGCGCGGAGGAGCGGAAGCGCTTCGTGCAGGCGGCGGAGCAGAAGACGACGCTCGAGGCGCTGCGCCTCGATTACGAAGCGCGGCGGGCGGAGATCGTGAACCGGCTCGACGAGCAGAAGCTCCGGCATTCGTCGGAGCTCGCGGACGCGATGCACGCGGTGGAGCTGCGGAAGGTGGAGTTCGCCGAGGACATGCGCCAGCAGCGCGAGCGTTTCCAGGCGTCGCAAGCGCAGCAGGTCGAACAGTCGAAGACCGATCTCGAAGTCGCGCGGCAGGGGATCGAGGCGTTGAAGCTGGTGAAGCAGGCGAAACTCGAGGCGCGCGAAAAAGAGGAGAAGCTCGATCTCGCGATCGAGGCGGAGCGGCTGCAGTTGCGCGGCAACGCGAGCATGCAGGCGCTGCTTGCCACGATCGACGGCGAGAAGGCGGACCGCGTGCTCAAGCTCGCGGAACTCGAGATGCGCAAAGGACTATCGGTCGAACAGGCGATGGCATTGGTCGCGGAAAAATCGCCGGAAATCGCACCGGCGATCGCCGAGGCGATGCGGGCGAAATACCAGAAAGACGACGTTCCGGAACCCGCCAAAGAAGCCTGAACATGTCCGATCTCGATCTTGGGGCAACGATCCGCGGCTACTCGCCGGGGCAGAAGGTATTCGGTCGCTACACGCTGAAAAAAATCCTGGGTCGCGGGGGCATGGGGATCGTGTGGCTGGCGCGCGACGAGGAGTTGGAGCGCGACGTGGCGTTGAAATTTTTGCCGGAGATCGTGGCGCTGGACCGCGAATCGGTGGCGGAGTTGAAGCGGGAAACGCGACGCAATCTGGAGCTCACGCATCCGCACATCGTGCGAATCTATGATTTCGTGCAGGACGGGCAGTCGGCGGCGATCTCGATGGAGTTTGTCGACGGCGCGTCGCTGTCGGCGCTGAAGTTGGACCAGCCCGGGAATGTGTTTTCGGTCGCGCGGGTGGCGAAGTGGATGCGGCAACTCGGCGAAGCCCTCGGCTACGCGCACGAATCGGCGCAGATTGTTCACCGCGATCTCAAGCCGGCGAACCTGATGATCAATCAACGCGGCGAGTTGAAGATCACGGATTTCGGGATCGCGACGAGCATTTCGGACAGCGTATCCAGAGTGTCGATGCAAGCGGGCAGTTCCGGCACGCCGCTCTATATGTCGCCGCAGCAGATGATGGGCGAGAAGCCGGCGGCGACGGACGACATCTACGCGCTGGGCGCGACGCTGTATGAACTGCTGACGGGCAAGCCGCCGTTCTACACGGGAAACATTGTCTTGCAGGTGCAGAACAAGGTGGCGCCGACGATGGCGGCGCGACGCGCGGAGCTGGGTCTCACGGAAGGAGAGGCCATTCCGGAAGAGTGGGAGAGCGTGGTGGCGGCTTGTCTCGCGAAGGACGCCGCGGAGCGCCCGCAATCGATGCGTGACGTGTTGGAGCGGTTGAAGCTCGGCGTCGCGCGGCCGTCCGTCGGGGCGGCAACGACGCCGCGATCTGCGCCCGAGGCGCCGCGAAAAACCGCGGAAAGCGCACCTGCGCCCGTGGCGGCGAAATCGACTGCAAAACCGAAGTCCACGGCGGCGATCCTCGCAGGCGTGTTTGTTGCCGTCGTGCTGGCGGGAGTCGGGTATTACTATGGTTGGGTCGTGCCGGAGCGGCGCCAACAAGAGGAGGCGCGCCTTCGGCAGGTGGAGCTGGATCGAATCGCGCGCGAGAATCTTGCCGCCGAAGAAGCGGCGAAAGCGGCCGCCTTGGCTGCGGCGGCCGAGGCGAAACGTCAGGCGGAAGCCGAGGCGGCGGCGGCGTTGCTGCGCGAGCAGCAGCAGGCAGCGAAAGCGAAAATCGAAGAAACGCTCGAGGGGTTGACCCCGCAAATCGATGCCGGGCGTCGCGACGAAATCGGAGCGAAGGTGAAAGCGTATCTGGCCGATGCGCCGGACACGCATCGCGCGGAGATCGAGCGTGTTTGGTCCATGAAACTGGACGCGTGGGTCGCGGCCCATCGACCGGCGTCGCTGCTCGTTCGCACGGACCCGGACGATGCGGAGATTCATCTCGATGGGGTGGTGCGGCGCAGCCCGACGCTCATCGATGAAATTCCGCCGGGAAGGTTTCGGTTTACCGTCGTGAAGCCGGGTTACCAGAACCGGGAGGTGGAGTTCGATCTCGCAGCGGGCCAGGTGCTGGAGCCGGCGCCGATCGAACTTTCGCCCGTGCTGCACGCGATCGACGTCAGCGCGACGACGGCGGGAGTGACGTATCGTCTACTGGACCGAACGGGAGCCGATGCCGCAGGCAGACTGCCGGCGACGCTGCATTTGCCGGCGGGGATTCATCGCGTCGAATATTCGCGCGAGGGTTATGGCCAGAAGGAGGATGTGCTCGTGGTTCCGGCCGGCTCGCAATCGAACCCGGTCGCGGACCTCAGAGGTTCTTCCGTTGAGATCTCGACTGCTCCGGAAGGGGCGCAGGTGACGATCAATGGCCGCGCTTTCGGAGCGGCGCCGATCAAGCTCGAGGACGTTGCGCCGGGAGAGGTGGAGATCGCCGTCTCGGCTGCGGATCACGATCCCGTCGTGATTCGCCGGCAGACGAAACTCGGGGACAAGCTGCAAGAGCACGTTGCGATGCGGGAGAATGCGCGGGCGGTGTTTCTCAAGAATCTCCAAGGGTATTGGGCGGCGGGACTGGGAGGTTTCTATTTCGAGGACACGAGCGGGCGCGGGATTTATCGCGCGGGGTCGAACTTCGGGTTGTCGGAAAACATCCCGATCATGCTGGATACATTCGACGAAGAGGAACAGCGGGCGGTTTTTTCGACCAGCAATCCGAAGAGGCTACCGCGACTCGAGATCCGGCTCAAGGGCACGGTCCCTTACATCGTGTTGCGTAATACCAACGGAAAGGTGACCAGCGAGTGGCCTTACACCGCGGTGACCCAGAAGTATTGGGAGAAACTTTAAGCGCGCCTCCGACGCATTCCCTCTCGCCGCATGTCTCTGGATTTCGACGCCACCCTCCGCGGCTACACGATTGGACAAAAAGTCTTCACGCGCTACACGCTGAAACGCCTGGTCGGCCGCGGCGGAATGGGCGTGGTGTGGCTCGCTCATGATGACGAGCTGGACCGCGCGGTGGCGTTGAAGTTTTTGCCGGAGGTCGTCGCCTTCGACAAAGAGTCGATCGCCGAATTCAAACGTGAAACCCGCCGCAACCTGGAGCTCACGCATCCGCACATCGTGCGCATCTATGACTTCGTCCAGGACGGGCAGGGAGCGGCGATCTCGATGGAATTTGTCGATGGCGTATCGCTGTCGGCGCTGAAGACGGAACGTCCGCACGGGATTTTCCCGCCGGCGGAGATTTCCGGCTTTGTGCGGCAGCTCGGTGCGGCGTTGAGCTATGCGCACGAGACAGCGCGCGTGGTGCATCGCGATCTGAAGCCCGCGAATCTGTTGGTGGAAGGCCAAGGCCGCCTCAAGGTCACGGACTTCGGCATCGCGGCGAGCATCGCCGACAGCGTTTCGCGGGTGTCGAATCAGGCCGGCAGCTCGGGCACGATGCTCTACATGAGCCCGCAGCAGATGATGGGCGAAAAACCCGCAGCCACCGACGATATCTACTCACTCGGGGCCACGCTGTATGAAATGCTCACGGGCAAGCCTCCATTTTACACGGGCAACGTCGTGCTGCAGGTGCAGAGCAAAGTGGCGCCGTCGATGACGAAGCGCCGGGAAGAACTGGGCGTGACCGGGGCTGAACCGATTCCGCCGGAATGGGAGGAAACCGTCGCGAGCTGTCTGGCGAAGGACGCGGCGCAACGTCCGCCGAGCATCGATGAAGTGTTGCGGCGGCTCGGGCTGGCGGAAAGCGGCGAAACCACACCTGCGGCGCCGGTGATGACGGCGAAGAGCGCGGTCGCGGATCCGGTTTCCGTTGCGGCTTCTCCTTCGCCGGCGCCGGAGCAGATCGACGCCCCGAAACCGCCGGCGCGGAAGAGCGGGGCGTTGCTCATGACCATGGCTGTCGTGGTTTTGCTGATACTCGCGGGCGGCTTTTATTTTTGGAAGACGCAGACCCCGCCGCGGCAGGAGGCGGTGAAAACCGCAGCCGAGGCGGAGCCGATCTCCGACACCCGTGTGGCGGAAGCTGAAGCGGCCAGGATCGCCCAGGAGGAGGCGGACCGTCGCGCACAGTTGGAAGCGGAGGCCCGGCGGCTGGAAGAGGAGCAAAGTCGCGCGCGCGACGAAATCATGGCGCAGATTGCGAAAGTCGATCCGCGGGTCGACGAATCGGTGTTGTTGGCAACCGAGGAGGTGGTGACCGCGTATCTGGCCGCGGCGCCGATGCAGCATCGTTCGACGGTCGAGGCCGAATGGAACGCACAATTGGCCGCGTGGAAGGAGGCGCATCTTCCGGCGACCCTTTTCGTGCGGACAAACCCCGAAGGGGCCGACGTGATAGTCGGAGAGCGCGTGGTGCGCAGCCCGGCCGAATTCGTGGATGTCCCGCCCGGCACGGTCGTGTTGACGATCAGCAAGCAAGGATTTCACCGCCGCGAGGTGGTTTTCGATCTCAAGCCGGGGCAGCGTTTCGAGGCTCCCGTGATCGCGCTGACCGAAGTGCTGCAACCCGTCGAGTTGAGCTCCGCGAATCCGGATGTGCGCTACCGGTTGCGAACGAAGGACGGGCGGGAGCTGGAAGGGGCGTTGCCGGTGAAGCTGGAGCTGCCGGCGGGGCGTCACCCGGTGGTGTATTCGCGGGCTAACTACGGCGAGCGGGAGGAGGTCGTGGTGGTGGACGACAGCCCGGTGGCGGCGACCGTCGATCTCTCGGGCGGAACACTCGCGATCGACAGCACGCCGGCCGGGGCGCGGGTGGAACTTGGTGGTCGGCCGATCGGTGTGACGCCGCTTCGGCTGGAGGATCAGCCGCCGGGTGAGTTTCAGCTTACTCTTTCGCTGTCCGGCTACACACCTGCGACGCTCACGCGAAGCTTGCCGTTGGGCGGAAGCGTGAACGAAACGATCGCGCTGGAGGAGGAGCCGCTCGCGGTGCTGTTGAAGAAATTGGACGGCTACTGGGCGTATGCGGGCGGGACGATCGGCGTGGTGTCGGTGCTGAAGATTTCGGCGGAGGAACGAACGGTGGAGTTCACGGGGCGGGCGTTGTGGATGGACAACAGCGGTCGCGCGCCGTTTGTCGCGTTCGATCCCGAGCGCAAAGCGGGGGTGGCGGATTTCAAGCACGCGAGCGCCAATGCGGCCGGCGCGCTGCGAATGTTTTTCACGCCGGAAGGGGAGGGCTTTGTGATCACCTACGAAGTGTATAAGCACCGGCTGCCTTATCGGCGTGCGACGGCGGCGGAGATCCGGCGGTGGTTTCCAAATGCCGCGGCGCAGCTCGGGGAAACGGCCGGTCGCAAGAAATGAAGTTCGGCAGCGATGCAGGCGGCACCGTGAGATTTGGGTTTTCAAGGGACGAAACGCTCATGTGTTCCGCTCCAAGGTCCTCGCGTTTAGCCTATGATTTTCGACTCGGGGTTGCGCATGCGGAATTGCGTCACAGCGGGTGCTGCTCTGAATGACACCCGCTTTCCAGCGCATGGCGCCGTGTTTGGCACGGTGTTTGCCGGTTTCTCCAACTTCCTGGCCCCCGCTTCAACGATGAGTTCTTTGCCCGATTTCGACCTTGGCGCCACCCTTCGCGGCCACGCGCCGGGGCAGAAGGTGTTTGGCCGTTATACGCTGAAGAAGATTCTGGGGCGGGGTGGGATGGGGATCGTGTGGCTGGCGCGCGACGAAGAGTTGGAGCGGGAGGTGGCGTTGAAGTTTTTGCCGGAGATCGTGGCGCTGGATCGGGAGTCGGTAACGGAGTTGAAGCGGGAGACGCGGCGGAACCTGGAGCTCACGCATCCGCATATCGTGCGGATTCACGATTTCGTGCAGGACGGGCAATCGGCGGCGATTTCGATGGAGTATGTGGATGGGGCGTCGTTGTCGGCGTTGAAGGCGGAGCAGCCGGAGGGGGTGTTTGGGATCGAGCAGATACGGCCGTGGGTTAAGCAACTGGGCGAGGGGCTGGCCTACGCGCACGAGCGGGCGCAGATCGTGCACCGGGATCTGAAGCCGGCGAATTTGATGATCAATCAGCGCGGCGAGCTGAAGATCACGGATTTTGGGGTGGCGACGAGCATCGCGGACAGCGTGTCGCGGGTGTCGAAGCAGGCGGGGAGTTCGGGGACGCCGTTTTACATGAGTCCGCAGCAGATGATGGGGGAGAAGCCGGCGGCGACGGACGACATCTACTCGATCGGCGCCACGTTGTATGAGCTGCTGACGGGAAAGCCGCCGTTTTATACGGGGAATGTGATCGCGCAGGTGACGGGGAAGGTGCCGCCGACGATCGCGGCGCGGCGGGAGGAGTTGGGCGTGAAAGGCACGGAGCCCGTGCCGCAGGGTTGGGAGGAAACGATCGCGGCGTGTCTGGCGAAGGAACCGGGGCAGCGGCCGCGGAGCGTGCAAGATGTGCTGTCGCGATTGGCCGCGGGAACCGGCACCGAGCCAACGCGCGCTTCAGGACCTGCGGCCGCAATCGCCTCGCAGACCAACAATGCGACTTCCGGGCCGGCGAGTTCGGCGGATGCGGCGGCATCGCGAGGACGCGCGAAGTCGGGGCTGCTGCTGCCGGCGTTTCTCGCCGCGGTCGCGGTCATCGCGAGCGTCGGCTATTATTTCGGTCTTCATCTGCCAACGAAGGAAAAGGAGGCGCGACAACTCGCGGCGGAGCAGAGACGGCTGGCGGCGCGGGGGGCGATTATTGTTCGGACCGTTCCGGCGGGGGCGGAAGTGATCGTGGGTTCGTTGGAGCATGGAGTGAGCCCGCTCACGGTGAAAGAGGTGAGATTGGGCAGGTATCCCGTGAAGGCGCGTCACGCCGGCTACGATGACTGGGAAGGCGAAGTCGAGGTGAAGGAGAACGAGTTTGCCGAGGTCACCGCGAATCTGGTTCGCAGCACGGGCACAATTCGCGATCCGTCGGAGCGGCCGGCGGAATGGTATCGTGCCGCTCCGATCGACGATCTCGAGGACGCTGCGGAAGCGGGTGATTTGGAGGCGATGATCCGTATGGGTGATCGGTTTGCCTGCGGTATGGAACGTTGGGATCCGGCCGAAGGAAGGAAGTGGTATGAGCGCGCCGCCGCAGCGGGGTATACTCCAGCGCTTATCCGCATGGGCAATCTGCACCTCTCGCTCGAGGAGGATTTGAAGTGGTATAAGCAAGGCGCCGACTCGGGAGAACCGATGGCCGTGGTAAATTGGGGTCATCTCGTGCGCGAGGGAAGAGCGGGAAATGCCGCTGAGCCGGTGGAACAGGCCGCGATGCGCACCGCTTTCGAGGAAATCAAACACATGGCGGAAGCGGGAGACTGGTATGCGATGCTGGAATTGGCGTATTGTTATGATGTCGCTTTGGGAACGGAGCGCGACGGGGTGGAAAACGTGCGTTGGACCCGCGCGGCCGCCGAGCAGGGCGATGCGCGGGCCATGGGGGAGTTGGCTCGTTTTCTCGCCGCCGGGCGTGATGTGCCGCGTGATGAAGCGGAAGCGTTTCGCTGGTATCTAAAAGCTGCTCAAAAGGGGCATCATGGCGCGCAGCACATGGCAGGGATCGCTCTCTTTAGAGGGCAGGGAGTCGCTGTGGATAAAGAGCAAGCCGTTGCTCTTTTTCGTCAGAGTGCGGAAGGTGGCGACGCTCCCGGGATGCAATCGTTCGCTGCGATGCATGCTCGGGGGGAGGGAGGGTTGCACCAAGATGACCAGATTGCGCTGCACTGGAGTCTGAAGGCGGCAGAGCTGGGAAATTCCACCGCCCAATTGAGCGCGGGCATCGCGTATTACCAGGGCAGGGGGACGTCGGAGAACAAGACGGAGGCGGTGAAATTCTTTCGGCAAAGCGCCGAGGCGGGGAACGCCGGAGCAATGGACTGGCTCGGGTCGATGTATGCCTTCGGAGAAGGTGGACTGCCGAAAGACGAAGAACAGGCCATTGGCTGGTGGCAGAAGGGGGCGCGTCTGGGAAGCGTCGGGTGCCAAGAAGAGCTAAAAGCGCGAAACCTCACGTGGTGAGTTGAGCGGCTGACGTTTTTTCCGCGATGTCCAAATCTCGACTTAGGCAACACGATCCGCGGCTTCGCGTCGGGGCGGAAAACGTTCCTCCACAATGACCGCTCCCGACCATCCAGCAGGCATTTCCGTCATACGATGGGCCGGGGCCAGCGATGTCGGACTGCGCCGAACGCACAACGAAGATTCGTGGGGCGTGTATGTATTCGATCGCCGCATGGAGAACGCCGCCGAGCGCGGTGCCACCGCAATGGGTGAGCAGGGCATGCTTTTCGTCGTCAGCGACGGGATCGGCGGGGCGCAGGCGGGGGAGGTGGCGAGTGAGTTTTGCGTGCGGCGACTGGCGGAGGAAGCGTTTCGGCGTGCGGCAAGAACGGCCGAGGTCGCGATGCAGGAGGCGATCGTTGCGACGCACGGCGTGCTCGCGGCGGAGGCCCGGACGAAGCATGAGTGGGTGGGGATGGGGGCGACGTTGTCGGCGCTGTGGCTGCTTCCGCACGGACGTGCGGTGCTCGGACACGTGGGCGACAGCCGGATCTATGTTTTTCGCGAGCGGCGGCTGTGTCAGCTTACCGAGGACCACAGCGTGGGCGCGGGCATGGTGCGGCGCGGGGAGATCACGGCGGAGGCGGCGGTGCGGCTGCGGTTTCGCTCGATGCTCGAGCAATCGATGGGCGGCGACGGTCAACCGCTCGAGCCGCAGGTGGTGGAGTTCGCGGTGAATGCGGGAGACGTTTTCCTGCTTTGCTCGGACGGCTTGCACGGCTTGGTGTCGGCGGGCGAGATGGAGGCGATCGTGCGACCGCCGGAGGCGGACCTGGCGAAGGCGGCGGAGGCGCTGGTCGCAAAGGCGAACGAAGCGGGCGGTCCGGACAATATTACGGTCGTGTTGGCACGCGTTTCGCCTGCTTAGCGCCGTCTGAGATTTTTCCATTTCGCCATGCTGCCCGAAATCGTCATCACGCGCCTCACCGGATTTGGTCGGGGCAAGACTCAAAAGTTTTCCGCGTCGTCGGTCGCTCTGGGGACCGATCCGACGTGCGACGTGCGATTCGATGCCACGTGGGACAAGCAGGTTTCCGCGCGACATGCGCGGCTGGAGTTCGCGGGCGGGCAGTTGTGGGTCGAGGATTCGAGCCGCAGCGGGACGTTTGTAGGCGGACAGAAGATTGCGCGAACGGCGCTTTCGTCCGGTGCCGAGATCGAGGTGGGGCAGGGCGGACCGAAGATTCGCGTCGAGTATACGCTGCCGCCGGAGGCGCGGCAGAATGTCGCAACGGCGGCGGTGACGGCGCCGGTCGCTCCGGTCGCGACGGCGCCGGTGGCTGCGCCGACGGTCGCGACTCCACCGGCTGCGGCTGCGCCGGTTGCATCCCGTTCCGCGGAGCCGACGCGCAAGCCATCGCTGACGTGGCTGTGGGCGACGGTCGGAGTGCTGCTGCTCGCCGGCGCAGGCGTCGCGGCGTATTTTTTGCGCGGGCCGGAAGACGGCCAGGCATTGGCTGACGTGGCAAAGGAGTATTCGAACGCGGTGGGTCTCGTGGTGATCGTGCACCCGGATCTCGAGGACGGAAAACCAACCGCGATGGCGACAGCATGGGCGGTGGCGCCACGGGTGTTCGCGACGAATTCACACGTATCGAAACCGGTGGCGGAAGTTCTCGCGAAGGGCGGATCAGCGTATGTGGTGATCAACCGGATGCCCGATCGAAAGCTGAAGATCACGCGGGCTGTGGTCCACCCGCGCTACGAGAAGCCCGAACTGAATTTCGAGGGCAAACAGACGGCGGTGCCCGCCTACGATGTGGGGCTTCTGCATGTGGACGAGGATGCGCCGAAGGTCTTTCGTTTGCCGGCGCGCGGCGAACTCGAGCGGCTCGATTCGGGCTACCGCATCGCCTATCTCGGTTTTCCAATGGAGGGGATGGCGGGCGGAGGGGTGGAGATGCGCAGCCCCGTGGCGACCATGCAGGCCGGCATTGTCACTTCGGCGACGGACTACTGGCTGTCGCAGGCTTCGTTCGACAAGAGGCTGCTTATCCAGCACAGTCTGGGCGCCGCGGGAGGCGCGAGCGGCAGCCCGATCTTTAACGCTCGGGGAGAAGTCGTGGCGATTCTCAACGCGGGAAATATCATTGGCGTCGTCTCGTTCGAGACGGGGAATGTCACCCGGGCGCCCTCGGGCGTGATGGTCAATTTCGCGCAGCGCGTGGATTTGCTGCGCGATATCTGGCCGGAGTTTCCAAACTGAAATGGTCACATGCAGCACGATTGGTTGGCCTGCCTGAGAGCGCATGTGCAGGACGCCGGGCCCGAGATAGGTTTGGGCGAATTGGGGGCCGGAGACGTGCTCGTCGTCGAAACGAGGCATACGCGCTACGCTCTCCGTTGGCGAGAGGGCGGCACGGCAGAACTCGAAACGGGCCGCTCGGATCGACCGTCCGGCGAAGTGCGCGTGCTGGGCTGCACCTTTGGCGCCTCGAGCAGCATCAAACCGGATGTATTGTTTACGGGTGGGAATCTCGAGTTCTGGTGGGCGGGTGGGAGTCTGATTCATCGGACGACCGCGATCCGGTCGCTGCACCTGGCACGCCGTTTGCCGAGGTGACCGAAAATGCGCAAGGTGAAGCCCCCGGTTTCGGGCGGTCGCTGCGCCAACCATGCAAGTCTCGCATTGCCGACGGGGCCTGTAGGCTTCTCAGTCGGAGCATGAATCTGAACCGCCGCGAATTCATCTACCAATCAGCCCTCGCGTCCGCCGCCGCGCTGGTGCTGCCGTCAATGACCTCGTGCTCCGCCACCGCCCCGCAGGCGCGGGTGCGGCGTCCGGATCCGTCGGGGCGCATCAATCTTGGCGTGATCGGTTATGGCACGATCGCGTTTTCGACGGTGCCGAATTTTTTGGCGGATCCGCGCGTGCAGATCGTGGCGGTGGCGGATCCGGTTTCGGAGCTGGGCAACTACGGATATTCCGGCGAGGCCCGCGGCGGGCGGCTGGTCGGGCAGCGGACGGTGGAGTCGTATTATGCCGAGCACCAACCGAGCGGGACGTTCAAGGGCTGTCGCGTTTACGAGGACTTCCGCGAGATGCTGGCGCGCGAGGACCTAGATGCGATCTACATCGCGACTCCGGATCACTGGCATTGCGCCGCGACGTTGATCGGTGCGAAGCAGGGCAAACACATCTACACGCAGAAGCCGCTGTCGCTGACGGTCGAGGAAGGGCAGCGGATGGCGCGCGCGGTGCGCGAGGCCGGCGTGACGTTCCAGACGGGCTCGCAGCAGCGGAGCTCGACGCATTTCCGCACGGCGTGCGAATTGATCCGCAATGGCCGCATCGGCCGCGTAAAGAACGTGAAGATCGGTTTCAGCGGCGGGCACACCAACTGGTCGAGGCTCGGCGATCGCAAGGCGCCGGAACCGGTTCCGCCGGAGCTGAACTGGGATCTGTGGCTCGGGCCGGCGCCGAAGCGCGACTACGCGCCCGCGTTGCTGCAGCTCAACTGGCGTCACAATTACGATTACTCGGGCGGCTTCATCACCGATTGGGGTGCGCATCATCTCGACATCCTCCAGTGGGCGCTCGGCACGGACGATTCCGGGCCGGTGAGCATCGAGAACATCAAGGCGACGTTGCCGCCGGAGACGGATCTCTATAACACGCCGACGGAATTTTCGTTCGACGTCGTCTATGCGAATGGCGTGCGCGCCAACGTCGCGCACAACAATCGCAACGGCCTGCTGTTCGAAGGCGAGGACGGACGCTCGATTTTTGTCGCGCGCGGTATCCTCGAGTCGAATCCGGACAGCGTGCGCCGCGAGCGCATCGGGCCCGGCGAGATTCGCCTCTACGAGAGCAACATGCACGAGCGGAACTTCGTCGACTGCATCTACAACAATCAGCCGACGATCACGCCCGTCGAAGTGGGGCATCGCTCGATCTCGATCGCGCACATCGCGAACATCGCGATCCGTCTCGGTCGCACGAGCCTGCGCTGGGATCCGGCCACGGAGAGTGTGGTCGGCGATCCGGATGCGAACCGGATGTTGTCGCGACCGATGCGCAAGCCTTACGCGGTCTAGGCGGGGCGCCCGAACGTCACGCGCGGACGCGGGAGAACTTGCTCACCGCGTCCGCCCGCGCCAGCAGTGGGAGATGACGGCGCGAATTTTTCGGATCCTTGCGGGCTGGTTGGCGTTGGGAGTGGCGGTGAGCGGCGCGGCGCAGCCGGAGGGAGCGGGAGACGACGATCCCATCGCGACTCTGCGCGCGGAGCATCCGCGGCTGCTCGCAACGTCCGACGACTGGGTGAAACTTCGCCGGAAGATCGACGACGATGCGCTTTATGCGCGCGTGCATGCGACGATCGTGGGCGAGGCGCGGGCGTTGTTGTCGGAGCCGCCGTTGGAGCGAAAGCTCACGGGGCGCCGGCTGCTCGGCGTTTCGCGGGAGATGGTGCGGCGAGTGATGACGCTGGGCTATGCGTGGCAGACGACGCGCGAGCGCGCGTTTGGCGAACGGGCGGAGCAGGAAATGCTGGCTGCGGCGGGTTTTTCGGATTGGAACCCGAGTCATTTTCTCGACGTGGCGGAGGCCGCGACCGCCGTCGCGCTCGGCTATGATTGGTGTTACGACGTTTTGCCGGAGTCGTCGCGGGAAACGATTCGCACGGCGCTGGTTGAAAAAGGGATTCGTGCGGGGCTCGATCCGGAGGAACCTCACAACAACTGGCATCGCGCACGAAACAATTGGAGCCAGGTTTGCTTCGGCGGACTGACGCTCGCGGCGCTCGTGGTGGCCGATCACGAACCGGAGCTCGCGCGCGAAATGTTGCGCGCGGCGCGCGGCGGGATCGGGTTTGGATTGGAACCGTATGCGCCGGATGGGGTGTATCCGGAAGGGCCGTCGTATTGGGTGTATGGCACGACGTATCAGGCGATCATGAACGCCGGATTGGAAACCGCGCTTGGCACCGACTGGGGGTTGTCGAAAAGCGAGGGATTCCTGGCGAGCGCGGGGGCGTTTTTGCAGACCACCGGACCGACCGGGGCCTTCTACAATCACGGCGACGGCCGCGAGCGGGGACGTCACGAGCCGGTGATCTACTGGTTCGCCCGCAAGATCTCGGATCCCGGCCTCGCGTTTCAGAATGTTCGCCGGCTGAACGCCGACGAACTTTCGCCGAAGTTCGACGAGCGGAGCTGGTTCTTCCCGTTGTCGGCGATCTGGTGGCCGGAGGAGCCGCTGCGCGAAGTGGCGCCGAAGCTGCCGTTGCGCTGGCACGGGCGCGGCGAGAATCCGATCGCGGCGTTTCGCGAATCGTGGACCGACCGCAACAGCCTCTATCTGGCGTTGAAAGGCGGAGCGGCGGAGCTGAACCACGCGCACATGGACGCGGGGTCGTTTGTGCTCGAGCGCGACGGCGTGCGCTGGGTGATCGATCTCGGCATGCAGGAATATCACTCGCTCGAGTCGAAAGGCATCGACCTCTGGAACCGCGCGCAGGATTCGCAGCGCTGGCAGGTGTATCGGCTGAACAATTACAGCCACAGCACGCTCACGATCGATGGACGGCTGCATCGGGTGGACGGGCACGCGACCGTCACCGGATTCGGCGCCGACGCCGAGACGCCGTGGGCGCGCGTGGACCTGTCGCCGGCGTTTCGCGGACAGGCGGAGCGGGTGGTGCGGACGTTTCGCCTGTCGCCGGGGCGGCGGGTGGCGATCGAAGACGAGTTGAGCGGACTCGCGTCGGGAGCGACCGTGCGCTGGCAAATTCCGACGCGCGCCGAGGTGGTGTTGAAGGGGAGCGAAGCGGTGCTGAAGCAGGAGGGGCGGACGCTGAAGGTGCGGTTGGCCCCAGACGCGAAGGTGGAGTTTCGCGCGGAGCCGGCGGCGCCGCCGAAGGATGATTTCAACGCGGCGAATCCCGGCGTGAGTTTGTTGGTGGCGGAGTTTGCCGCGCCGGCCGACGGGACGCTGCGCTTCGAGGTGACGTTTGGAGAAGAGTGATCGTGGAGTCGCGCGGTGTAGGAGTGGCGGGCGACGATTGTGGCAGGGCGGTGCTTTAGGCCGCACTTGGAGGACGACGGCGCGGGCTGAAGCACCGCTACTCGGCTTCGCTCTCACAAATCGCGCGGGAGCGACTGGACGGTTTCGAAGACGAGCCGCACCGGACCGAGAAGGCCAGAGGGGGAAAGCGGCGAGTCGCGATGCACGATCTTCATCGGGGAAAACGTCTGGCGACCGTTCGGAGACGTGCCGCCGTCGATCACCCATGCCGGCCAGGCTTCGGCGGCGAATACCGGGTGATCGGACGCGTGGGCTTTGATCGGGCGCCAGGTGGTGTCTTCCGACAGGTGTTCGTCGCCGATGAGGCGGTTGACCCATGTATTCGTGACGCGGATGCGCAGTTCGTTGCGGCCGGGGACGAGCGCGTCGGTGACGTCGATTTGCCAGGGACTGCGCCAGAGCACGGGGAAAGCGCGACCGTTGAGCGAGACCTCGGCGAAGTTTGTGACGTTGCCGAGATCGAGGATCACGCGTGACGAAGCGGAGCGCGCGGCGGGCGGGAGATCGAATGATGTGCGATACTCGGCGGTGCCGGAAAAATGGCGGATCCTTGGATCCGAGTGCTTCGACCAGTCCGTGAGCTCGCGGGAGGAGATCGAAAGCGATTCGCCGTTGCGCAGGGGAAATTCGGTTTCCCACGCGCCGCCGAGCGCGATCGGCGCGGGAGGTGCAGGGACATGCACGGAGGAAGCACGACCGGAGGCACGCTTGAGATCGAAATCACCTCCGGAGCGGGTGCGTAGTTCGAGGGAACCATCGTGGCGCGCGTGCAGCGCGGACACGGCGCTGCGCCCGTCGTGGGCGACGGCGACGACCGGATCGATCTCGGAAGACGGCGGGCGAAACACGATGAACGCGGAGCCGTTTGGCGCCAAGGGAACGGAGATCCGGGCGAAATCGTCCGCGCGTTCCCACACCGTGGCCGGGAGTTTTTCGCCGGTTTCCGGATTCCAAATTTCGGGATGACCGTTGGCGCGAAGCTTCAACGTCAGCACCGACGGTGCGTCGTCCTGGACGGCGACGAAGAACATGCCGGTGTCGCCGGCGCGGCGGCGCGACCAGGCGAAGCGCTCGGGGCCGCTTTCGCGTTCGAGGGTGGACGGCGCCACGGAGGCGAGCGTGGCGGCCAACGCGTCGCCGTGGATCACGCGACCGCGACCGACGGGGCGATCGGCCTCGTCGCCCCAGAGGGAGCGAACCAGTTCGTCGAAACGAGCGCGTTGGGGGGACGTCGCCCGCCCCGGAGGTCCGGAAGGTGGTTCGCCGATGAGCGTCAAACCCTGTTGCACCGCGGAATGGAGACGTTCGAGCGAGTCGGTCGTGAACTCGGCGCCGGGTGTGATCACCAAAAATTGGATACGCTGGCCCGAAGGCAGAATGAGGCCGCCGGGTCCGGCGGAGACGGGGCCGCGGAGCGCGTCGCCGTTGATCAAGGCGAGCCGGTGCGACTTCATTCGTTGCAGCGCTTCGATCGACGGATGGCCCCGCAGCCGCGCGCCGTCTTCGGGGAGGCCCTCGCCGATCCAGACGAGCGCGTCGACCTCGGGCGTGCTGTGTTGCAGCACGGCCTGGGCGCGGGCGACGTAGGCGTTGTAGCCCGAGCTCTGTTCCCACCACGTGAGCGTGCGTTCGAACCACATGCCCCAGTAGCCCATGGTCATCCCGGGGTGCACGTGCGACCAAGGCTGGTGGGCGAAGCGGTGAATGTAGAGCTGGTTGAGGCCGTTGGCGAAAGCCTGGTCGGTGCCGGGCTTCATGTTTTCGGGAACGATGCGCCAGGCGTCTTCGGGAAATTGGGAAAACGATTCCGCGGCGATGCGCGGCCGGCCGTAGAGCAAGGCGGACGAAATGGCTTCGTTCGCGAGGGCGTGGTGGCCGGGGCCGCGTCGCCAGAATTCCATCATGGGCACGTCGACCACGCCGTTGCAGGTGAGCGTGGAGCCGGCGCTGTGGTTGCCCTCGGCGTTCAGCGTCAGGCCGCGACGTCGCGCGAGTTCGTTCACCCATGTGTAGTAGTTTTCCGCATACAACTCGGCGAGGACCTTGCGGTAGTCCCACAGGAAATGCTGCGACTCCTCGGCGCCGCCGACGGCGTAGCCGGCGAACACGGGAAGCCAGGGGACGATCGAATATCCGGCGCGCCGTTCGAACTCGGCCGCGAAGTCGTCGCACCAATCGTTCGCGCCCGATTCGTAGCTGTCGATCAGCGTGCCGGAGAGCACGCGGCCGGCGAGCGGGCCGAGGCGTTCGAGCACGGGCACGAAACCGTGATGGAAGGCGTGCTCGACGGCGGCGCGGTCGAGTTTGTTGCACTCGAGTCCCTTCGCTTCGGCCGGCACGGGATGCGTGAGTTTCCCGGTGGGGGTGTGGCCAAGACGGAGCAACACCCAGTCGCCCGAGGGAGGCGTCCAGTCGACGCCGCCGTCGTCCCGCAGCCGGTCGGAAAGATCGATGATGCTCGCGGGATCGACCGCGGCGGCGGCGGTCGGTGCCGGATACGGTTTGGGCTCGGGAGCGAGCACGTTGCGTTCGACGGGATCGGGAGCGACGGCGGGAGCGGGAAACGCGAGCAGGGCGATGTCGCGGTAGTGGCCGGCGTTGGTTTCCGGTTGCGGCAGGGTCGGCTCGGAGGAGGAAGCGGTAGCGGTCGACCAGACGAATTTTTGGGACGCGAGCTCCGGCGTGACCCATGGGCCGCCGGTGCCGGAGTAGCCGGGCGAGTGAGTCATTTCCATGACGAGCCCGAGGCGGTCGGATTCCTCGGCGGTGTGACGCAGCAAGTCGTAATATTCGGGTGAGCCGAAAACGACGGGGCCACTCGGAACGGCTTGTTGGACGATGAAGAGGTTGAAACCGCCGATGCCGACGTGATGCATCGCCTCGAGATCGGCGGTGATACCCTCGCGCGTGACGTTGCCGCTGATCCAATGCCACCAGACCCGCAGCCGGGCGGCGGTGGGCGGCTCCGAAAAAACGCGGCCGAGTGGATCGTCGGTGCTGCCCGGGCTCGCAAACGCAATTGCCGCGACGAAGAGAAAGGCGAACAGGCGCGCGGGGTGACGCGGCATCATAAGGCGGGTGGGGTCAGACTTTACCGGTGGGGGCGGACTTGGCTTGCTCCGCGCCGTAGACGGCGATGCGTCCTTCGCGCACGCCGGTCTTGAAGCGGCTGATGAACCAGATGGCGAAGAGCGAAAGAAACAATTGCAGGAGAAAGATGCTGCTGTAGTCGAAATTCGTTCCGCGGCTCGAACCGAAGAGCATGCTGAACATCTGCACCCAGAAGCCGCCGACGTTGATGATGAGAAAGCCGGCGACGCCACCCACGAACGAGAAGCCCGCGCTCACGGTGCCGAAGCGGTCGGCGGGAATGAAGTCGTAGACGAGCGGTCCCCAGATCAGGTATTTCAATGCGATGAAGCCGCCGCCCATGCCGGACAGGAGGCTGATCGCCATGACGATGCTCGTGGGGATCGATTCCTCCGGACCGAAACGAAGCAGCGCGAAGAATCCGACATTCACGAGCGCGGCTCCGCCCATGCCGATTTGCATGAGCGTCAGTCGCGAGAAGCGGTCGGCGAGGTAGCCGGCGAGCGGCACGAACAACACGAGATTTGCGATCATCGTGATCGTCTCGATCCAGCCGAACTGCGCCTTGGTGAGGCCGATCTGCTCGGTCATGGTCAGGGGAACGAACACGCGCGCGGCGGAGGTGGAAAACATCGGACAGGCGTAGAGAAGGTAGACCATCCACCAGCGTCGGTCGGCGAAGACCTCGGCAAAGAACCGGGCAAATCGAAAGCCCTCTCGCGCCACGCCCTCGCGCGGCGGCGTCTCGCGCACGCCCCAGTAGATGAACACCGTGGTCACGAGCGTGAGGACAGCGCCGGCCCAATAGATCAGGTGCTCGCCGCGCAGCTCGAAGCTCCAGCCATCGACGATAGTGCCGAAGTTGCGATCGAAGTTCGCAAGCAGCAGGCCGTTGAAGATGAGGCCGTTGACCGTGGTGGCGATGCTTCGCAGCACTCCGGCCCGACCGCGCTGCGAGGCGGGCACGATTTCGTTGTAGAGCGGTTCGTAGGGTTTCGCGACGTCGGTGAAAAACTGATACAGCACGATCAGCCCGGCCAGGATCCACAGGTTGGGCGCGAGCGGAATGGCGACGCAGACGAGAGCGGAACCGGTCCAGCCGACGATCAGGAACGGGCGCCGCCGCCCCCAACGCGTCCAGATGCGGTCGCTGGTGTAGCTCGCGATGGCGCCGACCATGAAGTTGAAGGCGATGTTGAGGCTGCTGAGAAAGGCGATCAGCGCGGGCTGATCGGCGAACTTGCGCAATGTAAACGTCAGCGGCGATCCGCTCAGCAGGTCCGAGTAGTGCAGCGTCGCCCACGGCAGCATCATGCACAGGGCCCAACTCCACGGGATCTTGGTTTGCTGCGTGGTGATCGGCATCGGCGTGAGGAAGCTGAAGGAGGCCGCCCGCTCAAGCGAGTTCGCGCATCGAGCATCTGCATCCGCCCCTGCGATCGCAAGGCCACGCTGGCAGCGTGCGGTCACCGCGAGACACGACCAGAGCATGGTGGTGAGCAGGCGCCTCCGGCGCAAAGCGTTGGGGGACGTCGGACATGGGATGGGGAAGTGGACGGGTGGGGAAACTGCCGGGCACCGACCCGAAATCACGCCGGCGGTGCGGATGTTTCGAGGTGCGCGAGGGAGCTGCGAAAACGATAGACGCCTGCCGGCACCGCCACGAAGGTGCGCTGCGAATCGACGGAGAGAATCGTAAGGCCGGAGACCTCGGTAAGCGGCTGTTGCGATGCGGCGAGCGCGACCGGATCGACACCGGGAAGACCGATCTCGCCGACCACTCCGGGAGGAATTTCGACCTCGAGCATGAACACGCTGTGCTCGCGCCGCCAGGTGACGGCGATCCTTCCTCGCACCGAATCGAAATGACCGCGCGCCCACGTGAGGTCGGGGGCGTCGATCGGGCCGGGGCAGATGCGGACGCGTTCGAAACCGGGCGCGGAAGCGACCGGCGAAATACCAAGCACGCCACCGATGGGCCAGGCACCGACGTAGAGAAACGAACTGTGGAGCGACGAGAGGTTTCCCTTCGGCTCGTCCCATGTTTCCCAGAGTGTCGTCGCACCCCGCTCCAGCATGTAGGCCCAACCCGGATATCCGGGCTGGCCGACCATGAGGTGGAGCAGATCGTGGCGGTCGTTTTCGAGAAGATACTGGAAAAGCAGGGCGCCGCCCGTGATGCCGGCGCCGATGTGACCCTTCTGCCTGTCGCGAATCTCCTTCTCGAGTCGCCGCTCGATTGCGGGCCGGAGATCCGCCGGTGGGATCCCGGCCAGCAAAGCGGCGGCGAGGCAGGCCTGGGAGCTATCGACGTAGCTCGCGGTGGAGTGATCGTAGAACTCCCGATGGATCGCGAGACGTGCGTCCGCCGCGCGGCTTTGCCAGGTTGCGGCCAGGCTCGTTTCGTTCAGCACGAGTGCAATCTTGGCCGCCGTGGCGAGGCTCCAGACGCGGTAGCAGTTGTTGAAGAACAGCGTCTCGCGGCGGTCGGAGTTGACGCCTCGCGGGACGTCGGGCGCGAGCCAGTCGCCGAGGAAATCCCACTTTCCACCCCAACGACGAAGCAGGTGACCGGAGACCTTCGTCTCAAGGAAATCGAGCCAGCGGGCGATCGGAGGGAGGCTGTGCTCCAGGATGCGACGGTCCCCATAAAATCGATACAGTTGCCATGGCAGTTGGATGCACAACCCGCTCCACGCGGGACCGCCGCCGCCCCAGTAGGTCGGCGCGGTGTAGGGCAGTTCGCCGGGATGGTTGGACGGCGGCGGCTCGATGGCGGACGGATCGTGGCGGCTCGACCAGCGCGGTGGGTGGCCCTGGGCGTCGTGCCAGTCGCGATTCCACTTCGCGAAAAAGGTGTCCAAGCGATATTGATACAGGCCGGACAGAAGCGTGGCATGGCCGTCGCCGCCGTAGCCCATGCGTTCGCGATGGGGGCAGTCGGCGACGAAACCGCCGATGGTGAGATTTTCGAAGGTCCAGCGCGAGGCGGCGGCGATCGCATTCAGCCGCTCGCTGGAGGAGGCGAAGGAAGCGCTGGAACGGTAGTCGTTGCGCACGCACCAGGCGCGCGTGCGGGCGGGGTCGGGTGGGACGGCGTTGCCGCGCACCGTCAACCAGCGGCCGACGCCGTAATTGAAACGATTGCGAAACGTGCCGGTGCCGGAGGGGCCGACGATGTATTCGCTGCGGATGGCGTGCGTGATCGACCGGGCGGGCGATTCGGAGAACTCGAGCGCGATGCGAGTCCCGGGAGCGGCGGTGAGCGCGATCTCGACGAAGCCGGCGAAGTTGCGGCCGAAGTCGATGCGATGAACGCCCGGCGCGAGCTCGGAGATTTCGACCGGATGAAGCGCTTCCTGCAGCCGGTTGGGCTCCGCGGGATCGGCGCGAAGTGGAATGCGATGCGAGCGGACGACGGCCGGCCGCCAGCCGTCGGTGCGGAGATTCGGCTGCGCCCAGCCGGGGATTTCGGCGCGGGCGTCGTAGCTTTCGCCGCCGAAGTCTTGAAACTCCCACGTGCCGACCAGGCGGCTGGGACTGGGGCGGGCGAGCCAGCTCGCGTCGGTGACGAGGACCTCGTGTTCGTCTCCGCGGGTCCAGTGAAACAGCGCGCTGACCATCGGCTGCGCGGGGAGGGCGGCGTCTCGAAAATGCGGATACACCGACCAGCCGGCGCCGAGCCACAAGGCGAGCACGTTCGCCCCCGGGCGAAGATAAGCCTCGATCTCGTATTGAAGATAGAACGCGCGCCGGGAGCCGTCGCAGACGTTGGGGACAAGGACGGCGTCACCGATTTTGCAGCCGTTGACGTAGAGTTCGTGGAAACCGATCGAGGCCACGAGCGCGACGGCGCGCGAAGGCGGGGTGTCGAAATGGACTTCGCGGCGGAACCACGGATCGGGTGGAACGGCGGCGGCGGACGACGGCGAAGCGGAGAATTGCGGTGGCAGGTGAATCCAGTCGGCGGTCCACTCGCGCGCGGGATCGAGGAGGCCCATGGTCCATTGGCCCGATGTGTTCCATTCCGACCAACGTCCGGCGTCATCGCGAGTCCGGACCGCCCAATGGAGGCGTTCGAGCGAGTGGAGGGTGGCGCCGTGGTAGGGGACGCGGGTGGTGGAGTCGGTGACGATGCCGGAATCCCAGCGGTCGCCGATGCCGGCAGCGAGGTTCGCGGACGAGGTGGCGACCAGAATGTGAAACGCGGTCTGCCGTGGCGCGCGCGCGTTCGGGGCGGCGGCGAGGTGCCACGACAGCATGGGGTGGGCGAGTTCGATGCCGGCGGGCGCGATCCGGCCTTCGCAGCGCAACTCCTGCGGGACGACGGAGACGGGGGAGGTGGCAGAAGCGCGGCCGGAAGCGGAGGAAGCGGACGTCACAACAATTTGGCTACGTGAGGAAGGCGGTCTGCCCGAACATGGTAAATCGAGGTGCAGGCGGGGAGATTCAAGCGTCAGGACATTGACACGGGGGCTCAAACGTCTTCGAGGTTACACCGATGACCAACCTGCTCCGCGTTACCCAGCGAGACGTCGCCCGGGAGTATGGCTGCAGCCACGCGACGGTGTCGCTCGCGTTGAGCGGCAACCCGCGCATCAGCGAAAAGGTGAGGGCGGAGATCGCCGACCTCGCCGAGAGAATGGGCTACCGGCCGGATCCGAGCCTGGCGCAACTGGCGCGAAGCCGATTCGCGCGGCGCGCGGCGAGCTACCGCGCGAATCTCGCCTATCTCGTGCACTCGAAGGCTCCGGGCCCGCAGCAGCTCCGACATTTCGAAGCGGCGCGAAAGCGGGCGGAACAGAGCGGCTACAAGGTGGAGTCGTTCGACTTGGCGAACTATGCGTCGGGTGCGTCCGCGGCGCAGGTGTTGTATAATCGCGGGGTGCGCGGAATCATCATTCCGTCGATGCCCACGCTGGTGGAGGACTATCTCCGCGACCGGAGCTGGGAACGTTTCACGATCGTCTGCTGCACCCTGGGCTGGGCGCGCTTTGTTTACAATGTGGTGACGGACGATGTGTTCGCCGCGACGCGGCTCACGTGGAACGAAGTGGTGTCGCGCGGCTACACGCGGATCGGCGCGGCGATGTTCCGGCACAATCCGATCGCGGAGGACGATTTCACGCGGCATGGGGCCTCGTTCGCGCAGCAGGAGGCGCTGGTGCCGAAGAGCCGCCGCATCCCGATTCTGGTCGATTGCGACCCTTTCGACCGCGATACGTTCATGCGCTGGTTCGAGCGCTACAAACCGCAGGTGGTGATCTCGTTCATCAGCCGGGCGTGCGAGTGGCTGGTCGCTGCGGGATATCGAGTTCCGGAAGACGTGGCGTTCGCGTGCCTGAATGTCCGGGCGCAGGAGCGTTATACGGGCGTGCTCATACCCGACCCCGATCTGGCGACGACGGCGGTGGATTTCCTGATTTCTCAAATCCATCAGAATCAGCGCGGTGTGCCGCGCGTGCAGCAGTCGCTGATGCTCGAGCCGCAGTGGCGGGAAGGGAAGACCCTGCCGGTGGTGGCGAAGCGGTGAGTTAACGAGTTAACCGCTGGTTGGTTTGCGGCGGCGCTCGCGGGCAGCTTCTTCAGGTTGCCTACGGGTCATCCGCGCGAGTTCCGCCTCTGTAGTGGAATTCCGGATGCGCCCAACTCACCCCCCACGCAACGTAAGTTCCCCGTTCAGCCATGCAGACTACTACTACCTGCCGTCCCGCATTGTCCGGGATTCTGGCGCTGTCTGGCTTGCTCGCCGCCTGGCCCTTATCGGCCGCTGCGCAAGCCACGGACGCCTCTTCAACCACGGACGATGAAACCATCGTTCTCTCGCCGTTCGAGGTGAGGACAGATCGTGACACCGGCTACATCGCGACGAATACGCTCGCGGGCAGCCGTTTGAACACCTCGCTGCGCAACACGCCGGCGTCGATCTCGGTCATGACAAAGGACTTCCTCGACGACCTCGGCGCGCTCAATGTCAACCAGGCGATGGAGTTCGCGCTGAGCGCGGGCAACGACATCGGCGGCGGCAATTCGAACGTCGGTGCATCGACCGGAAACGGTCTCATCGAAAACGACTTCAACTTCCAGATCCGTGGTTATCGTCGCGCGACGCAGACCCGGGATTTTTTCCATACGTCCATCACCGCGGACATCTTCAATCTCGACCGCGTCGACATCTCGCGTGGTCCGAACTCGATCCTCTTCGGTATCGGCGGACCGGGCGGCATCGTGAACGTGACGCCGAAACGCGCGCGACTCGATCGTAACATCGAGGACGTGGCGCTGCATTTCGGTAGCTGGGGCCTGCGTCGCGGCGCGATCGACGTGAACCGCGAGTTGATCGACGACAAGCTGGCTGCGCGCCTCAATTTGATGGCGCAGCGCGCGGACGGTTATCGCGACTTCGAGTCGGACGACCAGGAACGCGGCGCGCTCGCGCTGACCTGGAGGCCGTTGGAAAACACGACGGTTCGCTTCTCGGGTGAACTCGGCCACTTGAAGCAGAACAAGGTTCGTCCGTGGATGCCTTGGGATCAAATCTCCCAATGGGTGGCGAACGGACGGCACTTCGTGGAGTTCGGAACGCCGCAGGCGCCTTCGGTTCTCGGCGACACGAATTACTCGCAGTTCCAGAGCGGCAATGGCAACGGCTTCCCGCCCGGGCCGTCGGATCCGTTCTACGGCAGCGAAATCAAGACGGCCGGTCACATCGTCAACGGCAACGGCCGCATTTACTTCACGGACGGACCGCTGGCGGGCAAGACGCTCTACACCGGCACGACCGCGGAGAACGCGCGCTTTTACCGCTCCTCGAGCGGGGCGGGCGTGAACGGCTACAACAGCCCGACGGCGTGGGAGGATGAAAGCATCTATCCCCGCAGCGGTAACATCACGGGTCCCGGTCAGTTCGTGGAATTCGACTACCACAACATCGGACTCACCCTCGAGCAACGGATTGGCCAGAACTTGTTCCTCGAAGCGACCGTGAATCGTTCGCAAGTCGAACGCTTGAACCGTCAGGTCGTGGGCTTCGGCGGCATCAGCATCATGTATGATGTCACGACGACGCTGCCCACGTTCACGAGCGACATGCGTTATAACGCCACGGTGGGCGGACCGAATGGTCAGGCTTTCGCCAACAAGCTTGGCATCCCGTATGAGGCCACCACGCAGGGTCAAAATGCCCTGAACTTCAACGAGAAGATCCGCAATCCGTATGCCGGCGCCTTGATGGCCTATGCGGAACCGACTTACTCGGAGTGGAAGAGCATTCGCGACGACGCCCGCGTCAGCGCGAACTACAATCTGGATCTCGATCGCTTCGGAAACCACATGTTGCTCGCTTTCGTCAGCCGCTCGGAGCACAAAAGCGAGTCGCAGAATTTCCGTGAGGGGAATGTTCACCCGCAGCGGCCGTCGCAGAATCACTTCACCGATGTGCCGAAGCGCGTGTCGCACATCTTCCCGTTCTCGCCGAACCTGGCCGACCGCGGACTTCCCGATCCCTTCGCGACGAAGATTGGGCCGACCCAGCTCTACGGTCTGCCGGGCGAGTGGTATGAGAGCGGCTTTGTTCGTGACGGCTGGAACAAGAGCCTGACCCGCATCGACTCCGCGGCCCTGGCGGCACACAGCGAATTCTTCAACGGGTATCTCGTGACGACCGCCGGCGTCCGTCGTGACCGCATCAAAGTGTGGACCCACACGAACATCCGGAACTCGGCCACGGCCGAGATCACCGGGATCAATCCGCGACCGGCCACGCCGGGTCTGGATCAAACCGGCGATACGCACACGATCGGCGCGGTGCTCCGCATCCCGAAGGCCGAGTGGCTCGGCGTGTTCGCGAACCGCTCGACGAACTTCCAAGACCAAGGCGGGCAGCAGCTCTGGGAAGACGAGAGTCTTCGGGTGAACCGCACGCTCGGGCCGCTCGAAGGCAAAGGTCTCGATTATGGTATCAAGCTGACCTTCCTGGAAGACCGCTTCAACGCGACGATCACGCGCTTCACGGTCGACCTCGAGAATCAGGCGTCCGGCCACCAGAATGACGTGACCAACTACATCAACGCGATCTGGACGACGATCCTCAACGGCGGTCCGACCACCGTGGTGACCGACCAAGACGATCCGAACGGCCACCGCGTTGGCGGCACGGATACGCGCTCGCAAAAGGCGGAAGGTTACGAGTTGGAAATCACGGCCAACGTGACGCGCAACTGGCGGGTTTCGTTCAACGTCAGCAAGGCGGAGAACAAGATCTCGCAGCTCGGCGGCGCCCTGTCGGCCTACATGGAGAAGCATCGTTCGACCTGGCAGCAGCACGCGGGGCTGAGCTACGACACAACCCGCTCGCCCGGCAATCTGTCGAACTCCGGTGGCACGAACACGGTCGGTGCGCTGATCACCGGCCTGGATAACTGGCTCACGTTCGTGAAGTCGCAGGAAGGTCAGATCGAAACGAACATCCGTCCGTGGAACGCGAATCTCTTCACCGCGTATCGCTTCAGCGATGGCTTGCTCAAGGGCCTGACCCTCGGCGGTGGTGCGAACTACCGCGGCGACGCGATCCTCGGTGTGAAGCCCGCGACCCTGCAGAACCCGGTGAACGAGGTGTTCAAGGGCCGCGACTACATCAACTACAACGCGATGCTCGGTTATGAGTTCAAGCTGCCCCGCGACATCCGCGTGCGCCTGCAGCTCAACGTCGACAACCTCTTCAACAACGACGACAAGCAGGTCGTTGCTTCGGCCTGGAATCCGGTGATCAACGGATTGCAGACCTACGAAGCGATCCCGACCCCGCGCAGCTATCGTTTGAGCGCGACGTTCTCGTTCTGAGTTCTGAGCTTGGTGTGAATAGCCCGGCCGGGGGGTCAAGACCGGCCGGTAAAGCCCGACGCTTCGGCGTCGGGCTTTTTCGTTTTCGAATGTCACGCTCCGCTTTCAATGTGGCCGGAGTAAGGGATGTGACCGACCGGAGAGGTCGTCGTGGACTCCTCTCCGGGGAGGGTGAGCTGGCTAGACCGCTGCCGTTTGGCACGGAAGATCGGCGGTGACGACTCGCGCGAAACGTCGCACAGATCCAACGCACATCGAATGCGCGAGGATCCTGGAGTGACGGGTGCTCGATGCAGGGCGGCAAGCGACGCCGTATGCATCGAGGAGTCGCGTGACGTGCTGAGGACGCGGTCGTCGGCGAGAGGCGAACGACCGGCGCCCGCTTGCGAAAATCAAACCGTTCCGCGGGCCGTCGGCTTAGGCTCGCGACGGAACGGAGTGTTTATTGATCGATCAACGGACCGGTGGGGGAAGCGGCCGGTGCCGATGGGCCGGTGGCGGAGGGCAGTTCCGGCAGCGTGAGCGTGGACTGCGTGGGGATTTCGTAGATCACCTGGCCGTCTTTTTCCAAACGACGGCCGCCTTGGGCGAGGATGGCTTTCTCGGTGACGGCGGCAATGCGGTCGACGAGATCGGAAATGCGGAAGTGATTCGGCAGGTTGTCGCGCGAATAGTTGATGTAGGAATTGTTGAACGGCACCGTCCAGCGCCCGCGGCTGGGGAGTTCGAGCGTGAAACGAGACGGGATGGAATCCGCGCCGTGCATGATGCCGAGGAGCCCTCCCAGCGTCGCGGCTTGGTTGTCGCAATCGTAGCCGGCGCTCGTCGCGATCGCGACGGTGCGGGTGAAATCACCTTCGCCATAGAGCAGCGCCATGATGCCGCACAGGCCATTGATCACCGAACCGAGCACGGGGGTGGGGATCTGGAGCCCGTCGACTTCTCTGAAATAGTTTTCGTGGAGGAGGCCGCGCACGGTGCGCCAGTCGGGGTGAAGCTTGTGCCACGCGAGCACATCCCGAATCCCGCGCGCATACGGGCTCTCGGCAGGGAGCCGGGTCAGGGCGGACTCGATCAGGCGTTGGGGATCCTTCTCGAAGAAGGCATCACTGAACATCGAGGCGTAGACCATGGCGGGGTGCGTGGCCCAACTCTCGTGCTGGATACGGGCGTCCCACTCCGCGCGGCGGGCGGCGGCGGCGGGCATGCCGGCGTAGAACACGCCCCAGATTTCGGTTTTCAACTGAGAGGAGAGGCTGAACCAGTGCGGGTTGCGCTCGCGGCTACCGGTGGCGGGCGGGCGGTGCCCTTGTTCCATCAGATCCCGGGCGACGCGGGTGGCGGACCAGATGAAGCGATTGATATGGGTGCGCCACATTTCGGTCATCTGCGGATAGGTGAGGTCGAGGCCGTATTTTTCGACGGCGTGCAAGGTGACCAGTTCGACGTCGGTATCGTCGTCGCTCCAGGCGCCCCCCATGGCGTCGGCCATGATGTGGATGTAGGCCCGCCGATCATTGAGGTTCATCCGCAGATCGGGGCTGGCGTCGCGAAAGTCGTGGTAACGATCGATCAACACCGGAAGCGGTTCGTCGGTGTAGAGGTTCTCGAAAGGGAAACCCAGGTAGTTGCCGACAATCTGGCCGATCCAGTAGCCCTCGATGGCCTGACGGAGACGCGCGTCGGTGATCTCGCGGGTCGTCTGGGAAAAGACCGTGCAGGTGGCGGTGAGCAGGGTAAGGCAGCCGAAACGCAGGAGTTTCATTTTCGCAGGATAAGGACTCGGGGTGGGATTGCCGAGCGAAGGAGAAGTCACATCGGAAACTACGTTACCGGTGTGACTCGTGGGCGGGTTATCAAACTCGCCAGGATCATTTTCGTGGGTGCATCTGTTTCACCCCGTGACAACGAAGCTTCGCGTGCCCTTTCGACGCTGGTCGTTTATTCTCCTCATGACGTGCATTTCCGCCGCCGCCCGTTTGCCGACGCTCACCGGTGGAGCGCTCGCCGGCGAGCGTCCGCGGGTGATTGTTTCGACGGACATCGGCGGAGACGATCCGGATGACATCCAGTCGCTGGTGCACTACCTCCTCTACGCCGATGTATTCGATACCGAGGGGCTGATCAGTTCCCCGCCCAGCAAGGGACGCGTGAGCGACATTTTTGATGTGCTTGACGCGTATGCGAAGGATTTCGAGGCGCTGCGGGCGCACTCCGACAAATATCCGTCGCCGGATACGCTTCGCGCGGTGGTGAAACAAGGTGCGATCCCTTCGTCGCCCAAGGCGGGCTTTTCGGAACCGACCGAAGGGTCGCGGTGGATTGTCGAGCGGGCACGAGCGGAGTCGGAGCGTCCGCTCTGGGTGTTGGTGTGGGGCTCGATCACGGACGTGGCGCAGGCGGTGCACGATGCGCCGGACATCAAGCCGCGAATTCGAATCTACAGCATCGGCTCCTGGAATACGGCCCACGACCCGGCGGCGCGCGCGTATCTGTTTCGCGAGCATCCGGACCTGTGGTGGATCGAGAACGACACGACCTTCCGCGGGATGTATCTGGGCGGGAATCAGGAAGGCGACCTCGAGAATTTGAAATTTGTCGAGGAGCACGTGCGTCGGCGCGGCGCGCTCGGCGCGTGGTTCTGGGAGGCGAAGCAGGATATCAAGATGGGCGATACGCCGAGCGTGTTGTATTTGCTGCGCGGAACGCCGTCGGATCCGACGCAGCCCTCGTGGGGCGGGCAGTTTGTGCGGACGCAGCCCGACCGGGAGACATATTGGCATGACGATCCGGATCCCGCGCAGCGGTTTGCCGATCGGAACGGCGCGGCGCACGTGAATCGCTGGCGCGAGGAGTATCTGCGCGACTGGCAGCGACGGATGGAGTGGCTGCCGCCGCGCCCCTGACGGTCGAATCGCGTGTTGCACGGCGATCGCGGTGGGGGCGTAAGTCTTACATTTTCCATGATGAACCTTGCCCCGTTGATTCGCCATGCCGTGATGTTCGCTTTGGCCGGTTCGCTGCAGGCGCAAACGCCGGCGGCGCGGCAGGCGGAGATAGTCATTTATGGCGGCAACGCCGGCGGAGTGGCGGCGGGAATTCAGGCGAAACGAATGGGACGCGACGTGCTCGTGATCGAGCCGTCGAGGCATGTCGGTGGGTTGACGACGGGCGGGCTGGGGCAGACGGACATCGGCAACAAGCATGTGATCGGCGGGATCGCGCGGGAGTTTTACCGCGGGATTCGCGCCTACTACATCCGACCGGAGGCGTGGAAATGGCAGAAGCGCGAGGAGTATCGCGACGGAGGCCAGACGCGAACCGAGGCGCATGAGGACACGATGTGGACCTTCGAGCCGAGCGCGGCGCAGGCGGTGTTGCGGACGATGATCGACGAGGCGGGGCTGGAAGTGATCACAAACGAACGGCTGGATCGCGCGAGCGGCGTGGTGAAGGACGGCGCGAAAGTCGTGGCGATTCGGTTCGAGAGCGGGTGGGAGGTGCGCGGAAAGATTTTCATCGATGCGACCTACGAAGGCGACCTGATGGCGGCGGCGGGGGTGCGTTATCGCGTCGGGCGGGAGAGCAATCGCGAGTATGGCGAGACGTTGAACGGCGTGCAGGCGGACCGCTGGGCGCGTCAGCTTTCGTGGCGGCTTTCGTTCAACGCGGGGAATCACCAACTCGCGGACGGCGTGGATCCGTATCGGGTTCCTGGAGACCGGAGCAGCGGCGTGCTGCCGGGGATTCGCGACGGCGGGCCGGGGATCGAAGGATCGGGGGATGCGGGGGTGCAGGCGTATTGTTTCCGTGCGTGCCTGACGGATCATCCGGAGAACCGGATCCCGTTTCCGAAACCGGAGGATTACGACGAGATCAACTACGAGTTGTTGCTGCGGCATCTCGAGGCGGATCCGAATGCGCGGTTGTGGATCAATTCGGCGATGCCGAACCGGAAGACGGACACGAACAACGGCGGCGGCTTTTCGGGGGATTTCATCGGCGGCAATCACGCGTATCCGGAAGCCAGTTACACAGAGCGGGAGAAGATCGTGGCGGCGCACCGGTCGTATCAGCTCGGGCTGTATTGGACGCTGGCGAATCATCCGCGCGTGCCGGCGGCGGTGCGCGAGCGGGTGTCGGCCTGGGGATTGCCGAAGGACGAATTTGTGGAGAATGGAAACTGGTCACCGCAACTTTATGTGCGGGAGGCGCGGCGGATGGTGGGGCAGCTCGTGATGAAGCAGCATCATGCGGAGAGTCGGGAAGTCGCGGCGGATTCGGTCGGCATGGCGGCTTACGGGATGGATTCGCATCACGTGCAGCGTTATGTCGACGCGAACGGGTTTGCACGGAACGAGGGCAATGTGGAGGCGCACGTGGAGCGGCCGTATCCGATCGGACGCGGGGCGCTGCTGCCGGTGGAAGGCGAGGCGGAGAATTTGATCGTGCCGGTGTGCGTGTCGGCGACGCACATCGCCTATGGCTCGATTCGGATGGAGCCGGTGTTCATGGTGCTCGGGCAGTCGGCGGCGACGATGGCGGTGCACGCGTTGGAAGAAAACCGCACGCCGGGAGCCGTGGATTACGTGCGGCTGGCGGAACGGCTGCGGGCGGACGGGCAGGTGTTGGAACTCAGCGACGCAGTCGGCATGGCGGCGCAGCCCTGAAGGCGGGAGGGGGCGCGAGTGCGAATGTCGGGGCGTAAAGCCCCTCCCGCAGCCAAGCCCTAAAGCGCTTCGAGCTTGGCGCAGACTTCGCCGATGAGGAATTCGGGCGTCGAGGCACCGGCGGTGACGCCGACGACCTGGTATTTCTTCATCTCGTCGGGGACGATCTCGGCGGCCGTCTCGATGTGGTAGGTAGGGAGATTCTGGAGACGCGCGAGCGAGGCGAGTTTGACCGTATTCGCGGAATGGTGACCGCCGATGACGACGATCGCTTGGGCGCCTTGGCGGGCGAGGGAAACGACATCATTTTGGCGATCCTTCGTCGCCTGGCAGATGGTGTCGAAGACGAGGACCTCTTTGAACTTCGTGCGCGCGTAGGCGGCGAGTTCGTCGAACTCGTGCATGAACATGGTCGATTGCGAAACCATGCAGACGCGGTCGAGCGGCGGGAGAGCGTCGATGTCTTCCTTGCTGGTGATGCAGTAGCCGCGGCCCTCGGTGTAGCCCATGAGGCCGATGGCTTCGGGGTGGTTTTTGTCGCCGAAGATGATGGTGGAGTAGCCCTTCTTGGCGTGGAGGCGGATCTTGCCGGCGATGATGCCGACGTCGGGGCAGGTGGCGTCCTTGAACTCCATGCCGAGGTTTTTCAAGTAGGTGCGACGATCAGGGGAGATGCCGTGGGCGCGGACGACCATGACGGGATTTTCGCCCTCGGTGGGGGCGGCGATGGCGAGATCGGCTCGGCTTTGGTAGTCGCCTACTTCGCGAATGCCTTCCTGCGAAAGCTTTTCCATCATCTGCCGGTTGTGGATGAGCGGTCCGTCGGTGTAGACGGGATGGCGGCCCTGCTTGGCATAGTCGCGGGCGATGTCGATGGCACGTTCGACACCCCAGCAAAAACCGGCGCTTTTCGCGCGAAGGACTTTCATGCGGCGGACAATGGGGGCGCGGGGGGAGGCGTCAAATGTGGAGGTGGGCGGTGGTTGATTGAACCACGAATTGACACGAAGGAAGACGAAGGAGGGAGGGTGGGATCGGCGGTCGTGCTCCTGATCGTGATCGTAATCGTAATCGGGGGCGGGATCGGGAGAACGAGAACGATTACGAGAACGAGGGGAGCACGAGCATGAGGACGATCACGAGCACGAGGGGGAGGGGAGCGTGAGGGTGAGGCGGGTGCCGGTGGCGGGGGAGCTTTCGAGGTGGAGGGTGGCGCCGAGGTGGGTGGCGCGGGCGCGCATGTTGGCAAGGCCGCGGCCGGTGGTGCGGGGGGCGGCGGGGTCGAAGCCGGCGCCGTTGTCGTGGATCGTAAGGTGGAGGCCGGCGGGCGTGGGCGAGAGGTGTATCGAGATTTTGGACGCGGCGCCGTGGCGGAGGGCGTTGCTGAGGGCTTCGCGGGCGATTTGCAGAAGCTCGATGGAGTGGGCGGGCGAAAGAAGGCGGACGGCGGATTCGTGGATTTGGTAGTCGAAATCGATCTCGCGGGTGGCGGCGAGTTCGTCGGCGATGGCGCGGAGGGCCGGGGTGAAGTCGGCGGAGGTGAGATTTTCGGGAGCGAGGCCGACGATGTGAGCGCGGATGTCGCGGATGCAGCGGTTGAGGGTTTCGCGGGTGGTCGCGATGCGGGCTTCGGCGGCGGCGGGATCGGCGGCGACGAGCGGGCGGGCGGATTCGAGGGTGAGGCCGGCGGCGTAGAGCGATTGGATGATGCCGTCGTGGAGATCGCGACCGAGGCGGATTTTTTCCTGTAGGGAGCGATTAAGGAGTTGTTGGGTGAGAAGAGCGTCGGCTTCGGCGCGCTGGCGGACGTCGCGTTCGTGGGCGAGTTCGCGGGATTGGGCGACGGAGGATTCGGCGAGTTTGGCGAGGGCGCCGACCTCGGTGCGTGTGAGATCCGGATCGAACGGTGCGCGGGAATCGGAGGAGCGAGGACGGCGGAGAGCGAGGCTGGTGAGGAGGGCGGTGGTGAGGACGACGGCGGTGAGGGAGAGCGGGAGCGTGAGGCGATGGGAGAAGTCGGCGAGGCGGGCGGGTGTGTCGGAGGCACGCGAAGGTTCACGGTTGGTGCGAACGGAGGGGCGCGTCGCGAAGAGGAGGATGGAGAGCGCGATGAGGACGAGGAGGAGGGCCAGACCGAGGACGCGCGGAAGGGGGTTCATGCGGCGGAGACGAGGATGGCGTGCGCGCGTCGAGGGTCAAAAGGCGATTGCGGGCGGCGGAGACAGCAAAACTTTCGACATTTGGAGGCGGTGCGTTTTGGTTAAACGACTTCCCAATGAAGTCATTCTACATCACGACCGCCATCGACTACGTGAACGGTTCGCCGCACCTGGGCCATGCCTATGAAAAGGTGCTGACGGACGTCATCGCCCGGTTTCGGCGTCAGATGGGTGACAAGGTGCATTTTTTGACGGGCACGGACGAGCACGGTCAAAAGGTGCAGGCGAGCGCGCGGAAGCTGGGGATCGCGCCGCAAGCGTTTGCGGATCAGGTGAGCGCGGAGTTTCGGGCGCTGCTGCCGCGGCTGAATATTTCGAACGACGATTTCATCCGAACGACGGAGGAGCGGCACAAGAAAGTCGTGCGCGACGTGCTGCAGCGGCTGTTCGACAAAGGCGAAATCTACAAAGCGGAATACAAGGGCTTCTACTCGACGCGACAGGAGCAGTTTTTGCAGGAGAAGGATCGGAATCCCGATGGCACGTGGCCGGAGATTTTCGGCGAGGTGACGGAGATCGTGGAGGGGAATTACTTCTTCAAGCTGCAGCAGTATCAGGACTGGCTGATCGAGTTTCTGACGAAGAACGAAGACTTCGTTTTTCCGAAATTCCGGCAGAAGCAGGTGCTCGAGTTTTTGAAGGAGCCGCTGAACGACTTGTGCATCTCGCGTCCGCGCGAGCGGCTGGAGTGGGGTATTTCGCTGCCGTTTGACGAGCAGTATGTGACCTACGTGTGGTTCGATGCGCTGATCAATTATTACTCGGCGGTGGCGGATCGGGACGGCGTGTGGCCGGCGACGTATCATGTGATCGGGAAGGACATCCTCGTGCCGCCGCACGCGGTGTATTGGCCGATCATGCTGCATGCGGCGGGGATTCCGCTGCCGAAGGGAATCATCGCGCATGGCTGGTGGCTGCAGCGCGGGGCGAAGATGTCGAAGAGCACGGGCAACGCGCTCAATCCGCTCGACCTCGTGGACGAGTTCGGGGCGGACGCGTTTCGGTATTTTCTGATCCGCGAGATGAACGTCGGGCAGGACAGCGACTTCACGCGCGAGCAGTTTCTCGTGCGCTACAACAGCGAGCTCGCGAACAATCTCGGCAATCTGGTGAACCGCACGTTGAACATGACGACGCGGTTTGCCGGCGGCGTGTTGCCGGCGGCGGACGCGGGTGACGAGTTGGAGAAGAATCTGCGCGCGCTCTGGGAGAAGACGCGCGACGAGTTCGTGGCGTTGTGTGAAGGGTTTCAGTTTCACACCGCGCTGGAGCGCGCGATGGTATTTCTCACGGAAACGAACGCGTATATCGAAAAGCGCGCGCCGTGGAAGCTGGGCAAATCGACGGAGGCGAAGGATCAGGCGCTGTTGAAAACCTCGCTGGCGACGATGGCCGAGGCGCTGCGGCTGGCGGTGGCCCTGGTGCAGCACGTGATTCCGACGACGACGGAAAAAGTGAACGCGGCGTTGGGTTATTTGCCGGGCGCGAGTTGGAAGGAGGAACTCGTGTGGGGCGAAAAGCTGAACGGCGCGAAGGTGGCGGGAGCGCTGGTGTTGTTTCCGCGGCCGGTGGACGAGAAGAAGAACGTGGAGGCGAAGGGGAAGAAGGGCTGATCGTTCTCGTATCGTAATCGTTCTCGTTCTCTCGTGGCGAGGGAATCGAGAACGAGAAAGAGAACGAGAAAGAGAACGAGACGATGACCATCCTACCCGTCGATCCGGTCGCGAATGCGACGCCCGAGGCGTTGTTGGCGTTTTTGGGGACGTGTCGCGACGCGGCGCGGAAGGATGGGCGGGCGAAGCTGGTGAGCATTTCGATCGCGGTGGACGCGCTCGATCCGCTGGCGGTGCTCGAGTCGATTTTCGAGCCGGGCGAGCAGCATTTTTATGCGGAGCGGCCGTCCTTGGAGACGGCGATCGCGGGGGCGGAGGCGGTGCTGGCGAAGGACGCGAGCGGAGCCGGGCGGTTTGAGGACGTGCAGCGGTTCGTGGACGAGACGCTGGCGCATACGATCGCGGTGGGGGAGGTGAACGCGCCGTTTGGCGGGCCGCATTTTTTTGCGGCGTTCGCGTTTCGGGACGAGGTGGAGAGCGGGGAAGTGTTTCCGGCGGCGCGGGTGTTTGTGCCGCGCTGGCAGGTGGCGCGCGCGGGCGGGCGAACGACGGCGGTGGCGAATTTTTTGGTGGAGCCGAAAGCGGAGTTAACTGCGATCGCGGAAAAAGTGTGGCGGGCGCATGGGAAGTTTCGGGAATTCGAGTATGGCGGCGACCGCGAGGTGGTGCGGAGAGCGACGGTGGCGAGTGAAGCAGCGCGGGTCGGAGAAGCGTCCGGCCAAGGCGACTATCGGGATGCGGTGAGGAAGGCCCTCGAGCGGATCGCGGCGGGAGAATTTCAGAAGATCGTGCTGGCGCGGACGCGGACGGTGCGGGCGGAGGAGGCGCTGCATCCGTTGCGGATGTTGAACGGGCTGCGGCAACGGTTTCCGGATTGCTATGCGTTCTCCGTGGCGAACGGACGCGGGCAGAGTTTCATCGGCGCGACGCCGGAGCGGCTGGCGCGGGTGAGTAGGGGGATTTTGGAGACGGAAGCCCTTGCCGGTTCGGCGCCGCGCGGGGCGACGGCGAGCGAGGATGCGCAGCGCGGCGGGGCGTTGCTGCGGAGCGAGAAGGACCGGCGCGAGCAGCGGCTGGTGCTGGATTCGATTTGCCGGCGGTTGGCGCCGCTGGGGGTGACGCTGGAGTTTCCGGAGGAGCCGGTGCTGAAAAAGCTGGCGAATGTGCAGCATCTGCACACGCCGGTGCGCGCGACGCTGCCGGAAGGCGTGCGTTTGCTGGATGTGATCGGGCGGCTGCATCCGACGCCGGCGGTGGGCGGCTCGCCGCGGGAGGCGGCGGTGGCGCGGATTCGGGAGCTGGAGGGATTTTCGCGCGGATTGTATGCGGGAGCCCTCGGGTGGTTGAACGCGCGCGGCGGCGGAGAGTTTTTTGTGGGGCTGCGATCGGCGCTGGTGGACGGGAACGAAGCGCGGTTGTTTGCGGGAGCGGGGATCGTGGCGGGGTCGGATCCGGAGGCGGAGCTGGCGGAGACGGAATTGAAGTTTCGGGCGCTGGCGCGGGCGTTGACGGACGTCGAGGAATGACGCCGGAAGAGTTTTCGCTTTCGGAAAGGAGCGGGATGTGAAGGCTGGAGGGCGTATGTTGAGGCGAACGATCGCGATCGTGGTGGCGGGGATCTTCGCTGTCGGGGCGTGGGCGATCGAGCAGACGGTGGAGGGGATCGAGTGGGATGCGTTGGAGAAATGGGTGGAGGCGGAGGCGGGGCAGGTGAATGCGGAGTTTTTGTTTCAATTGAGGAATACGGGGGAGGAGCCGCTGGAGATTTTGAGTTTGTCGACGTCGTGCAGTTGCTCGGCGGCGATCATGCGGGAGCAGCCCTGGGTGATTGCGCCGGGCGCGACGGATGAGGTGCGGGTGGTGATGGATTTGAGAAGCCGGCGCGGCGGGCTGACGAAGACGGTGTATATGATGACGAATCGCGGGGAGCAGTTGCTGCTGGTGCATGCGAAGGTGCCGCCGCCGCCGGCGGTGCAGCGGGAGATGAATATGGTGATGGCGCAGGCCGACCGGCAGTCGGTGCTGCGCGGCGATTGCGCGCGGTGTCATGTGGCGCCGGCGGAAGGGAAGCATGGAAAGGAGTTGTTCGAGGCGGCGTGTCAGATTTGCCATGGCGCGGAGCATCGGGCGTCGTTTGTGCCGGACCTGGCGGTGGCGAAGGAAGGGCGCAATGCGGCGTATTGGGAAAACTGGATACGCCACGGGGCGGAAGGGACGATGATGCCGGCGTTCGCGAAGGAGCGCGGCGGGTTCTTGGATGACGGGCAGGTGGCGTCGTTGGTGGCGTATTTGACGGGAGATTTTGGGCGAGGGGAGGGGGAGGGGCTGTGATGACTGCGCGCGAAACACGCAAAAGGGAATGTTTTCCGGTGGAGGAAACGGCGGAGGGGGCATAACGGCGGCGTGGGGACGCGCGGGGCGAACTGAATTTCGATGAAGCTGGATTTTCGGAATACGAATGCGTTGTGGGGGAGCGTGCTGGCGGAGACGCTGGTGCGATGCGGTGTGCGGACGGCGGTGGTGTCGCCGGGATCGCGGTCGACGCCGTTGACGATGGCGCTCGCGGCGAATGGGCGGATCGAGGCGGTGCCGGTGTTGGACGAGCGTTCGGCGGCGTTTTTTGCGTTGGGGATCGCGAAGCGGACGCGGCGGCCGGTGGTGCTGGTGTGCACGAGCGGGACGGCGGGGGCGAATTACTTTCCGGCGGTGATCGAGGCGCGGGAGAGCGGCGTGCCGCTGGTGGTGATCACGGCGGATCGTCCGCCGGAGATGCGCGATTGCGCGTCGGGTCAGACGATCGATCAGCAGAAGTTGTTTGGTGGATACACGACGTTTTATCACGAGCTGGCGGTGCCGGCGGCGACGATGGAGATGTTGGCGTATCTGCGTCAGACGGTGGCGCACGCGGTGGAGCGGGCGTGGCGTCCGGCGGCGGGGCCGGTGCATTTGAATGCGCCGTTTCGCGATCCGCTGCCGCCGATCGAGGATGGGAGCGCGCGGGTGCTGGAGGGGAGGATCGACGAAACGTTTTTCGGGCACCTCGAGGCGGTTGGGCCGGAGTGGAGTCAAGCGACGATCTGGCAGCGACCGACGACGGCGCGCGGTCTGATCGTGGCGGGGCCGGCGGCGGTGGAAAACGTCGCGGAGCATGTGGCGACTTTGCGGAAGGTGGCGGGGAAGTTGGGGTGGCCGGTGTTGGCGGATGCGTTGTCGCCGGCGCGGACCATGGCGGGGGCGGAGGAGGTCGTGACCTGTTACGATGCGATTTTGAGGAACGAGGCGGCGGCGCGCGATTTGGTGCCGCGGACGGTGTTGTGTCTGGGCGGTTGGCCGACGAGCAAGGTGCTGCGGGCGTGGCTGGAGAAGTCGGGCGCGGAGATTTTGCTGGTCGCGAATGGCGCGGAGAATCGCGATGCGTTGCATGGGCGGACGCGTCAGATCGTGGCGCCGGTGGAATCGATCGACGTGGCGGGCGAAGCGGTGGCGGAGCGGAGTTATTTGGAGGCTTGGCGAAAAGCGGAGTTGGCGGCGCGCGGCGCGATCGATGCGGCGATGGAGGCGGAAAAGGGGATGTTCGAAGGAAAAGCGAGCTGGCTGTTGGCGCGGCATTTGCCGGAAGAAACGCCGGTGTTTGTGGCGAGCAGCATGCCGGTGCGCGACGTGGAGTATTTTTGGCCGGCGAACGGGCGCGGGCAGCGGTTGTATTTCAGCCGCGGCGCGAACGGGATCGATGGGACGCTATCGACGGCGCTGGGGATCGCGCATGGGGCGGGCAAACCGGCGGTGTTGCTGACCGGAGATCTCGCGCTGCTGCACGATGCGAACGGGTTTTTGCTGCGAGCGAAATTGAAGGGCTCGCTGACGATCGTGCTGATCAACAATCGCGGCGGAGGAATTTTCGAACATCTGCCGGTGGCGCAGTTTCAGCCGCCGTTCGAGGAGTTTTTCGCGACTCCGCAGGAGGTGGATTTTGCCAAGTTGTGCGCGGCGCACTCGGTCGAGCATGTGCTCGTGAGCGGGTGGGACGAGTTCGCGCGCGAAGTGAGCGGGTTGCCGGAGAAAGGGATTCGCGTGCTCGAGGTGCGGACAGATCGAAAGCGGGATGCGGCGATTCGGAAGTCGTGGCTGAACGCGGCGGGGGGAGGGCGGAGTTGAGGGTTGAGAGATGAGAGCGGTCTCGCATGCCTCCCTCTCTCTTACTCGTAGCGGAGGGCGTCGATCGGATCGAGCTGGGCGGCTTTCTTGGCGGGATAGAAGCCGAAGAAGATGCCGATGGTCGCGCTGAAGACGAAGGCGACGACGACGGAGGTGGTCGAGACGAGGACGGGCCAGCCGTTGAGCTGCGAGATGAGTTGCGAGCTGCCGATGCCGATCAGGATGCCCAGGATGCCGCCGAGGGAGCTGAGGATGATGGCCTCGATGAGGAACTGCATGAGGACGTCGCGGCCGTGGGCGCCGACGGCGAGGCGGATGCCGATCTCGCGGGTGCGCTCGGTGACGGACACGAGCATGATATTCATAATGCCGATACCGCCGACGATGAGCGAGACGCCGGCGATGGCGCCGAGGAGGACGGTCATGGTTTTCGTGGTGGCCGTGGCGGCTTCGGCGAATTCGACCTGGTTGCGAACGGTGAAGTCGGGCTCGCGTCCGCCGCGACGCTGAGAGAGCAGGTCGTTGATTTCCTGTTGAACGCGGGGGATGGCGTCGGCGGAGGCGGCGCGGATGAGGATGGAATTGATGTTGGTGCGGCGGGAAAGCCGCTTCATGTGGCTCGTGTAGGGGACGAGCACGATGTCGTCCTGATCGGAGCCGAAGAGGTTGAAGCCTTTCTCGGAAAGGACGCCGACAACCTTGAACGGGATGTTGCGGATGCGGAGCGTCTGGCCGATCGGATCGAGTCCGGGGTAGAGTTGTTCGGCGACGGTTTTGCCGATGACGGCGACCTTCGCGACGGAGCGGACATCCTGTTCAGTGAACATGGAGCCATCGGCGACGGGCCAGCTCCGGATGTCGGGGTAGTCGGGCGAGGTGCCGAGGACTTGGGTGTTCCAGTTGAGGCCGTTGCCGAGAATTTGAGAGCGGTCGCGGACTTCGGGCGAAACGCCGAGGATGTTGGGGACCTCGGCGGCGATGGCGGCGGCGTCTTCGGGGGTGAGGGTGGGCGCGCTGCCCCAACCGCCGCGGGCGCCACCGGCGGTGAAGTTGCCGGAGAAAACGGTGACGACGTTTTGGCCGAGGCTGGCGACCTGGGCTTCGACTTGGGATTTAGCGCCGTTGCCGATGCTGACCATCGCGATGACGGCGCCGACACCGATGATGATGCCGAGAGCCGTGAGGATGGAGCGCATCTTGTTTCGGCGGAGGGCGCGCAGGGCGATGATGATGGTGGAACGGAAGCGCACGGAAGGGGGATTTGGTTAACCGCGAATGGCGCGAGGAGACGCGAAGGAGCCAGGATTCAAGATTTGAGATTTGAAATCGCGGAAGGAAGCGGGGCACTCGCTCACGCTCGTAGCCACAGGCGTCAGTTTTGGGAGATGAGTTTGGCTTCGGCTTCGGCGGCGAGGAGTTTTTGCATCTCGACTTCGGCGAAGCTGCGATTGGTGACCTGGACGTCGGAGACGACGCGGCCGTCGCGCATGATGAGGTTGCGTTTGCAGTATTGGGCGATGTCGAGCTCGTGCGTGACCATGACGATCGTGATGCCTTGGTCGTTGAGCTTTTGAAACACTCCCATCACCTCGACGGAGGTTTTGCTGTCGAGATTGCCGGTGGGCTCGTCGGCGAGGAGGACTTGCGGCTGGTTGACGAGGGCGCGGGCGATGGCGACGCGCTGTTGTTGTCCGCCGGAGAGCTGGGATGGGAAATGGTCGGCGCGCTTGGAAAGACCGACGATGTCGAGGGCGTGGAGGGCGCGTTCGCGCATCTCGCGGGAGGAGAGTTTGCGGCGGCCGTAGAGCATGGGGAGCTCGACGTTTTCGAGGGCGGTGGTGCGAGCGAGGAGGTTGAAGCCCTGGAAGACGAAGCCGAGTTTTTCGTTGCGGAGGTCGGCGAGGGCGTTGCGGTCGAGTTTGAGGACGTCGACGCCGTCGAGGAGGTAAGTGCCGCTCGACGGCCGGTCGAGGCAGCCGAGCGTGTTCATGAGGGTGGATTTGCCGGAGCCGCTGGCGCCCATGATCGCCATGAATTCGCCGCGTTGGATTTCGAGGGAGACGCCGCGGACGGCGTGGACCTTGACCTCGCCCGAGTCGTAGACGCGGTGGATGTCGTTGAGTTGGACGACGGGGGACATGCGGATCGATTAGAAGCGGCGACCGCCGCCGAAGGGATTGGAAGAGCGCTGCTGGGCGGGGTTGCCGGTGGGCGAGAAGACGCTGGTGATGACCTGGTCGCCTTCGGAGAGACCTTCGATGATTTCGGTGCCGGTGCCGTCGGAAACGCCGAGGGTGACGTTGACGGCTTCGGGGCGGGCGTTGGGGCCGGTGCCGACGAGGCGGTAAACGGTGCGGACGACGGGGCCGCTGGAATTGGCGTCGCCGGGCGGGCGTCCGCCGGGGCCGCCGAAGGCGGGGAATTCATAGCCGTCGGCTTTGGCGAGTTCGCGGGCGCGCTCGATGATTTCGGGTGTGGGCCGGCCGGAGCCGGGGGTGAAGCCGGCTTTGGTCATGTAGACGCGGCGCTGGTCGTCGGGAAGCGGTTTGAGGACGGGGGCGTCGGATTTGCCGGCGACGGGGGGAGGCGGCGGCACGTCGGGGAGGCGGACGCGGAGGGCGTTGTTGGGAAGGCGGAGGACGTTGGGCCGGTGGGCGATGACAATGGAGACGTTGGCGGTCATGCCGGGGCGGAGTTTTTGGTCGTCGTTGCGGACCTCGATGATGGTCTCGTAGGTGACGACGTTTTGGACAGTGATCGGCGAATTGCGGATCGAGGAGACGCGTCCGCGGAACTGGCGGTTGGGGAAGGCGTCGACCGTGAAGTTGACGGGCTGGCCGACGGTGACGTTGCCGATGTCGGCTTCGGCGACGGCGCCGACGATCTGCATTTTGGTGAGGTCGTTGGCGATGGTGAAAAGAACGGGGGTGTTGAAGGAGGCGGCGACGGTCTTGCCGACGTCGACCTGGCGGGAGAGGACGATGCCGTCGACCGGCGAGTAGATGGTGCAGCGGGAGAGGTCGATCCGGGCGGCTTCGACGGCGGCGGTGCGCGTCTGGACCTGGGCGTCGGCCTGCGCGAGCTGGGCGAGGGCTTGGTCGAGGTCGGACTGGGGAACGAGACCGTTTTGCTGGAGGGTGGCGGTGCGCTCGGCGTTGAGCTGGACGAGGCGGTGGTTGGCCTTGGCGTTGGCGAGTTCGGCTTCGGCGGAGCGGAGGCGGGACTCGTAGGTGGAGGAGTCGATGTGGGCGACGATGTCGCCCTTCTTCACGACGGAGTTATAGTCGACGAGGACGTTGTCGATGATGCCGGAGATCTGGCTGCCGACCTCGACGGTGATGACCGGCTGGAGGGTGCCGGTGGCGGTGACGGCCTGGGTGACGTCGGCGCGGGTGATGGCCGCGGTGACATATTCGACCGGGGGCGCGGAGCGCTTTTTGAAATAATACCAACCTGCGGTGGCCAGGGCGGCGAGGACGACGAGGGTGGTGACGATTCCGACAACAGATTTCGGTTTGGCCATGAGAGCAGGAGGAAGTGCGAGGAAGACGGATGAAGGGGAAAAAAATTACGTGGTGAAGTGCGAAAGGTGCAGGATGGGCGGCGGGTGAGAAAGTCCACCGTTGTGCGATTCAGGGGAAACGGCGCCGTTGGTGAATTGCAGGCGGCGGAAAGGCGAGGCAATACCGGGCGCACAGGTCATGCACCACGGACCGGTTTCGCCGCAGATTGCCAAGGGGCTGCTCAAGTTGAAGGAGCGGATCGAGGCGGCGAAGATTCCGCCGTCGAAGCTGGACGAGACGGTGAATGTGGCGGTGTGGAACGTGCGGGAGTTTGGGCATGCGACGCGGCGGAGGAGCGAGGCGGCGTTGCACTACATCGCGGAGATCATGGGGCAGTTCGACCTGGTGGCGCTGGTGGAGCTGCGCGACAACCTGGAGGAGCTGAAGTGCGTGCTGGATTACCTGGGGCCGTATTGGGATGTCGTTTATTCGGACTGGATGAGGGATGCGGGCGGGAATCGGGAGCGGACGGCGTTCGTGTTCGACCGGCGGGCGTTGGTGTTCAATGGGCTGGCGGCGGAGATCGACGCGCCGCGGAAGAAGAAGGGGACAGAGTATCTGGCGACGCAGTCGTTCTGGCGGGCGCCGTATCTGTGTTCGTTTCGCGCGGGGAACTTCGATTTTCTGGCGATCGCGAACCATGCGCGCTGGGGCGAGAGCGTGAAAGGGCGGGAGGCGGAGCTGGCGTTGTTGTCGGCCTGGATCGAGGAACGCTTCGCGAGCACGTTCGTGGAGGATCACGATCTTTTGGTGATGGGCGATTTCAACACGCCGACGTTGGACGATGGGCTGTTCCGGGCGTTGACGAAGTGCGGATTGAAGGTGCCGGAGCCATTGCGGGCGTTGAAGGCGGGCGATCGCTACGTGGGCGGGTCGAATCTTGGAAAGGACAAACGCTACGATCAGATCCTGCACCTGCCGACGACGCCGGAACATTTCATCCAGGCGGGAGGAACGCTGGATTTCTTCATCGACGATTCGCGGATCGCGGAACTGTTTCCACGGAAGAAAATGACGCGGACGCAGTTCACGTATGAGCTGTCGGATCACCTGCCGATCTGGGTGCAGGTGAAAGTGGATATCGACGGGTTCCGGTTGAACCAGATCGTGCAGAATGGGCGCGCGAAGTAGCGAACGGGAGTGACGCGGGCGTTTGCGCGAGCGGCGCGGGGCGGCACGGTGCGGGCGGGATGAAACTCAGTTATCGGAATCCGGTGTGGTCGGGATATCTGGCGGATCCCTTCGTGCTGCGTGTGGGTGGGGACTATTTCGCGTATGGGACGGGCTCGGACGCGGGAAATGGCCGGCAGGCGGATGGGCGGGTGTTTCCGGTGCTGCGATCGAAAAATCTGGCGGAGTGGGAGTTCGTCGGCGGGGCGCTGGAGCCGTTGAGCGGGGCGGAGACGACGGCGTATTGGGCGCCGGAAGTGGCGGAACGCGACGGGCGGTTCTTCCTGTATTATGCGGCGGACATGCGGTTGCGGGTCGCGGTGGCGGAGACGCCGGAAGGGCCGTTTCGCGATGTGGGGCGGGAGCTGTTGCCGGATGAGCCGTTTTCGATCGATGCGAGTCCGTTTCGCGATCCGCGAGACGGGAAATGGTATTTGTTTTTCGCGAAGGATTTTTTCGACGGACGGGTGGGAACGGGGACGGCGGTGGCGGAGTTGGCGGACGATATGATGTCGGTGATGGGCAAACCGCGGACGGTGGTGCGGGCGACGAGCGACTGGCAGATATTCCAACGCAACCGGCGTTGGTATGACCGCGAGTGGGAGGCGTGGCATACGGTCGAAGGACCGTTCGTGGTGGAGCGCGACGGGCGGTATTATTGTTTTTATTCGGGCGGGTGTTGGGAAACGGAAGGCTACGGGGTGAGTTATGCGGTGGCGGATCATCCGTCGGGGCCGTGGTGCGACGAATGGAGTCACGCGGGACCGGTGGTGTTGCGCGGCGTCGAAGGCAAAGTGCTCGGACCGGGGCATAACAGCGTGGTGGTGGGGCCGGATGAGAAGACGCTGTTTCTCGTGTATCATGCTTGGGATAGGGCGAGGACGGCGCGGCGGATGTGCATCGATCCGTTGATCTTCACGGCGGAGGGGCCGCGCTGCGACGGGCCTTCGGTGAGCGAGAGGACGATCGAATTAGGGGTGAGCTGAATCGAAAAGCCGGAGACGCCGGGCCGTGGGAACGGGAGGCGTCCCCATGGCTGTGCGGCGGCGTGGCGGCTAGTGTGCGGGGATGAAAACAAAGACTTCGATCATTCTTACGGTGGCGGCGGCGACGGCTTTGACGCTGGGAGCGGGTTGTCGCAAAGGCGGCGATCCGGGGGTGGGCGCGGGCGGCGCCACGACGCAAAACACCGAGTCGCAGGCGCAACCGGGCAATACGAGCGGAAGCGGATCGGCTCCGAACACGACGGATCCCAACAGCGGCGCCGCGGGGCCGGGCGTGGCGGGTGCGAGCACGGACAATGACGCCGCAAATGCGTCATCGACGGCCGGGACGGATTCGGCGGGGCGACCGGCGGGAAGTGCGGGCGGAAATACGGAGAAGGAGACCGTGGCGGAGTAGCGATCGTCCTCAGATTAAAGGAGGAACTTGCGGGCGATCTCCGGCACGGGCCGGAGGTCGCCCGATGCAATTTTTTTGGAGGCGTTGGAAGCGAAGGGTCGCCTCGTCGCCGCGAGCGGGCGCGAAGATGGATTCTTCGCTTCGCTCAAAATGACAGCGGTGGAAGCTGCTACAACAGGGGAGCGGCGGGCTCGGAGACGTCTTTGAGGACGCGGCCGGAGAGGCCGGCGTGAACATCGACGGCGATGTCGCCGAGGGAGACGATGCCGACGAGCTTGTCGGTGCGATCGAGGACGGGCAGGCGGCGGACTTGGTAGCGCTGCATGAGTTGCACGGCTTCGTCGACTTCCTGGTCGTCGAAGACGGAGATGGAGCCGGTCGACATGACGTCGCGCGCAAGGGTGCTCTTGGGATCGCGACCGTCGGCGACCAGTTGGAGCACGATATCGCGATCGGTCAGCATGCCCACGATCTTGTTCTCCTCGAGGACGGGCACGACGCCGATGTCGTGGAGGCGCATGAGGCCGGCGGCTTCGATCACGGGCGTGTCGGGCGCGACGAAGCGCGTTCCCTTGGTCATCATTTCGCGAATTTTCATGGATGGACGAATCTACGTTCGCGGGAGAAACGCCGCCATGGGGCGGACTCCTGTTTGGGAGGCAGGATGGCGCCGGAACGGCTCGATCAGAGCGGCCAGAGGCGGGGGACGAGCAGGATCGAGATGATGAAAAGCAGAATGGTGAGCGGGGCGCCGACGCGGAGGAAATCGATGAAACGATAACGACCGGGGCCGTAGACCATGAGGCAGGCGGGCTCGAGCGGGGTGAGGTAGGAGCAACTGGCGGCGACGGCAATCATGATGGCGAAGGGGCGCGGATCGAGTTGAAGCTGGAGGGCGGTTTGAACGGCGATCGGCAGGATGACGGCGGCGGCGGCCTGGTTGGACATCGGCTGGGTGAGCGCGACGGTGAGGGCGAAGAAGCCGCCGAGCATCCAGGAAGGGGATACATCCGGCGTGAAGGTGACGAGTTGCTGTGCGAGGTAGTCGGCCGTGCCGGTGCGAATCATGGCTTCGCCGAGCGCGAGCATGCAGGCGATCAGGATGACGGCGCGCCATTCGAGTTCGCGATAGGCGTCGGCCGGCGCGATGCAATTGGTGAGAAACACGGCGAAGGCGCCGAGCAGGACGGCGACGGGGAGCGCGACGACTTCGAGCGCGGCGAGGGTGAGTGAGCCGACAAAGATGAGCGTGGCGCGAATGGCGCGGGGGCGGTCGACGCGGCTTTCTTCGACGGAGTTGAGAACACTCACGGCGCCATCGTCGGCGAGGCGAGCGATCGCGGTGGTGTGGCCCTGAAGAAGAAGAACGTCGCCGACGTGGAGAACGGTGCGGCTGAGTTTCTCGAGGATGTTTCGACCGTGGCGATTGAGCGCGAGGACTTGGAGCCGGTAGCGTTCGCTGAAACCGACGGAGCGAAGCGTGCGGCCGGCGAGGCGTGAGCGAGGGACGACGAGAGCTTCGACCAAGGTGGCTTCCTCGGTGCGAAGATCGGGGTCGGAAAGTTCGACGTCGGGACGGATTTCGATCCCGGCGGTGTCCTTGACCTTGAGGATTTCGTTGCGCGCGCCGCGGACGAGGAGGACGTCGCCCTCGCGAACGGCCATGCGGGCTCGCGGCCAGAGGTTGAGATTGGGTTCGCGCAGGACGCGGACGACTTGGAGGTCGAAGTCGCGGCCGAGATTAATTTCGGCGAAGGTTTTTCCGACGAGCGGCGAGTCCGGGAGGACGAGGACTTCGGTGATGTAGGAGCGGACGCCGAATTGTTCGAGAAGGCTCTCGGGCGGTGCACGGTCGGGGATGAGGCGGCGGCCGATGAAGAACATGTAGGCGAGACCGACGAGGGCGATGGGAATGCCGACGGGGGTGAGTTCGAACATGCTCAGCGGCTCGAGTTGAGCGCGCGTCATGAGACCGCTGATGACGAGATTCGTTGACGTGCTGATGAGTGTGACGGAACTCGTGAGGATCGACGCGAATGCGACCGGCATGAGGAGTCGCGAGGGCGAAATCTTGGCACGCGCGGCGATGCCGATGACGACGGGAAGGAAAAGAGCGGCGGCGGCGGTGTTGCTGATGAACGCGCTGAGGACCGAGACCGTGATCATGATGACCGCGAGCAGCACGTCGTAGCGGGTGCCGGAGTAGCGAAGAATGGCGCGGGCGACCAATTCCACGACACCGCTTCGGACGAGCGCGGTGGTCATGATCAGCAGCGAGAGGATCATGATGACGGTGTCGCTGCCGAAACCGGCGAAGGCGTCGCGCGCGGGGAGCAAGCCGGTGATAATGAGCGTGAGCAACAAACCCAGCGCCACGACATCGGCGGACACCCATTCGAAGGAGAAAAGGATGAGTGCGACGAGAACCAGGCCGAGCAACAGGGCGATGGACAAGGTCACGAGATATTGTGGGCCTGGGGCGGGGGCGGTTCCCGCGAGGGGGGCGGGCGATCGCGGAGGCGAGTGTTGCGTTTTACGAAGGGGCGCCGTCGGCGAGAGGGGACCAATTGGTGTCGCGGCGCTCGTAGATCGTTTCCCGAATCGGCGCGAAGTGAGTGCCGTTCCACGCGCGGATGATGATCCGGATGCGGTCGGGGGTGAGTTCGATCCAGTTGTAGGCGTTGGGCTCGTCGCGGGTCCGTCCTGAGACGGCGGTGCCGGCCTGGACGGAGACGAAGGAACGTTGCGACGAAGGATAATGCGGGCGGATATCGCCGGCGTAACCGCGGTGCAGGTGCCCGGCGAGGAGCAGGTCCGCACCGTGGCGATCGAGGAGCGGGATGGCGAGGGCGGCGCGGCCGACGAGTTCGATGCCGGCGTCGTGGGGCGGTGGAATAAACGGGTGGTGCGTGACGACGATCTTCAGGCGGTTGCGAATGACGGAGAGTTCACGATCGAGGCAGTCGATCTGTGCGCGTGAGATACGGCCGTTTTTCCAGGTGAACGAACGCGCGGTGTTGAGGCCGACGACGTGAAGTTCTTCGTCAGAGAACGTTGGGTTCACGTCTTCGCGGATGAAGTGTCGGTAGCGGCGAAGCGGTGCGAGGAAGCGCCGAAAGATGTCGAAGAGCGGGATGTCATGATTGCCCGGCACGACGAGCTGCGGCTGCGGCAGCCGGGCGAGGAAATCGCGCGCGGCGGAGAACTGGGCGCGGCGGGCGCGCTGGGTGAGATCGCCGCTGACGACGATGAGCGAAGGCGGACGTTCGTTGAGTTCTGCGGAGAGAGCGTCGACGACAGGAGAGATTTCGGTGCCGAAATGAAGATCGGAGAGATGCGCGATCGTTCTCATGCGTCGGCGGGCGGCGGGGCCAGCACGCGGAGTGCGCCGGGGAGAATGCGAAACTGCAGCGGGGCGGTGAGGGTGACGACCTCGCCATCGCAGGCGACCGGCAGCGTGGAGGATGCGGCGGTGATCGTGGCCCGGGTGGCGTCGCGGACGTCGAGATCTTCGGGCTCGTCGAGTTTGCGGGTGAGCCCCTGGGCGATCAGGCGGAGGACGGACCAGCGAGTGTGGACGCGCGCGGCGTAGAGGGCGAGGCGTCCGGAGTCGAGTCGCGGGCGGAGGGAGGCGTCGAAGATCTGGCCGGAGTAGCGGTTGTTGGCGACGACGACGAAAGGCGAGCGGATCGTCACGACGCCTTCGGGCGTTTCGATGCGGAAAGGAAAACGCCGCAGGCGGCGAAACACGTGCCAGGACGCGAGAGCCATGGCGCGCCATTTGCCGTGGCCGCGTTCGCGGCGAAGCTTGTCGCGGCGACGGACGGCCTCGCCGTAGGAACCGAGCGAGCAGTTGTTGACGAAGATGTGGCCGTTGACCTCGGCGAGATCGACGTGACGAGGGCGCGCGGAGACGAGAACGCGGGCGGCCTCGCGCCAGTTGTCAGGCAGGCCGAGATCGCGAACGAAGTGATTGAGCGTGCCGAGCGGAAGCGGACCCAGCGGGAGACGGGTTCCGGCGAGCTGGCGGGCGGCGGCGCTGACGGTGCCGTCGCCGCCACCGACGAGAACGGCGTCCGGGCGGCGGGCGATGGCGTTGCGAAGGGCCTCGTCGAGACCGAGCCCGTTGACCTCGAACACGGCGAGGCTGACGCCGAGCTGTGCGAACGCGTGGCGCAAGTCTTCCGGCGAGGGCGCGTCGTTGTCGCGCGACGCGCCGGCGTGCGTGTTGAGGACCAGGATCGCTTTCATGGGCGGGGATCGGTGCGGCACTGACCGCGGAGCGGCGGAGCGGTTCTGGAACGTTTTGGCGCGAACGGGACCTGGGACGCGCGAACGTGTCGAAGCACGCCATGCTGACGTGTTATTCATTATTGCTCGGCGCGAGATCGACTCCGGGAAAAGGCGCGCGGTTTCTGGCGGAGGACGAAGAGACGTTGCGGGAGATCACGGCGCGGCATTTTCCGGAGGGATTCACGGTGTTGAATGCGGACGGAGCGTGGTTCGATCCGGAGGCGCGGCGCTTCATCGAGGAAGAGGCGCGTCAGGTGATCGTATGCACGGACCGTCGCGGCCGGTTGCGAAGCTGGTGCGAAGAGCTCGCGACCGCGCTCGAGCAAAAAGAACTGCTCGTGACCGAAGTCGGGCGGGCGGCGATGTTTCGCGTGCGCGAGCGCCGGCGGGGATCGAGCAAAGCAGGCGGCAAATCGCCGGAGAAAGCCGGACGGTCGAGCCGGGCAAAAGGTGGCACGGCTCGCGGGAATTTTTCTGCATAATCTCCGCGCTGCGGGTTTGCCCAATTGAGCGGCGCGCGCAGGATGCGCCGTTCAATGACAAGTGCACGAAAGGCGATCTACTTCGGTCTGCTGTTGCTGGCCGTGGCCGCGATGGTGGGAGTGGTGCGTTGGCGGAGCGATTCCGCCGCGCCCAAAGCGCCGGAGCGCGCGGCGGCGCCCGCGGGAGGAGCGGGCAACGCGATGCCGGTTTACACGGCGAAAGTGGAGCCGCGGTTGCTGCAGGAACGCGTGACGGCGACGGGATCGGTGACGGCGGACGAGTCGGTCGATCTGGTGAGTGAAATCGCCGGCAAGGTGACGAGGCTCGGTTTCGAGGAAGGTGCGCCGGTGAAGAAAGGCGACCTGCTGGTGCAATTGGACGACGCGGAGCTGTCGGCGCAGCTCGCGCGGGCGGAGAGCCGTCTGGAGCTGGCGAAGGCGCAGGCGGAGCGACAACGGCAGTTGGTGACGGCGGGTGGCACCTCGCAGGCGGATCTCGATGCGGCGGAGAGCGAAGTGAGCGTGTTGCGGGCGGAGGTCGAACTGGCAAGGGCGCAACTGGCGAAAACGAGGATTTTGGCGCCCTTCGACGGCGTGGCCGGGCTGCGTTATGTGAGCGTGGGGGCGAACATCACGCCGAACACGAGGATCGCGACGCTCCAAAAACTGGATACGATCAAGATCGAGTTTTCGATCGCGGAGCGGCATCTCGGGCGGGTGCAGCCCGAGTCGGAGGTGACGATCCGCCTGACGGGGCTCGACGAGCCGTTTCGCGGGAAACTCTATGCGACGGAACCGCGGATCGATGCGTCGACGCGGACGTTGCGGCTGCGCGCGCGGGCGGAGAATCCGGGCGGACGGGCGCTGCCGGGAGGATTTGCGACGGTGGAACTGCCGTTGCGGGAAGTCCCGAACGCGTTGATGGTGCCGGCGGATGCGATCATCCCGGGCCTGAACGAACAGCAGGTATATATTATCGAGAACGGACGGGCCCAGCCGAGAAAGGTGAAGATCGGACTGCGGCTCGCGCGCGAGGTGCAGATTGTGTCGGGCTTGGAGCCGAACGCGACGGTGATCACGTCGGGACAACTGCAGTTGCGACCGGGAATGCCGGTGCGGCCGGTGGATCGGCCGGGCGCGGTGAACACGGGAAGCGGTGAACTCGCGGCAAGCCGATGAGCCTTTCTTCCATTAGTATTCGCCGGCCGGTGCTCGCGACGGTGATGTCGCTGGTGCTGGTGATTTTCGGCGTGGTGGGATTCACGTTTCTGGGCGTGCGCGAGTTTCCGGCGGTGGATCCGGCGATCGTGTCGGTGCGGACGTCGTATCCCGGCGCGAACGCGCGGGTGATCGAGACGCAGATCACGACGCCGATCGAAGAGGAAGTGAACGCGGTCGCGGGTATCCGAAATATCACTTCGATCAGCCGTGACGGCGTGAGCATCGTGACGGTGGAGTTTCTGCCGGGCGTGGATTTGGAGGCGGCGGCGAACGATGTGCGCGACAAGGTGTCGGGTGCGATCGGGCAGTTGCCGCCGGATGCGGATCCGCCGCGGGTGTCGAAGGCGGATGCGGACAGCCAGCCGATCACGTTCATCGGTGTGCGGTCGAGTTTGCGCTCGCTGCTGGAGCTGTCGGCGATCGCGGACAATATCTTCCGCGCGCGCCTGCAGACGATCCCGGGCGTCAGCGAAGTGGATCTTTGGGGCGAGAAGGAATACGCGATGCGGCTGCAGTTGGATCCGGTGCGGTTGGCGGCGTATGGGCTGACGCCGCTCGACGTGCGCAATGCGCTGCAGCGGGCGAACGTCGAACTGCCGTCGGGGCGGATCGAAGGGCATCTGGTGGAGTTGACGGTGCGGACGTTGAGCCGGCTTTCGACGCCGGAGGAGTTCGATGCGCTGATCATCAAGGAATCGGGCGACTCGCTGGTGCGCCTGCGTGACGTCGGACGGGCGGAGTTGACGGCGTTGAACGAACGGACGCTGTTGCGGCGCGACGGCGTGCCGCTGGTGGGCGTGGTGCTGCGACCGCAGCCGGGCGCGAACTATGTGGCGATCGCGGACGAGTTCCGCCGCCGCGTGGAGCAGATCAAGCCGGAGCTGCCGGCGGATGTGATCGTGAGCTACGGATTCGATGTGACGAACTTCATCCGGGCGTCGATCAACGAAGTCGTTGAAACGATCTTCGTGGCGATGGCGCTGGTGGTCGCGATCATCTTCCTGTTTTTGCGGGAGTGGCGGTCGACGTTCATCCCCATCGTGGTGATCCCGATTTCGCTGATCGGTTCGTTCTTCGTGATGTATGTGGCGGGCTTTTCGGTGAACGTGCTGACGCTGCTCGCGCTGGTGCTGGCGATCGGGCTCGTGGTGGACGACGCGATCGTGGTGCTGGAAAACATCTATGCGAAGATCGAGCAGGGGATGAGTCCGATGCAGGCGGGCCTGCAGGGGACGAAGGAGATTTTCTTCGCGGTGATCGCGACGACGGCGGCGCTGGCGGCGGTGTTCACGCCGCTGTTGTTTTTGGGCGGATTGACCGGGCAGTTGTTCATGGAGTTCGGCGTGGTGATGGCGGCGGCCGTGGTGATCTCGGCCTTTGTGGCGCTGACGCTCACGCCGATGTTGAGCACGCGAATGCTGAAGACGGGGGCGCACGAAGGGTGGTTTTATCGGAAGACGGAACCGCTGTATCGGAAGCTCACCGACAGCTATCGGACGACGCTCGTGATGTTTTTGCGGGCGCGCTGGCTCGCGCTCGTGATCGTGGCCGTGTGCGGCGGCGCGTCGTGGTGGTTGTTCCGCACGATCCCGACCGAGCTGGCGCCGCTGGAGGATCGCAGCACGCTGCGCGTGAATGCGACGGCGGCGGAGGGAACGTCCTACGAGACGATGTTCGACTACATGACGCGGCTCGAGGCGCTGGTGATCGAGAAGGTGCCGGAGATCGCGGAAATGACGGCGATGACTTCGCCGGGCTTTGGCGGGTCGGCGTCGGTGAACTCGGGCTTCCTTCGCATCACGCTGAAGCAGCCGCATGAACGCGAGCGGAGCCAGCAGGAGATCGCGAACATGTTGCGGGCGGAGCTGCGCAATTTGCCGGGCGCGCGGGTGGCGATTCAGCAGGAGCCGACGATCGGAGACCGGCGGGCGGGCGCGCCGGTGCAGTTCGTGATCCAGGCGCCGAAGCTCGAGGATCTCGAAGACGTGCTGCCGAAGTTTTTGGAGCGCGCCGGAGACGATCCGATGTTCACGTTCGTGGATACCAACCTGCGCTTCACGAAGCCGGAGCTGCGAATCGCGATCGACCGCGAGCGGGCGCGGGCGCTCGGAGTATCGGTGCGCGACGTGGCGGAGACGCTGCAACTCGCGTTGAGCGAACAGCGCTACGGCTACTTCATTCTCGACGACGAACAGTATCAGGTGATCGGGCAACTGCAGCGCGGCGACCGGTCGCAGCCGGCGGACCTGCGGCAAATCTATGTGCGCGGCGGGAGCGGCGAGATGGTGCCGCTGGACAATTTGATCACGGTGACCGAATCGACGACACCGCCGGCGTTGTATCGGTTTAATCGTTACGCGGCGGCGACGGTGTCGGCGGAACTGGCGGCCGGGAAGACGATCGGCGAAGGCATCGCGCGGATGCGGCTGATCGCCGACGAAATTCTGGACGAACGGTTCACGACGGAACTGGCGGGGCAGTCGCGCGACTTCGAGGACAGCTCGTCGAGCCTGCTGTTCTTCTTCGGATTCGCGCTGGTGTTGATCTACCTCGTATTGGCGGCGCAGTTCGAGAGCTTCCGCGATCCGCTGATCATCATGTTCACGGTGCCGCTGGCGCTGCTGGGATCGCTGCTGGCGCTGTGGCTGACGGGCAGCACGTTGAACATCTTCAGTCAGATCGGCCTGGTGATGCTGATCGGACTCGTGACGAAGAACGGCATCCTGATCGTCGAGTTTGCGAATCAGCGGAAGCTCGCGGGGCTGACGGTGCGCGAAGCGGTGGAGGAGGCGGCGGCGGCGCGGTTCCGTCCGATTTTGATGACGAGCTTCTCGACGATCCTGGGCATTTTGCCGATCGCGCTGGCGCTGGGCGCCGGCGCGAAGAGCCGCGTGCCGATGGGCGTCGCGGTGATCGGCGGGATGCTGGGGGGGACGTTGCTGACGCTCTACGTCGTGCCGGCGATCTACAGCTATGTGAGCCGCGAGTTGAGGAAGGACGAGGTGGAAGCGCGGCAGGCGGTCGACGAGGACGAGCCGGAGGAGGAATTGGCGCGGCCCGTGGCCTGAGTGGATTTGCAGGTGGCGTCTATCATCGCCACCGGCGGGCCGGCTCAGGACGAGCGCGGCCGGGTGGGCGGATGCCGGCGCGGGGCGGGAGCGGGACGACTTTCGTAAGCGGACGTTTCGTCGGCGATGGCTCGGGCGACGGCGTCGTCGACAGGGACGGGTGCGCGGCTGTGGCGGGTGATTTCGTCGAAACGCGTCTGGGCGACGGTGCAGCGATCGAGGGTTTCGGCGAGGTAGGATTGGATCGTGCGCTGTTGAAGATCGTTGAGCGCGGCTTTGAGCGCGGGGCGACCGGAACCTGACACGGCCAGCGGGGTGGCGAGCACCTCCTGACCGAGGCGGCGCGCGATCTCGCGGGCGCGGCGGTAGTAGTGCTCGGCGATGATGCGATGCCCCTCCTCGTGTTCGAGCACGCCGTCGGGGCCGGCGACGGGGATCCAGAGCGTGACGTTCAGGCGCGTCGTGAGCGTGGTGGCGGTGATGCGGGCGTGGCGCGAACCGCCGATGGCGGCCGGCTGCACGACGCGGGTTTCCATCTCGCAGGCGAATTCATACACGCACTGGCCGACCTCGGGCGGCTGCAGCGGCGGCATGTCGGACGGTGGATTCGCGGGATCGAACGTGCGGCGGACGATGTTGGGCGAGCGGACGTCGACCGTGACGCCGTCGGATGCCGCTGCGAGCACCGGACCCGGAACGGCGGCGAGGCACGCGAGGAGGCTGCGCGAGGCGAGGCGACGGAGTCGGACAGGGAGCGGAAGCACGTGTAAAAAACGGATTTAAGTGCGGGAGCGGGAAAGGGCGCCGCGGGCGCGGCGCGATTCGTCGCAGGACGTTCGTTGCAAGTGTTTAGAAAACATCGCGGCCGAAATGTAGGTAAAACTCCGATACATGCCATGGGGAAAAACGCTCGACGAGGCCACCGGCGAAAACAGTGTGCGCGCGGCGTCCGGCTTTGGCGACCGCGGTGAGAGCCGCGGAGAAACCCTCAACCTCAGCGAAAGAAAGTTCATGAAGCGTATCGGCAGTATTGTGATTTTGGTGACGGCAGCGATGGCGTGGGTGGCGGCAGGCCGGGCGGCGGAGGTGTCGGGGGAGACCAAGCGCTGGCACAAGGTGACGGTGACGTTCAACGGTCCCGTCGCAAGCGAGGCGAGCGCGCCGAATCCATTTCGCGATTACCGGTTGAACGTGACGTTCACGCATGCCGCGACCGGGGCGAGCCATGTGGTGCCGGGATATTTCGCGGCGGATGGAAATGCGGCGGGGACGAGCGCGACGTCGGGCAACAAGTGGCGCGTGCATTTCTCGCCGGAGGCGACGGGCACGTGGACGTATGTGGCGTCATTTCGGCAGGGCGCGGACGTCGCGGTGGCGTTGGGTGAAGCGGGCGAGCCGACGGCGTTCGATGGCGAGCGCGGCAGCTTCATCGTGACGGAGAGCGACAAGAGCGGGGCGGATTTTCGGGCGAAAGGGCGGCTGGTCGAAGTCGGGCAACACTACCTGCAGTTCGCGGGGACGAAGGAGTATTTCGTGAAAGCGGGCGCAGGCAGTCCGGAGAATTTCCTGGCGTTTGCGGATTTCGACAACACGACGGCGGGAAAGAAGCCGCTGCATTGCTATGCGCCGCACCTCGGCGACTGGCGTCCGGGCGATCCGACGTGGAAGAGCGGAAAAGGGAAGGCGATTATCGGCGCGCTGAACTACCTCGCGGGGAAGAAAATGAATTCGCTCTACTTCCTGACGATGAACGTCGGCGGGGATGGAGATGATGTGTTTCCGTGGACGACGAAGTCGGAGCGTTATCGCTTCGATGTGAGCAAGCTGGACCAGTGGGAGATCGTTTTCAGCCACATGGAGAAGCTCGGGATCCACATGCACGTGGTGACGCAGGAACAGGAAACCGATCAGTTGCTGGACGGCGGATCGCTGGGGCTGCAGCGCAAGCTCTACTATCGCGAACTCATCGCGCGGTTCGGTCATCACCTGGGACTCACTTGGAATCTCGGGGAGGAAAACACGAACACGGCGGCGCAGCGGACGGCGTTTGCGGATTACATCAACGCGTTGGATCCATATCAGCATCTGATCGCGGTGCACACGTTTCCGGCGGATCGGGACAAGGTTTACACGCCGATGATCGGGCATCCGGTGATCAGCGGGGCGTCGCTGCAATTGCAGAGCCCGTCGATCGTGCACGACGAGACATTGAAGTGGGTGAAGAAGTCGGCGGCGTCGGGCCGGAAGTGGGTCGTGGCGGTGGACGAGCTGGGACACGCGTCGGTCGGCGCGAAGCCTGATTCGCATGATGCGTCGCGCACGGAGATCCGGCATCGCGTGCTGTGGGGCAGTCTGCTGGCGGGCGCGGGCGGGCTGGAGTGGTATTTTGGATACGACTATCCGCATCATGATCTGACCTGTGAGGACTGGCGGTCGCGCGAGAAGCTGTGGACGCAGACGCATTATGCGGCGCAGTTCATCCGCGACTATATGCCGCTGCCGCTGGTCGCGAACAGCAACAGCCTCACGTCGTCGACGAAGGATTACTGCTTCGGCAAGCCCGGCGTGGCTTACGCGATCTATCTGCCGGCGGGCGAGACGACGAATATCACGCTGCCGGCGGGCGAGACGTATCGCGTGGATTGGTTCAATCCGCGGAAAGGTGGAAATCTGGTGGCAGGCACGGTCGCAAAGGTGAATGGCGGCACGGCAGCGTCGGTGGGGCGGCCGCCGAGCGAGACGACGGAGGATTGGGTGGCGCTGTTGCGGCGGACGGAGTCGGATCCGGCGACGCCGGTGCCGCCGCCGAGCGATGCGATGGCGGTGACCAAGCTGACGCTCGTGAGCGCGGCGACGCAGTCGGATGTGCGTCCGCTGACGAATGGCACGGTGGTGAACCTGGCCGAGGACGGCGCGTCGTTGAACCTTCGCGCGGATGTGAATGGGAAAGTGGGCAGCGTGGCGTTTTCGCTGACGGGGCAGTCGACCAAGGTGGAGAACATCGCGCCGTATGTGATGTTTGGGGACGACGACGGCGTTTACCGCAAATGGACGCCGGCGCCCGGCACCTATACCCTGAAGGCCGTGCCTTATTCGGGAGCGAATCGCACGGGCGCGGTGGGCGTGCCGCTGGAGGTGACGTTCACGGTCGTGAAGGCGATCGAAGCTGCGCCCAAGCCGGAAGAGCCGGCGAAGGAGCTGGCGGTGGCGAGAGTGATGCTCGTGAGCGCCGCGATGCAGTCGGACGTGCGCGAGTTGACGAACGGCGCGGTGGTGAACCTGGCGGTCGATGGGACGAAACTGAACATCCGTGCGGATATCCAGGGCACCGCGGGCAGTGTGGCGTTCGCGTTCTCGGGGCAGTCCGCCAAAGTCGAGAACATCGCACCGTATGTGATGTTTGGAGACGATTCGGGGAAGTATCGCCCGTGGACGCCGGCGCCGGGCGTTTATACGCTGCGCGTGACGCCTTATGCGAAATCGAATTGCGGCGGAGAAGTTGGAGAGGCGAAAGAAGTGACCTTCACGGTTGTGAACGAAGTCGTGACGGAGCCGGAAACGCCTGAGCCGCCGCCGATCGGCGTGCTCGCGGTGACGCGGCTTGTGCTCGTTGACGCGGCGACGCAGCGGGACATTCGTGCGCTGGCGAACGGCGACACGATCCGGCTCGGAGCGGATGGCGCGGCGTTGAACGTGCGCGCGGAAGTGAGTGGGGTGGCGGGCAGCGTGCGATTCGCGTGGGACGGGAAGGCGGTTCGCACCGAGAACACAGCGCCGTATGCGTTCGCGGCGGACGACGACGGAATCTATCGCGCGTGGAAGCCGGCGACGGGCACGCATGTGTTGCGTGCGGCGCCTTACGCCGGAGCGAACGCCGGCGGGAAGGCAGGTGTGGCGTTCGAAGTGCGTTTGAACGTCGTGCAGTGAGTTAAGGAAAGCGCGCTGCATTTGCGTGCGGCGCGCTTCGCATTTCCCCGGGGGAGGCTTCAGGAGCCTCTTCGATGGCCGTGGGCCGGTGGCGTCGGTAGGCTTTAGGAGGATGCGTTCGACGCCGCCGATTTTCTTCCTGGTTTTGATTTCGCTCACGTTGAGCAGCGCGAAAGCGTGCGGTGATGTCTCGTTGGTCGGCGTTGAAGCGACGATCGAGGAATGCGTTTCTTATGCGGAGGAGGTCGTCGAATCATTGCCCGCGGAGAAGCGGACTCCGCCGCGGGCGCGACGCTGGGAAAATGCGGAGGAGTTGATCGACGCCGCGGCAATATGCGCCGCGCACAACGAGCGGCTGACGCGAAACGACGTGAGATCGACGGAACTTTTTCGGGACGCTCGCCTCGCACCATCAACAATGTTGCTGGTGGAGCAGTCGGAGAACGCCGGAAGGCGTGAAGAAACTCGCGAGTGGGAAGCGGAGGTGCGCTTTGGCGCCGAGCTGCATTCCGCGCGAGAACGGCAGTCCGATCCCTGATGCACGCGGCTCGTGGCGGTGCCGGGAGCGCTGCCGCAGCTTGAGAAGCGCACAGCGGATCGAGTTGTTCCGGCTGTTGTAAAAACAAGGTTCAATTGCGCGCGGTTTCCGGCGCGGAAAAATAAGTGGAAACGGGAGTGTCTGCCTGGGTTGCAGCGATATCGGGTGAAACCCTATTCGCGACAACGTGGCAGTGTTCCAAAGGGAGGGTAGGAAACTTCTCGACGCGTTCGTGAGCACGTTCACGCTGCGCGGCCCCTCCAGCTTCAGCGACCGGCGTAGCTTCCTGCGCGCCGGAGTCAAAAACCCGAAAGGAAAGTGGAAATGTTATCTAGAAGTGTGAGGTGTGTGGCGTTGTGGTTGGGAATTCAGAGCCTGGCGGTGCTTGCGCCTGCGGCGACGAGCAGCCTGGGGTCGAATACGACCCTCTCGGGCGAGCAGAAGCAGTGGCACCGGGTCACACTGACCTTCACGGGCCCGTCGACAAGTGAGACGAACTCGACGAATCCTTTTCGAAACTACCGGCTGAACGTCACGTTCAAGCACTCCTCCGGAAAGACCTACGTGGTGCCGGGATTTTACGCGGCGGACGGCGATGCGGCGAACTCGAGTGCGACGTCGGGCAACAAATGGCGCGTGCATTTCACGCCGGATGCAACGGGCACGTGGAACTACACGGCTTCGTTTCGCACGGGCACGGACGTGGCGATTTCACTTTCGAGCACGGCGGGGTCGCCGACGAGTTTCGATGGCACGAAAGGCTCGTTCACGGTCGACGCGACGAACAAGAGCGGCGCAGATTTTCGCGGGAAAGGCCGGCTGATCGAAGTGGGGCAGCATTATCTGCAGTTCGCCGGTTCGAAGGAGTATTTTGTGAAGGCGGGTGCGGGCAGTCCGGAAAACTTTCTGGCGTATGCGGATTTCGACAACACGAAGGCAGGGAAGAAGCCGTTGCATTATTACAAGCCGCACGCGGGCGACTACAAAAGCGGCGACCCGACGTGGAAGAGTGGCAAAGGCAAGTCGATCATCGGCGCGCTGAACTACCTCGCGGGGAAGAAAATGAATTCGCTCTACTTCCTGACGATGAACGTCGGCGGGGATGGAGATGATGTGTTTCCGTGGACGACGAAGTCGGAGCGTTATCGCTTCGATGTGAGCAAGCTGGACCAGTGGGAGATCGTTTTCAGCCACATGGAGAAGCTCGGGATCCACATGCACGTGGTGACGCAGGAACAGGAAACCGATCAGTTGCTGGACGGCGGATCGCTGGGGCTGCAGCGCAAGCTCTACTATCGCGAACTCATCGCGCGGTTCGGTCATCACCTGGGACTCACTTGGAATCTCGGGGAGGAAAACACGAACACGGCGGCGCAGCGGACGGCGTTTGCGGATTACATCAACGCGTTGGATCCATATCAGCATCTGATCGCGGTGCACACGTTTCCGGCGGATCGGGACAAGGTTTACACGCCGATGATCGGGCATCCGGTGATCAGCGGGGCGTCGCTGCAATTGCAGAGCCCGGCGATCGTGCATGACGAAACGCTGAAGTGGGTGAAGAAATCGGCGGCGTCGGGGCAGAAGTGGGTCGTGGCGGTGGACGAGCTGGGGCACGCGTCGGTCGGAGCGAAGCCCGATTCATATGATACGTCGCGCACGGAAATCCGGCATCGCGTGCTGTGGGGGAGTTTGTTGGCGGGCGCGGGCGGGCTGGAGTGGTATTTTGGATACGACTATCCGCATCACGATCTGACCTGCGAAGACTGGCGCACACGCGACAAGCTGTGGACGCAGACGCACTATGCGGCGCAGTTCATCCGTGATTACATGCCGCTGCCGCTCGTGGAGAATTTCAACGGCATCACGTCGTCGAGTTCGGATTATTGTTTCGGCAAGAAAGGCTCGACGTATGCGATCTATCTGCCGGGCGGAGTGACGACGAATATCACGCTCCCGGCGGGAGAGACCTACAGTGTGCATTGGTTCAATCCGCGGACCGGCGGGAGCTTGAAGACGGGAACGGTTTCGACGGTGAAAGGCGGTTCAGCCGCGGCGGTGGGCAAGCCGCCGTCGGAAACGAGCTCGGACTGGGTGGCGTTGTTGCGCCGCACCGGCGGCAGCGCACCGGCGCCCGCGCCTGATCAGCAGCAGCCGACGGGGATGACGGTGACGAAGCTGACGCTGGTGAATGCCGACAAGCAGAAGGATGTCCGGACGCTGACGAACGGCGGCGCGATCGTGTTCGCCGAGGACGGCAAGGCGTTGAACGTGCGTGCCGACGCGAGCGGTGCGGTGAAGAGCGTGGTGTTTTACCTGAACGGAAAGAAGTTCAGCACGGAAAGCACCGCGCCGTATGCGATGGCGCAGGACGACAGCGGAAAATATCGGAAATGGACGCCCTCGACGGGCACGCTGTCGATCCGGGCGGTGCCGTATTCGGGAGCAGGCGGAACGGGTGCGGTCGGAACGCCGCTGGAGATCACCGTGACGGTGAAGGACAAGGGCGATGTGTCGCAGCCGGCGCCGAGCGGCGGACTGACGGTGACGAAGCTGGCGTTGATCAATGCGAGCAAGCAGCAGGAGCTGCGGAGCCTGACGAACGGCGCCGTCATCGATTTGTCGAACGACGGGTCGGGGCTGAATCTGCGGGCGGATGTCGGCTCGTCGGCGCAGAGCGTGGTCTTCTATCTGAACGGAAAGAAGTTCAGCACGGAGAGCGCGGCGCCGTTCGCACTCGCCGGGGACGATACCGGAAAATATCGCGCGTGGAAACCGTCGACGGGGAACTACACGTTGAAGGTCGTGCCGTATTCAAAATCTGGAGGCGGCGGGACGGCGGGCACGCCGTTGGAGATCGCGTTCAAGGTGCAGAACTAGGTGCGACGGGTGATTCGCGAACACACGCGTGCGTGGCAAAGGCGGGCTTTTCGGCCCGCCTTTTTTTTGGGGGGGCGGGCGAAAAGGAATGACTTGGTGCCAAGGGCGCGGGTGTGAAGCACCGTGTTACTTTTGGGAAAATCGTAACGGTTTGTTGCACGAGGTGCGGGTTTGGATGAGCGAGCGCGACCGCGGCTTTCGGCAATGTGGAGAAGGAGGCGGCCTCATGTCGGCGGAGGTGTTCGGGGCGTAGAGTAGGGCGCCATGAAGAAGTATGCTTTCCTAGTGCTGACGCTTGCGCTGGCCCATGTCTCGTGGGGGCAGCTTATGTTTCGAACGACGTTGACCGGGTCGCAGGAAGTGCCTCCGCGTGACACGCCGGCGTGGGGGATCGGGCATGCGACGCTGGATCTGGAGACGAACTGGTTCACGTTCGAGTATACGTTCGAGGGGCTGCTGGCCGAGCAGACGGCGGCCCACATCCATCTGGCGCCACCGGGAGTGAATGGAGGGATTGTGTATCCGCTGCCGAACGGTTCGCCGTCGGGATTATCACTGATGATCACGGATGAGGACGTGATGAACCTGCGAGCGGGAAACTGGTATGTGAACGTGCACAGCACGCTTTATCCCGGTGGAGAGATTCGCGGGCAGTTTGTGCCGGTGCCGGAGCCGTCGACGTATGCGGTGGCGGGTGCGGCGCTGCTCGGGGCGGTGGTGTTTCTGCGGCGGAGGTGGAGGAAATTTCCGCGGCCGGCGGCGGTTTAGTCGACGAAGGTAAGAGCGCCGGCGGGCGGGTGGGGCAAGGGGCGTCGCGGAGGGCGGCGCCTTTTTTTTCGGACGGGCGTTTGCCTTGCCTCGGGGACGCCGAGTTTCACGTTGGGGGTGTTCATGTCGCGGCTGCGTCTTGTCACCTTCAACATTGCCCACGGGCGAGGTTTGGCACCGATCCAAGGGTTCACCTCGGCGCAGAAGTTGCGGGCGAATCTGCGGAAGATCGCGCGGCTGATCGGCGATTTGCAACCGGACTTGGTGGCGTTGCAGGAGGTGGATGAGCGGTCGTTGTGGGCGGGGAATTTCGACCATCTGGAATATCTGCGGCTGCACACGGGATTTCAGCACGCGGTGTTTGGCGTGCACAACCGGCGGGCGGGGTTGTTGAATTTGAGTTATGGGAATGCGCTGTTGTCGCGGCATCCGATCGCGACGAGCGAAACGGTGGTGTTTGGGCAGCGGAGCGTGGGGGAGAAGGGGTTTTTATTTGCGGAGGTGGAGGTCGGCGGGCGGGTGGTGCCGATCGTGAATTTGCATCTGCATTTCAGTTCGCGGGAGCATCGGATCCGGCAGATCGGGCGGTTGCTCGCGTGGTTGCGGGAGAAGCAGCGGCTCGCGCCGGGGCGCTGGCATGTGCCGGCGATCGTGTGCGGGGATTTGAACAATCCGGGAACGAGCGCGGATGCGACGGCGGCGCTGCTGAGCCATCTGTCGGACTACGGCGAATACGTGCTGCATCCGGCGAGCGGGCGGACATTTCCGTCGCCGCTGCCGGGGAGGTTGCTGGACTTCGTGTTTCTGCCGTCGGCGTGTCACGTGGCGCACTGCGAAATCGTGAAGTGTTACCTGTCGGATCACCGGCCGGTGGTGGTGGATTTTGCGCTGCCGTGAACGGACTGGAATGGCGCGGGAATTTTGCCTTTGCGCCGGCGGCGGGTTTTTGCGGCGATGGGGCTCCATGTCACGGATCGTCCAAGCCTTTGAACGTGCCCGAAAAGAGAATCGCGCGGCGTTTGTCGCGTATTTGTGCGCCGGAGACCCGGATTTCGACACGTCGCTGGAGGTGTGTCGGACGGTGATCGAGAGCGGCGTGGACGTGCTGGAGCTGGGCGTGCCGTTTTCGGATCCGCTGGCGGACGGGTTGACGAATCAACTGGCGGCGCAGCGGGCGCTGGCGAGCGGGATGACGGCGGCGCGGGTGTTTGAACTGGTGCGGCGGATCCGCGAGTTCAGCGAAGTGCCGGTGGTGTTTTACACGTATTACAACCTCGTGTTCGCGAACGGCATCGAAGCGTATGTGAAGGCGGCGAAGGCGAGCGGTGTGGACGGGATGCTGACGCTCGACCTACCGCCGGAGGAGGCGGACGAGGTGGCGGCGGCGTGCCGAAAGGAAAATCTGGATACGGTGTTCATCGTGGCGCCGACGACGCCGGAGGCGCGGATCACGAAGATCGTGAAGGCGGCGACGGGGTTCATTTACTACGTGTCGCGGGAAGGCGTGACGGGCGTGCGCGAGCAGGTCGCGGACAACATTCCCGAGGCGATCGCGCGTATCCGAAAAGCGACGACGCTGCCGGTGGTGGTGGGATTTGGCATCTCCACGCGGGCGCAGGTGGCGCAGGTGGCGGCCGCGGCGGACGGCGTGGTGGTCGGCAGCGCGCTGGTGAACTGCATTCGCGAGAACCTGGGATCGCGCGAGAAAATCGTGGCGAAACTGGGGGCCGTGGCGCGGGACTTGGTGGCGGGCACGAAACTCGGTTGAGGAAATCGGGGCGATGAAGCGGAGGATTCTGTTGATCGACGACGACCGGATGCAGTTCCGGTTGACGCAAGCGCACTTCAAGAATTTTCCAGGCGAGCAATTCGATTTGGAGTGGGCGGAGACCTTCGAGGACGGGCTGGCGAGGCTGCTGTCGGGGGAGTATGCGGCGTGTCTCCTGGACTATCAGCTCGGGCCGCGGAACGGGTTGGAGCTGATCCGGCAGGCGGTGGCGAAGGGGTGCCGGACGCCGATCGTGTTTTTGACGGCGGAGTCGTCGGAGCGCGTCGACATCGAGGCGATGAACGCGGGCGCGCTGGATTATCTGGTGAAAGGCGAGATCACCTCGCGGACGCTGGAGCGGTCGTTGCGGTATGCGTTGAAGCTCGGCGAGACGCTGGAGGCGTTGCGGCGGCTGGCGACGCGGGATCAGTTGACGGGTTTGCTGAACCGGCGGGAGTTCGAGCGGATTTTGGCGGAGGAGGAAGAGCGCTCGCGGCGGTTTGGACATCCGCTGTCGCTGCTGATGATCGACATCGATCGCTTTAAATGGATCAACGACACCCACGGGCATCCCGTGGGCGACGCGGTGCTGCGCGAAGTGGCGCGGCGTTTGTCGGAGGAAGTGCGAAGCGTGGATCGCGTGGCGCGATTCGGCGGCGAGGAGTTCGTGGTGGTGTTGATGGAGACGAATCGCGACGCGGCGATCACGATGGCGCGGCGGGTGTGTGCGGCGATCGAGCGGGCGCCGGTGATCGCGAATGAGACCTTGCCGTTGAACGTGACGGTGAGCGCGGGGGCGGCGTCGCTGCCGGATGACGCAAAGATGGGCGAGGCGCTGGTGGCGGCGGCGGACAAGGCGTTGTATGCGGCGAAGGCGGCGGGGCGGAATTGCGCGATGGCGTTTGGGAAATTGTGAGCGGGTGGGCGTCGGGCGTGGAGAGGAACGCGTAGCGGGATGACGGGAGAAAAAAAGAGGGGGACGATTTCGGTGCTCACCGGCTGCACGGCGGTGGGAAAGACGGAGCGGGCGCTGCGGTGGGCGGAGGAGAACGGGGCGGAGATCGTGTCGTGCGACTCGTTGTTGTTTTATCGCGGGATGGACATCGGCACGGCGAAGCCGACGAAGGCGGAGCTGGCGCGGGTGCCGCATCACTTGATCGACGTGTGCGAAGTGACGGAACGGATGGACGTCGTGGAATATGTGCGACGCGCGCGCGAGGCGGTGGAGGAAATCGCGGCGCGCGGGCGGGCGGTGTTGGTCACGGGCGGAAGCGGATTCTATCTGAAGGCGTTTTTTGCGCCGGTGGCGGACGATGTGGACGTGCCGGCGGCGGTGCGGGAGGAAGTCGCGGTGATAACGCGCGAAGACGCGGTGCGGCGATTGCGGGAGTTGAATCCGCAGGGACTCGGGTCGTTGGACGTGGCGAATCCGCGGCGGGTGACGCGGGCCTTGGAGCGATGCCTGGCGACGGGGCGAACGCTGGCGGAGCTGGCGGAGGAGTTTAAGCGACGGCCCTCGGCGTTTGCGGAGTGGGACGTCGAATTGACGCGGATCGAGCGCGAACCGGCGGAGTTGGCGCGGCGGATCGAGGTGCGCGTGGCGGCGATGTTGAAGGAAGGTTTGGTGGAGGAAGTGCGCGGTTTGTTGGGGCGCGGATTGAAGGAGAATCCGAGTGCTGTGCGGGCGATCGGCTATCGCGAGACGATCGACATGTTGGAAGGGCGATTGGCGGAGAAGGATCTTGCGGCGGAGATTGCGAAGAACACGCGCGGGCTGGTGAAGAAGCAGCGGACGTGGTTTCGCACGCAGTTACCGGCGCATCGGGTGGTGATGGCGGAGTAGAGCTTTGCGCGGGCTGACGCACCGCGCTACTTGGCGCGGCGATGATCGAGAGCGAGGGCGCCGGGGCCGCTGAAGAAGAGACTGAGCGAAGCGGCGAGCATGAAGAGAGCGGGGAACGTGGCGGGGTAGGGATGGCCGTGGGCGACATGGACGCCGAAGATCGCGACGAGGAAGTTTAAGACCATCACGGCGGAGGCTTCGCGTGTGCGATAGCCGAGGATAAAAAGAACGCCGGCGAGGAACTGGGCGGCGACGGAAACGATGGCGCAGACGAGCGGGAGCGGAAAACCGTGTTGGCCGAGGAAGTCGCGAAACTCGAGCATTCGTGCCCAGGAGAAAACGTTGTCCTGTGTGCCATAGATCAGGTGCGCGCCGACGGGGAGGCGGAGGATCAACGGGGCGAGGGAGGAGAATCGGCCGGGGGCGAGGTCGCGGGAGGGAGGCATGGGGAAAGCGTTTCTGGCGATAGCGATTTGCGGAATTGGGGCAACCGGAAGTTCCGGCGTTCGCGCGCGCCAAGCCACACCACCAGACGTTATTTGCGGCGGGATTTCAGGATGCGGCGGACGCGCCAGCGTTGGGCTTTGTTGACGATGAAGCCGACGCAGTCGGGGGTGCCGCAACGGCACGGGTGCTTCTCCCATTCGGAGAACGAGAAACCGTAATCGTAGGAGAGCTCTTCGCCGCGAGCGATGTCGCGGGCCGCGATGATCCATACGCGACCGCGGATGGTTTCGGCGCGGCAGTTGGGCGCGCAGGAGTGATTGATGAGACGGGCGATGTTGTAGGCGTGGCGACCGTCGATGTCGTGGCGCTTGTTGAGATCCCAGACGTAAACGCAGCCATCGCCTCCGGCGGCAAGGCGGGCGAGACGCTGTTCTTCGCGACGGTAGGATTCGGCTTTGGTGATTTTTTCGCCGACGTATTCGATGATGCGGGTGCCCTCGGGAATGTCGACGCGGGCATAGGCGCCGCGGCCATGGATCGGCGAGCGGCGAATGATGAGCCAGGGAGATTTCGGGCGAGACGAGTTAGGCACGAGGAAAACGGTCTTCGCTAAACGGCGCCGCGCGTTTGGCAACTACGCGATGAGAGCGGCGAAGTGCAGGGATGCGCTTGAAACGTCGCGAAGCTTGAGCGTGATGCGGGCATGGCACTTGAAGTGGCAGGTCAACGCTGCATGAGCGAACGCGAACCCGAGCTCGGGTTGGGCGTGGTGACGGAGGTGGATCGCGCGGCGAAGCGGATCGCGGTGAATTTTCCGGCGACGGGCGAGCGGCGGCTTTATGCGCTGGGGACGCCGGTGTTGAAACGCGTGGTGTTTCGCGCGGGCGAAACGATCAAGACGCATGACGGCGCGTCGGTGATCGTGGAAGCGGTGGAGGAGGCGGACGGTATCGCGACGTATGTCGGCGGGGGCAAACGAGTCCGCGAGGATGAGGTGTCGGACGCGACGCAGGTGAGCACGCCGACGGAGCGGTTGCTGGCGGGGCAGGTGGATCCGACGGAGACGTTCGAGTTGCGGCGCCGGACGCTCGAGATGCAGGCGAAGCTGCGGCAATCGGACGTGCGCGGATTTCTGGGCGGGCGGGTGGATCTGATTCCGCATCAGTTCTACATCTTGGACGAAGTGGCGCGCCGGCAGATTCCGCGTGTGCTGCTCGCGGATGAAGTGGGCCTGGGCAAGACGATCGAGGCCTGTCTGATTTTGCAGCGGATGCTGGTGGTGGGAAAAGTGAAGCGGGCGCTCGTGCTCGTGCCGGAGACGCTGGTGCACCAGTGGTTCGTGGAGCTGCTGCGGCGGTTCAATTTGTGGTTCGGGATCTACGACGAGGCGCGTTGCAGCGCGCTGGAGCAGAGCGATCCGGGCGAGAATCCGTTTCTCGCGGCGCAGCTCGTGTTGTGCAGCGTGGCGTTTTTGTCGGGGAACGAACGACGCGCGGCGCAGGCGGTGGAGGCCGGATGGGACATGGTCGTGGTCGACGAAGCGCATCACCTCGAGTGGACGCCCGAGCGCGCGAGTCCGGAGTATGGGCTCGTCGAACAACTCTCGCAGCGGACGCCGGGGCTGCTGCTGCTGACGGCGACGCCGATGCAGCTCGGGATCGAAGGGCATTTCGCGCGGCTCCGGCTGCTGGATCCGGCGCGTTACAGCGATCTGGATGCGTTTCGCGAGGACATGGCGCGGTTCACCCAAGTGGCGGAAATCGCGGACAAGATCGTGGCAAAGAAGCCGCTCGGGGCGGAGGAGCGCGCGGCGCTGGCGCGGATTTTCGACAAGGATCCGGAAGGTTTGGCGGAGGGGCTGGCGGCGTTGGATGCGGGGCGGCCGGGGGCGCGGGAGGCGTTGCTGCGAACCTTGCTGGATCAGCACGGCACGGGGCGCGTGATGTTTCGTAATACGCGGGCGGCGATGACCGGATTTCCGGTGCGGCGGTTTTGTCCGGTGCCGATTGAAGATCACAACGTGACGCTGCTGGCGCGGATTGCGCGGGAACTACATGCTGAAGAGACGGGCGCGGAGGGGGAGATCCGGTATTCGTTCAAGGACGATCCGCGGATCGAGTGGCTCGTAGATTTCTTGAAGGAGCGGCGCCCGGCGAAGGTTTTGCTGATCTGCAAGACGCAGCGGAAAGTCGCGGCGATCGCGGCGGCGATTCAGGAAAAGAGCAGCGTGAAAGCGGGTTTGTTTCACGAAGGGTTGCCGCTGGTGCAGCGCGATCGGAATGCGGCGTGGTTTGCGGAGAGCGACGGCGCGCAGTTGTTGATCTGCTCGGAGATCGGGAGCGAAGGGCGGAATTTCCAGTTCGCGCATCACCTCGTATTGTTCGATCTGCCGTTGAATCCCGGGCTGCTCGAGCAGCGGATCGGGCGGCTGGATCGTATCGGACAAGCGGAGACGATTCGAATCCACGTGCCGTATGTGACCGGCAGCGCGGAAGAGTGCGTGGTGGAGTGGTATCACCGCGGGTTGGACGCGTTCGAGCGTCCGCTGCACGGCGGCAACGAATACCTCGCGAAATTCAAGGAACGCCTGCTGGCGCTGGCGCAGGAGTATGGACGTGGGGAGCCGGCGGCGGCGCGGCGGAAGTTGGAGGCGCTGGTGGAGGAGACGACGGTGTTTCGTCGCGCGCTCGATGAGAAGCTGAAGAAAGGCCGCGATCGACTGCTGGAGTTGAATTCGTTCGATCCGGGCGTTGCCGAGAAAACGATCGCGCGCGTGCGGGCGGCGGACGGGGATCGGTCGCTGCGGGAGTTTTTATTGGCGTTGCTGGATCACTTCGGCGTGCGCGTGCGCGAGTATGAGGAAGGCGACGTGTTTCTCGATCCGAGCCATGCGTTCATCGAAGGGTTTCCGTCGATTCCGGCGGACGGGATGCTGGCGACTTTCGACCGGCGGCGGGCGATTGCGCGGGAGGACATGCGGCTGCTGACGGCGGATCACTCGCTGGTGCAGGACGCGGTGGATTTGCTGGTGGGCTCGCCGAGCGGGACGACGGCGTTTGTGGCGATGCCGGCGGAGAAGCCGGGATTGTTGCTGGAGGCGGTATTCGTGCTGGAGCCGGTCGCGGAAAGCCGCTGGCACATCGATCAGTTTCTCGCACCGACGCCGGTGCGCGTGGTGGTCGATTTGGGCGGAGCGGATGTCACGGAGGAATATCCGTCGGCGGATTTCGCGGCACTCGCGACGGACGCGGATATTCATCGCTTTTTGGAGCAGCCCGGCTTCGAGGCGGGGCGCGTGAAAGATCTGGCGGAGACGGCGGAGGAGTGGGCGGAAGCGCGGGCGAAGCCTTTGCGCGAGGCGGCGCGGGAAAGGGCAAGCGAGGCGTTGGGGGCGGAGTTGTCGCGGCTGGAACATCTGCGGCGCGTCAACGATCACGTGCGACCGGAAGAAGTGGCGCTGGCGCGCGAGCAGTTGGAGCGGACGCGCGCGGGGATCGAGGCGGCGCAGTTGAGGCTGGATGCGGTGCGGTTGATTTTGGCGATGCCAAAAGCGGCGCGGCGGAGGTGAGCGGGCGGCAGCGGCGCGTGCGGCGTCTTGGTTAGAGCGGATCCCAATCGAGGATGATTTTACCGGAACGGCCGGAGCGCATGAGGTCGAAGGCTTGCTCGAATTCGGAGTAGCGGAAGCGGTGGGTGATGACCGGCGTGATATCGAGGCCGCTTTGGATGAGCGCGGTCATTTTATACCAGGTTTCATACATCTCGCGTCCGTAAACGCCGCGGATCGTGAGCATGTTGAAGATGACTTTATTCCAATCGATGGCGGTGCGCTCGGGGATGATGCCGAGCAGGGCGATGCGTCCGCCGTGCGCCATGTTGTCGATCATGTCGTTCAAGGCGCGCGGACTGCCGGACATTTCGAGACCGACGTCGAAGCCCTCCTTCATGCCGACGTCTTTTTGGACGTCGGAGATCGTTTCGCGTGAAACGTCGATGACGCGGGTGGCGCCCATGCGGGTGGCGAGGGCGAGGCGTTCGGGATTGAGATCGGTGACGACGACCTTGCGCGCGCCGGCCTGGCGGGCGATCGCGGCGGCCATGCAGCCGATCGGGCCGGCGCCGGTGATGAGGACGTCTTCGCCGACGAGGTCGAATTGCAGCGCGGTGTGCGTGGCGTTGCCGAGCGGATCGAAGCAGGAGAGGACGTCGAGCGGGATGGCGGGATCGACGTGCACGGCGTTGCTCGCCGGGATGCAGAGGTATTCGGCGAAGGCGCCGTCGCGGTTGACGCCGACGCCCCGCGTATCCTTGCAGAGATGACGCCGGCCGGCGAGGCAGTTGCGGCAGCGGCCGCAGACGATGTGTCCCTCGCCGTCGACGAGATCGCCCTTCTTGTAGCCTTGGACGTTGGCGCCGACGGCTTCGATGACGCCGACGAATTCGTGGCCGACGATCATGGGCGGCTTGATGGTTTGGGCGGCCCAGGCGTCCCAATTGTAGATATGCACATCGGTGCCGCAGATGGACGTGCGACGCACGCGGATGAGGACGTCGTTTACGCCGGGGGTGGGAGTCGGAACTTCGGTGAGTTCGAGACCGAGGCCGGCATGCGTTTTGGCGATCGCCCGCATCGTTTCAGCCATGGCGGAGCCTACGCGGAAGCGCGGGCGGGACAACTGCGGCGGCGGGTTATTGTGGTGCGCCTACTCGGAAAGGAGCTGAGCGCCCTCGAGGGCGAGCAGGCGGGTTTTCGTGCGGATGCCGCCGGGACCGGAGAAGCCGGTCATGCGGCCATCGGCGGCGACGACGCGGTGACAGGGAATGAGCAGCGGCCAGCGGTTGGCGCCGAGGGCGGCGCCGACGGCGCGGCTGGCGGCGGGCGGTTGGCCAATAGCGGCGGCGATGGCGCCGTAGGTGGTGGTAGCACCCGCGCGGATACGCAGGGTTTCGCGGAGAACGGCGAGATTGAAGTCGGCGAGTGTGGAAAAGTCGTAGCGGACGTCGGAGAAATCCTGCGGTTGGCCGGAGAGATGGAGGCGGACGCGATCGATGAGCTGCAAGATTTCGGCGGGCGGGGCGGGATCGTCGGAGTCGCGCGCCGCGGCGTCCGGCAGTTCGAAACCGGTGAGGCCGGCGTCGTGCCAGGTGATGGCGCAGCGGCCGAGCGGCGTGTCGAAGGTGACGCGGCGCATAAGGGTTTGCATCGTGGGCGGCTTGCTCGTCGTGTCGAAGCGATTTCATGGCGAATCGCTTCTACAACGAGTTCGACGTCGAGACCTATGGCGGCGAGCGCAAGACGGACTATCGCAACGCGTTCCAAATCGATCGCGACCGGATCATTCACGCGCATGCGTTTCGGAAACTGCAGTCGAAGACGCAGGTGTTCTTGTCGGGCGAGTATGATTTTTATCGGACGCGACTGACGCACTCGATGGAAGTGGCGCAGATCGGGCGCTCGATCTGCCAGTATCTGCGGACGCGCAGCGGGCCGCTGCGGGAGGATTTCTACATCGACAGCGATTTGGTGGAGGCGGTGTGTCTCGCGCACGATCTGGGGCATCCGCCGTTTGGGCATTCGGGCGAGCGGACGCTGCAGGAGTTGATGGTGAAGTGGGGCGGGTTCGAAGGGAACGCGCAGACGCTGCACTTGCTGACGGAGACGATGATCCAGAACGAGTCGAGCGTGCGCGGGATGCAGCCGACGCGGGCGCTGCTCGATGGCGTGTTGAAATACAAAAAGCTGTTTTCGGAATTCAAAACGCCGCCGGCGAACCACTTTCTCTACGATCCGCAGAAGGCGGAGCGGAGCTTCGTGTTTGGCGGAGCGAAGATTCCGGGCGAGCTGCGCGGCGGGGAGAAGTTGAACGGATTCAAAAGCATCGAGTGCCAGATCATGGATTGGGCGGACGACGCGGCGTATTCGTTGAACGACATCGTCGACGGCGTGACGGCGGGGTTCTTGAACGAGGCACGGATCGAGGAGTGGGCGGCGGACGAGCCGATCGATGCGCCGCGTCAGCAATTATTGGATACGTTGTTCGATGCGATCCGCGCGGATCGCCTGGAAAGCGTGTTCTCGCAGAAGATCGGGAAGTTCATCACGGCGTGCCGGATTCGGGAGCGGGACAATTTCATGGCGGGGAAGACGAACCGGTATCGCTTCGAGCTGGTGGTGTCGAAGGAGGCCGAAGCCGAGGCGCTGTTTTTCAAGAAGATGGCGAACGACATCATCTTCGAGAGCGCGCAACTGCAGCAGATCGAGCACAAGGCGCGGAAGGTGTTGTTCGATTTGTGGGATTCGGCGTGGCGCAACTACGTCGAGAAAGGCGCGCGGGTGATTCATATTTTGCCGACGCGAGTGGGGAAGTTGATCGAGGCGGAAAAGACGAAGGCGGGCCAGGCGCGGCAGATCTGCGACTACCTCGCGGGGCTGACGGATGGCGGCATCGTGCGGACCTATCGGCGCTTGTTCGATCCGGAGTTCGGGTCGATCCGGGATTTGAGCTGAGTTGTATCCGGCGAATGGACGCGAGCAAACTCGAAGGCGGTGTGATTCGGCGGTGGGTGAGTTCGGGGCCGGGGCTGGCGTTTATCGCGGCGTTTATGCTGGCGATGGCGTTCGCGGCGTTCACGGACCACGTGTGGGAGGATTATTACATCACGTATCGGGCGAGCCGGAATCTCGCGGAGGGAAACGGGCTGGTGTTCAACGTCGGCGAGCGGCTGCACACGTTTACGTCGCCGCTCGGCGTGCTGCTGCCGGCGGCGGCGTTTGCGCTGACGGGAAATTCGTCGGACGAGGTGGCGTTGTGGATTTTCCGGGTGTGGAGCGCGGCGGCGTTTGGCGGAGCGGCGGCGTTGGTGGTGGCGATCGGGCGGAGGCGGAATCAGCCCGCGGCGGCGATCGTGGCGGCGGCGGGGCTGCTGGCGCTCGATGCGAAGTCGCTCGATTTCACGATCAACGGAATGGAGACGGGGTTGATGCTGCTGTTTCTGGCGTATGCGTTTTGGGCGCATCTGCGGACGGCATCGAAAATGTGGATACACCTTGGCCTGGCGTGGGCGGGGCTGATGTGGACGCGCCCGGACAGCTTCATCTACGTCGCGCTGATCGCCGCGGGATTCTGGCTGTTCAACAACGAGGCGGAGGCGGGGATGTCGCGGTGGCGGATGTTGGGCGTGTTTTTCCGCGCGGGATTGCTGACGACGCTGTTGTATGCGCCGTGGCTGGTGTGGGCGGGTTGGTATTATGGGACGCCGGTGCCGCATACGATCGCGGCGAAAGGGAGTCTCGGGCGTGAGCACACGGTGTGGGGCGCGATCGAAACGGCGCTGACGCTGCCGTATCGGGCGTGGACGGACTGGGCGACGTTGGAGAGCACGTTTCTACCCTCGTATTACATGCTGGGCGGATGGCCGGCGCCGGTGGTGTGGGGATCGCGTCTGCTCGCTACGATTTGTGCGTTGTTGTGGATCGTGCCCGGAGTGCGGAAAGAGACGCGGGTGGCGTCCTTCGCGTATTTCGGCGGGCACGTGTATCTCACATATTTTCCATACTTCCCGTTTCCGTGGTATGTGCCGAGCACGACGATTTTTGCGGTGTTCGCGATCGGTGGCGTGCTGGCGCAGGGATTGGCGACGGAGCGGTCGCGATGGATTCGCGGCGTGGCGGTGGGGAGTTTGGTTGTGATGCTGAGCGCGGGAGCGTGGACGACGTGGCAAGTGGCGCGGCAGACGGAGGCACAGCAACGGATCGTGGAAAATGGAAATCGACGGCGGATCGGGGAGTGGTTGAAAGCGAATGCGGCGGCGGGCGACACGGTGTTCATGGAGCCGCTGGGCTACATCGGGTATTTCTCGGGGTTAAAGACGTTCGACTATCCGGGGATGTCGTCGCTCGAGATGGTGCAGGCGCGGAAGGCGGTGGGAGAGGATTGGGGACGGTTGATTTTCGAACTGCAGCCGAGGTGGGTGGCGTTGCGACCGTTCGAGATCGAGCGGATCGAACGGGCGAAGCCCGGGATGCTGAACGATCACTATGAAGTGGCGGCGGAGTTCGATCGGTTGGCGGACGTGGAGGCGTTGTCGGTGCGGGGGCGTCCGTATTTGGAGCACGATGCACGGTTCACGTTGTTCAGGATGGTGCGGCCGTTTGCATTCGAGACGGAGGTTCGCGAGATCGAGGCGCCGTTTCCGGTGACGCATCAGATGGTCGAGGGCGTGAATCTGGGATTGATGCACGCGCCGAGTCGGATGTCCGTGCGGGTGCCGCTGCTGGCGAAAACGGTGAGCGGGCATTTCGGGATCATGCCGGCAGCGTTGGAGGGACCCGGCGCGACGGATGGCGCGGTCTTTCGGGTCGCGCTGCGTTCAGGCAACGAAACGCGCGTGCTTTGGGAGCGGACACTGAGGCCGGTCGAGAATGAGCAGGATCGCGGCGTGCAGGCGTATCGGTTGGAATTGCCGGCCGGGCGGGACGTCGAGGCGGAGCTGGTTTACGAGATCGAGCCGGGCGGACATGCGGCCAAGGATTGGACCTGTTGGGATGAACCGGAATTTCGGTGAGGTTCGGCGAGACCCGCCTCGATTCCGGCCCGTGGATTATCCGGCGTTTCGCGGGAGATGGCCGGCGGCGACGACCTCCTCGAGCATCTTTTCGGCGTAGCGCCAGAGTTCGGCGCAGCCGTCGGCGATGTGGCGGTTGCGGGCGACCACGCGATCGTGCGTGACGCCGTGGCGGTTCCAAGCGGCGCCTTTGGTGAGGCAGTTGAGAAGCATCGGCTGAAAGCGGTCGACGGCGGCGGCGAATTTGGCCTCGGGCGTTTCCTTGGCTTCAAACTCGTCCCAAAGCGCGCGGAATTCGCGAGCCTGGTCGGACGGGAGCAGGCCGAAGATGCGATCGGCGGCTTTCGCTTCGCGCTCGTGCTGACCGACCATCGCGGCGGTGTCGTAGGCGAAGGTATCGCCGGCGTCGATTTCGACGAGGTCGTGAAGGATGACCATTTTGAGGACGCGAAGAACGTCGAGGTCGGGGACGTTGGCGTGCTCGGCGAGGACGATGACGCAGAGGCAGAGCGCCCAGGAGTGCTCGGCGTCGTTTTCCGCGCGGCCGCTTTGGGTGTTGATGGTCTGCCGGAAAATCTCCTTCAGCCGATCGCACTCGGCGATGAATTGGATCTGGCGGACGAGGCGGGCGGCAGAGGAGTCGGGTGTATTCACGGTTTGAGGACAGGGGCGACGGCGCGGGTCCAGACGGAGTAGCCGGCGGCGTTCATGTGCAGCATGTCCTTGAGATAGAACTCGGGGCGGGGCTCGCCGCTCGCGTCGAGCATGGGCGTGAAAATATCGACGAAAACGCGGCGGGGATCCTTGGCGCAATCGGCCTGAATGAGTTCGTTGGTGCGGATCATTTGCTCGCGGATTTTCCAACGCGAAGGGCTGGGTTTGATGGCGATGTAGGCGACGCGGGCTTGGGGGAAGGCTTCGTGAACTTTGGCGCAAAAGGCTTGGAAGTCGGCGAGAACGGTTTCGGGGGATTTGCCGGACCAGAGGTCGTTGTCGCCGGCGTAGACCACGACGGTGCTTGGGGCGTGGGGGCGGACGAGTTGATCGAAAAAGTGGACACTGTCGTCGAGCTGGGAGCCGCCGAAGCCGCGGTTGACGACGTGGAAGCCCGGGAAGTCTTCCTTCAGCGTTTTCCACATCCGGATGGAGGAGCTGCCGACGAAGACGATACCGCCGGGCTGGGGGGCTTGGGCGGCGTCGGCGGCGACGAAGGCATCGATGTCTTTCCGCCACTTGGCCGGGTCGGCGGCGAAGGTGGAGATGGCGAGGGCGACGAACGCGAGGATGAGGCGGGGCAGGTTCATGCCGCAGAGAGAAGCGTTTTCCGGCTCGGCGCAACGCAGGTGTCATAGCCAAAACCTTTTCCTTGCTACGCTTGGGCCGGGAGCTTTCGTTCGAGGACATTTTTCCCTATGAAAGTCCTCGTCGCCGACAAGATATCGCCCAAGGGAGTTGCCTATCTGCGCCAGCAGCCGGGCTTCGAAGTGATCGAGGCGTATGGTTCCTCGCCGGACAAGGTGCTCGATCTCGTCAAAGACGTGCATGCGATCGCGGTGCGGTCGGAGACGAAGATCACGGCGCAGGTGCTGGCCGCGGCGCCGTTGCTGAAGGTGGTGGGGCGTGCGGGCGTGGGCGTGGACAACGTCGACGTCGAGGCGGCGACGCAGCGCGGCGTGATCGTGATGAACACGCCGGGTGGCAACACGATCGCGACGGCGGAGTTGACCTTTACGCATCTGCTTTGCGGCGCGCGTCCGGTGCCGCAGGCGGCCGCTTCGATGAAGGCGGGGCAGTGGGACCGGAAGAGCTTTTCGGGTATCGAGCTCTTCAAGAAGACGCTCGGTATCGTCGGCTTGGGCCGCATCGGTTCGGAAGTGGCGAAGCGGGCGCAGGCGTTTGGCATGCGCGTGCTGGCTTTCGATCCGTATCTCGCGCCGAGCCGGGCGAAAGCGATGCAGATCGAAGCGGTGACGCTCGATGAGTTGCTGACGCAGTCGGATTACATCACGGTGCACATGCCGCTGACCGACGACACGAAATACATGATCGACGAGGCGGCGCTGGAGAAGTGCAAGAAGGGCGTGCGGCTCTTCAACTGTGCGCGCGGCGGGATCATCAAGGAAGCGGCGCTAATCGCGGCGTTGAAGTCGGGCAAGGTCGCGGCGGCGGGCCTCGACGTGTTTGAAGACGAGCCGCTTGCCAAGGACAGTGAACTGCGCTCGCTGCCCAATGTCGTGTTGACGCCGCACCTCGGAGCGTCGACGGCGGAGGCGCAGGAGTCGGTCGGCATCGAAATCGCGGAGCAGATCGCGGACGTGTTGAACGGCGGCGTGATCCGCAACGCGGTGAACGTGCCCACGCTCGATGCGGCGACCGTGAAGGTGCTCGGGCCGTATCTCGATCTCGGCGCGAAGCTCGGCACGTTGGTGCAGCAGATCGCGCCGGCGCAGATCGCGTCGTTGCGCGTGACGTATTGGGGCAAGGTCGTGGAGCTCGATGCGAACGCCATCACGCGCGGTATCTTGCGCGGTTACCTGCGCCGGATCAGCGGCGAGGAAGCGAATTTCGTGAATGCGCCGGTGTTGCTGGAGCGGCTCGGCTTGAAGTCGGAAGTGATCAAGTCGACGAGCGATTCGGGTTACACGGATCTGATCCAAGTCGAGGCGATCGCGCCGGATGGAACGGTTTACTCGGCGGCGGGCACCTTGATCGGCAAGGGCAACCAGCCGCGCATCGTGGGCATCAACGGCCGCGAAGTCGAAGTGGCCGCCGAAGGCAAACTGCTGGTGCTCGAGAATCTCGACAAACCGGGCATGGTGGGCGAGGTCGGTTCGATCCTCGGAAAGGACAACGTCAACATCGCCGACATGTCGCTGAGCCGACTCACCCCGGGTGGCACGGCTTACATGGTGGTTCGCGTGGACACGGAGCCGAGCGAAGAGGCCCGGAAGGTCATCAAGGGCCACGCGGCGATCAAACAGGCGAAGTTCGTGCAGCTATGATCGAAGGATGTTTCGCTTGTTTGTCGGCGCGATTGCCTCGGGGCGATGTAGCAAAAGGTTGCAGTCCCGCCGCCCAAGCGGCGGGCTACGGTTGATCATCCATGCTGCCTCACGCCGTCGTCGCGATCCTTGGATATCTGTTGGGCTCGCTGCCCTTCGGCTATCTCGTCGCGCGTTCGAAAGGCGTGAACATCTTCGAAGTCGGCAGCCGGAATCCGGGGGCGACGAACGTGCGGCGCGTGCTGGGCGCGGGGCCGGGAAACTTGGTCTTTGCGCTCGATGCGTTGAAGGGCGCGGCGGCGGCTTCGTGGGCGCTGCTGAGTTTGACGACGGCGACCGTCCACTACGCCGTGGACGACAGTCCGGTGGCCGACGCGGGCACGATCACCGGGCCGAACTGGGTCGCGCTGGGGGTGACCGGGCTGATCGCGGCGCTGATCGGCCACAGCTTCTCGTGCTTCACGAAATTTCGCGGCGGCAAAGGCGTGGCGACCTCGATGGGCGGATTGATCGTGCTGATGCCGCTGGCGACGTTGATCGCGGGGCTGGCGTGGCTGGCGGTGTTTTTCGCCAGCCGGTATGTGTCGCTCGCCTCGATCACCGCGGCGGTGGTGCTGGTGGTGGCGGCGTATTTCCTGAAATTATCAGGCGTGTTGTTGGTCGTCGCGGCGGTCGTCGCGGCCTTCGTGATTTTGCGCCATCGCACGAACATCGTGCGGTTGTTGAACGGCACGGAAAATCGATTCGTGAAAAAGGATAATTCCAAGACATGAGCGCTCCCGCGGTTATTCGCATCGGTATTTGCGGCTTCGGCACGGTCGGCCAAGGCGTGTGGAAGCATTTCGCGCGAGCGAAGTCGGAGCTGGAGTCGCGGCTCGGCGTGAGGCTGGAGCTCGCGCGGGCGTCGGTGCGCGACCTGAAGAAGAAACGGGCGGTAAAGCTGCCGCCGAGCAAGTTGACCGACGATCCGATCGAGGTCGCTTCCGATCCTTCCATCGACATCGTGTGCGAATTGATCGGCGGCACGGACACGGCGCGGCACGTCACGCTGGCGGCGCTGGCGATGGGCAAAGTCGTGGTGTCGGCGAACAAGGCGCTGATCTGCAAACACGGCGCGGAGATTTTCGAAATGGCGCGCCGACATGGCGGACATTTCCTGTTCGAGGCGAGCGTCGCGGGCGGAATCCCGATCATCAAGGCGCTGCGCGAAGGACTGGTGGCGAATCGTTTTCCGCTGATCTACGGGATCCTGAACGGCACCTGTAACTACATCCTGACGCAGATGCAGGAAAGCGACACGCCCTATCAGGCGGTGCTCGCGGAAGCGAAGCGGCTCGGCTACGCGGAGGCCGACGAATCGCTCGACGTGAAAGGTTGGGACGCGGCGCACAAGGCGTCGGTGCTCGCGTATCTGGCGCACGGCGTGTGGGTGCGCGAAGACGAGATGGTGGTCGAAGGGATCGACCGGTTGACGCCGGCGGACTTCGAGCACGCGGACGCGTTTGGCTACGGCATCAAATTGCTCGCGATCATCTCGCGGGATTTTGCGCACAACGAATTGAGCGTGCGCGTGCATCCGACGCTGCTGCCGAAGGGGCATGTCGTCGCGAACGTGAACGGCGTGTTCAACGCGGTGTCGGTGAAGGGCGACGTGGTGGGCACGACGCTCTACATCGGGCGAGGCGCGGGACAGGACGCGACCTCGAGCGCGGTGATCAGCGACATCGTGGACGCGGTGGGGTTGTTGAAGAATGATCGTCGGGCATTTGTGACGACCCGGCGCGAGCAGCCGGTCGCGGCGCCGAGCAATGGTTGCCGGTTGGCGCCGCCGGAGCGGGTGAAAGGGCGGTATTACATCCGGCTGACGGTGAAGGATCGTCCCGGGGTGCTGGCGAAGATCGCGTCGGCGATGGCGGAGCAACACGTCAGCATCGCGAGCGTGATCCAGAACCAGGCGGACCGGCCGGATGCGGCGTCGCTGGTGTTGACGACGCATGACAGCAATGAAGCGGCGATCGCGAAGACGATCGCGCGCCTGCGGAAGCTGCCGGTGGTGCTCGAAGCGCCGCTGTTGCTGCGAATCGCGGATTTTTCGGAGTAATTTCCCATGGCCCGTATCGTTCAAAAATACGGCGGCACCTCGGTGGGTGACGTCGATCGAATCAAAAATGTCGCGTCACGCATCAAGGCGGTGCGGGACCAAGGCAACGAAGTGGTCGTGGTCGTTTCCGCGCGCGCGGGAGTGACAAACGAACTGATCGCGCGGGCGAAAGCGGTTTGCCCGATGCCGAGCGAGCGCGAGATGGACCAGTTGCTCGCGATCGGCGAGCAGGAGACGATCGCGTTGACGGCGATGGCGCTGCACGGACTCGGTGTGCCGGCCGTGAGTTACACGGGAGCGCAGGCGGGCATTTCGACGGACGAGGTGCACACGAAGGCGAAGATCAAAGGCATCAACGCGAAGGCGCTGGTGAAGGATCTGTCGTCGGGCAAGGTGATCATCGTCGCGGGCTTTCAAGGCGTGAACGACGACGGCCAGGTGACGACGCTGGGTCGCGGCGGTTCGGACCTGACGGCGATCGCGCTGGCGGCGGCGATCAAGGCCGACAAGTGCGAGATCTACACGGACGTCGACGGCGTTTACACGGCCGATCCGCGGATCGTGAAAGACGCGAAGAAGCTGCAGGAAATCAGCTACGACGAGATGCTCGAACTGGCCTCGCTCGGCTCGAAGGTGATGCAGTCGCGCTCGGTCGAGTTCGCTGCGAAATACAACGTCGTTTTCGAAGTCCGCTCCTCCTTTAACAACAACCCAGGAACCATCGTGAAACAGGAAGTCGCCTATATGGAAAAAGTCGCCGTGCGCGGTGTCGCCGTCGACAAGGACCAGGCCAAGGTGCTGGTGAGCAACATCGCCGACAAGCCGGGCTCGGCGGCGGCCGTGTTCAAGGCGTTGGCGAACGCGCACATCAACGTCGACATGATCGTGCAGAACGTCGGCCGCCAAGGCGTGGCGAACCTGACTTTCACGGTGCCGCAGACGGAGAGCACGAAGGCGTCGAAGGCGCTGGAGCCGGTGTTGAAGGAGATCGGCGGCGAAGTGCGCTTCGATGAAAACGTGGCGAAGCTCTCGGTGGTGGGCGTGGGTATGCGCACGCACAGCGGAGTGGCCGCGGCTTTGTTCGAGGCGCTGGCGAAGGCCGGGATCAACATCGAGTTGATCAGCACGTCGGAAATCAAAATTTCGGTCGTGCTCTCGAAAGACAAGGCGGACGAGGCAGCGCGGGTCGCGCACGCGGCGTTCGGGTTGGAGAAACTGTAAACCCCGCATGCTCGTGAGCTTGCTCGTGTTCGTGATCCCTTCGGAGATCACGAGCACGATTACGATCACGAGCACGGACAGATAACAATCATGCGCTTCATTTCCACACGCGGGCAGACGCAGCCGGTTCGGTTTTCCGAGGCGGTGGCGACGGGTTTGGCGCCGGACGGCGGATTGTTTCTTCCGGAGGAGTTGCCGAACCTCGGGCGGGAGATCGGGCGTTTCGAAGGGCTCGCGTATCCGGAGCTTTGTTACGAGTTCATGCGCGTGTTCGCGACGGACATCGAGCCGGCGAAGCTGCGCGAGATCATCGCGAAGTCCTACACGACGTTTTCGCATCCGGAGATCGCGCCGCTGAAGCAGCTCGGGCCGAAGCTGCACGTCCTCGAGCTCTGGCACGGGCCGACGCTCGCGTTCAAGGACTTCGCGCTGCAGGTGCTCGGTAATCTTTACGAGCATCAGTGCGCGACGCGGCGGGAAACGATCAATGTGCTGGGCGCGACATCGGGTGATACCGGCGCGGCGGCGATCCACGGACTCCTCGGCAAGCCGGGCACGGCGATCTTTATCCTCTATCCGGACGGCCGCGTCTCGCCGCTGCAGGAGCGGCAGATGACGTGCACGGGGGCGGACAACGTCTTCGCGCTGGCGATCGACGGGACGTTCGACAACGGGCAGGCGGCGTTGAAGGAGATCTTCGCGGACCAGGCCTTCCGGACGCAGCATCGGTTGTCGGCGGTGAATTCGATCAACCTGGCGCGCGTGCTGGCGCAGTGCGTTTACTATTTGCACGCGTGGCTGAAGCTGCCGGCGGCGGAGCGGGACAATGTCGAGTTCGTAGTGCCGACGGGGAATTTCGGCAATGTCCTCGCGGGCTGGCTGCTGCAGCAGATGGGCGTGCCGATTCGCGGATTCAAGGTCGCGACGAATCAGAACGACATTCTCTACCGGCTGTTCACCACGGGAGAGTATCGGGTGGGCGACGTGCAACCGAGTCTGGCGCCGTCGATGGACATCCAGGTGGCGTCCAATTTCGAGCGCTTCTTGTATTTCAGCGTAGGCCGGGACGCGGCGCGCGTGCGGGAGGTGATGCGGACCTTCAAGGAGACGGGAAGCTATCGCTTCGAGAATTTCGATCGCGCGACGTTTTCGGCGTCGCGCAGCACGGACGCGGAGATTCCGGGCATCATCCAGAAGGTGTATCGTGATTTCGGCTACGTGATCGATCCGCACACGGCGTGCGCGTTTCAGGAGATCGATCCGGAGCGGGTGAGCGTGGTGTTGTCGACGGCGAGCCCGGCGAAGTTCCCGGAGACGATCCAGGCGGCGATCGGGATCGAGCCGACGCACCCGAGCCTGGAAGCGCTCAAGAGCCGGCCGGTGGTGAAGCACCGCGTGAAGGCGGATGCGGCGGCGGTCCGGGCGTTTGTCGACGCGCACGCGGTGTGAGGTCGATGCCGAAAAACGAGTTCGACAACGCTCTCTCGATCATCACAGTCCGCGACTCCGACATGTTGAACGCTCCGGCCACGATCATCGCGATTGCGATTATTATTATTCGCCTCCTCCCGGGGCGTGCACGCGTGGCTTGAGCTGATCGAAAGCAGCCGTTCCACTGATGCCCTGGGAAACGATCCCGGGGTTTTTTGTTTTTATCCCATGAGCACCAACCACGTTAAAATCTACGACACGACCCTTCGCGACGGCACGCAGGGGGAGGGCATCAGCTTTTCCGTCGCGGACAAACTGCTGATTGCGCAGAAGCTCGACCAGTTTGGCGTGGATTACATCGAGGGCGGTTTTCCCGGGTCGAACCCGCGGGATATCACGTTCTTCGCGGAAGCGAAGAAGCTGAAGCTGACGCATGCGAAGATGGCGGCGTTTGGGGCGACGCGGCGGGCGAACGTGAAGGCGTCGGAGGATCCGCAATTGCGGACGCTGCTGGAGAGCGAGATGCCGGTGCTGACGATCGTCGGAAAGACCTGGCTGATGCACGTGCACGAGATCTTGCGCACGACGCCGGAAGAGAACCTGGCGATGATCGAGGACAGCGTGCGCTATCTGGTCTCGCAAGGGCGTGAGGTGATTTACGATGCGGAGCACTTTTTCGACGGATATTTGGACAATCCCGACTACGCGCTGCGCACGCTGGAGGCGGCGATCAAGGGCGGAGCGAGCAATCTAACGCTGTGTGAAACGAACGGCGGGAAGCTGGTGCCGGAAGTGACACGCATCGTCGGCGCGGCGGTGGAGCGCTTCGGCGGGGACAAGATCGGGGTGCATTGCCACAATGACAGCGGGCTCGGCGTGGCGGTGTCGCTGGCCGGCGTGGACGCGGGAGCGACGCTCGTGCAGGGCACGATGAACGGCTACGGCGAGCGCGTGGGGAATGCGAACCTGATCACGATTTTGCCGAATCTCGTGTTGAAGATGGGCAAGACGGCGCATTGCGCGGCGAACATGGCGCAGTTGCGGGATCTTTCGTTGTTCTTCGACGAACTGGCGAACCTGCGGCCGGATCCGAAGGCGCCGTTCGTGGGGCAGTCGGCGTTTGCGCACAAAGGCGGACTGCACGCGAATGCGGCGCAGAAAGTCGCGCGCAGTTACGAGCACATCGATCCGGCGCTGGTGGGGAATCGCACGCGGGTGCTGGTATCCGACATGGCAGGACGCAGCAGCCTGGCGCTGAAGGCGCGCGAGCTGGGCGTGGAGCTCGACGAGAAACGGCCGGAGATGAAGGCGTTGATCGAGGAGCTGAAGGACCGTGAATTTCGCGGCTACGAATACGAGGCGGCGGATGCGTCGTTCAAATTGCTGGTCGCGAAATCGCTCGGGCAACGGAAGACCTACTTCGAGGTGGAGAACTACCGCGTGATCATCGAGCGACACGGCGACGAGTTGTGGGCGGAGGCGACGGTGAAGTTGCGCGTGAACGGCCAGACGGTGCACACGGTCGCGGAAGAGAGCGGTCCGGTGGGTGCGCTCGACAAGGCGCTGCGACTGGCGCTGGCGAAGGCCTATCCGCAGCTCGGCGAGATGTCGTTGCGGGATTTCAAGGTGCGCATCCTCGAGAGCAATCAAGGCGCGGCGTCGCGGACGCGCGTGTTGATCGAAAGCGGTGACGGCGAACGGATCTGGGGCACCGTCGGCGTGAGCGACAACATCATCGACGCGAGCTGGGAAGCGTTGAGGGAGTCGGTGGAGTTCAAACTCATGCAGGGCGAACAGCCCGCGAGTTGATCTTTCTTGGGGAAGGTCGCGGGCTGAAATCCGCGACCGCTCACAGCAACGGCGCGAGGAGGCGGCTGACGTCTTCGAGGATCGTGCCGATGATGCGGCGGCGGCCGGGGCGCTCGTTTTTGGGAGCGCGGCACGAGGCGAGGAGCGATTCGGCCCATTGCTTGATCGCGCGGACGTCGGGCGAGGAATGGACAAGCACGCCGGCTTCGAAGTTCACGAAGAGACTGCGCGGATCGAAATTGGCGGAGCCGAAGAGCGCGACGCGATCGTCGGCGATCATCGCCTTGCTGTGCATCATGCCGGGCTGGTAGAGCCAGACGTGGGCGCCGGCGCGGCGAAGCTCGCGCACGTAGTGGCGGCGGGCGAGATCGGTGATGGGGTGGTTGGAGCGCGCGGGCAGGATCAAGGTAACGGAGCAGCCGGCGTGGATTTTCACCTTGAGCGAGCGGAGCAACACTTCGTCGGGCAGGAAGTAGGGCGTGACGATCCAGAGGTCGCGTTGAGCGTCCTGGATCATGGCGAGAATGCCCTCGTAAAGCGGATCGCCGGGGACATCGGGACCGCTGGCGACGACCTGCAGATCGGCGTCGCCGCGCGCGACCGCGACGCGATCGACAGGGATTTCCGCGTGAAGCGCGTCGGCGGACTGGCGGCTGGCGAAGCACCAGTCGGCGATGAAGATCTCGTTGAGGAGCACGGCGGCGGGGCCGTGGATGAGCGCGCCGAAGTCGTTGAAACGTTTGCGGAAGGGACCGGGTCCCATGTATTCGCGCGCGAGATTGTGACCGCCGATCAACGCGGTGTGGTGATCGAAGACGGCGATCTTGCGGTGATTGCGGAGGTTGGCGGAGCCGCGCGGCGTGAAGGGAATCACGGGCATGAACCAGACGACCTCGCCGCCGGCGCGTTTGATCGGATGGACGAAGTCGCGGCTGAGGAACATGCAGCCGATCGAATCGAGCAGGAGGCGGACTTTTACGCCGGCGCGGGCTTTGTCGGCGAGGAGCCGCACGATGCGCCGGCCGGTGTCGTCGCGTCCGAGGATGAAGGTGGTGATGTGAATCGAGTGTTGGGCGGCGCGAATGCCGCTTTCGAGCGCGCGATAGGCGTCCTGGCCCGTGGTGAGCAGGGTGAGGTGATTGCCGGCGACGGGTGCGGCGGCGCCGCTGGCCATGACGGTGTGGGCGACGGGCCGGGTGGCGAAGACGGACGGGCTCGCGAGATCGGCGGGGAGCGCGGGGAGAAGGCGCGATTTGCGTTCTTGGATACGACGGAGTTTGCGGCCGCCGAGAAGCAGGTAGAGCGGCACGCCGACGTAGGGCATCAGCACGATGACGAGCAGCCACGCGAAGGTGTTGGCCGGCGCTCGCTTTTCGCTCATCAGCCGGGCGACGAGGAAGAAAGCGAGCAGGAAACCGGCGATACTGAAGGCGACGGCGAGAAGGCCGCGGTCGAGAAAGTGCTCGAGCAGATCGCGGGGAAGTTCGAGCATGCGAGCCGAGGAAATTCCCGTCGGAAAAGGTGGCAAGGTTGTGGTAAAAAAACCTTGCCGTCCGAGTGGGGAGACGAAATTTTCCGCGTTCCCTTCGTGGTAGGATACTCAAGTGGCCAACGAGGGCAGACTGTAAATCTGCTGGCTTACGCCTTCCCTGGTTCGAATCCAGGTCCTACCACCACTTTTTTTCCGCGGCTGGAGACCCGGGAAGCAGCGTCGAAAATGGGTGCAAGGCGACGGCTTGAAGCAGGCGAGCCGAGCCGAAAACCTCGTAAAAACAAGCGAAAGGCGTGGGGAAAAAGCGGGGCGGAAGTCAGGCGGAGCATTGATGGAGATCGACTTGCGCAGCAGGACGTCGAGGAGGAATGGACCTGGGAGGAAGAACTTTCGTGTTTACGTGGGGTCGAAGCGCGCAGGCTCTTATGCCCGCCATGGATAAACCGCTCACGTCGTCCCAACAACTGCCCGTCGGAAAATCGCCGCCGGATCCAAGGATCGCGGAGATGGAGCGGGACGGGTGGCGGGAACTTGGATTCTGGTATGACTGCCAGATGCCGGAGAAGCGGTGGTTGTTTCGCGCGGATCGCAAAGGCATCGCCGCGTTTGCTGCGGAAGTGCGGAGCTTCGCGTCGGAAGCGACGGAGCCCGGCGAGCACACGCATCTGGGGCCGTTTTCGAATTTGCGTTTGATTTGCGCGGAAAAGCGCGAGGTCACGTGGCGGGGGATCGCGGGGCGGAGGGAGGATTTCGAGGCGCTTGCGGCGGAGCTGGAGCACTGCGCGCAGAAAGCGGCGAAAGGAGAGCGCGTGCTGGCCGAGAGCTGGGCGAGCGGCGACAGCTACCGCCTGATGTTGCTCGTGGAGGAGGACGGCTTCGATCCGGGCGCAGCGGATCAAAGCGCGGAGTCCTAACGCGGCTCGAACGCGAGACCGCGAACCGCTGGCAATCAGCCAGCGAGCAGGCCGACAAACGATTCGAACGGCAGGTCGCCGGTGATTTCGAGTCGCGGCAGGGCGAGGAGGCGGTCGCCGAACTGGCAGGCCCGGGGATCGCAGGTGACGCCAAAGACGTAGCCGCAGGCCCCGCAGACGGTCTCGACGATGCGGTCGTAGGCACCAAATGGATACGCGATGCTCATGACGGCTTCTCCGATCTGCTCCTCGAGCACGGTGCGCGAGCGAAGCGCTTCGCGGGCCATCTCCTCGAGCGTGAGACCGGTGAGCATGGCGTGGGTGGCGGTGTGCGAACCGAATTCGACGCCGTCGTCGCGGAGCTCGCGGATTTGGTCCCAGTTCATCAACGGAGCCGGTTCGCCGTAGCGGGCGTCCCAGCGGCAGGCTCCGCCGATTTCGTCCGACGGAAGAAAGACGACCGCGCGGAATTTGTAGCGTTGGAGGATGGGCCACGCGGTGGTGTAGAAATCCAGGCAACCGTCGTCGAACGTCAGCATGACGCGTTTGCCGGGGAGCGGGCGTTTGGCTTCGCGCGCGGCGCGCCACTCCTCGAAGGTGGCGCTGCGGTATCCGGCGGACGCGAGATGGGCGATCTGCTCCTCGAAGCCCGCGGGATCGAGCCGGTAGCGGGCGAGGGCGTCGGGACCTTCGTCGGCGATCCGGTGATACATGAGGATCGGGAGTGCGGTCGTTTCCGCGACGGGAGCGGTGGGGACGGCGGGCGGTGGAGCGCTTTTCCAGATCACCTGACGGGCGACGTGGTCCGGCAGTCGCGTGGGGAGCGGGATCGCGATGCGACGCGGCGGCGCGAGCACGAGTTTGCCGAGCCACGGATGCCGACGGCGGAATAGCTGGATGCGGTAGAGAGGCGTGGAGAGTTCGCGGACGAGATGAAGATCGGGGTGGGCGGAGAAGACCTCGCCGATCGTCCGGGCGCCGAAAGGAAGGTCCCAATCGAAACCGGGCTGGGTGGGATCGTCGGCGTGGACGTTGCCGTGGGCGAGGACGACGTGGCCGCCCGGTTCGAGGCTGTCGGCGATTTTGGCGGCAACGAGTTCGAGATTGGCGCGGGTTTCGGTAAAGTAGAGCACCTCGCTGCAAACGATGAGATCGAACAAGCCCGGTGGGAATCGATCGTAGAGGAGGTCGAGCTGTTGATAAGAGACGTGTTTGAACGCCGCGCAGCGCTGGCGCGTGCGTTGCACGGCGGTCGACGCGACGTCGGTGGCCACGAGTTCGCGCACGCGCGGGGCGAGTTGAACCGTGAAATGGCCTTCGGCGCAGGCGAGTTCGAGCGCGCGGCGCGGTTTCGACGAAGGAAGCAACTCGAGCGTCTGACGGTATTTCGTCTGCTCGTAGTCCGAGGTGTAATCCCACGGATCGCGTCGGCTGGCGAAGAGCTGGTCGAAATATTTCGGATCGGTCGGCGGCGGAGGTTTCGTGGCGCGCGAGGGTGGCGCGCGGCGCGCGGACGGGCGCAGCAGCAGATCCGGACTGTAGAGAATGGTGGTGCCGGTGACGGTGTTGGCGGGCTGGCCGACGACGGGGAGGCCTTCGGCGGCGGCAAGGCACAGGGCCTCGCGGGTGACGCTGCGCGGGAGCAGCGCGCGACGGGAACCGCTCGATCCGCACGGGGTGGAGGGATAACGCGGCAGGATGGCGAGGCGGGAGGTGGTGGGGACGGGCAGCGTTTCCGATGGGACCGGGCGGGAGGGACCGTTTTCCTCGACGCGGGAGCGGCGAAGCACCCGGGCGTCGGCGAGGAGTTCGCGGAGGGTGCGGCGATTCGGGATGGCCCGCTGCAACAACGCCTCGCGCACGCAGACCCGGCAAAGTTCGAGACCCGCGTCGGCGGTCAAGGCGGCGCGAATCGTATCCGAAAAAAGGATGCGGCGGGGAACGATCGCGCGCGTTCGACACAGCGGCACGTCGGCGACGGTCAGGATGAGATCGATGCGCGGTTGGACGGAGCGGGAAGGCGGCAGCGGATCGAGGAGGTCGACCGGGAGCCATTCGGCGTCGGCGCTCTTGAGATGAGGCGGATCGTTGCGCCGCTCGAGGGTGTTGGCCGCGTAGAAGGAATCGCCTGCGGGTCGGGAGAGCCCCCAGGCTTCTTGAATGAAGAGAGCCCAGCCGACGTGATCGTGAAGGACGTCGACGGGCAACGTATCGCCGCGGAGATCGCGGGCGAGAACGTGTGGGCCGCGATGGACGGACCATCCCGAGGCTTCCTTGCGGGTGACGAGCGACGGATAGAGCGTGCGGGCGAAGAAGCGGCCGAGAATGGTCCACGCGAATTCGGCGGCGACGGCGTCGGCGAGAATGTCGGCGGGAACGAGGCCGTCGCAGACGGGAAGTTCGAGTTCGCCCAACGGCTCTCCTTCGATCTCCACCGAACAATGCAGCCGGTCGACGGGCGCGGGGAGGGAAAGATCGGGAAACGGGCGAGTGACCTCGAGGGTGATCGCGTGAGTGTGTCCGCTGGTGAAGGGACGACGAGCTTGGGCCGAGCGCACGGTATGGCGTTCGAGTTGAACGAGAATGCTGCGGCCGAGACCTTGTTGTCCGGTGTGTTTTTCGAGCGCGGCGAGAAACGATTGGAGACGAGAAAGCGTTTGCGAGTGAAGGCGCCAGCACGCGCGGGCCGGGCAGGCCGAGGGAAGACGGAGCGCGTCGAACAACGTGGCGGCGGCGCCGTCGGCCTCTATGCTGGCGAGCGTGTCGCGCGGAAGGGCGTCGAAAAGCGAGGTGGCGTCTTGGCCGGCGCCGAGCACGAGTCCGGCTTGCCAGAGCAGGTTGTAGAGACGGGCGGTGGGGCGGAGTTCCGCGGACAAGCCGTCGGCGTAGGCGGGCAACGGACGCGGAACGCGCGAGTCGCGTTCGAAGGCGCGACCGATGACCTTCAGCGAGTCGCGCAACATCTGATGTCCGTCCATCGAGGCGGAACTCGGACGGGCGAGATAGATCGCCAGAATCTCGGGATGAAGCGCGAAGCGGGCGCCGGCGCGGGCGATGCGTTGCCAGACGTCCCAATCCTCGCACGTGCGCAGCGTGACATCGAAGCCGCCGATTTCCAGCACCGCGCTGCGGCGCACGACGCAGGCGTGAATCGCGAACGCGCAGGTGCGCGCGAAGACGGGAAAGAGATCCTCGTCGGTGGGGCCGATTTCCTCGACGAGCGTTTCGCCGGAAGGCGAGACGCGGCGCCAGCCGCAGTGCACGGCGTCGAGCAGCGGGCGGGCGGCGAGGATGGAGGTGAGCGCGGCGAGGTGTCGCGGAAGGATCCAGTCGTCGGCGTCGAGGAAGAGCACCCAATCGTGGCGGGCGAGCTCGAGCCCGCAGTTGCGCGCGTGGCTGACGCCTCTCGCGTCGCTGCGGGAGACGCGAATGCGCGGATCCTGCGCGGCGAGTTCCGTGGTCACGCGTAGCGTGTCGTCGGTCGAACCGTTTTCGACGATGACGATTTCCCAGCGCGAGTGCGTCTGGGCCTGCACGGATGCGACGGTGCGGGCGAGGGTGGCGGCGGCGTTGTGGGCCGGAATTACAATACTGACGGCGAGAGGCATCGGACGACGAAAGCCACGACCGGTGTCGGAACGCGGACGAGTTGCCAGTGGATGAGAAACGGCATGAGGAGAAGGGCGGCGGTGGCTGACGCGACATACACCCACGACTCGAGACGATGAACGCGATCGCGGCGGATGGTTCTCACCCCGACGATGAGCAACACCAGTGCGACGATCGCGGTGACGAGTGGGATGAGTCGCAACCAGGCGATGAAACGCGGTTCCCCGAAAGCGGCGGTGAGAAATTCCAGATCGTGCAAGATCCAGGCGAGTCCGGCGGCCATCACGACGATGGTGACCGGGAGCAGCATCGCGGTGAGGCGTTGAAGGTGCATGGCGCGACCGCAGTTGGCGCCGCGGTAGCCGAGCCAGCGGGCCATGCGCCACGCGCCGAGAAGGCCGCCGAGGCCGGTGAGCGCGACGAGGGTGGCGCCGATCGGGACGTGGCGTCGGTAGTCGTCCCAGAAATCGATGCGATGATACGACATGAATTGCACCGAGCCGAGGATGCGTTGCCCGAGGCCGTTTTCGTCGATTTGAAACCGGACGCGTTCGGTGGAGCCTTCCTGCTGATAGAGGAGCGGCTCGACCGGGAGCCAGCGCGTGCCTTGCGGATGAAACAGGAGGCTGCCGTCGCTTTGAGCCGCGACCTCGATTTCATCGGCGAGGCCGGCGAGCACGAAGATCTTGTCGATGGAGAAATGGGAGTATTGGTCGCAGCGATACCGGCCGCCGAGACGGGCGGCGGCGGGCGCAGGGGGCGCGACGGCGATCGGCGGAGCGGGAGCGGGCGGTGGGGCGAAGCGATCGATGATCTTGCGGAGGAGATCATCTTCGAGCGCGGCGATGAGATCGAAGCGGTTGGCCGCGATGCAAACACCGACGTCGGCTTCGGGGAGGAGCACGAGAACGGCGGTGAATCCGGGGAGCATGCCGCCGTGCACGAGCGCGCGGCGGCCGTGGTGAAGAAATTCGTAGAAACCGTAGCCGGTGCCGGGGAAGGACGGGTGATGGGCGAAGCGTCTCGCGCCGAGCCATTTTATCGAATCGGGACCGAGCAACGCGCTCGTGCCGGTGCGAAAGGCGCGGAGAAGTTCCTCGATGAGCGGGGCGATGTCGGCGACCGGGGCGGTCACGCCGGAAGCGGGGTTGGCGTGGGGATAGACGATGGGCGTGGCGCGGAAGCGGCCTTGGCGATCGTATTCGTAGCCGGTGGCGCGATCGCGGGAGTAGAATTCACGGCGCGGGCTGAAGGTGGTGCGCGTCATGCCGAGCGGGCGAAAGATGCGCTGCTCGACGTAGTCGGCGAAAGGCTGGCGCGAGACGCGTTCGACGAGGTAGCCGGCGAGCGTGATGCCGACATCGCTGTAAACGTAGACTTCGCCCGGTGGAAGCGTGCGCGGCGGAAGCCGGGCGATCATCGCCGAAAGCGGAAGCACTTTTTCGGGAACGCGCGCGGCGCCACCGACCAGCCAGCGGGCATCGAAACCGTCGGTGTGGGTGAGAAGGTGGTGGAGCGTGATGGGAGCGTCGAAGCGGTGGTCGATCGGCGCGTCGTGGAGGTAGGTGCGGACGTCGGTGTGAAGATCGACCGCGTCGGAGTCGACCAGTTGAAGCGCGGCGATGCTGGTGAGCAGCTTCGAGATCGAGCCGAGGGGAAAAACGGTGCGTTCGGGATCGATGGGCGAGCGACGTTGAAGATCGGCGAAGCCGTAACCGGCGGTGAACTCGACGCCGTCGCGGCGGACGAGCACGGCGGCGACGCCGGGGACATTGTGCTGTTCCATCATCGAGGCGATCTCACGATCAAAGAACGCGCGGTCCGACTCGGCGTGATCGAGGTCGGCACCGAGGAGGGAAACGAACGACGCGGCGAGCGCTCCGGCAAATGAAGACGGCCGGCGCGGAAGGAGGGGCAGGCGGGGTTTCATTTAAATGGAGGAAAGGGATACGGGCGTCGGTGCGGGTGCGATCGTCGGAACATCCCACTGGCACACCGGGGCGATCACGCCGCGGTGGGCGGGGGCGCCGTCGACAGAAAATGGATACGCGTGCCAGTGGTGGTCGTAGGCGTGGTCCCAGTCGCGATGGAAAATGCCGGCGTTGGCGAAATAGCGGCCGGCGGCGAGTTCGAGGCGGGGAATGGTGAAGCGGATGGTGCCGGTGGGAGAGAGGCGCTCGGTGGAAAGGCGGGCGGCCTCGGTGTTGGTGTCGAGGCAGACGCGTCCATCTTCGCTCGTGATGGAGACCACGAAGATCGGCGTGAGCGCGGGCCGGCCGCCGCGATAGACGATTTCGACGGAGAAGGGCGCGCCGGAGCGCACGGTGGAGCCGGAAAGGAGGCGCACGGAGGTGATTTCCATTTCACGCGAGCCGACGCGTTTGCCGGGGAAGCCGTCGGGATCGTGCGAGCTCTCCGACGGAATTGTCGGCGAGAGATGCAGCGTGCGCCGATGCATTTCCGCCTCGTAGGTGGCGGTGACCATGGCGGGAGAACCGAAGGCGGCGATTTCGCCATCGCGGAGCCAAAGCACGCGGTCGCAGGTGTCGCGGACGTCGCCCATGCCGTGCGAGACGAGCACGATGGCGCAGCCGCCGGCGCGAAGTTCGGCGATGCGCGAGCGGCAGCGGGCCTGGAATGCGAGATCGCCGACGGCGAGGAACTCGTCGACGAGCAGCACGTCCGGGCGAGTGTGGACGGCCACGGCGAACGCGAGGCGCATGCGCATGCCGGTGCTGTAGGTGCGAACAGGCTCGTCGATGAACTCCGACAGCTCGGCGAACGCCACGATGTCATCGAAACGCGAATACACCTCGCGGCGGGTGAGCCCGGCGGTCACTCCGGCGACGATGGCGTTTTCGCGTCCGGTGAGGTCATCCGCGAACCCGCCGCCCAGTTCGAGCAGCGCGCCGATGCGACCGTGGACGGAGACGCGTCCTTCGGTCGGATGGATGACGCCGGCGAGGAGATTGAGAAGCGTGGATTTGCCGGCGCCATTGCGCCCGATCACTCCGAGCATTTCGCCGGCGCGGACCGAGAACGACAGGTTCCGCAAAGCCCAGAAAGGGGGGCGGGGCGGCTGATGCCAGCCGCGCAGGAAAGTGCGCCAGGTGAGCGGAGCGGACGCGGACCGGTGGGCAAAACGCTTTCCCAGCGCGGAGACGTCGATGAGGGGGGACGAGTTCACAGTTCCTCCACGAAACGGCGGCTTTGGTGCACAAAGATCCGGTGTCCCAGCACGAGCAATACAGCGGAGGCGCACGCGAGGATCCCGAGCCGGCCCGGGTCGGGCCACTCGCCGCGGAGCAGGATGCTGCGCCAGCCTTCGAGCAGCGGGACGACGGGATTGATTTCGAGCCAGCGTCCCAAACGGGCGGGAAGAGAATCGATGCTGTAGAAAACCGGCGTGAGATACATCGCGAGCTGGAGGGTGACGCCGACGAAGTGCTGCGTGTCGCGCACGCGGACATTGAGGGCGGCGAGGGGGAGCGCGAAGGCGGTGATGAGCGCGAACTGGATGGCGATCAGCAGCGGAAGGCCGAGCCACGCGGAGGTCGGACGGATGCCTTGCATCCAGAGCAGCGCGACAAGGATGGGGAGCGCGAGGGAGAAATGGAACAGGCGCACCGCGACGGTGACGAGCGGCAGCAGCGAAAGAGGAAAGCGGGGCTGGCGCAGGAGTGCGCGGCTGCTGGTGATGAGCGAGGTGCTTTGAGCGAGAGAAGTTTGAAACCAGCCCCAGACGAGCACGCCGATGAAGACGTAGGAGGCGTAGTTTTCCACCTTTCCGCCGAGAAATCCGCGGAAGATCAGGACGAAGACGCAGACCTGGATGAGCGGGTGAAGCAGCGCCCAGCCGAAGCCGAGCGCGGAGCGCTTGTAGAGCAGCTTCAAGTCGCGGCTCACCAAGACGGCGAGCACGTCGAGTCCATGTTCGAGCGAACGTCGTCGTCCGAGCGAAACTGCGCCGGCGGTCGGGTTCATGAGCGAAGTTCGAGCGCGGGCTCGATGGCGCCGACGGCGGTCGGCGTCGCGACTCTGCGGGTGGGGGCGTGGCGATGCCCTGACGCGAGGCGCGAGGCGCGCCAGAGAGACCAGGGGCCGAGAAGGGTTCCGAGGATTTCGAGACCGAGAAGACGCAGCGGGTATTCGGTGCGGCGGCTGACGCGATCGACGGCGCGGCGGAAGAACGCAAGCGGGAGCTCCGCGAAGATCCGAACAAGCGCACGACCGTCGCGATAGTCGAAGAACGTGCGCAGGTGATAAGCGACGTGACCCTTGCTGTATGCGAAGAGCTGACGGCGGAGCTCGGTCATTTCGACCCGATGGTGATGCCAGGCGATCGCCGACGGTTCGTAGGCGATGGTGTATTCGGCGTGCAGGATGTCGTAGAAGAGTTTCGTGTCTTCCCCGACACCGGTGGGCACGCCGGCGCCGAGAGTGAGGTCGAACAGCGAGATCCGGCTGAAGACCTCGCGGCGGAAGGCGGCGTTTCCGGAGCCGCCGATCTGCCACGTTGGAACGGCGCGGCGTCGGGGGCGGTGAAACCAGGCGCGGTTGAAATCGCGGTTCGCGAAGCCGCGGCCGAAGCCGCCGTAGACTTCGAGCAGGCGTTCGGCTTCGGTTTCGAGGCGCGCGGGCAGCGTGTTGCCGGCGACGGCCATGACATCGTCGCGTGCGAACGGGGCGAGGAGTCGCTCGAGCCAGTCGGGGGAAACATGCATGTCGTCGTCGACCATCGCGATGAAGTCGCCGCGAGCGGCGGCGACGCCGGCATTGCGGGCGGCGGAGGAGCCGGGGCGGGATTCGAGGACGAGTTCGACGCCCGGGAATTCGCCAACGACGGGAGCGGCGAGATTCGAATCGGGACGATTGTCGACGACCACAATTTGAACGGGACGCGAATGGCGAAGCGTGCGCAACGAAGCGAGGCAGCGACGCAGTTGCGCCGGACGGTTGCAGGTGGTGACGACGATGGTGGCGCTGCGCGGTGCGAGTGATGCGTGGGACGACGGCGCGGCGAACGCGGCGCGAACGCCGTCGAGAAACTCAACATAGGCGCTCGAAAAATCGGGGCGTGTCGCATCGAGCAGCACGTGCCAGAGCGCGTGGGTGATTTCGTCGGCGAGACGTGAGGCGGAAAGAGGCTGCGCGAAGGTCTCGATCCGAACCGAACCCAGTGCGCGTCCACGGTGGGTTACGAGCAGGTCGAGGGCGGAGACCTCGGCGGCCTCGGCAAGATCGGTGAGCGGCGCGGCGACATCGATCGCGACGAGGCGCCGATCGCGGCGAGGGCAGTCGGTAGCGGGGACGAAATCATGAGGCGGATCGGGACGTTGGGCCTCGTCGGGAACGATTCGCGCGCGGGCGCGGCGATAGGCGCCGCGGGCGTCGAGATAGCCTTTGATCTCGGCCCACACGAAGCGGAGCGGAACGACCGGAGGGCGGAACCAGGCGCGTCTCAGGCGGGCCCAGGCCCATTCGCGCCACCACCAGCGGCGGAGCCGGCGGATCGCGCGGCGATCGGTGGGGAAGTTGAGCTCCTCGCGATCGAAAAGGCAGCGGGTCGCATGGCCATACGAATACAGCAAACGCTCGAGTTCCTGCTCCGTGCGTCGGTGCCGATGGCGAACGACTGCGGTGGGATCGTAGAGGCAGGGATAGCCGGCGCGCAGCACGCGGAAGAACATGTCGTGATCGCCTCCGCCGAGCGTCGGCGTGCCGACGTCGAGGGCGGGATCGAACAATCCGACGCGGGCGAAGACGGTGCGGCGGATCGCCATGTTGGCGCCGGCGCCGAGCTGACCGGCGCCGACGAGCCACCACGGAAGCGACCGGTCGGGCCAGGATTGAAGATGGATCCGCCGGCAACCGCGGCCGAAGCCGCCGTAACGTTCGAAGTAGATTTGGGCGGGCGTTTCCTGTTCGAGCGGTTCGACGAGACCGGTGACGAGCCCGACCGCGGGATCGGCGGCGAACGATTGTGCGAGCGCGTGGGCCCATCCCGGGTCGACGACGACGTCGTCGTCGGTGAAGGCGAGCACTTGTCCGGCGGATTCGCGAACTCCGCGATTGCGGGCATGATCGAGGCCGGGCGTCGACTCGCGAACATACCGGGCGAACGGAAAACGCTCACGGACGAGCCGCGCGGTGGCGTCGGTCGACGGGGCGTTGTCGACGATCACGGTTTCGAACGGCGGAGGATCGAGTTTGGCGAGCGATTGGAGGCACCGGGCGAGATCGTCGGGCCGGTCGCGTGTGCAAACGATCACCGAGATCGAAGGTGTGGCGGAGGCGGGAGAGGCGGGAAGATCCGGAACCGGGGAAAACTGCAGCGGGCCGGGAAGTCCGCCGGACAGGAGCGCGCGTCGCACGGTCTCGCGCGGGAGCGCATGCGGGTGTTGTTCCAGCAGAGCGTGAACGGTATCCGTGCGGTGGACACGTCCCTCGCGCGCGGAGACCTCGACGATCCCGACCGGAACGCCGGACCAACGCACCAGCACGCGTGCGCGCGGGCGAGGGACGGCAACCTCGTCGGGGCCGTTTGCGAGATCGAACGTGGCGATGGCGAGCGGGACGGGCATGGGCGTTCGATCGTGGTTGGGGGACGAAATTCCGGAGCGGAGACGGAGGCCGCGCCGGAGTCAGGGAGCGGGCTGCGGGTGATATCCCGGGCGGGGTAGAAGTGCGCGCGAAACGAACTTACCCAGGGCGATGCCGGGGAGTTCGACGAAGCGATACGACGCGTAGGCGAGCAGCACGAGCGGAACGCCCAAGAGCGAGAGCCACGCGAGGTTCAGGAACGGAGAGAGTTCGCGGGACGACAACGCCTGCATAAGAGGCTGATGCAGGAGATACAGGCTGTAGCTGCACGCGCCGACAAAGGCGAGGGATCGGCCGATCGGATGCGGACAAGCGGCGACGCGGTCACGTGAGAGTCCCCAGGAAATCCAACTCGCCGTGGAGAGCGCTCCGAAAAGAAAGGAGAGCAGCGCCAGACGGGGAGCGAAGCAGATGGGGATGACGGTGAGAGCCGGCCAAACGATGCGATGCCAGCGCGCGCCGAACGGCAGCGGCGCGCCGCGGAGCCGGGCGTCCGCGAGCGCGGCGCCCACCGCCCAGGAGCAGCCGTAGCCGAGCACACTGTGGCGCAGCGCAACGGGGAGCCTCAGCGCGGGTTCGAGGAGTCCAATCAGAATTTCGATGCAACCGAGAACGGCGAGAATGGCGGGCCAGCCCCAGCGCAACGCGGCGAGATGAAAGAGCGGATAGACGCAGTAGAGCTGCCATTCGACGGCGATCGACCAGAACGAAGGATTGATGCGGTAGAACCAACGGCTGTCGAAGTTGTGGAACAATCCGGCGTGGCTCACGAGCTGCGGCATCGAGAAGTCGCGACCGGCGGCGAAGAGGGTGAGCGCGAGCAGATAGGGCGGATAAATCCGGAAGAAGCGGCGCAGAAAGAAGCGGCTGAAGCCGGTTTCGCCGGAGCCGGCATGGCTCGTGTGAATGCAAAATCCGGATACAACGAAAAAGATCGCGACGCCCAGACTCCCGAGCGCGGCCGGGCGAAGCCAAGCGGAACCCTCATGCCAGACGGTGTGACCGAAACTGGCCTCCACCGCGTGGAACAACATGACCCCGAGGATGGCCACGCCGCGGACGTGATCGAGGAACTCGATGCGACGAGTGGGACGCATGGGAGAGGGGGCGAACACAGGCCGGGACGGAGGCTCAGCCAAATGCGGGGCGGGCCCGGGGAGACGGGGGACGCGGGGGGGCGTGAGTGCCCATGGCGACGGCCAGGCGTCGGCGTTCGAGCAGGCCGAAGAGACTGACGAGGGCGCGGGACGCAGGAGGGATGGCGCGGAAGGACGGATCGGCGGAGGGTGTTTGGGGCGGCGGCGACCGATGCCGGCGGAGAGAGCCGCGGGTGATCAAATGCGCGATGGAAAAGAGGGCGATGCGGTAGTGGCGACCGTTGAGCCAGGCGAAGGAATCGAGGCGGAGCGTGCGGGACGTGAAGGCGAGCGCGCCGGCGTAGTCGCTCCACATGTAACATTTGCCTGCCAAGTAGGTGTAAAACCGACTCCGCGACCAAAGGAGGAGGTTGGAAGAAAGCCAGGGATTGCGCTGCCGGGCGCGGCGGATCGTGGCTTCGTAAGACTGCAGCATCGCGTGAGCATTGAGGCTCATCGCGTGAGGCGACTGACGATAGCTGACGAGGTAGTCGGGAACGCAGCGCAGTTCGAAGTTCTCGGCGATGCGCAGATTGAGATCCCAGTCTTCGCAACCCTGCGCGCCGTTTTGTTCGTCGCGCGTGAGGTAGGGGCCGACGGCGCGAAGGGCCGAGACGCGGAAAAGCGGCACGCTCGCGTTGCCGGGGAAGTTGCCGATGAGAAGCGCGGGGAAGACGCGACCCTCGATGCGGCAGGGATGGGCCCAGGAGATCACCCGGCTGGCGCGATCGATGTTGCGCGACCAGCAATAGACGAGACCCGCTTTGGGGCCGGCATGCTCGAGCCGGGCGACCTGCTTCTCAAGCTTGCGCGGAGCCCAGAGGTCGTCCGCATCGAGCGGCGCGATGAATTCCCCGCGGGCGAGATGAATGCCGGTGTTGCGTGCGGCGCCGACGCCGCCGTTGGCACGACGAACGAAACGGAAGCGGGGATCGCGGATCGCGGCCGCGGCGGCGATGGCCGGGCTGTCGTCGGTGGAGCCGTCGTCGACGATGATCGCCTCGAAGGAGGACAGGGTCTGGCGCCGGACGCTGTCGATGGTTTCCTGCAGGTGCGAGGCGGCGTTGTAAGTCGGAATGACGACCGAGACGACTGGGCGCGTATGAGGCATTTCAATACGCGAGGCTGAAGTGGAATCCGATCTGATGCCCGTCGAAGGCAAAGCGCGGATCGGTGGACGCGTTGCGCTTGTCCTGGAAGAACACCGTCAGCGCGCCGCGATGGTAGAGGGAGGTGCTGACGTCGATTCGCCAAACGCGGCCTTCGTCCTGGCGATCCGCCTGGGTGGTGGCGGACGTCGGGCTGTAGCTCGACCCCCGTCGGCGGTAGCTCAGGCCGACGTGAAAACGACCGAGGACGCGCTGCGACAGGGTGGCCTGCCAACTGTTGGTGCGGTGAATCTGCCGCTGAAAATACGAGGAGCTGACCGTCTGGTCGCCATTGATGGTGAGCGTGGTATGGTCGAGGGGCTTGTAGGTGAGCGCGGCGCCGTAGACGGGCGTGTGGGCGTCATCGAGGTCGGAGTCGAGGAACCTGCGGGTTTCGACACCGCCGTTGGCGTCGAGCCAGAGCTTCCCGGCGGGCTGCCAGCGGATGCGGCCGTTGAGCTGGTGAAAGCTCATGTCGTTGCCGTCACCGACGCTCGCGTATCCGAGCACGAACCCGGCTGCGGCGCTGACGCTCTCACTCAGTTCGTAGTGAAACCAGTTCTGAGTGGACCAGGTTTCGGAGCTGGAAAATTCCCCGGCGCGGCGGGTGCTTTGCCGGACGCTCAGCTCCAGCAACGAGCGGGCGCCGATGCGGCGCTGTCCCTGGAACGTGGCCTCGTGCAGCTCCAGCGACGTCTGCATGCCGGTTTCCACCAGCGGCACGGTGATGTCGGAGAAGCGATAGCTGGCGCGCAAATTCCATTCGACGAGCGAGCGCGCGAACTGCGCACCCGCCTCGTGGGCGAAGCTGTTGTCGAAAGCTTCGTTCGAGTAGTAGCTCCAAGAGGGACGATAGCGGACAATGAGGAACTGCCCGAGATTTATGAACGTCGCGAGGGAGACTGTCTGGATGGTCGTGGCCTGCTCGTTGCCGGGTTCGGAGAGCACGCCCTGCGCCCGAACGAACGTGTAGACCAGTTCCGGATGCAGCGAACGGAGGGCCTGTTCGAGCGGTCGGAGCGCGCGGTCAACGGGGACGCCGGCGTCGGACGCGGAGGACGCGGACGACGGAACAAAATCGAGTTCGTCCGTCGCCGCGGGTGAGACGGAGATCAGCGAGCAGGCGGCGACGACGAATGGGATAAGTCGCGTGCGAGGCACAGGGGAAGCCGGACGGCGAGGGTTGAAGGCGTGGGACGGGGTGAACAAAGACAGCAGATGCGGACGGACGTTCAGTCGCCGGGCTGCAAAACGGTTTGGTAAACGTGCGCGGTCTGACGAGCGGCCTCGTCCCAGCCCCACTGGCGCGCGCGGCGGTGGTTGTGGGCGCCCATGGCATCGAGTTTCGTCGCGGATCGGATGGCTGCGGACAGGGCATTGCGCAGAGCGGCGGAGTCAGCGGGGTCGTAGAGATAACCGCCGCGCGGTGAAAGGGTGTCGGCGAGCGCGCCGATCGCGGGAGCGATGCAGGCGCGACCGAAGGACATCGCGAGGATGAGCGCGCCCGAAGTGAGCGCCTTGGTGTAGGGAAACACCACGGCATTGCAGGCGCTGAGATAGGTGCTCACGTCGGCGTCGGGCACGAATCCCGGGCGGAAATCAACGAGAGGGCTGTCGTCGATTTCGCGAACGATGTCGGCTTCGAGTTCGGGAGAATGAACATCGCCGGCGATGACGAGGCGCAGGTGGGGAGACGCGACGGCTTTGAATTCGCGCACGAGTTGGGGCACGCCCTTGTAGGGCCGGACATTGCCAAGAAAAAGAAAGACGAGGGCCTCGAGCGGGATGCCGAGTTGGGTGCGTGCCTGTGCGCGGCTCAGCGGAGCACGGTAGGAATCGATGAAGTGGCCGTGATGAATCAGGAAGACGTTTCGCGTGCGACGCGTGCGCCACTGCTGTTCGGCGAGTGAACGGGCACCGGGCGAGTGCAGGATGGCGGCGTCCACGGCGTGGTAGGCGGCGCGGGCGAGGAGACGATCGATGCGCGGGTGGGCGGATTCGTGATCGCAGGCGTTGTGGACGGTCCAGACGAGACGCGTGCCGGCGCGGCGCAGTTGAAACAGGCGAAACACGAACGCGGCGAGACGGAGAAGGCGTCGCGGGTGCCAACTGAATGGGGGAACGGCGTGGAGGTGAACGATCGCGGGCGCACGGGCCTTGCGACGCGCGGCGTGGAGAATGTCCTTCAAGCGGCTTTCGGTGGAGACGGCGACGCCGTGGGACGAGAGATGTCGGGCCAATTCCGCTTGATAAGGATTGTTCGGCCAGCGGGGAACGAAGTGCGCTTCAAGGACGGACGGCGCCGCCGTGGAGGAAGGAGCAAAGCCCGGTGCCGCGGATGGGAGCGGCAGGCCGGCTGCGGCTGGAATGTAATGAGTGCTCATCGGCTGGCGGAAGAGAACGAAGGGGAAGCGGCGAAGGACGTTGCTGCGCCGGCGCGACTCACGAGACCGCGATAACTGTAGTTGCGGGGGCGCTGCCGCTCGCGAAGGTGCGCGCAATACAGTGCGTATTGAAACTCGAGAGTGAGTTCGCGTTCGGAACAGCCTTCGGCGTCGGGGTTGGCGGAGTGAGTGAGACGATAAAGGGCGAGCCGGGCGGCGGCGAGGGCGCGGCGGGGCCGGACGTAGCGGCTGGTCCAATGGGCCCAGTGATGTCCGCAATAGGCTTGGGCACGACCGCGCTTGCGCGCGGCTTGGAGCCAGGAGGAGCGAAGCAGGCGGCCGGGCTCGAAGTGATGTTCGACCTTCACCGCGGTGCGACCGACGATCCGATAGCCGGCCTCGAGCAGTTGGTAGGCGAAAAGTTGTTCGTCACCGAACCCGAGCGCGCCCGGACCGAGTTCGACGTCGAAGGCCGGAACCCGCTGGAGCACGTCGCGGGAGAAGGCCATGTTGGCTCCGACCATGCCGCGGGGATTTTGGGGATCGAGCCAGTCGGTCGCGGCGAGCCATGAACGGTGGAGCGGGGTCATCCAGGCGCGGGACAGGTGAGGCGCGATCACGACTCCGCCCGCGACTGCGCACGGCCCGTGGTCGATGAGCGGCTGGGTCATGCCGGCGATCCAGTCGGGCGGTGGACGAACGTCGTCGTCCGTGAACAGGATCATCTCGCCGCGGGTGTGGGCGAGGGCGTGATTGAGGGCGCGACATTTTCCGGACGTGGATTCGCAGCGGTAGTCGACGCGGAGTCGGGGCAATCGCGCGGAGCGGACCACCTCGGCCGTTTCGTCGGTCGAGGCGTTGTCGATGACCGAGAGAACGGCATCGAGTCCGGGTGGAATTTCCAACGAGCGAAGCGCCTCGAAGGTTTCGCGGAGAAACGCGGCGCGGTTCTTGGTGGCGATGATGATCGACAGTCTCACCGATGGGAGAGTTCGTTGGGCTGGGCGAGAAGCGGCGGGGCGAAGGAGCTCGGGAGCGGGGCAGCCGTTTCGCGCGGGCGGCGGGCGTTCGCGGCGAGATCCAGCAACCGGGATTCGAAGTCGCCCACCGCATCGGCTGGAGTGCTGCAGAGTGCTGCGGTGCGGGCGCGCAGACCGATCTCGCGCCATTCGGCGCGGCGCGACCACGCGCGCTCCATCGCTTCGTCGAGCAGCGGCACCGTGGCGGCGCCGGCGACAAAGCCGTTGAGATTGTCGGTCACGACCTCGGTGTTGCCGGCGACATCGGTCGTGATGACGGGCCGGCCGCAGAGCATGGCTTCGACGATCGTGAGCGGGAGACCTTCGAAACGCGATGGGAGGACCAGGGCATGGTTCGCGGACCAGATCGCGCGAATGTCCGAGGCCTGACCGTGGAAGAACACGTTCGGCAGGCGCAGGAAAAGAGCGAGATGGCGGAGCGACGCTTCGGAGGGGCCGCTGCCGTAGATGTGGAGTTCGACCGGGCGGCGACGCCATTTTTCCTGAGCGAGAACCTCGCAGAGGACGTCCTGGCCCTTGGCGTTGGGGGCCATGCGGCCGACGCAGGCGAGACGGACAACATCGTCGGACTCGGGCCATTCGGCGGGTGAGGAGCGGTCGACCTTGCAGGGGTTTGCAATGACCTCCGCGTTGGGCAGCGCCGCGCCGCATTGCAGTTCCATCAGACGGCGGTTGGCGCGCGAGACGAAGAAGACGCGTTGCGCGCCGTGCAGTGCGTCGCGGATTTCGGGGAGGCGTGAATCGCCGGGCCACCAGAGTTCGCTGTTTGCCTGAACGACCGAGCAGTAGGGCAGGCCGAGGCGGCGGGAGAGCGTCATCCAGGGAACGCCGTCCCAAGGGCCGCCCTGCGAGATCACGAGGAGATCGGGCGCGCTTCGCTTGAGCCAGCCCGCGTGCGAGAAATCGCGAAAGCGCGGGAGCCGGCGCGCGAGTTTCAAGGCGACCCGATCGCGGAGATCGGGCCGGAGCGGACGAAACGAGAGGTGCACGCCGGCGCGCGCGAGATCGTCGAGTCGCGACGGACGTGTGGGCCAGCGGAACACGGAAGCGAAAACGGAATGGCCGTGATCACGCAGGCGCAGGGCGGTGTCGCTCCAAAGTTGTTCGCTGCCGCCCCACGGCATGCCGTTCATGGTGGAGACGAAGCCGAAGCGAAGAGATCGGGTGGACATGGCAACAGTGGGCGCGATGCGCCCGGAATCGGGGAAGGAGCGCGCGGGCGCGCTCACCACATTTCGTAGCCGTAGTATTCGGCGCGGAGCAGCTTCAGCCGGTCGACGGGATAGAGCGCGCGGAGGAAGAGCGAGACGCCGGAGGAAAGCACGCGGGAGCCGGCGCGAATGACGGGCGACGCATGACGTTTTTGGATACGCACCAGCGGGAGCCACACGTGACGGAGCCAGGCGGAGAGTGGAACGCGATCGGGCTGGTATTGGCGGTAGATCCGGTCGATCTCGGCGATGATGCGTCGCTTGCCGGTGAGGGATTTGTTGGCGCCGGTGAAGCGGTTCACGCTGAGGGAGACGGGCAGGTGTTTCCACGTGATGCCGCGCCGGGCGAGATAGCACCAGAGTTCGCGGTCCATGCAGAAATGAAGATCGTCGAGCACGAGCCGGTCGCGCGCGATCAGATCCCGGCGGAAGAAACAGCTCGGCTGCCAGATGGCGGCGGCGAAAGGGGAGCGGGCAAGGCGTGCGACATCCGAGGGGCGGACGCCGGAGCGGGCGGGATCCTGCTCGTAGAGACAGCGGCAGTCGCCGACGACGGCGCCGCAATCGGGATCGTCGGCGAAGGCTTCGCCGACGCGGTGAAGCGCACCCGGCTCCAGGAAGTCGTCGCTGCAGAGCCAGTTGAAAATCGCGCCCGAGCTCCGCGCGAAACCCTTGTTGATGGCGTCGGACTGGCCGCGGTCGCGTTCGCTCACCCAGCTCGTGAGCCACGGCCCGTATTTGCGGATGATGGAAACGGAATCGTCGGTGCTGCCGCCGTCGACGATGTGGTATTCGAGATTCGGATATCCCTGCAGCAGGACGGAGCGGATGGTTTCCTCGAGATAAGCGGCTTGGTTGAAACTGGGCGTGACGATGCCGATTCGCGGCCACGAGCGACGATCGGGCGCGGGAGACGCGGGCGGCGACGCCGGCGTCCAGGGCCAGCCGGTGCGGCCGGGCGGCGGGGGTGGAAGAGGGCTGGGCGGGCGGCTCATGGCGTGGTGATGCGCACGTTGTCCAGCAGGAGGTCGATCGAATTGGTCGTGGTCGAAACGTCCTCGAAACGGAGGGTGGTGTTGATGCTGTCGGCGGTGAAGGTGTGCGTCTGGCCGACCCAGCGCACCGTGCCATTGGCGAGTCCGTTCACGGAAGCGACGTGCGTGAGGTGCGTGGCGATGCCCTGGACGGTGACCTGGAGGCGCTGCGCGGAAGTGTTGGCGCCGTGAGCTCCGACGTCGTAACGCAGCGTATAGGTCTGGCCCGGGATGGTGGCGAAGGTTTGCGTCGTCACGCCATTGGGCGTGGTTTGTCCGCCGTTGTAGCGGAGGAGCTTGGTGCCGTGCGTGGCGGTGTAGGGAGATCCGGATACGATCACCTGGTTCCCGCTGGTCGTCCACGAATTGAGGTTCGACTCGAAGCTGCCGTTGGCGAAGGCGGGTGACGATTGATAGACGGCGGTGAGCGTGTGATTGCCGTTCATCGTGACATCGACCGTGCGGTTGGTGCTGTAGTCGGCGCCGTTGAGCCGCCAGCGTTGAAAGTTCGCGCCATAGACGGACGCGGGCGCGGTGAGGGTCACGACGGTCGCGTCGAGAAAGGTGCGGGTGAACGAGGAGACGCCGTCGCCCTGGTCGAGCAGATCGGCGGGGGACAAGACGATTTCGACGCCGGCGACCGGGGATGAGTTCACCGTGAGGGTGCGAATCGCGGTGGTGATGCGCACATTGTCGAGGAGCAGATCGATCGCGGAAGTGTTGGTGGAGAGATCGGCGAAACTCAGCGTGGTGACGTCGCTGTCGGCGGTGAAGGTGAACGACTGCGGCGCCCAGCGGATGGAGCCGTTGCCGAGGCCGGCGAGCGAAATGGTCTCGTCGAGAAGCACGCCGTTGCCGACGATGCGGACGCGGAGCCGCTGGAGGTTCGTGTTGGTGGCGATCACACCGAGGTCGAACTGGAGGACGTTGGTTTGCCCGGGGGTGGTGGCGAAGATCTGGCTGACGATGCCGCTGGGGGTGGTTTCGGCTCCGTTGAAAACGAGCATCTTCGATCCGTCGCTGGGGACGTAGGGCGGATCGCCATAGGTGATGACGTTTCCGTCGGCGGACCACCCGGCGAAGTCGTCTTCGAAACTCCCATTGGAAAACGGAGTGGCGGTGGCGTAGACGGCGTTCAGGGTCCGGTCTGCGTCGAGGACGAGATTGATGGCGTTGGAGGTGGAATACTCGACGCCGTCGAGTTCCCAGTGTTGGAACGACGCGCTTCCGGAGGCGGGCGGGGCGATGAGTTGAATGGTGGTGTCTTCGCCGAAGACGCGGGTGAAGGGAGTCGTGCCGTTGCCCGCGCCGTTCAAGTCGGCGGGCGCGACATTCACGGTGATCGGGCTCCCGGCGGATTTCGTTATGGTCAAGGTGTGCGCGGCGGGCGTGGTGAGGCGGACATTGTCGAGCAGGAGATCGATGCTCGCGGTCGCGGGGGAGATGTCGGTGAACGTCAGCGTGGTGATCGGGCTGTTGGCGGTGAAGGAGACGACGCCGGAGGACCAGTTGATCGCGCCGCCGCCGATGCCGGCGACTTGGAAGGTCTGGTCGACGAGTGTCGTGGCGCCTTGAACGACGACCTGGAGACGTTGCAGGTTCGTGTTGAAGGCGAGGGCGCCGAAGTCGAACTGGATGGCGTAGAATTGTCCGGGCGTCGTGGCGAAGCTCTGTCCGAGCACGGCGTTGGCGGTGGTGGAGCCGCCATTGAAGACCATGACCTTGTCGCCGTCGGTGCCGATATATGGCGGATCGGAAACGATGATGTGGTTGCCGCTCGCCGACCAGCCCTCGTAGTCGGATTCGAAACTACCGTTGGTGAAGGGCGCGGAGGGAACGTAGACGGCGGTGAGCGTGTGATCTCCGTCGATGGCGATCTGGATCGAGGGGGAGGAACTGTAGTCGGCGCCGTCGCGCCGCCATTTTTGGAAGGCGTTTCCCCCGGCGGTGAACGGTGCCTCGAGGTTGACGAGGGAGCCGGCGCTGTAGGTGCGGGTGAACGGAGTGACGCCGTTGCCATCGCCTTCGGAGTCGAGCGGGCTGACCTCGATCGCGACCGCGCTCGCTCCCGTGGAGGCGATCGCGAGGATTTGCGGGACGGAGGTGGAGATCCGGACGTTGTCGAGGACCAGGTCGATGTTTTGCGAGGTGGTCGAAACATCGGTGAACGTGAGCAGCGTGGTGGGGCTGTCGGCGGTGAAGACGTAGGAGGCGGTGAGCCAACGGGTGGTGCCGTTGCCGAGGCCGGTGACGGTGGCGATCTGGTTGAGGAGCGTGGTGTCGCCTTGGGCGACGATCCGGATGCGCTGCTGCTGGGTGTTGAACGCGAGCGCGCCGTAGTCGAACTCGACGGTGTAGAGGCGTCCGGGGACCGTGGCGATGCGCTGGCTGACGGAGCCGTTGGGGGTGGTCTGGCCGCCGTTGAAGACGACGATCTTCTGTCCGTCGGTGGACGAGTAGGGCGGCTGATCGTAGATCACCTGGTTACCGCCGCTGGTCCAGGCGGTGTAGTCGGATTCGAAGCTGCCGTTGGCGATGACGCCGGAAGGGATGACGGTGAGGACCGCGCTCGCGCTGAGGGTCGATCCACCGGCGTTGCCGACAAGCACGCTGTAGCTGCCCGCATTCGTGGTTTGGATACTTCCGATGGTGTAACTGCTGGCGTTGGCGCCCGGGATGTTGTCGCCGTTGAAGCGCCACTGGTAGGTGAGCGGTCCGGGGCTGGCGGCAACGCTGAAGGTGACCGAAGCGCCGACGGCGGCGGTGACGCTCTGCGGCGGCGCAGTGATCGTGGGGCCGCCAGCGGGGACGGAGTAGACGGCGGTGAACGCGCGATTGGCGTTCATCGTGACGTTGATGGCGGTGCTGCCGCTGAACGTCGCGCCATTCTCACGCCACTCGAGAAACGGATTGCCGGCGGCGCTCGGCGGAGCGGTGAGGGTGACGACCGTGCCGGCGTTGTAGATACGGGTGAAGTCGGTGGAGCCGCCGGCAGAGCCATTGATGTCGGACGGAGAGGTGGTGATGGCGACGCCGGATGCGGGAGAGGACGAAACGGCGAGCGAGTAGCTCGCCTGGCGATCGACGCGCACGTGATCGACGAGGAGATCGATGCTGTTGCTGGTGGTGGAGACGTCCTGGAAGATCAGCGTGGCGGACGCGCCGTTGGCGACGAAGGTGAACGTCTGCGGCGACCAGACCGTGGTGCCGCCGCCCTGGCCGGCGAGGGTGACGAGTTGCGAGAGCAGCGTGGTTCCGCCGGTGCCTTGGACGGTGCACAACAGGCGCTGCTGGTTCTTGTTGAACGCGAGCACGCCCAGCGCGAATTGCAGGCGATACACCTGGCCGGCGATCGTGGGGAGCACCTGGGAGAGCGTGCCGTTGGGCGTGGACTGGCCGGTGTTGAACGCGGCCATTTTCTGGGCGTGAAACGGAACGTAGGGCTCGCCGGATTTGATTTCCTGATTTCCCGTCGGCGACCAACCGGCGTAGTCGGATTCGAAGCTGCCGTTGATGACGAGGGGGGAGACGAAATCGATGGTGGAGCCGGGCGCGATCGGATGGTGGGCGGGCGTGCGATCGCGAACGCCGGTGATGGAGAGCGTGTAGTTCTTGCCCCGGTCGAGCGTGCTCGTGGTGAGGCTGATGATGCGCTTGGAAGCGCTGTCGAGCGATGCGGCGGTCACGGTGGCGCCGCCGTCGAGCGAGAAGAAAGCCGGATTGGCGGCGGCGTCCTCGAGCGGTTTGTTGAACGTGATCGCGAGGTGCTGCAGATCGACGAGATCGAGACCAACGATCTCCGGCGGATCATCGTCGCCATAGGGCCCGATCACGGAGGAGATAGCGTCGAACCATGTATTCGCGATTTTGTCGTAGCCGGCCTCGTTGGGATGCACGCCGTCGACCGACATGTCGGCGGGCGTGACGGCGGCGTTGACGTCGACGAAATAGACATCGCGGCCGAGCAGGACGTGGTTGTTGACGATTCCCGGGATGGTGGCGTTGAAGGAATTCTGGGCCGTGTTGATGCTGGAGCTGGTGGTGTTGGGGACGATGCTGGCGACGAGGATCTTCGCGTAAGGTCGCGCGGTCGCGATGTGGCCGATGAGGCTGTCGAGACGGTTGGGAGCCTGCGCGGTCTGAAAGCCCTGCAGAAAATCGTTGGTCCCGATCATGAGGAGGACGACGTCGGGATCGGCGATGCCGCCAAGCCAGCCGTCGAGGCCGCTGTCGATTTGATCGATGCGGAAGCCCGAATGCCCCTGGTGATGCGGATCGGGGATGGCGGGGTTATGGGTGTCGATTTGGGTGCCGACAAAATCGACGGTGTAGCCGGCGTCGGTGAGCAGCGCGTAGAGCAGGTCGCGGTAGCCGCTGAAGTAGATCGGGACGGAGTAGCCGAGGGTGTTCGAATCGCCCAATGGCATGATCCGGACGGGCGGCGGCTCGGCGGCGAAGAGGCTGGCCGAGAGGAAAGCGAGAAGGAGTGGGAGCGGTTTTTTTAAGATCATCGGACGGAGGCGATTCGAGGCGCCGACATGGCGTCGCCGCTGGCGACGGCGAGTTCGCGGGAAACCAAGTCGGCGTCGGGGCGGGTGAGATGGATGCCGTCGACCGTCCGGTAGGGATGATCGTGCGGAAATTCGATCCAGGTGAACCTGGACTCGGGAAAACGCTCGTGCATCACGCGGCGCACGGCGTCGGGTTCGGGCAGGTGGGCCAACGACGAATCGATTGGCATTTCGAAGAAGAGGCAGCGACAGCCGTCGGCGGTCAGCTCGTTCACGAGCGAAACGAGCCGGTTGGCGCTCCGGCGCAGTTCGTCGGGCGCGGGGGAGCGGCGGAGGGCGTGACGGTTTTCGGCCATGATTTGTTCGAAAACCCGGGGCGTGAGAGTGCGGTCGGGGCGAACTTCCGCCGGCAAGGCGTCGTTTTTTGCGCGCCAATGATCCCAAGCGCGGGCGGCATCGCGGATCTGGAAGTGGAGCAGGCCGATGGCGAAACTCGATGGGCGACCGCTTTCGCGGAAGACGGGCGAATGCTTGCGCAGGCTGCGACGCCACGTGCTCAGAGTGTTGTCGACCAACTCGCGATCCGCTTCGCGCAGCAGCACGTTGGATTCGATCAGGACGACGCGAGGGTGGTGGTCGGAACCGCGGATGAGTTCCAGACCGGTGAACATCGAACCGCCCGGAAAGGTGAGTTTGCACAGGGAGCGGCCGAGGAGTTGTTCGTTGAGCTCATTGGACATCGAGGAGCCCACGATGACGTTCGTTTCGGAGGGAACATCGTGCACGTAATGCTGGGCGCGCAGATAGTTCTGGCGTTGTTGTCCCGGAGCACGGGACCAACCACGCGGCAGGTGCGGTAGCACCAGGTGATAGACGGCCAGCAGCGCGGCCGCCGCGATCAATGCGCGCCGGATCATGATTCAGAACTGGAAGTAGATGAAGGCGCCGCTCGTGCCGCCATCGACGACGAGGGCGGCGAGCAACGCGCCGTAGGCGAGCGGTTCGGAGCGGAAGGAGAGAGCCGGCCAGCGTCGCTTCGCGAGGTGCCAGAGGTAGTAGAGCGCGACCGGCACGGAATAAAACGCGATGGTCGCGACCAGCATGGGGTTCGCAGCGCCCTCGTTGTCGAGCATCGCCCGCAGGTAGGCGATGACCTGCGAGAAGTCGGGGAGCTTGAAGAGCAGCCAGGCGAGCGTGACGAAGGAAAACACGGCGCCTCCCTGCAGCAGGGAAACGCCGGGTGTATCCGGAAGTCGGACACGGGACCGGACGAGCCGTTCGGCGGCGAGTGCGGCGCCGTGCGCCGTGCCCCAGACCGCGTAGCTCCACGCCGCTCCGTGCCACAGTCCGCCGAGGAACATCACCACAAACAGATTGAAGTAGGTGCGAACGGAGCCGCGGCGATTTCCGCCCAACGGCAGGTAGAGGTAGTCGCGCAGCCAGGTGGAAAGGGAAATGTGCCAGCGGCGCCAGAATTCCGAGAAAGAGCGCGCGAGGTAGGGAAAATCGAAGTTCTTCGGCAGCGAATAGCCGAAGAGATGAGCGATCCCGATCGCGATCAGCGAGTAGCCGGCGAAGTCGGCGAAGATCTGCATCGAATAGCCGAAGAGCAGGCTCGCGAGCGTGAGCGAGGACTCGTTGAGAAAATACGGATACTGGATCCAGAACGTCGCGTCCTTGAGATTGTCGGCGACGACCATCTTGAGAAAGTAACCGAGGGTGAGCGCGCGGAAGGCGGCCTGCAGAGGGATGTCGCGAATTTGTTTGGGGCGGATCTGCGGGTAGAACTCGTGCGCCTTGACGATCGGGCCGGCGATGAGGCTCGGGAAGAATGCCTTGAAGAGCATTGTGTTTTCGAGGTGCGACGCGAAGCGCACCGGCACCCACTCCGCGGCCGCGGCGCGGGAGGAAAGTTCGCGAGCGCGGAAGACCTCCACGACGAGGCTGATTCCCTGGAAGGTGAAGAAGGAGATTCCGATCGGCAGCGGAATCGTGACGAGGAAGTGGCCGAGCGACGTTTCCGCGCCGCCGGGGAGCGAGGTGGCGACGAGCGGGCCGTATTTGAAGAAAAGCAGCAGGGCGAGGTTCAGCGCAACGCCGGCGACGGCCCATGCTTTTTGCGACGACATCGGGCCGCGCGCGACGCGATAGCTGGTGACGACATTGATCGCGATCGAGCCGATCAGAAGCGAGAGAAGCCATGGACTCTCCCACGCGTAGAACACGAAGCTCGACGCCGTGAGCACCCAGACCTGCCGTGAGCGAAGCGCCGGGAGGTAGTAGAGTGCCAGGGTGACCAGCACCAGGATCACGAACGCGGAGCTGTTGAAGAGCATGGCAAGGGAGCGATCACACCGGAACCGCGGCGTGGTAGTTTTTGTTCACCGCCGAAGTCTCGGGGAGCAGGTGCGGTTCCCAGAACGAACGATCGTAACGAGCCCACGCGTGACAGCCGAAAGGCATTCGTCGGCCGGCGAGCTCCCAGCACGTCCGGGGCGAAGCTTCGAAGGCGAACTGGAGGCCCTGTTCGAGCGATGCCACGCGAAAGCCAGGGTGGTAGCGCGCGGCCTTGTCGGACCAGAAGACGTCATTGTTGCGATTGTGCGGGCTGGGGTCGCGCATCTGCTCCCAATCGTCGACGAAGCGCTGTAAGATTCTTCGTCCTGGAAAACGGGCCGGGAAACTACGAAGACGGTTTACGATCGGCTCCACGCGGGTGCCCTGACGCGTGAAGAGATCGATCCAGAACGAGAGCGGGTCCCGATCGTATTTTCCGCGGAGCGCACGCAGCGCGGAGCCGACGTTCAGCAGGGTGAAGCCGCCGTTGCCGACCCGCGGGCGGGAGATCCAAGGCGTATCCGCACAACGGATCCAAGGCGGTCCGATGTAGTCGAGGCCCGATGTGCACCAGCGTTCGAGCTCGTCGGAGAAGACGAGGGCGTCGAGGTGATAGAAGAAGATATACCGGTAGTCGGAAAACGCGCGGTAGAGCGCGGGTGAATACATCAGGAGATTGTGCGCGGCGGCCGAGCCGAAGAAGCGGGCGGGAAAGATTTTCGCGGTGCAGCCGGGGATCGCGAGCGGCGAGCCGGGCGGCAGCAGCAGGAACTTGTCGTAGTTGGGCAGATGATACTGCAGGTGACGCAGCGAGACCTGCTCGTCCGGCGTCAGACGAGGCCGGTGGGAGAGCGGGATCACGATCGCCACGAGCTGACGCGGCGTGCGCGTGCGCGTGGCGATTCGTGCGATCAGTCGAGTGAACGCGCGGATCATGGCGGCGAGATGGCAGGCGTGATGGCGACGGGCGTGTCGCGATCGGTTCGAGCCGCGGGCCGGGTCAGGCGCCGTCCGAGCTGCATGAAAGGCGCCTCGATCGTGCGGTGCAGGAGATAGCCCGCGGCGAGCATGAGCGGAATGCCGACGAGCGTCATCCATCCGGCGGCTTCGAAGGCGGAGGCGTTAGGACGGTAGTGCAGGAGGATCGTGAGAAGCAGGATCAGCAGCGGCCAGTGCACCAGGTAGAGCGGATAGGAGATCTTGCCGAGAAACTGAGTGACCGGATGTCCGAGTATCCGCCGGGCCACGACAAGGATCCGGCCGAAGCCCCGCGACGGTTCCACGAAGAGCGAGCCGAACGCGACGATCCAGATCGCGAGGGAGAGGGAGTGCCATTGCAGCAGGATCGCGCCCGCGAGCGCCACGGCGACGTAGCGGGCGTTGCGGCGCGAACGGCCGCCGCCCTTGGCGAAATGGGCGACGTAGAGGTGGTAGCTTCCGATGCCGATGAGGAAGAAAGGCAGGACGAGCGGAAGAAAGGCCGGCAGCGGATTGATCCACGCGGCGCCGTGCCGCGCGGCGAACCAACAGCCGCCGGCGAGAAGCAGAAGGCCGAGCGCGTGTCGCGAAAAGAACGCGATCAGCAGGGCGCAGGTGTAATACTGCCACTCGACCGAGATGCTCCACGCGGGAACGAGCAACGTGGCGGCGCCGCCAGGGAGAACCGTTTTGGGAAACACGCCGTGGGCCAGTCCGAGGTGGGCGGCGAGATGCGCGGTCGGACGTGCCTGCTCGTTGTCCGCGAGCATGCGCAGACCGTCGAAGTAGCTGGTTTCCCGCCACGACGCATGGTCGAGGATGAACCCCGTCAACCAAGCCGCGCCCACGCCGAGGGCGAGACACAGGAGGTAGACGGGATAGATGCGGAAGAAGCGTCCCGTCATGAACGCGCCGAAACCCTGCTTCTGCGAATAGATCAGATAGGAGATCGCGAAGCCGCTGAGGATGAAGAACACCTCCACGGCTTCGGGCGAGTAGACGAGCGTGATGAAGAAGCGTCCGGCGCGACCACCGAAAGGCGCCTCGGCAAAGCCGCACCACAACAGGACGTGGGCGACGGCGACCCAGAGCGCGAGGACGCCGCGCAAGCCGTCGAGCTCGGCGACACGTCCCGCCGAGGGCCGCGGGAGTGATGTTTTCATTTTGGGAGGCCGGCGCGACCGGCGTCTGGCGTTGGGCCGGCGGGATCGCTCGCAGAAGAAGGATCCTGCCGGTGGAAGAAACGCGCTAAACCGCCGCCGAAAGTTCGGCGCGGGAGAACTCTTCCTTGCGCAGGGCGGGCGGGAACAGCAGGTCCTGCTCGGCGCGCAGGGCGTCGCAGAGACGGTTCGGCGGAAGTTCGACGGCGTCGCGCGTGATCACCCCATCGCGCGGGATGTCGCGCAGGAGGCGGCATCCGCCGGCGAGGCCCATCGGGAGGAGATTCTCGGCCCGGGCGACGTCGTAGTTTTCGCACTGGCCGTAGGTCATGTATTCGCCGATGCCATCAAGCGTCGTGCCGGCCTTCAGGTCGATCTTGGCGGTTGCGACCACCTCGACGCGCGGACCGGCGAGCGGCTGCATGACCGGGTCCTTGAACAATGCGAGACGGGCGATCGAGATGGGCACCTCGAGATGGCAGAGGTGATACGGCGTGTAGAAACTGTAGAGCGGACCCTCGCCGAGTTTGTAAAGATGAAGGTAGTGCCGCTGCTTCGGATCGTCGTGGGCGCCGAAGACGAACACGCCCGGTGCGGGTTTCGCGCCGACGACGTAGTCGACGATGCCGCCGAGCCGGCGAAGTTCGTCGACATCGTAGTTCTTCGTGAGCTCGTCGACGTGGCCTTCGACATTGCCGCCGATCATGCCGCGTTTGGCGACGCACATGCCGGTGGCGTTGGCGACGATGGCTTGTTCGAAGGAGATCTTCGTGCCGTCGGCGAAGCTCGTGACCATGGCGGCGTCCATGCCCCAGCGCGTGGCCCAGCCCTGCTGGGTGGTCGGATTGCGATACGGATCGTGCAGGCCCTTGATGTTGCCGCAGAGCAGGGGCGTGAGCCCGAGGCTCTTGACGAAGCGGTAGAGGTTGATCTGCACGCCGGGCTGGTCGCCGTCGCAACCGCTGATGACGACGCCGCGACGGTCGGCGCGCGCCTTCAGCACGGGGCCCAGGGTGGCGTCGAGTTCGGCGTTCATCTGCACGAGATCCTTGCCGTGCTCGATGGCGGCGAGAGCGACGCGCGCGCCGAATTCCACGTTGCCGGTGACTTCGACGAGAATGTCGATGCCGCCAGCCTGGCAAAGGAGCAACGGGTCGTCGGTGACCGCGGCGACGCCGCGCGCGATGCAGTCCGCGAGCGCGGGCAGCGTGGCGACCTCGCGGACCTCGGTGACGCCGGCGTAGGTGAAGGCTTGGAGCGCGCGCTCGACGCGGCGATTTGAAATGGCGGCGAGCTTCAGGCCGGGGAACGAGTTGACGATGGAGTTGGCGATGCCGCGGGCCATGAAGCCCGCGCCGATCATGCCGACGCGCACCGGATTCCCGGCCGCCGCGCGGGCCTTGAGTTCCGTATCGACGATGATCATACGGCGACGGACGGAGTGACCCAGTCGTTGACGTTGAAGAGCGGCCAGTTGGCGTCTTTTTCGCTGATCTCGGAGACCGGCAGCGGCCAGTTGATCTTGAAATGGGGGTCGTTGTAACGGATCCCGCGTTCGCAGCCGGGCGTGTAGAATTCACCGACCTGGTAGTGAACCTCGGTGTTGTCGGCGAGAGTCTGGTAGCCGATGGCGAAGCGGCCGGGAACGTAGAGCGCGCGGCGGTTTTCGGCGGTGAGCTCGAGCTCGAAATGCCGGAGGAACGTGGGCGATTCCTCGCGCATATCGATGATGGCGTAGAAGATTCCGCCGGCGGTGCAGCGGATGTATTTGGTCTCCGTGGCGGGCTCGATCTGGATGTGCATGCCGCGGAGCGTGCCGCGGCGGTGGTTGAAGGATGCGTTGCACTGGCGTCCGATGGGATTGAGCCCGTGCGCTTCGAACTCGCGCGCGCAGAACGTGCGGGCGAAGAAGCCGCGGTTGTCTTCACGGCGCTCCAAATCGATGAGGTAGGCGCCCTTCAGGGGAGTTTCATGGTAGATCATGGTGGGAGGAGTGAGGGGGCTAGTCGCCGGCGGGCAGGAGCACGCGCGAGCCGTGGACCTCGGGGCGAATGGGCACCTCGAGGAGTTGAAACAACGCCTGGCGCACGGCGGCCTGGCGATGAGGTTGAACGACGAACATCAGGAAACCGCCGCAACCGGCGCCGCAGAGCTTGCCGCCCTCCGCGCCGGCCTTCATCGCGAGCTGGTAGTAGCTGTCGATGGCGTCGGTGGTGACCTTGCTGGCGAGGCCGCGCTTCAGTTCCCATGCTTCGTTGAGGATCCGGCCGAATCCGACGGCGTCGAAGCGCTTTCGACGCGCGAGTTCCTGCAACTGCTGCGCGTGCTGGCGCATGCGGTCGAGGTTCTGGAGCTTGGCGGGGATGTTCTGCTTCTGCTCGCTCAGCACGAGACTCGCGTCGCGCTGCATGCTGGTCCAGAAGAGCAGCACGTGATCGAACATCTCTTCGAGGAAGCGATGATCGACGCGCACGGGTTCGACGGTGACCGCGCCGCCGGGATTGAAGCGCAGGTAGTTCAGGCCGCCGAAGGCCGCGGCGTATTGATCCTGTTTTCCGATGGGCTGCTTGAGCAGTTCGATCTCGATGTGGCAGGCCTCCTCGGCGAGCTGGCTGGGAGAGACGCGCTCGCCCTTGTAGGCGTGCAGCGCGTTAAGGAGACCGACCGCGAAGGCGCTCGAACCGCCCATGCCGGTGGAGGCGGGCAAATCGCCGACGGTGCTGATGTAAATGGGCGGATCGATGCCGAGCAGCTTCAGGCACTCGCGGGCGATGTTGTTCTGGATCTCGTCGACATGGTTCACCTGCTCCGTCGTGGAATAGTTGATACGGATCGGCTCGTAGAAGATCTCGCTGTGACGCTTGACGGTGACGTGGATGTATTTGTCGACGGCGGTGCTGAAGACGGCGCCGTAGTCCCGGTTGTAGTAGTCGGGCAAATCCGTGCCGCCGCCGCCGAAACTGATGCGCAGCGGGGTGCGCGTCATGACGATGCGCGGCAACTGGGGACGAGCGATGCGGATCATGGCGTCAAGCGGCGGCCGCGACGGTCCGCCAGCGGAGGTTCTGGTCGAGTTGGCCGGAATCGAGGAGGTGGTGCAGCCACTTGAGCCGGGTGAAGCGCTTGTCGACGAAGTCGGCATGGCGCAGGCCGACGCGACGGTAGGCTTCGAAGAGCTCGCGGGCTCCGGTGGTCGGATTCCAACGGAAGCGGAAGTCGGGGAAGGTCCGGGCGAACTTGTCGAAGTTGGCCTTGTAGGTGCGCTGGTCGGCGCCCTTGCGCGCATCGATCTCGAGCGTGGCGCCGGGCACGGTGGCGACGGCGATCTGGGCGAGTTCGATGACGCGGTGATTCAGTTCCTCGGCGCCGTTGTTGAAGGCCTGGTTGTGGATGGCCTCGAGCGGCGCCTCGAGGACGGCGGTGAAGGAGCGAGCGACATCCTGCACGTGCACGACCGGACGCCACGGTTTGCCGTCGCTGTAAACGGTGACCTTTCCGAGCGTGACCGCCTGCGCCATGAGGTCGTTGAAGACGGTGTCGAAGCGCATCCGGGGCGAGACGCCGTAGACGGTGCCGTTGCGAAGATAGACGGGGGAGAACGAGTCGCTGGCGAGCGAGCGAAGGGCGTTTTCCGCCTTCACCTTCGAACGGGCGTATTCAGTCTTTGGATCCAGCGGCGAGTCCTCGGTGACGACCTCCGCGCTCGAGGAGCCATACATGATGCAGGACGAGGAGAAAAGGAACCGGCGGACGCCGGCCTCGCGGGCGAGCTCGGCGAGGCGTTCGCTGGCCTTGAAGTTGATCTCCTCGGTCCAGCCGTCGTTGAGGTTGCCGATCGGGTCGTTGCTCAAGGCGGCGAGATGGATGACGGCGTCGAAGCCCTGGAGGTCGGCCGCGGTGAGGTCGCGGATGTCCTTGCGGATCTCGGGAATCGCCGGGGAGTCCGGCGGCAGCGTGCATTCGCCGAAGAATTTCGTGTCGAGACCGACGACTTGATGGCCGGCGGCGACGAGATGCGGGCCCATGACGGAGCCGATGTAGCCGTTGTGACCGGTGAGGAGGATGCGTTGCGCGGTTTTCATTGGGTGGTTGAAACGAAGGAGGTTTCGAGGAGGTCCTGGATGAAGGGGAGCAGGGGGCGGTGCGGACCGACGAGGTAGGAGCGGCAACCCGCGGCGTCGGCGGCGATCGCGTCCCGCTCGTCGTCGCCGACGAACCACGTGCGCGTGAGGTCGAGGCTGAAGTCGCGCTGGGCCTGGAAGAGCATGCCGGGTTTGGGCTTTCGGCATTCGCAGCCCTCGTCCCAGTCGTGCGGACAGAAATAGATCGCGTCGATGTGTCCGCCGGCGACGGTGACCTCCTTCGACATCCGCCGATGGATCGCGTGCAACTCGGCCTCGGTCATCGCGCCGCGATTGATGCCGGCCTGGTTGGAGACGACGATGACGCGGTAGCCGGCTTCGCGGAGCGCGACGAGGGATTCGAGGGACCCGGGCATCCATTCCCATTCGGCCCAGGAGCGAACGTAGCAGGCGCGGGCGGGCTTGCGGTTCAGGACGCCGTCGCGGTCGAGGATGATTGCGGGTCGGCGGGCGAGGAAGGTTTCCGTGAACGGCAGCCGCGCGACGCTGCCGACGCTGTAGTAGCGATGGTCGGTGACGAACGCGGCGAGCTGTCGATTCGCGGCGAGGACGGGGAAAACGGTTTCCTCGAGGGGGATGTTGTCGTGCTCGGGGAGCCGCGAAAGAATCGAGCGATGGAAAATCGCGTAGCTGATCTCGACGCCCTGGAGGCCGGGAGTCTGGTTGCGCTTGTCGAAGGCGGTGATGAAGCCCTGTTCGTCGAGGAGGATGCTGTTTTTGGTCCAGCCGTCCTTGTTGGTATAAACGGTGAGCATGGCCGGCGCACCCGCCTCGAGGAAGCGGCGCCACATGCGATCGGCCTGCATGGGCCAGTAGTTGTCGCAGTAGAGCAGGAAGAAGTGTTCCTCGAGCAGCCGGGCGGCGAGTTTCAGGCGGCGGCCGGTGTTGTGCTCCGCCGCCGTAACCGAGTAGCGGATACGCAGGCCCCACCGGCTGCCGTCGCCGAAGTGGGAGGTCACGATCTCGGGCAGGTAGCCGAGCAGCATGACGACGTCGGTGAATCCCTGTTCGCGCAGCATGACGACGATGTGCTCGAGGAACGGGACGCCATGGATCTCGATCATCGGCTTGGGCCGGAGATCCGAGAATGGTCGCAGACGGGTGCCCTGACCGCCGGCGAGAATCACGGCCTGGCGTGGCCGCGCCGGGTGCGTGGGGGAGTCGTGGTGCATGAGATGCTGGAGAATTCCGCCCGGAACGGGGCGAGCGGATCAGAGGCTGAACGCGGCCTTGAGCATGTTTTGCTCCTTGGTCTTCTCCCATTCCTTGATGCCCATGTAGCGATCGAGGCACAGATGGAGCAGCACTTGATGGACGCATTCGACGATGCCGTAGGTTTTCGCGGGCACGTAGAAGTTGAGGTCGCCCAGCAGGCGGGCGGTGTTGTCGGGGCGAAGGCCGGTGAAGGTGATGACGCCGAGGCCGAGTTCACGCGCCGTGCGGATGGCGTGGACGATGTTGGGCGAGTTGCCCGAGCTGCTGATGGCGATGAGCTGGTCGCCGGCGGCGCCATACCAGCGCAGGGGAGAGGCGAAGACCTCCTCGTGTCCCAGGTCGTTGCCGACGGCGGTGAGGAACGCGGAGTCGCTGAACGAGAGCGTGGGCACGCCGCCGTTCTTGGTCCAGTCGAGTGACATGTGGTTGGCGATCGCGGCGCTGGCGCCGTTGCCGCAGATGAACTGACGACGGCCGGTGCGGGCGAGATCGCGGGTGCGTGCGCAGAGTTCGCTGACGGCGTCTTCGCAGTTCAGCGCGGTGTGATGGCGATCCGTCACTTCGAGGTCGGCCAGCGCGTGCGCGATCGCGGACGTGTAGCTCGTGAAGAAGGTGTCCGACGGAATCGAAGCGTAGCGCTTCACCGCCGTGAACTCGGTTTTCATGGAAGGAAAATCAGGCCGGGAAGGCGACCGGGGCAGCGCGCGCGGGCGCGGGCACCTGGGAGGCGATGGTGCGCCCGATCTCGAGCGACGCGGTGGCGGCGGGCGAGGGGGCGTTGCAGACGTGGAGGGCGTTGCGGCCGGGAACGATGAGGAAGTCGTCGACCAAGCCGCCGTCCGTTTTCAGCGCCTGGGCGCGCACGCCGGCGTGGCAGGGAACGAGGTCGGCGCCGGTGACGTCGGGAACGAGCTGCCGCAGGCTGCGCACGAAGGCGGCCTTGCTGAGGGAGCGGACGATTTCCTTCGTGCCCTCGACGTAGTGACGCCGCGCGAGTTTCCAGAATCCGGGGAAGCCCAGTGTTTCCGCGAGATCGCGCAGACCGAGGTCGCGCCGACGGTAGCCCTCGCGCTTGAAGGCGAGCACGGCGTTGGGACCGGCGTGCACGGAACCGTCGATCATACGCGTGAAATGCACGCCGAGAAACGGAAACGCGGGATTCGGCACCGGATAGATAAGCGCCTGCACGAGGCTGCGGCGTTCGGGAACGAGTTCGTAGTATTCCCCGCGGAACGGAACGATCTGCGCGTCGATTTCCGCGCCCGACATCCGGGCGACGCGATCACTGTGCAATCCGGCGCAATTGATCAGGAACCGCGTGCGATAGGAACCGGAGGTGGATTCGATCATGACGTCGGGGCCGTCGGATTTCGCGGCGAGCACCTCACTGCGGAAGACGGCGATGCCGCCCTCGTCGACGAAATGGCCGAGCAGACATTCGGCGACGCGGGTGTAGCTGGTGATGCCGGTGGACTTCACCCAGAGCGCCCCGACGCAGCGGACGTGGGGTTCGATTTCCTTCGCGCGCTCGGGCGTGATGCGCTCGACGGGGACCCCATTGGCAATGGCGCGGCGATGCAACTCCTCGAGTTGCGGAAGTTCTTCGGTGCGGGACGCGACGATGAGCTTGCGGCAGAGGGTGTGGGGGATCCCGTGCTCCTGGCAGAATGCGACCATCGATTCCGCGCCCGCGCGCGCGAAGCGGGCTTTGTGGCTGCCGGGCTTGTAGTAGATGCCGGAGTGGATGACGCCGGAGTTGCGGCCGGTTTGATGAAGCGCGGGCGAAGGTTCCTTCTCGAGCAGGAGGATGCGCGCGCCGCGGTGGGTGCGGGCGACGTGAACGGCGGTGGAGAGGCCGACGATGCCGCCGCCGACGATGGCGTAGTGGAACGTTTGCATGGCGTTCACCCGTCCTGCCGGGGCGGGGCGATTTCGTTTCGACTGAGGTTCGCGCGGCTGTCACCGCGTTTGCGCAACACGAGCACGGCTTCGCCGGAGAACGGCGGCGTGAAAGTGCGGCGCGCGCCTCCCGCTATCGGATCGGACATCTCTTTGCGCCCGGTGGCGGGCTCGATCCACTCGACGGCGAACTCGCCGGGCGCGTGCGCGAGGTCCAGTTCGATGGCGGGCGGACTCCGGCGCAGCCAAGCTTTGAGTCCGCTCTCGCGCGGAGCCTCGGGAAGGTAGGCGACGTAGTTGAAACCTGGATGCGCAAGGCAGTAGCCGGTGGAACTCAGCGGTCCCGCGGGCACGGTGCGGGCGAGGTCGAGCGATTGGGCGACTTCGGCGGTTTGACCGAGCGCCTGCCATATTGATCGCCACCGATCGGCTTCGGCGCCGGGGCTGATGACGCTGCCGCGGTGCGGATCCATGAAGATCGGATTGAGTCCGCGCACGAAACTCTTCCACACCCACGCGGGATCACCGCCGAGGCCCCAGAGATGATCGGTGTCGGAAATGATCACCTTGCCGCCGGCGGCGGGCGGCGGGTTCGATTTGTAGTCGAAGCTCAGGGCGTTGGGCGAAATCCAGTCGGCCTTGCTCGCGAAGAGACGCTGTGTGTCATCCCGGCCGCCACCGCCGTTGGATGTGAGGCCGACGGGGTGATGGCGGGGTTTGGTTTTTTGATACTCTCGCAGGAAGGCGACGACGTGGTTTTCCCACGCGAACGAGTCCCAGTGATTCTCGTTCGAAACTTCGTAGAGCACGTTTTCGAGATCGTTGACGGTATCGACGACCTTGCGGATGTAGGCCTGCTGCAGCGCGGTGACGGCCGGATCGGAGAGGGTGAAGTATTCGAGACCGCGACCGTCGTGATCCGCATCGGCGTCGATACCGTTGACGTTGTTGGCCGCGTTGAAGGGATGATGCGCCCAGCCGTCGGATGTGAAGCGAAGCGCCCAGCCTTCGAAGAGCATGATTGAAACGTAGATCCCGCGGCGCCCGGCGGCTTCGATGCGCTCGCGGAGCCGTTGGAAGTAGGCCTCGTCGAATTGCTCGAGATCGAAGCGGGGCAGTCCATCGTTCGCCAGACGGTCGGACTGGCGGACCCACGGATGCGGACTGCAGAACAACACGCGATTTGCGCCAGGTTCGGTGAAGCGGGTGACCTCGTAGCGCCAGAGCCGGAGGAAGTTGTGGCGGTGGTCCGCCATCGATTGCACGTATTCGTCGAAGTCGAAGGGCGCCGGCGGATTGTCGGCGCCCATGTCCTGCAGCGTGTCCCACGTGTGCGCGCCCGTGAGATAGACGGCCTTGCCTTGGGGCGTGACGAAGTAGCGGGCGTTGTCGCCGTCGAGGCGCAGCGGGCCGGGCGCGGAGCGGCCCTGTGCGTCGTGCGCGAACGTCGCGACGAGCAGGATGGCGAACAGGCGGAAAAGCTGCCCGTGCGCGCCGCGGGGAAATTCGACGAGACGAGTCATGACACTTCGACTCCGAGCGAAACAGGGTTCCGACGAGCTGCCGCGTGGCTGCGATATTTGAGCACGCGCGCGGGGCTGCCGGCGGCGATGGCGAAGGGCGGAATATCTTTCGTGACGACGGCGCCTGCGCCGATGACGGCGCCGCGACCGATGGTGACGCCGGAGAGAACTTTCACGCCGACGCCCAGCCAGGCGTCCTCTTCGACGACGATCGGACCTTTCGAGGTGAGTGGCTGGGTGCAGATCTCTTCGTCGGCGTCGACGCCGTGATCGTAGGAATAAAACGCGCAGTGGCAGGCGATCTGCGCGCGGGCGCGGATGACGATCGGTTGAACGGCGGAGAACAGCACGCAGCCCTTCTGCAGCGCGACCCGGGAGCCGATCGCGATCGATCCGCCGTCCACGATTTCCAACGTGCAATCGCGATGGAGCTGAACGCGGTCGCCGAGAACGGCTTTGCCGGAGCCGCTCCAGCGGGCGATGGTCACGCGTTCGCCGATGAAGACATTCGATCCGCGCTCGAGCGGGACATCGATGATTTCGGCGGCGGGAGAAATATAGCCCTTGCGGGTAAGCGCGGAGAGCGCGGTGCGATGCCGATACGATCCAGCGCCGATGGAAGCGAGCCGTGTCGCGAAACGGCCGAACGCGTCCGGACCGCCGCGCCAAAGCCAGAAGACGCGCCAGCGACGCACGAGTTTGCTGACCAGGGATCGCGACATTGAGAAAGAAGTGGAGCGAGTCGTCGGCGGTTTACGCGACGCGGGACGCCGCGAGGCCGTGCGACAGACTGCCGTTGACGGAAGCGGCGTGCGCGTCGGGCAGCCGGCGCGTTTTCCACTGAAGAAGCGGGCGGACGAGACCGGGCATCGGCTGCGTGTAGTCGCCGCGCGCGGTGTCCCGAGCCGAAAGATCGTCGACGACGCGAAACGCGGCCGCGTCTTCGACGGCGGTGTGACAGGTTTCCGGAGAGAGCGAAGTGAGCACGGCGGTGACGGAGATCAGGCCCTCGGCGAGGAGATTTCCCGGGATCCAACCGACGCTGACATAGCGGCCGGCCGGACGGCGGCGGCCGCGCCATTCCGGATCGACGTCGACCGATACGAACAGCACGGTGCCGTCCTGATTTCGCAGCACGAAGTGCGGGAGGAAGAAGTGATCCGAGTCGAAGACCTCGTATTCGAGTTCGATCCCGAGCGGTTCACGGATGTCGACCGTGTCGACGATCGCACCTTGGCGGGAACGAACTCGAACGGCCCGGAGCCGCGTGACGGAATCGCCGGGCGCGGACGAGAGATCGGGCCACTCGCGGAGGGCCGAGGTGGTCACGCCGGAATTGAGGTAGGCGTTCGCGACCTGGCTGGAAGGGCCGTCCATCTTCAGCTCGCCGCGATGCAGAAGGAGGCAGCGCGAACAGAGCCGGGTGACGGCCTGCATGTTGTGCGAGACGAAGAGCACGGTGCGTCCGGCGTGGGCGACGTCGCCCATCTTGCGCAGGCATTTTTTCTGAAACTCGGCGTCGCCGACCGCGAGGACTTCGTCGACCACGAGGATCTCGGGCTCGAGATGGGCGGCGACGGCGAAGGCGAGCCGCACATACATCCCGCTCGAGTAGCGTTTGACGGGCGTGTCGAGGAACTTTTCGACCTCGGCGAAGGCGATGATCTCGTCGAACTTCCTTTTGATTTCCACGCGCGACATGCCGAGGATCGCGCCGTTGAGGAAGATGTTTTCGCGGCCGGTGAGTTCCGGGTGAAAACCGGTGCCGACCTCGAGGAGGCTGGCCATGCGGCCGTGGATCCCGATGCGACCGGAAGTCGGCTCGGTGATGCGACTGAGGATTTTCAGGAGCGTGGATTTGCCGGCGCCGTTGCGACCGATGATGCCGACGACCTCGCCCTGGCGGATCGAGAAGTTCACGTCGCGGAGCGCCAGGTATTCCTCGGGGCCGGACCGCCGCCGGGCGGCGGTGCGTTTCCACCAGGAGAAGGGCGAGCGCACCGCCGTTTCGATCCTGTGCCGCAACCCGTCCCGCTTGGAGAGTTGCGAGCCGAGCAAGTAGCGTTTGGTGAGGTGCTCCACCTCGATCGCCGTATCAGTCATATGGATGCAAAAGAGGGGGGCGCCGCGCGGTGGCGGCGCGGCGGCTCAAAGCCGCTCCTGCTTCGACGTCACCATGCCGTCGTCCACGCCATACAGCGGGTGGTCGAGGATGTGCGCGAGGTAGGTCATCTCGGTCCAGATGTCGTCCGACATCCGGCGGGGAACGAAATACCGCAGCCCGTAGATGGGAGAGAGCTTCCGGAGAGAGTTGGCCTGGTTGAATTCCGCGATGGCGAGTCGTTCGCCGTTAAACTCGGCGCAGGTCGCGCCCATGATGTCGTCGAAGTAGCAATGAACCCGGGGCAACAAGAGCGAGGGATCGGCCTCGAACAACTTCAGCACGTCGACGGTCGACGAGTAGAGATCGACGTCGATCGCGGCGAAGCCGACGGGAGCAGGCGACGAAGTCATGAACGAAGGAAGCGTTTCGCTGATCAGGCCGATCCACAGCTTCGCGCGCTGGAGCCGCCGCTCGAGCGCGGGGCGGTCCATCATGTAGGTGCTTTCCTCGTAGAGATTGGGCAGGTCGCGGTAGTCGATCGGCTTCGGGAGGCCGCGGCCGGTGTCGAAGCCGTGCACCTCGATTTCGACGCCCAGCGCTTTCTCGACGTGCGCGGCGCTCTTTTCCATGGAGAGCAGTCCGAGTCCGCCGGCGACGCCGAATTCGATCGCCGACATTTTTTGCAGGCCGACCGCCTTCGCGAGGTAGGCGGCGTGCAGCAGGCCCCACGTATAATTCGCGCGATACGTTCCGTCGGTCTTGCTCATGATCTCGAGCAGCAGGGCGTTGAGCTTGCCGTAGGCGAAGCGCTTGAAGCGCTCCCGTTCCGCGGTGATCGGATCCTGCGGAGGTTCCTTCAACCAGGTCCGCGCGGAGCGCACGGCGGCTCGGGCCAGTCGTTTAGGTGCCAGTGATTTCATGATGTCGTGGTTCTTCGGTTGAGGTGCTGGGGCCGCGCGCGCCGCCCACCGGCGACCGCGCGAGACTCCCAGGCGTCGAGCACTGGACCTCGTTGCGTGGAAGGCGTCAGATCACGTCGGCAAACGTCTTTTCCGTCCGTCGGAAATAGCGGATGCCGGTAAGTATCAGAAAAGTGATGACAGCGCCGGAGAGGACGAGACCGGGGCCGTTGAGAGCGTGGGGGCCGCCGAGGATCGACCAGCGGAAGCCGTCGATCACGCCGGCGATCGGATTCAGCCAGTAGAGCTGCCGCCAGGCTTCGGGGAGGACGGCGGAAGCGGCGACGTTGCTGGTGAAGCCGACGGGCGAAAGATACAGTCCGAACTGGACCACGAACGGGACGACGTAGCGAAAATCGCGATAGCGGACCATGAGGGCCGAGACCCACAGCCCGACGCCGAACGCGGCGGCGAAGGCCATGACGATGAAGAGAGGAAGCGCGACGATGTGGGCCGACGGCGCGACCGAGTAGAACGCCATCAGTCCGGCGAGCAGGAGGCCCGAGATCATGAAGTCGACGAAGCTGGTGATGACGCTGCCCGCGGGAACGACGAGGCGGGGAAAATACACCTTCGAAATCATGTTGGCGTTGGCGACGAGGCTGTTGCTGCTTTCGGCAAACGCGGTGGCGAAGAAGTGCCATGGCAGCATCCCGCAGAAGACGAGCACGGGATAGGGAACGCCGCCCGAGGGAAGTTTCGCGAGCCGGCCGAACACCACGGTGAGGATCAGCATCGTCAGCAGCGGGCGGATGACGGCCCACGCAACGCCGATGACGGTTTGCTTGTAGCGAACGAGGATGTCGCGCCACGCGAGAAAATAAAACAGCTCACGATAGCGCCAGAGGTCGCGCCAATATTGACGATCGGTGCCGCCGGCTTCGATGACCAAATGATGCATGGAGGGAGGAGGGAGCGGGGGGACGGGCGCCTCACCCGGCCGCCGGCGGGGACGCTGCCGCCATTTCGGTGCATTCCCACTGGAAAGGGACCGGCGCTGGAGCGAACCTCGACGGGCTCGCGGACGCGCAGAAGAGCGCCAGCACGGCGGAATGATGACAAGCCTTCTGATGCTATATAGACCCTGATATGGACCTACAAAAAATCCCTATATGGAATCAGTTCGAGGACGCGGCGCCGGTCGCCTGGCTGCTCAGACCGGGGACGTCGGCGGGCTCGAGTTTCCGGAGGTGTTCCGCGAGCAGGCGCGCGAGTTCCCGGCGTTCGAAACGGCTGATGTAGTCGCGGTCGACCTGCGGCGGAGGTTCGCCCGCGAGCCAGGCCTGGTATTGGCGGCGGAGGTGCGCGACCATCTGGTCGACGTTGTCCGGATCGCAGACCAATCCGGTGCGCGCGCGCGTGAGGATCTCCTTCGCGTCGCCGTCGGGCACGGGGGCGAGAATCGGACGGCCGCTGGCGATGTATTCGTAGGTTTTGCCGGGGACGATGCTCGCGCGCTTGCCCGGGGGGAGCTTGTGCATCGGAAGGAAAAGCAAGTCGGCCTGGCGGACGGTGCGGACGCTTTCGCCGTGCGAGAGGTAGCCGGTGAATTTCGTCATGGCGGCGACCGGAGAATGGGCGACGAGTTCGCGGTCGATGGCCCGGGTCTCGCCGACGAGCAGGAATTGCACGCGCGATTCGATCGACGGGTCTTCGTTGCGCCAGCGTTCGAGCGCCTGGAGGAGGTAGTAGTGCGAACGGGGAAGAATCTCGACGCCCATCTCGATCCGGCCGAGCAGGCGATATTGCCAGGGGCGACGGCGCTGGCGCAGGCCGGCGGCGGCGTGAAGGAAGCCGGCGTGGACGATCGTGAATTTTTCGTTGCGCGGCGGAGGCGTGGCGGGAGGGAGATCCTCGAGGTCGAAGCCGTTCGTGATGCTGATGCTGCGCGCTTCGAATTCGGGGAACGTCTTTCCGAGCGCCGCGGCGGCCTCGGGAGTGTTCATGACGATCAAGGAGGCGGTCAGCAGAGCGCGGCGCATGGCGCGGCAGTTTCGCTCGCGGTGCCAGCGGGTGCGATAGACCTGGAATTCATCGAGGGCCCACGGATCGCGGAGATCGGCGATCCACGGAATCCGGCAGTGTTTCGAGAGCGCGGTGGCGAAGGCGGCGTCGGAGAACGGCGACATCGAAACGAAGATCGCCTCGAGGCGCTTTTCCTCGACGAGGCGGATGGCGCATTCGAGCCGGTTGGCCTCGGCGGCGAGACGTTCCTCGCGTGAACCGGCGGGCCATGGCGTGCGCACAACCTCGACGCCCGCGGGAATCTCGGCGGCGAGCCCATCGTCGGGCGGGCTCCCGCGGCGGTCGGTCGCCCCCACGCCGGTCAGGACGGTCGGCTCGATTTCGAACGAAGGAAGATATTTCACGAACTTCAGCGACCGCTGCACGGCGGCGCCGCCGTGCGGTGGAAAATGATACGCGATAAAAAGAAGCTTCTTCATGGGGTAAGGTGAAGAACGCCGACGCCGCCGGGCATGCTTCGCGACGGCGCAGTTGCGTCAGGGTGCGGACGCGCGCGGGCGCAGCGCGAGGTTGCGACTTGGAACCGTGCGACCGCGCATGACGGACCACCATCGTCCCAACAACGCGGGGACCACGAGGTGCAGGAGCGGTTTGTAATACAGGGGATCGAGCGGGTGCAGCCGGGCGCTGATCGCGGCGGTGCGAAACGCCTCGCGGTGCCGTCGGTCGGCTTTCAACTGCTTCACGCTCTCGACGGCGTAGGGCACGATCGTGTCCACGCTGCGGTGGCGAAAGAATGTTTTCTCGGTCGGCGGCCGCCGGCGGAACCGGGCGAAGTCCAGTCCCCGTCGCGCGCACGCCTTGGCAATCACGCGGTTCAACTGCTCGACATTGCGGGACGCGCTGCGGTGAGTGGTGGACGCGCGATTGATGCGATGAGAGTAGAGGCAGGCGCCGAGCACTTTGATGGGATGGCGTTCGCCGACCCGGAACATGAAGTCGACGCCCTGACCGATTCGCAGCGAAGGATCGAACGTCAGGTCGCGCAGGAGCGCCGCGCGATAAAGCCCCGTGGCGTCGTGCGCGGGTATTCGCAGCTTGTCGATTTCCGACCGGCACGTGGCGCGGCTTTTCTCGGTGGAGATCGGCGCGAAACGTTTCCCGTCAAGGATCAAGTCGATGCCCGAGTAAACCGCCGCGAGCGTCGGATCCTCCAACAGTGCCTCGACCTGTCGCTCGATGCGGTCGGGATGGCTGAGATCGTCGGCATCCTGGATGCCCCAGAATTCGCCGCGCAGGCGCGTCAGGGCGAGGTTCATGGCGGTTGATTTTCCGCCGTTGGGTTGGCGCACGATGGTCATGCGATCGTCGCGAAGCTCGCGCAGCGTCTCCACGCAACCGTCGGTCGAGCCGTCGTCCACGACGATGATCTCGAGGTGACGATACGTCTGCGCGACGAGACTCTCGACGGCGGGAAGCAAATACTCGCCGGCGTTGAACACGGGGACGATCACGGTCACCAGAGGCGTGCGTGCGAATGAAGGCGCGGGAGGTTGAGAAGCGTTCATGTCGTTGAAGGTTCGCAGCAGCGAACCGGGGCCGGTTTCGATCGGGACGGACGGCCGTGCAGTGGGGAATGGGTCAGGCCGGCCGGGCGTGGCGCCAATGGCGGAGCCGGCGCCGTGCGCGTCGCCGAATTGTTTTGAAGGCCGCGGCCAGGCGGGCCGGCAGCGTGTCGCGAAGCGGAAACGCTCCACAGGTGGTTTCGATCGCGAGCGGCGAACGTGGAATGTTCGACCATTTGGTTTTCAAGCGGGCGGCGACGCCGAAGAATTCTTCCGAGAGCCTTCCGCCGGACAGGTGCCGCAAGGGCGCGTCGATCGCGTAGCATTTCAGGCCTTCCTGCCGGACGGCGAGGCAGAGATCCGCGCCGTAGAAATGATGACCTCCGAGATCCTCATCGAACAGCAGGACCAAATCGCTCCGGATGATCAGGCACACCTCGTCGAGGGTTGCGACTTCGCAGGGCAGGCGTCCCAGCCGATCGCTTGTATGTGGATCCTGGATATGCCCGGCGAACTGGCCATTGGCTTTCACGCCCATGAGGCCGATCACGCCCCATTGCGGGTCGATCGACTCGACGAGCGCGATCTGCGACTCGACGGCGCGCAGCCAGTCGGTCGGGAAAATCACGTCCTGATGGCAGAAGATCAGGATGTCGCCCCGGGCTTGGCGGCGTCCGTGGTTCAACGCCTCCGGCAGGGTGAAACGGTTGTCGCGATTGTCGACCAGCACGCGCTCGAATTGCGGGCCCCAGGCCGCCGTCGAAGCGGCGACGTTGCGCGTGTAGCAAGCGAGATCGTTGGAGCAGGTGATGAGCGAAAACTTCATGAAAGGTTTTCCGTTCTCTGCGCGAGAGTTCGAAGCGCACCGGTGGTGGAGGGGCGGGAGCGTCAGCTTGGCCGCAGCTCGGGCGTGGGCTGGGGTTGGAAAAGGTTCGGCGGGCGGATGCGTTGCGGAGCGCGGGCGGGAACCGATTCCGAGAGGCCGAGGAGTTCCGGGACCATGCCGATCACGAGCCAGAAGAACACGAACATCTGGTCGAAGTAGGAAACCGAGAGAAACGTGACGGCATGGGCGAACAGCGCCGATCCCACGCACCACAACGCAAACTCGGCCGGCTCGTCCCGGCCGCGGAGTTCAGCCATCCGGCGTCCCACTCGACGGAATGAGACGAACAGGATGGCAATCAAGCTCAGCATGAGCGGCAGCCCGCCGAGCACGCCGAGGTGCACGTAGTAGTTCGTCAGGTCGCAGTGGTTCGGGCTGCTTCCGAGCGCGCGATGCATCCAGTGGCTCGTATGGTCGGTCCCCATGAACCACCATTCGTCGAGGTGGGTCAGGGCCTGGTCGATGAGTCGTGCGCGATACCATCCGGTGCTGCCACCGACGAAATCGATCAAGGCCATGAGATACCAGATGGGGCGTTCCTTGATGAAATGAAGAACGATCAAGCCCAGGATCATCAGCCTGCGGATCGTTTTCAGACGCGTGCGCCACCGCCACAGCCCGATCGCGCCTCCGCCCAGCAGGAGCGTTCCGATCGGGCCGCTGGAAGCGGAACTCGCGATCATCGTGAGGCAGGCGCCGAGGCCGACGACGGCCCAGCGGCGCCGCTGCTTCCACAAGGGCAGGAAAAAAGGCACGGCGACCGCCGCCGCGGTGCCGGCCAAGATCGGGGTGCCGAACGGGCCTTGCGCGCGGGTGCGGTCTTCGCGCACGGCAGCCTCGGTGCGCTTGGCGCCCAGCGCGGCGTAAAGATTTCGTCCGCTCCGCTGTTCGACGACCATGAAGAGCGCGAGTGGGACGAGGACAATGACGAGACTCTGCGCGAGGTCGCTCAGCAGGTTCGGTCGCCGGAGAAAGGCCCGCGCATACAAATAGGTGCCGAGGATGTTGTAGACCAAGCCGGCGCGATAGACGAAAGGGCTCGAAGGGTAAGGGTCGTGCGCGATCGAGGACAGCAGCGCGAAACCCGAGAAGATCGCCACCAGCAGGTCGAGGGGATTGGCTGCGCTCCAACGCAGCGAACCTCCGAGCGCCGCGCGAGCGATACCGGCCGCGATGACGAGCCGGACCGCGGTGAAGTCTCCGAGCGTCGCGGCGTTTCCCGTGTGGCACGCCGCGATCAGCAATGGGACAAAGGCCCAGCGACGCGGAAACAGAAATTGCGCGAGGACGAGAACTACGGCGATGAGCAGGGCGGGGAAGCTCATGAGGGAAAGTCGGGTGACCCGGCGACTGACGGATCACGCGCTTGAAAGACGAACGGGGCAGGCGCGCGTCGAAAGCGGCTTCGCGCTGCCACGAGAAAGGCGGGACGGCTTCAACGCCATCCCGCCCAAGGAAACCCGACCGGGTTCGCCGGTCGGGTTAACGATCAGGTTGTTCGAGTCAGCGATGCATCAGGGCGTGACCCGGACGTTGTCCAGCAGCAGGTCGAGGCTGTCGGAGGTCGGTGACACGTCCTTGAACGTGAGCACCGTCGAGCTGCTGTCGGCGACGAATTTGTAGGTGATGGTTTTCCACGTCGTCTTGCCGTTTCCGATACCGAGGAGGCTGGAGGTGCTCGAGACCTGCGTGGCGGAACCCTTCACGGTGACGTTGAGCCGTTGTTCCTTCTTGTTGAAGGCGAGCACGCCCATGTCGAACGTGAGCGTGTAGGTGACGCCGGGTTTCGTCGCGAGCGTCTGCGAGACGACGCCGTTCGGGGTGGTTTGGCCGGAGTTGAACACGAGCAGCTTCGAGCCGGCGGTGGCGGGATAAGTCGCGTCGCTGGCCCTGACGCTGCGATTTCCGCTGCCGGTCCAGTCGGTGAGGCCGGATTCAAAACTGCCATTCTTCAACGGCGCGACGGTGGGAGCGCTCGGCGCGGGCGCCGGAGTGGTGGGAGCCGGAGCGGTGGGCGCGGGCGCCGCGGCACCCGTCGCGGACTGAACCGCGATGTCGAGAACCGCGTGCGCCCCCGTGGCCGCGTAGAAGCCGACGCGGTCGAGGCTGGTGACGCGCGCTTGCTCGGTGCGGAACTGCCAGTTGTCCGCGAGGCGAACGGTGGAGCCGCCGGCGGGAGTGACGGTGACGGAGTAGCGTTTTGCCGCGACGTCGACCGTCATCACAAAACGATACTTCACGCCGGCGCGGTAGGCCACCGCGGTGGCGGCTTTGAAGCCGCTGCCGTTGCGCGCATCGATGTAGCCGTTCGGAGCGAAGCGGACGGCCGCGGCGAGATGGGTGTAATCCTTGGCGGCGCCCTGCGAAAGGCCGATGACGCCATCCATCTTGTCGGAGGAGGGCATGGCGTCGAACGCGATCGTGAACGCGCCCGTCTGCGTCGGGATCGTAGTGTTTTCCCAGATACGGGTCGCGACGTTTTCCTCGGTGAATTCGGCGGCCTTGGAGCTGCGGTAGGCGTTCCACATCGCCGCCACAAACGGCTGGATGGAATTCACGCCGGTGCTGACGTTGCCCTTCTCGTTGGCGAAGTAGCGGTCGTAGTAGTCGAACACCGCGCCCCAATTCCAAATCTTCTCCGCGCCCATGAGCCGGGCGGTGAGCACGTGGCCGATGGTGCAGGCGCCGCTGACACTGCGATAGTAGGCGTCCCAGTTGCGCCCGTCGCGGGAAGGATCGCCGGTGTGTTTTTCGCCCCATTCCGCGATGCCGACGTCGCTGGAGATATAGGGGACGCGCGGACGGCCGTCGGCCGTGTAGAGGGCGCGACCGACGTCGGCGGAGGTGACATACCAGGTCTGCTGGTCTTCCTGGAAGATGCGCGACGTCGCGCCATTTGCATAGGCGAGGATGTTGGAATCGCCCAGCATGATGCCCGCGAGGAGGAGCGGCATCTTGCGGCCCTGATTATGGCCGCCGTCGTTGACCCAGACTCCGCCGGCCTTGGCGGCGCCGTAGATGTCGATGCCATATTGAACGAGGCGGATGGCGAGTTTCTCCTTTTGCGCGGCGGTGTAGTTGAGCTGCAAGGACAACAGGCCGTTGGCGAGGACGTGGGCCATCTCGCGGCCGTAGGTCGGCTGGTTCGCACCCGGGTGCATGTAGCGGCCGCTCCAGTTCGTCTTCTGCTCGATCCAAGGGCGTTCGAACGCCTGCTCGACGGAAGCGAGGGAAGGCGTGCCGGACACCGGCGGGAGCGAACGGAGTTTGCCGTATTGAAGCTGGCTCTTGTTCCAGCGGATCGTCTTGTCGCCGCCGACATACGGGGGGCGGAACGAACCCGCGGGAGCCGGGGCGGAGAGGACCGTGAGGATCGCGATCGTCTTCATCTGCGGATTATCGCCGGTGGCGCCCGCCGTGTAGCTTTCCGCGGAAAGCAGCGACGAGCCCGGCTGAACGGTGAGAGGGAACTGCTTCGCGACGTTCAGCGCCGCGGAGAAAGTGTTGTTCTTGATCCGGCTGTCATAGCCTTGCGAGCCATTGACCGCCGGGTTGATCATGGAGCCGTGCAACGTGGCGCCGCCGGAAACGACGGAGCGCGGGCTGATGGAGGTGATCTTCACAGGCCCCACCACCCAGTAGTCGCCGTTGGCAAACTGACCGGACGGATAGTCTCTGTCGAAAGTCCACGTAATCCCGTGCTGGCTGATCGAGGTGGCGGCCAGCGCGGCCGGCGTCACCAGGCAGATCTGTAGTAGAAATGCCGATACGAGCCATAGGGTTTTTCTAGATGTCTGTCGTAGGTTCATCGCCGGATGTGAACGGCGATGAAGGGAAAAAGTTCAACGAATCTGCGATGTGGCGTTAAGATTTTACCCGTTGATTACTAGTCACATCTTATCCCGAAATAAACGGGGGGCGAGAGTGGCCGCCGGAGCGTCGTTGACGACGGCGGACTAAGGACGGGTGCCACGAACGCGGCTGTATCAAGGAACTGGAGACGGGGGTGTGAACCATCTCCGTGGAAATGGTTCCGGTGGTTTCCGAAGTATCCTGCAAGCTCCATACCCAAGGGATTCCTTCGAGCTCCGCGTGCTCGGCCAAGCCCGCTTGCCAGAGTCGCAGGAACAGTCCGGCGGCGTGCCATTGATCGAAGCGACGATGGATCGCGGACGGGCTGCCGATGGTGGTGGGAAGCTCCTTCCACGGCGTGCCGGTGCGGAGCACGTGCAAGATGGCTTCGAACGCCTGGCGCGCGGGAATGGGTTTTCGGCCGCCGCCCGGACGACGTTGGAACGTGTGGCCTTCCGCGCGGGTTGGCGCCGGGAGAAGGGGCTCCACGGCGGACCAGAGCTCGTCGCTGATCGGCTTCGGAGTGAGCTTGGGACCGGATTTGTTCAACGCGGACAAAGAAAATCGTCGCGCGCTCTCCGCGCGTTTGGGCGGGGCGCGCATTCGTGTCCGGCGGGCCGGGTGGTTCCGCCCGCATGATGCCGCCGGTGACTAGAGATGTTCGCTGTTGGAAGACCAGGGAACGCGAGAGCGAATCGGCGGCGACTGCCGTTGGTCGGGCTGGACACCGAGGTTGAGCACTGCGTGGGAGCCGCTGGCCGAGTGGAAGCCGAGGCGGTCGAGCAGCACGGACGGACGGAAGCTCTTGTGCAGGCGCCACGCCTCGGCGATCCGAACCGGCGCGCCTCCAGGCGGTGTGATCGTGACCGCATACCAGCCCGAGGCGGGCTGAAGCGTGATCACCACGCGATATTTTTCCCCGGGCACGTAGCGCACCACGCGGGCCGCGCGAAAACGATCGCCATCGCGGGCCTCGATCACGCCCGTCGGGGCGAGTCGAACGGCCGCGACGAGCGCGTCGGCCGACTTGGCGTCGCCGTGCGAAAGGCCGGTGATTCCTTCCATGCTGGCGGTGGAGGCCAGCAGATCGAATGAAACGGTGAATGAGCCCGACTGCGGCGGCAGCGTGAGGTTGTGCCAGATGGGCGTGGCGACATTCGCGTCCGAGAGCTTGGCCGGAGTGGCGTTGCGATACTTGCGCCACATCTCGGCCACGAACGGCTGGATCGAGTTTGCCCCGCGGCTCACGTTGCGCTGTTCGTGTGTCCAGTAACGGTCGTAGTAGTCGAACGTCGCCGGCCAGTTCCACTCGTCCTGCAAGCCCATCAGCCGCGCGGCGAGCACGTGGCCGATGGTGCTGCTGCCGGCGACGGCGCGGTAATAGGCATCCCAGTTGCGGCCGTCGCGCGACGGATCCCCGGCGTGCTTCTCGCCCCATTCGGCGAGGCCGATGTCGCTCGGAAGATAACGATCCCGCGGGCGGCGATCGGCGGTGAACAGCACGCGGCCGACGTCGGCGGCGGTGACATACCAGGTTTGCTGATCCTCCTGAAAAATGCGGCGTTTGCCGCCATCGGCGTAGGCGAGCAGGGCCGGATCGTCGAGCAGGTGGCCAGCGAGCAGGAGAGGCATCTTCCGACCGTGATTGTGTCCGCCATCCGCATGCCAACAGGCCCCCGCCGCGGCGGCGCCGTAGATGTCGAGGCCGTATTGGACGAGGCGGACGAGCAGTTCCTTCTTCTCGGCCGCGCTGTAGTCGAGTTGCAGGGCCAGCAATCCCTCCGCGAGCGTGTGCGCGATTTCGCGGCCGTAGGCGGGCTGGTTGTCGCTCGGATGCAAGTAGCGGCCGCTCCAGTTCGTCCGCTGCTCGATCCAGGGCCGGGCGAAATTGTCGGCGATGTGCCGCGGCGAGGGCGCGTGCGCCACGCGGGGAAGCGAGCGCAGGCGGTCGTAGCGGAGCTGGCTGACGTTCCAACGCGGGCGTTTGTCGGCGGCGAGATAAGAGGGACGAAACGAGCCGGGCGGCGGCGGTGCGGCGAGGACCGTGAGGATCGCGATCGTCTTGAGTTGCGGGTTGTCCTTGGTCGCGCCCGCGGCGTGGCTTTCCGAGGAGAGGAGCGAAGTGCCCGGTGCGAGGACGAGCGGCAGCCGGGTGGCGGCGTTGGCCGCAGGCGAGTAGGGATTGTTCTTGATCCGGCTGTCGTAGCCCTGCGCGGGCGCGTTGACGGCCGGGTTGAGCATCGAGCCGTGCATCGTCACGCCGTGGCGCGTGACGCTCGCCGGGTGGATCTGCACGAGCTTCGCGGGGCCGACGATCCAGTAGTCGCCGTTTGCGAACTGTCCCGTGGGATAGTCGCGATCGAAGGTCCAGGTGATGCCGAACTGCCGGATGGTTTTTGCGGCGAGTGCGTCTGCCGCGGACAGGGCGAGGGAGCCGATGACGAGAAGCAGGAAGGTTGGGCGCGGGGCCAGGGGGCGGGATTGTCTCTTCATCGGCTGGTGGGATTCAGAGCCGGTGAGAATGTTCAGATTAGTTTCCGACCGTCGCGGGAATTATGACCTGCTGATGATCCGCGTCGCGAACGTGAGCGCAACTCATGCGACGGCGCCCGCGCGCAGAGCGGCGATGCGCCGCAACGTCGACCGCTGGAGAACGCGCCGCTCGGCCAGACGGTCGGGGAGCAGTTGCGCGGCGCTGCGTAGTGCTTTCATGAATGCAGGCAGATGACCATGCCGCGCGGCCGTGAGGAGCTGGTAGCCGAGGCGCGGGATCAGGTAGAGCAACGCGCGTGGCCAAGGGAGGCAGCTCACGGCGAGCAACACCTGGTTGCGGGGCTTGTAGAAGACTTTGATTTCGCTGCGGCGCGAGACGGGATGCGCGTGATGCAGCACCGCGAGCTCGGGGCAGTAGAGGATCGTGCCGCCGCGATCGAGCAGCCGGAACGCGAGTTCCACCTCTTCGTAGTGCATGAAGAAGAACTCGGGAAAGAGGCCGGAGCGAAGGAGCGCGTCGCGGCGAAAAGCGTAGGCGGTGCCGCTGAAGTAGGACGTCGCGAATCGCCGCCCCGCCCAGCTCACCGGCCGCGAGTGCCACCAGCGGGGGATGTCCTCGCTTTGTCCGTCGGGTTGAAGCAAGCGGAAGGCCAGTCCGTCGACGGCGCCGTGGTGTGAGAACGTCGCGACCGTGCGGGCGAGCACCGTGGGATCGGGCACGGTGACGTCGCTGTCGAAGCCCACGACGATGCGGCCGCGCGCGGCGCGAATGCCGCGATTGCGCGCCGCCGCGGGGCCGGAGTTGACGCGATGGCGCAGCACGTGCGTGTCCGGAAACTCGGTCAGGATGCGAGGCGTCGGATCCTCGCTCGAATGATCGTCGACGACGATCACCTCGAAGCTCACGCCCACCTGCCGGTAGACGTCACGCAGCAGGAGCAGAAGGCTGTCGCAGCGGTTGAACGCCGGGATGACGACGCTGACGACGGGGGTGTTGTCCGAAGGGGGGCTCACAAACGGCGCGCGGCGGAAACGGAGAGCGGCTTGCGCGCAAAATAGATCGGCTCGGTGCTGAGCCCGTGGCGCGCGATGAGGGAGTCGTCGATCAGGTCCGACGGCCGGAGTTTGAGCAGTTCGAAGCCCGCGGCCATGATCCGCGCGCCGAAGCCGGTGTCGGAATAGCGGCGCACGTGTCCGGTCTCCCGCTCGTTCGGGCGGCCGTATTCGACCGTATCGGTCAGGCTCCAATCGATCGGAACCTGGAGGATGGCCGTGCCGCCGGGACGCAGCACGCGAAAGATTTCGGCGAGCGCCTGGACGTCGGCGGGCACGTGCTCGAGCACGTGGTAACAGAGGAAGTAGTCGCAGGCGTTGTCCGCGTAGCGCATGGCGGTGAGGTCGCCCGGTTCCATCGCGAACCGCTCGAGGTCGAAGCTGAGATAGTTGCGGCCTTCCTTCCGCCAGAGGCAGTAGGCTTGAAAGGAGCGGACCGGTGCAACCTCGATGACGGATTTCTCGGGCGAGAAGAAGTCGGACGCCATGCCCAGGACGATCGCGAGCGTGCGATAACGGTGGATACAACTGCAGCGCGGGCACGAGGCCTCGCGTTCGTAATATCCCGGGCCGACGTTCGGATAGAAGCGCGAGCCGGACCAGCCGCAGATGTTGCACGAGCGCGTGTCGGGACGAAGCGCCGTGTCGACGGCCGAACGGATTCCGAGGTGTCCCAGGCCCGCGAGCGCGTCGGCCGCGCCGCGCACATGCAGCTTGCGGACGGACCAGCCGAAGTAGCGCGTCCAGCGATAGCCGAGCCGCGCGTGGCCGAAGCGGATCGGCACGGCGGGCATCACGGGACTCGGCGGAGTGGATCGCCGGATGCCGGGCGTCAGTATTTTAGCACCCAGCTTTCCAGCGAAAGCGTCCAGCGTAGAATCGTGTTCCATTTGGGAAGGGAGTTGGGACGAGGTTGGGAGGAGCGGCGGAAGGAGGAGAGGAGCCGGTGCGCGCCGAGCAGCGAAAGTCGGAACAGAGCGGCGCAGAGCACGCCGCATCGATAGGCGAGGGCATGGGCGCGGCCGCGATGCTTGGCCATGAAGCGCCAGAGCGACTCGGTGGCCATGACCACGGCGAAATTCGACTTCGCGCTGCGCACGCTGCCATCGCCGTAGTGAACGGCCCGTGCGCCGGGCACATAGTAGTTTTTGTATCCGCGAAGATGGGCTTTGTAACAGATGTCGGTGTCTTCCGAATACATGAAGTAGTCGGCGCTAAAGCCGCCGATCGCGTCGAACACAGCGCGGGGGATCATCAGGCACGCGCCGGAAATCGCCTCGACTTCCGTCGGCGTCGGGGAGCCGGAAAACAGCGGCGCCATTCCCCAGAGTCGCGAACGCGGCCAGAGGCGCCGCAGGAAGTTCGAATCGAGCAGTTGGTTGGCGACGGTGGGGAACGCGAGCAGCGAGCTGGTTTGCACGGTGCGGTCGGCGTTCAGGAGCGTGCCGCCCACGGCGCCGCACGCCGGCAGGCTTTTGGCCGCATCGACGAGGAGGTCCAAGGCATCGCCGATCACTTCCGTGTCGGGATTCAGGAACAGCAGGATCTCGCCGCGACTGTGCGCCACGGCGGCGTTGTTGGCCTTGCCGAAGCCGAGGTTCTTATCGCTCTGGATGAAACGAACCGCGGGAAAATGGGCCGCGAGCATGTCGCCGCAGCCGTCGAAGGAGGCGTTGTCGATGACCACGATCTCGATCGAGCAGCGGTGTGTCTGTGCGAAAATGGAGTCGAGGCACTGGCGCAGCAGGGCCTTCGAGTTCCAATTGACGACGATGACGGAGAGATCAGGCCGGGAGCACATGAGCGCGAGCGCGGGGGCGATCGAAGGAGACGGGCGCCGCAAGGTCAGACGCCGACGGTGCGGATGGGTGAGGGAGCGGCGTCGGTGTTGTCCGGTCGGGCGCCGGTGGCGGCGTGCGCGGCACCACCGAGGTGAACGAATTTCCGCAGTGCGGACAGCAACGTGGGGCTGGCGTAAGGACCGGTGCGATCCTGCGCCTGGATGCGGTCGATCTGCGCGAGACGCTGGCGGAGCTCGTGCTCGTCGAAGGCGACGTTGATCTTGCCCAGCGCGAGGAGCTGTTGCGCGGTGGCCATCTGGTGGTCGTTGCGTTGTTCGCCGAGGGCGGCGCGACGGGGCAACACAAGGATGGGTTTTTCGAAACGCAGCGCGGAGAGGATGGTGCCCATGCCGGCGTGGGAGATGATCACGCTGGCCTGCGTGAAACAGCGGTTGAATTCGGACGGAGCGAGGAATTCGACGGCGGGGAAGCTCGACGGGCGCCAGGCGTTTTGTCCGATCTGGGCAAAGACATCCGAGCGTCCGGTTTCACGCGCCCATTGATCGACCGCGCGGACGAGGCGGTCGAAGGGGAGCTCGGTGCCAACGGTAACCAGAATCATAATACACTCCCGTGGTAGAAGGGGCCTTTTTCGGCCGCGAGGTGCGGCCATTGTGTCATCCAGTGATCGACGTGTTTGCCGGCCTCGCGTCCGCTGAGGGAGAGCTGCTCGGCGTTGGCGACGCTATCGATCCAGATCGTGCGGGCGCCGGTCATCGCACCGAAGCGAATGGCAAAGTAGCCGGGCGCGGCGCCGGTGGAGATGACCACGTCGGGCCGCTCGGTGAGAACGATCCACAACGCGGCAAGGGCGCAGAGGACGAGGCGATGTTTCTGCCACATGCTCGCGTCGGGGATGCAGCGGAACCGCACGGAGGAGCCGAGGTCCGCTTGATACGCTCTTTGCACCGTGGCGAACACGACCTCGCAGTCCTCGAACGCGGGACGCAGTCGCAACAACTGCACCCAATGTCCCCCGCCTGAAGAAACCGCCAGCACCTTGATGGGACGTTGCTTCATATCTCTCCTTTCGATTTGAACGCAATGGACTGGGGCGCAGGCGATGCCTCCCCTTGGTGGAGCTGGAAAAGCGCGGTGGCGCGCGCGCGGCGTCGGTTGAAGCGATCGCGAACCGGGCTCGACGGTGTCGGCGGGGCGGTTGCTCAGAGCTCCTGCAGGAGGGGCCGCGGCAGATAGTTGCGGGTGCGATTGACGATCACGCTCAGCGTGCAACTGGCCTGAGCGAGAAGATTGCTGGCGCGTTTGACGGCGTCGCGGTTGGTTTTCTCGGATTCCACGAGGAGGAAAACCATGTCCATGTTGCGCGCGAGCTGGGGCGTGACGCTGACCTGATTCACGGGCGGCATGTCGAAGATGATGTAGTCGTAGTCGCTGGCGCGCAGGCGCGGGATCATGTTCGAGAACCGCTTCGGAAGGATGCGTGAAAGGCGCTCGTTGCCGGTGGCGTGAGGGACGACGAAAAGGTGTTCCTGCACGCGGGCCTCCTCGCGATGCTGGCCCTCGAGAAGATCGTCGAGGCCGACCTGGATCTTGCCGTCGCGGAAATGATACGGCGTGTGCGGCCCCATGTTCATGTCGACGAGCAGGACGTTGCCGTCGCCGGTTTTCGAGAGCGACGCGGCGAGACCGGCGGCGACGGTGCTGACACCGGCGCGGTCGCCGCAACTGGTGACGGCGACGAGCTTGGGTTTCTTCACGACGCCGCGAACCTCGAAGAAGAAAATCAGGCGGTCGCGCAACGCGTCGAAGTAGGAGGAGAGTTTGCTCTCGATACTGGCGCCGCGTGTGCGCCGATGGTGCGGTGGCGGCTCGAGTTGGGCGACGGCGAGCGGACCGGAGCCGAGTCGTCCGGGGATGTTGGGAATCGAGAAGAAGAGGGGGAGCCCGAGGAGCGATTCGATTTCGATCGGGCGGCGCACGCTTTGGTCGAGGAACAGTTCGAGGCAGAACGCGAGCGCGAGGCCGAAGATCAGACCGCCGCCGGCGAGTCCGCCGACGACCTTGTAGAGTTTGCCCACCTGACGGACGGGAGGCGTCGGCGCTTGGATGATGGTGATATTGGAAACGCGTCCGCTGCCGAGGGCCTCGTTGATGCGCGTCTGTTCGAGGGTGGTGGCGAAGTAGCGGTATTGCGCTTCCTGCAATTCCTTTCGGCGCTGGAGATCGCTGATGGAGAGCTCGAGTTCGCTGAGGGCGTTGGCCTCTTTTTGAATTTCGGTGAGGTGATCCTGAAGGACTTGCAGGCGGATGGAGAGCGAGCGGATGCGGGAGCGTTCCTCGGCGGGGCTCAGGGCGGCGGTGCCGTCGCGACCCGCGCGCGTGTGGTCGTGGTTGGCGACTTCGCGCAGGGCGGGATATTCCTGCTCGAGCGCTTCCTTGACGGAGGTGGCTTTGGCGATGCGGCGACGCAGGTCGGTGATGGCGGTGCTCTCCTCCGTGAACGTCGCGAACATCTCCTGATACTTCTGCGTGAGCGTTTCGAGGGTGGCGGCGGCGACGCGGTATTCCTGGGCTTTGACGGCGGGGACGGCGGTGTAGGGCACCTGGGAGTCCTCGAAGTCGGACAGCAAGGCGCGGCGTTCGGCGATGAGTCCGGTGGTCTCGAGGATTTGCTGTTTCGTTTTCGCCATCTGCTCCGCGTAGGCCTGCTTGGCTTCCTCGATCGAAAGGACGCCCGCCTTCTCCTTCAGCCGGCGCAGATCCTCCTCGGTTTTCTGGAGGTGCTCGCGAAGGACCTGGGTTTCCTTCTGCAGCATGTCGTCGAACATGCCGGTGGTCATGTGGATCTCGAGATGGCGCTTGAGATATTCGGAGATGAGTTCCGAGAGGACGGGCTGGGTGATCGTGCGATCGGGGTGCTGGAATTTGACGCCGAGCACGCGGCTGCCGCGCGGAGCGAAGGCTTCGATGCCGCCGCGAATGACGCCGGCGGCGGCGTCGAGATCGGAGCCGCCGCCGTAAACCTCGAGTATCCGTTCCGGCCCGACATTCAGCGCGACCTGTTTCGCGAGGTCCATGCTGGTAAGGATCTCGACCTCGCTCGTGATGATCGTTTCGCCGCGCTGGTCGGTGGATTTGATCTGGGCATCCTCGGCGACGCTGAGGGGGGCGCCGGTTTCCTGAATGTAGCGGATGAAGAGCTTGGCGTCGGATTGGTAGATGACGTCGGGCCAGTTGCGGTAGACGGCCGCGGCGGCGAGGAGTCCGGCCAGGGCGAAGCCGACGATCTTCCACTTGTGCTTGAAGAGCACGTAGTAGATGTCGCCGATGCCAACGGCGCGGGAGGTTTCGATTTTGTCGTCGACCATGGGGCCGGGAAGGCGGCGCGCACGAGGCGCCGGACGGACAGGACGGTGAGTTTAGCTGACGAGCCGAAGCTGGCTGGCGGGGACGAGGGTGCGGGCGCCGCAGTCGAGGAAGGAGAGCAGCACGGCCACGCGTTCCGAGTCGGTGAGCTCCTGTTGAACGATGGCGCGAAGTCCCATGAGCGGGCCGGCCTCGATTTCGACGAGATCGCCGGGGCGGAAGGACGGCTTGATGCTGGAAGGATCCAGCGCCTCACCGACCCAGGTTTTGAGCTCGTTGATCGCCTGTTCGGGCACGACGGCGGGCACGGGACCGCAATGCACGACATCGATGATGTCGGGAGCGTAGCGCACCGCGCGGTAGCTCAGCGCGGGTTCGAACCGACAAAAGATATAACGGGGGAACAGCGGACGGACGACGACGCGGCGCACGCGGCGGATGACTCGTTGCTGGCGAAGTTTGGGCGAGTAGGTCTCGATCCCGAGGGTTTCTTCATAATACGCGCAGGTGGAATCTTCCTTCTGCGGACGCGTGTGTATGCAATACCAGTCCATAAGCGAGATGACTGCGGATGATTGTGAGCTGGGACGCTGCCGCCATCTAGGTGCGGGGACCGCGCCTGGCGTTGAGTGCTGGCCATCGCGGAGAGTGTTTATTCGACGCGCTCCGCCGGCTGGAGGCACAGCAAGGGCGTGGCCGACCGCGGTTCAAGGCTATTTCGGACCACAGCGCCACGCACAGGGTTTTGCTTACGCCGCGCGGAGAAGCATCCCCGACAACACCACTCTTGGATAATAAAATCCACCTGCTACGGTGCGTTTCGCGACGAGCGGCGGTTTATCCAGTTTTATACAGTGATCCGAGGTAAAGAAGGAATGCGCTTCAAATATTATTACGCCATGAACAGATTCGAGGAGTTCGATTGCCCATCCGTAAAAAAGTTCCGCGCCGGGGTGCGGCGGTGGGGAGTGATGCTGGCGCTGGCCGGCGCGCCGGTCCCGTTGTTCCTGAGCGGCTGCGCGACCGCGGCGAGCGAGCAGACGCTGGCGGCCGGCGCGCCGCCGGAAGGCGCGGGAGCGATCCTGGAGGGCGATCAGTTGAAGATCACGTTCATGGGGGCGCCGGGCATGGATACGTCGGGCGAAGTGCGCCGCGACGGCCGGATCACGCTGCCGATCGCCGGGGAAGTCGTGGCGGCGGGAAAGACGCCGGATCAACTGAGCGCCGAGCTGAAGCAACGGTATGCGAACGAGCTGGTCGACAGCGAAGTCGTGGTTTCGGTCGTGGCCTCGGCGTTCGAAGTGAACGTGAGCGGGGCGGTCCTGCGGCCCGGAAAATACACGTCGAAGCGGCCGATGACGGCGCTGGAGGCGGTGATGGAGGCGGGCGGTTTCGATCACGCGAAAGCCGATATCAAACGCGTGGTCGTGGTGCGGCATCGCAACGGCGCGGTGAATAATTTCGTGCTCGATCTCAGCCTGGCGCTGAACGGAAAGCCGAGCGAACCGTTTTATCTACAGCCGTCGGACATTGTATTCGTGCCGACGCGATTTGTCTGGTTTTAGAGTATTTGCCCCTAGCGGGACCATCAGGGAAACGAGCAAAGCCGCTCCGAAAGCCCTTTAGAGATTCCATCGGGCCGTGTTTCAACCTACAGGCATTTCACTATAGATGGACGGCGTAGCATTCCAGCTGCATACCGACCGCCGGCGCACGAAGCTTCGACAGATGGAAGTCTGTAGAAACGGCGCCGTGATCGGCCATATCGCCCGGGCGCCGGGAGGGCGGATGTATCGCTTCTTTCCCGGTATAAACAACGAGATCGCGTTCGTGTTCGAGCACCGGAACCTGGAGCGGTTGATCGAGGCGATCGACAGCCGTTCGTGGGAACAGGAACTCGACGCGCTCCGGACCCCGGCGCGCTGAGCGACCGGTTACCGGGCGGCGATCTTGCGCAGCCAGATCTGACCGCCGTCGCCCTTCGCGCAGAGCGGCATGTGCCGCCGGAGGAAATCGCGTTTGAAGTGTTCGACGTAGGACGAGAAGAACTCCACGCGAAACGCCTTGTTATACATCAGGAACGCGCGGAGCAGATATTGTTCGTTCCAAGCGCGACCTTCCTCGAGCCATTCGCGCGGGTATTCGAGACGCCACGCGATGTCGTGGATGTGAACGAACACGCCGACGGCGAGTGCGGGCAGGACGTGGAAGAAGAGACGATTCACGTCGCTGCCGAATTTGCTGACGTGCGACGAATCGATGAAGAGGATGTCGCCGGACTCGAGTTGTGCGAAAGGATCGAGGGGAACGTCCTGGACCATTTTTTCGATGATCACGACGCGGGTGCGGTCTTCTTCGCTCAGGAGCGAGCGAACGAGGCTGGCGTCGGGATCGATGAAGGTGAACCGGGTGGTGCGGCCGAAGATGTGCTCGTCGACGTCGAGCATCGCGGCGGAGCTGTAGCCGGAGCCGACCTCGACGATGCGGCGGGGACGCGCCTCGCGCATCATGCCGTAGAGCGTGAGCGCATCGCTGGGCCCGTAGGCGGGATTCTTGAAATGGTAGCGGTGGCCGGGCGTCGGGGTGTCGACGTAGGGATGTTCCGAATACCAGCCGGCGAAGCGTTCGAGCCGTTCGAACTGGCCGGCTTCGTTGAGATCGATCGCCGGAAACGGCGGGCCGAAGTCGTTGCGCGCGAAACCGGCGGCGATTTCCTCGCGATTCGGAAGCGGCGAGTAGAAGTGGCCGGGCGGAACGAAGCGCTGCCACTCGTCGCGCCAGGCGCGCAGTTGTCCGTTTTCCTTTTCGAGGGCTCGATAGGCGCGGAATTGGCGAAGCAGAGGGCGGAAATCGATGCTCATGGAGCGGAAGAGGGCGGAGGGCGCAGCGTGAGTTTGAGATTCGACACGCTGAACGCGAGCGCGCGACCGTCGCGGTCTTCGGGTGGCGGGGGTTGCGGCGTGATGAAGCGCAGCTCGGAGGAGCCGGGGGGCAGGTCGAAGGTGACGGAGAAGTCGGCGCGGTCGGAGCTGAGTGTGGCGGACCAGAATCTTTGATCGCCCAAATGGACCGCGACGTCGCGGTTGCGATCGAGGACGGAAACGGTGCCTCGAAGCGTGACGGCGAGCGGCTGGCCGGAAGCATTTTCGAAGCGGAGGCCGGCGTCGCCGGAGGCCCAGCGCCAGGTGTTGGAGCCGCGGCTCTCCACCTGATACCAATGACCGATGTCGGAGATCGTGACGGAGTCGGCGACCGCGGCGGGGGCGGAGAGGTGGAAAAAGCGCGGCGGCGGATCGAATTCCGACAGGCTCGCGAAAACGGTGAGATTGCCGGCCACGAGCAGGGGGAGCCAGCGGCGACCGCGGGGAACGAGGATGTTGAAAGCCAAGCTCATCGGCAGCAGCACGCGGGTGGCGGCGCCGGGGGAACCCTCCCAGACGGGACGCGAAAGAAAGACGGCCATCAGGGCGAACACCGCGCCGATGCGCCACCACGCTTCAGACGGACGCCAGCGCGCGAGAAGGAAGACGCATTGAACGGTGAGGGAGAGGACGCAGGCGGCGGTGGCCCAGTCGAGGGGCCAGACCACTTCTTGGAAGAGCGCGAGGATGCTCTCGACCCATTTTTCGGCGAGGCCGACGAAGGGCGGTGCGAAGTTGTTGAAGCCGGCGCCGGCGGACGTGCCGAATTTGGCGCGAAGATAGAAAAGCCAGGCGGCGAGCGGCGCGGCGACGACGACGAGGAGCGCGGCGCGTTTGAGCCAGGTGCGCGGGCTGCGCGGATCGCCGCCCGAGAAGGCGACGGTGGCGAGCACGCTGGTTTCGCGCGTGAGGGTGGCGAGCGCGAGAACGACGGCGGCGCCGAGATGACGGCGGCGTTCGAGCGCGAGCACGGCGACGACAATAAGGAGCAGGCTCGGCACATCGACGAGCGAATGGCGGACACTCATGCACATGCCGTGGGAGAACATGAACATGGCCCAGCGGAAGAAGCTGTCCCAGCTCGTCAGCGGAAACCAGCGTCGCAGAAGCCAGGCGAGCGCGAGCCAGGCGGCGACGTTGAGGAAGGGAAAGACGTGAACGACCCATTCCGGCTGGCCGGCGCCGAGCGTCCAGGCCGTCCAACTCAACAGGATACGCCGGGCGCGATAGGGAAGGTTGTCGATCGCGGTGGGCAGTTCGGGATCGTCGAGCAGCGGCGAGAGGGCGATCTGGACGTAGTAGGAACCGTCGTAGCCGTAACTGTGGCGATAGGTGTGATGCGGGACCTCGTGGAGTTTGGAAATCGCGACCGCCTCCGTGCGATCGCCGATCGAAAGCATGCTGGTGAGCCCGGTGTTGCGGTCATAGAAACCGGCGACGAACCAACCGAACAGCAGCACGCTGGCGAGAGCGGCGAGGAGGACGACGCGCGGTTTCCACGTGAACGCCGTCGTCGGACGCGAAGGTGAGGAGTTGTCCGCCCCGTGATTCATGCCGCGCGAAGAAGCCGCAAACGAGACGCAGAGGCGAGGTGCGGGAAAAAAGGATACGCGGAAGAAGGCGGCTGAAGCGGCATGAAAACTCGAAACGGTCGAACGCTGAGGCCGGCGCGCGAGAACGATCCGAGGGCCGGGTGGGTCATGACAGGTTGGCGGATTCGCGAGTCAAATCCCAACTGCGCCGCGGCGGACGGAGCGGTTTGGGGGAGAGGGTGAGCGGGGCAATAATTTGTTGTGTCAGGCGCAGCGACCGTGCGGATTCGGGAGGCGTGTCCACTGCAGCAGAAAACCAAGCGAATTCCGCGTCGACGGGAGTGGCGCCGGAGGAGCCGGCGGCGTTTTTTTCGGGGCGACGCTGGAAGGCGGCGGGGTGGGCGCTGCTGCTCGCCTATGGCGTGCTGTTGGGCGTTTATTTCACCCCGATTGCGGGTGGGTCGGATTCGTCGGGGTATTTGAATTTCGCGGATCTGTTGTTGCGTGGGAAGCTGATCGACGACGCGCGGCCGGTTGTGGGAATTCGCACGGGTTCGTCGTTTGCGACGGCGCCGCTCGGGTTTTCGTTGGAGCAGGAAACGGGGCGGCTCATTCCGACGTATCCGTCGGGGGTGCCGTTGCATCTAGCGGCGGCGGAGCTGGTGGTGGGGCGTGTGCCGGGAATGTATGTGGTGGGCGTGGGCGGGGCGTTGGCGGCGGTCGTGCTGTGCTTTGCGGTGGGTCGGGAGCTGGGATTGTCGAAGGCGCTGGCGGCGTTGAGCGCGGCGATGCTGGCGTGGAATCCGGTGTTTTTGTTCATCGCGATCCAGCCGTTGAGCGATGTGCTGGCGACGGCGTGGTGCCTCGCGGCGATTTACGGGGTATTGCGGGCGCGACGGTCGCCGCGTTGGGCGTTGTTGGGCGGAGCGGCGGCGGCGATGGCGGTGCTGGTGCGTCCGACGAACGTGCTGATTTTTCCGGCGTTGCTGGTGTGGATGCCGGGTTGGCGCGCGCTGGCGTGGTTCGTGGCGGGCGGATTGCCGGGCGCGGCGTGGATGATGGGTTATCAGAACGCGATCTACGGCTCGCCGCTGAGTTCGGGTTACGGCGATCTGTGGTCGCTGTTCCGCGCGTCGAATTTGGGACCGACGGTGCGGCATTACGGGGAATGGCTGCCGCGGTTTGTGCCCATTCTTTGGATACTCGGTGCGCTGTTGCTGCTGCCGTGGGCGCGGACGCGGTGGCGCATGATCGCCGGGCTGGCGCTGTGGTTTTTCCCGGTGGCGGTGTTTTATGTGTTTTACGACGTCACGAAGGAGACGTGGTGGTGCCTGCGTTTCCTGCTGCCGTGTTTACCGGCGTTGATCCTGGGAGGCGCGCTGGGCATCGAGGCGGTGCGGGGGCGGTTGAGCCGTCGCGGAACGCGTATTTGGACGTGGAGTGTGGCCGGGCTGGCGGTCTGGGCGGCGCTGTTGGCGTGGAACGGATCGCGTGGGCTGGGGGTTTTCGGGACGGCGGATTCGGAACCGCCATATCGGGAGATTGCGACTTGGGTGAACAATCACGTGCCGAAGAACGCGGCGGTGGTGAGCATGATCGCGAGCGGCGCGGTGCATTACTACACGGACTGCGCGGTGTTGCGGTGGGATATGATCGAACGGGAGGAATTTCAGGCGTTTGCCGCGAATGCGGACCTCGAAGTGCAGCCCGTGTATGCGTTGCTGTTTCGCGAAGAAGAACAGCAGGCGATGAACGAGCGCCTGCCGGGGCGCTGGGAGAGGATCTTCGAGAACCGCCGCGGAGCGGTGTGGCGGATGGTCGGCCCGATGGCGGAGTGATCGGGCCGAGGCCGGGTGCGGCCGGCGGCTACAAGATGCCGGCTTCACGGAAGCTGTAGTAGCCGCGGCCGGTGGGGTCGGCGGTGGGGCGGCCGACGATGACGTGATCGAGGAGATCGATTTCGACGGCCCGGGCGGCGTCGCGCAGGATGCGCGTGAGCTGGATATCCGCGGCGCTCGGCGCGGGGTCGCCGCTCGGGTGATTATGCGCGCAGATGACCGCGGTGGAGGATTCGCGAATGGCGGCGCGAAAGACTTCGCGCGGATGAGCGAGCGCGGCGGTGGCGGTGCCGGAGGAAATTTCGACGCGACGAAGGAGGCGGTTTTTGCGGTTGAGGCAGAGGACCCAGAATTTTTCGACCTCGAGACCTTGGGCGATGGGCTGGAGGTGGGCGGCGACGAGATCGGAGCGGTTGAGCAGTGGAGATTCGCCCGTTTGCTGGCCGACCACGCGGCGGGCGATTTCCATGACGGTGAGGAGCTGGAGGGCTTTGACGCGGCCGATGCCCTTGAGGCGGCGAAAATCGTTTTCCTTCCAAGAGATGAGTCCGGCGAGCGAGCCGGCTTCGGCGATCAGGCGGGTGGCGACGGTGAGGACATCGTGGCCGCGCGTGCCGCTGCGGAGCAGCATGGCGAGCAGTTCGGTGTCGCTGAGAGCGCTGGCGCCGAGGCGCTGGAGACGCTCTTGCGGGCGGTCGCCGGCGGCCGTTTCGCGCAGGCGGTTGCCGACGGGATATTCCGGCAGGCTGGACACGAGAAATTTTTTGGACACGCGCGTCGGTGATGCCAACCTCCGGCCATGTCATCTCTTCGCGTGGTGGTGTGGGGCGAGAATGTGCACGAGCACGAGAGTGCGGCGGTCGCGGCGATTTATTCGCGAGGAATGCACGAGGCGATCGCGGAAGGACTGCGGGAGCTGTTGCCCGCGGGAGCGCACGTGACGACGGCGACCTTGCAGGAGCCGGATCACGGGTTGAGCGAGAAGCGGCTGGCGGAGACGGACGTGCTGACCTGGTGGGGGCACAAGGCGCATCGCGACGTGCGCGACGAGATCGTGGATCGCGTGCAGAAGCGCGTGCTGGAAGGGATGGGATTGATCGTGCTGCACTCGGGGCACTACTCGAAAATCTTCAAGCGCATGCTCGGAACGACGTGTTCGCTGACGTGGCGCGAGGCAGGTGAGCGGGAGCGGATTTGGGTGTGCAATCCGGGGCATCCGATCGCGCGCGGGATCGACAAGCAGTTCGAGCTGCCGCACGAGGAAATGTATGGCGAGCCGTTCGGGATTCCGCCGCCGGAGGAGCAGGTGTTCATCTCGTGGTTTGAAGGCGGGGAAGTATTTCGCAGCGGGTGCTGCTGGCGGCGTGGAAACGGGAAGATCTTCTATTTCCGGCCGGGGCATGAAACGTATCCGACTTATCACGACGCCAACGTGAAGCGGGTGATTGCGAACGCGGTCGAGTGGGCGCGGCCGGAAGGGCGGTGGGTGGATGCGCCGACGAATGTGAAGGAGCCGTTGGAGCGGATTGGGGGGAATCGGGCGTAGAAGGTCGGGGCGTAAAGCTCCTCCCACCGATCCTCTCTGCGCGGTTCAGGCGGCGCGGGTGGCGGGGGCCGGGAGCGGTGCGGTGGCGGCGGCTTCGTCGGCGAGTCTGCGAATGTAGGCTTGGAACTCGGGGTCTTCGCCTTGGAGGAGTTCGGGGAGAAGCTCGCGGAAGTCGGGGCGGCGGCACCATTCGCGCATGTAATCGAGCCAGGTTTGCCAGAGGCGAGTGGCCTGGCGGCTCATGCGGTCTTCGTAAACGAGGATGTAGGCGCGTTCGAAGATGGCGATGAGAAGTTCGAAGAGGACGTTGCGGCGCTCGATTTGCTCGGGCGTGAACGGTTTCTCGGGGCGCAGCCGCGTCATGAGTTGGAGGTCGGCGTTGTCGAGGACGAGGCGGAGGAATTTGGCGTAGTCGTCGGACAGGCGCAGGTAGACTTCCTCGTCGTCGTTTTGCCGCTCCTTTCGCTGTTCGCGGAGGAAAACGACGATGGCGAAAGGCAGACCGATGATGGTCACGATGTAGCTAAGCGCTTCGAGCCATTCGAGGGTCGTCATGACTCGAAGATAGGGCGCGGGCGGGAAGGGTCAAATCGCGGGACGGAGAGGGGGAAAGCTCCAAGCTCCAGGGAATTTCCAAATTCCAAGGCATGAAAAAGCGGCGGACTGGAAGTCCGCCGCGCAAAGGGCCACTCGCTCACGCTCGTAGCTGCGAGTTGTTAGTAGTGTTTGACGTAGCCGTTGCGGCGGAGGCGCTCGAGCCAGTGTTCCTGGCTGTTGCGGGTCATCTGTTGCACGAGAACGCGCTCGATTTCGTCGCGAACTTGATCGATCGGCTGGATGCCGGCGTATTTGCGGTCTTCGGCGTAAAGGATGAAGCAGCCTTCGGGGAGAATGATGGCGTCGGTGAATTCGCCCTTGTCCAAGTTGAAGAGCGGCTCGCTAAACTCGGGTTTGAGGTCGGAGCGCTTTTGCCAGCCCCAGTCGCCACCTTTCGCGCGGCGGGAGTCCTGGCTGTATTCGCGGGCGAGGTCTTCGAACTTTTCGCCGGCTTTCAAGCGGGCGAAGACGAGATTGGCTTTGGCCTGAAGGTCGGCGTCGGTTTCGCCTTCGGCGCGGGTGAACTGAATGAGGCGGAGGCGGACGCCGTCTTCCTGATAGAAACGATCCTTGTTTTCGCGGTAGAACGTTTCGATGCGGACCGGGCTGACGATGCTCTGCGACTTACGCTGCTGCTGCCGCATGTATTGGTAGATGATGTCTTCCTCGACCTCCTTGCGGTATTCGCGGAGCGTGGTGCCGCGGGCGTGGAGGTAGGCGAGGAACTTGGAGCGATCGTTGTCGAATTCCTCGGACTGGATGTCGGCGAGGCGGTTGTCGACGAAGCTGGCGGGGATCTGCTTCTTCTCGTCCTTGCGGAACTCCTTCACGATCAGGACGCGATCGATGAGGGATTGGATGACCTCGTCCTGGAGTTGCTCGAGTTTCTCGTTGAATTCGCGCTCGCTGCGGGCGTCACGCTGGAGCTGGGCGATCAGGGGGGCGATTTCGCGACGAACGTCGTCGACGGTGATGACCTTGTCCTCGGCGATCGCGGCGATGCCGTTGGCGAAGCGGAGGTTGAGGTTATCGTCGGAGGTTGAGTTCTGACCGAAGGCGACGGTGGCGAGGCCGAGAGTGAGAGCGGTGAAGCGACAGAAACGACCAATCGTCATGGAGCAGTGGGATCGGGCAGGTTGTTCAAAAACGCGATGATTTCGCGCAAACGTAGAAGGGGCTTCGGGGCGGTCAACCTTGGAAACCGGGTTCCCACCTGCACCCAGTCGTCCCGGCGGCCGGAATTCCGAAGACACTTCAGGCGGTTCGATTCGGTTTCGACGGAAAGGATGTTTTTTTGTTCCGCCCGAATGCGTATCTCGGTGATGAGGAGCAAGGCGCGCACCTCGTCGCCGAATTTGCCGAAGCGATCGCGCAGTTCGGTTTCAATTTCCTTCAGCCGGGCGGGCGTTTCGGCCATCGCGAGGCGGCGGTAGAAATCGATGCGCAGCCGTGTTTCCGGGATGTAGGCGGAGGGGAGTCGCGCCTGAATTTTGGGGATTTCGGCAAGTTGTTCGTCTTCGGCGTCGCGGAGGGCGGTGTAGCCGTCCTGGTGGCGGCCGCGGGCGGACGCGGCCGCGGAGTCGTTCGACTTGCCCTCGGCTTCGCCGACGAAGACGAAGTCGAGTTTGACGCTGGCGCGGATGGCGGCGGCGGTTTTCTCGCCTTTGAGGCGGGCGACGGACTGGCGGAGGAGCTGACAGTAGAGCTCGAAGCCGACGCCGACGATGTGGCCGCTTTGCTCGGCGCCGAGAAGATTGCCGGCGCCGCGGAGTTCGAGATCGCGCATCGCGATGCGGAAGCCGGCGCCGAGCTGGTTGTGCTGGCGCATGGCGGTGAGGCGCTGACGGGCGACTTCGAGAAGGCGGGTGTGGCGGTGGAGGAGGAGGTAGGCGTAGGCCTGGTGCTTGAAGCGGCCGACGCGTCCACGAAGCTGATACAGTTGCGAAAGACCGAAACGGTCGGCGCCCTCGATGATGATCGTGTTGCAGTTGGGGATATCGAGACCGCTCTCGATGATCGTGGTGCAGACGAGCACGTGGTATTTGCCGGCGACGAAATCGGTCATGACGTGCTCGAGCTCCGCGGGCTCCATCTGGCCGTGGCCGACGCCGATGGACAGATCGGGGAGGAGCTCGCGAAGGCGCGCGGCGAGGAGATCGATCGTCTGGATGCGGTTGTGCAGATAGAAAACTTGGCCGCCGCGGCGGATCTCGTGCCGGACGGCGTCGACGATGATTTTTTCGTCGTAGGTTTTGACGATCGTCTGGATCGGGTGGCGGTTGGTCGGGGCGGTTTCGATGACGCTCAAATCGCGCGCGCCGGTGAGCGCGAGGTAGAGCGTGCGCGGAATCGGCGTGGCGCTCATCGAGAGGACGTCGACGGTGGCGCGCATGCGTTTAAAGACCTCCTTGTGCTTCACGCCGAAGCGCTGCTCCTCGTCGATGACGACGAGTCCCAGATCTTTGAATACAACGTCGCTTTGCAACAGGCGATGGGTGCCGACGAGGATGTCGACGTGGCCGGCGGCGGTTTCGGCGAGGATTTTTTTCTGCTCCTGACGGGACCGGAAGCGGCTGACCATTTCGATCGCGATCGGGTAGCCGGCCATGCGCTCGCGGAACGTGTTGAGATGTTGCTGCGCGAGAACGGTGGTGGGAACGAGGACGGCGACCTGGCGTCCGCCTTGAACGGCTTTGAAGGCGGCGCGGATGGCGACCTCGGTTTTGCCGAAACCGACGTCGCCGCAGATGAGGCGATCCATGGGGCGGGTGCGCTCCATGTCGGCCTTGGTCTCGTTGATGGCGCGAAGCTGATCGGGGGTTTCGGTGAAAGGGAACGAGGCCTCGAACTCCTTTTGCCAGGTGGAGTCGGGCGGGAAGGCGAAGCCGGGCTGGGCTTCGCGCGCGGCGTGGATGCGGAGGAGTTCGGCGGCGAGATCGACGGTCGCGCGCTCGGCGGCGGCGCGGGCTTTTTCCCAGCGGCCGGAGCCGATGCGACCGAGCTGGGGTTTGGTTTTGCTGAGGCCGACGTAGCGGCTGATGAGATGCGATTCCTGGAGCGGAACGTGAAGCGTGACGTGGTCGTCGAATTCGAGAGAGATGACCTCGCGCACGCCTTGGGCCGTATCCAGTTTTGTGAGACCGCGGTAAAGCGCGATGCCGTGCTGGAGGTGGACGACGAAGTCGCCCTCGACGAGTTCGGCGAAGTCGAGGAGCTGGTCGATTTGCGCGCGGTGGGCGACGGCGCGGGTGTTGACGGAGGCGCGGCGTTGGCGCTGGCGGCCGAAGATTTCGGTTTCGGTGACGACGATGAGGCCGCGGGACTTCGGCGGGAGGTTGAGGGGCTTGAGTTTGGCGCTTGGGGTTTCCGAGCGGAGCGTGAGGCGAAAGCCTTCGTTCAAGGAGCCGCGGAGGAACTGCGGTTTGAGGGATTTGAAGCGCGAGTCTTCGTCGAGGATTTCGCGGATGCGTTGTTCTTCGCCGTCCTTGGTGACGACGAAGGAGACGGCGTAGCCGGATTTCTTCCATTCGACGAGTTGGAGGAGAAATTTGGCGCGGGCTTCTTCTTCAACCTGGAGACGTTCCTGCGCGACGAGCGATTCGGAGGGAAAACTGCGATGGAGCGAAAGCGGTTCGGTGTCCCAGGTGATCTCGTGCTCCGCGGTGTCGAACAGCGCGGAAGCTTCATCGATGTCGCTGACGGCGAAGGCGGCGGCGCATTTTTCGAGGAGCGGCGTGAGTTGATCGCCGGATTCGCGGGTGACGGCGCTGAAGATTTCGTCGAGCGAGGCGGGTTCGACGAAGAGAAGATGGGCGCGAGGCGTGACGTAGTCGGCGATGCCGGTTTTGGAAGGATCGAGTTTAACGCGCGAGGAAGCGGAGATCGTGATGCTTTCGACGGATGCGCCGGAGCGTTGCGTGACGGGATCGAAGGCGCGGATTTCCTCGATCTGGTCGCCGAAGAAATCGAGGCGGTAAGGCTCGCTGGCGGTGACGGGGTAGACGTCGATGATGCCGCCGCGGATGGCGTAGTGGCCGGGCGCTTCGCAGACGGGTTCGGAGTCGTAGTCGAGTTGTTGCAGGCGCTCGAGGAGGCCTTGGAAGGATTGTTCCTGTCCGCGGGAAAGCGTGAACTCGCGCGTGGCGAACTCCTCGATGGCGGGAACGGGTTGCGCGAGGGCGGCGGGGGTGGTGAGGAGGAGGAGTTGGGGGTTGAGAGTTGAGGGGTGAGAGTGGAGAGAGCTGGTGAGGGAGCGGGTGGCGCGGAGTTTGGAGAGGGCGGTGTAGCGGTCGTTGGAGGCGGCGATCGCTTCGCGCATGTCGCGGGCGTCGGGCATCGATTCGGGAAAGACGAGCGTGGTGGGCGGGTGTTTTTCGGAACCGATCGAGCGGAAGAACGCGACGTCCTCGGCGAGTTCCTCGGCGGATTTGAGGTTGGCGGCGACGATGATCCAGACAGGCGCGGGGTGCTGGCGCGTGAGTTCCGCGATCACGGCGCCGCGCGCCGGCGGGGTGACGCCGGTGTGTTTGTGACGCGGAGTGAGAGCCGAGGCGGGCATGAACGAAAAGTAGGAACCGACTTGGGATGTCGGTGCAACTCGCCGCTGTCGGCTGGAAAGGCGTGCGTCGGGGCTACGCCGTGGCGTAAACGAGAGGAATGAAACGCTTGTAGCAGGATTCGGCGGCAGGTTGGTCGGGCACCCAGTATTGGGCGTGCGCGCGGTAGGCGCCGCCAAGGAGGGCGTCGAAGAGGCTGAGTTTCCGACGGCCCATGGGATCGTAGAAGAGGTTGTGACCGGGCGCGATGCTCGGCTGGCCCGAGGGCGGCGGAGGCGCGATGTGCCGGGTTTGGTCGGCGTTGATGCCGTGCGTGGGTTTCTCGACGAGGCCGTCGTCGTTGGTGAAGTTGGAACCGAGCAGATCGACGGGGGAGTAGACGTTGAACCATTGCAGGTTCGGAGCGCTGACTTCGCGGTTGCCGAAGTAAGTTGGCCAGAACGTGCGAACGAGGTCGAACGGGCAGCCGATCGTGGTGAGCGTGGCGATCTTCTCGGCGCGCTCGGTGCGTTGCCCGTCGGCGGGGAAAAGCGCGTCGAGCGTGACGAGGCTGCCGAGGCTGTAGGCGACGATGTCGACGCGCGACGACGGGCGGCTGAGCAGGTGTTCGAGCAGTTCGTTGAAGATGCCGGTGCAGGTGGCGCGGACGGTGGGAGATTCCATGTAGCGACCGAAGCGCAGATAGGTTTGCACGGTGCGTTCGAGATGTTCGCGCACGGTGCCGAACGTGAGGCTGAAACCGCCGATGATGGCGATGGCCTTGGCCCAGGCATTGCCGAACAGCGGGTCGAGGAATCGGTCGAATTTTTCGAGGACGGCGAAAAGCGTTCCGGGGGCCTCGGCGAAGTCCTGTTGGGCGACGCCGTTTTCAACGAGGTCCAGCAGGACGTGCGCGAGCGCGCCGAGCACGAGGAGGATGTAGGCGGTGACGAGCAAGAGGGCGAAGCCGGCGACGATGACGGCGGTTTTTTGCATCTTGCTCAGCGAGTCGGCGAGGGCGCCATCCCAGAAGCGACGCAGCATCACAAACCACGATACGATCAGTCGTCCGGCTTCGACGAAGACATTGGGGGCGGCGGCGTAATCGAGCGCGGGATGGTAGTCGAGGTGGTAGAGTCGGTGGGTGACGCAGCCCTCGTCTTCGGTTTGTCCGGGCTCGATGCGAACGATCTCGCGCACCTCGGCGAGATTGTTGGAGCCGAACTTTTCGGGGGCGGCTTCGCGAACGATGTAGCGGTCGTGAACCGGCCGGCTGCGGTGATCGAGCGTGCGGGCGAGACGCTGCGCGGCGCCGTCGAGCGCGCCGCTGCCGGCGGTTTCCTGCAAGGAAGGAGCATACAACACCAAGGCGGGGGAAGCGGGCGGGGACATGGCGGGGTGCCGGCGGTATGCGACGGCACGAGGCACGCGGCAAGCGTGGAGCGCGACAGCGCGGTCAGGAGGAGGAGAGCGACTGGAGGGCGGCGCGGGCGGCGGCTTCCTCGGCGGCTTTTTTGGACGGGCCGCGTCCGCGGCCGAGTTCGCGATCGTTGACGAAAACGGCGAACTCGTAGGCGCGGGCGTGATCGGCGCCTTCGGTGGCGACGAGTTCGTAGCGGACGGCGTTGTTGCCGTGGACGGGTTGAACGAGCTCCTGCAGGCGGCCCTTGGGATTTTCGTCGTGTTCGACGGCGTGGAGACGCGTGGGCAGGTCGCCGTAGAGACTCAGGACAATGCGGCGCGTGGTGGTGAAATCACTGTCGAGATAGAGCGCGCCGATGAGGGCTTCGAACGCGTCCTCGAGCGAGGAGGCGCGTTGGCGTCCGCCGGTGGATTCCTCACTCGTGCCGAGCAGGAGGCAGCGATCGAGACCGAGTTCGCGGGCGAGTTCGACGAGGAACTGGCCTTTCGCGAGCGCGGCGCGACGTTTGCTCAAGACGCCTTCGCGATCGCCGGGGAAAAGTTGGAAGAGCTCCTGCGTGAGGATGAGTTGAAGGACGGCGTCGCCGAGGAATTCGAGACGTTGATTGCTTTCGGCGACGTCGGGGTGTTCGGGCAGGAACGACGTGTGCGTGACGGCGCGTTCGAGCAGCGCGGGATTGCGGAACGTGTAGGTGAGCCGGGCTTGGAGTTGTTCGAGCGGATGGCTCATGAGCTGGCGCTGGCGTAGCGGCGGAGGCCGGCATTGAAGACGAGCACGGTGACGCTGAAGCAGACGAGCGTCCACGCGCCGAGCCAGAGCGCCCAGCCGGGATCGAAGCCGTGGAGGATGGTGCTCGCGGGCGCGTTGCTGACGACGACGACGGGAAGAAGATAAACGAACAACCAGCGGGCGACGATGCCGGTGAACGCGCGGCGTGGCATGCGCGAAAATTCGGTGAGCGTGAAGTATCCGCCCTCGAGGCCCTGGGAGTTGCGAAGGAAGAACGCGAGCGACATCGAGAGAACGAGGACGCTGTAGTGGATCACGAGTCCGCAGAAGATCATGAAAACATACAGCGCGAGATCGAGGAAGCTGGGGTGGAGGCCGAGCTGGCGGGCCGCGTAGACGACGATGGCGGTGGCGATGACGGCGTTGACGAGGCCGTCGGGGTCCAGCTTACGGGTGGACGCCATGAACAGGACGTTGCCGGGCTGCGCGAGCATGAAGTCGAAGTTGCCGGTGCGGACATTGCGGCCCATCTCGAAAATGCTGCTCCAAAAAAAGCCCATGAGCAGGCGCTGGATGAGCATGGAGGTGCCGACGAGAAGGATCATCTCGTATTTGCTCCAACCGGCGATCGATTCGGTGTGTTGGTAGATGACGGAGATCGTGAGGATGTTGACCGTCATCCAGAACAGTTCGACGAGCGACCAGACAAAGAAGTCGCCGCGAAACATGAGCGTGCGGACGATCGAGTAGCGGGCGCTGGCGAGCCAGACGCGGAGGTAGTGCATCATGGCGTCAGCCTCCGACGGCGGTGTGGCGGCGGAGACCGCGCACCCAGAGCAGTTGATTGACGGCGAGGAGGGCGATCACCCAGAACGCTTGGATCATGAAGCCGTGCATGATCTCCGTTGGATCGCTGAGGCGCCCGGTGAAGATCGCGGCGGGGAAATACATCTGGTAGTAGAACGGCAGGAATTTCGAGATCGCGTAGGCCCAGGGCGGGAGCAGATCGAGCGGGAAGAGTTGTCCACCGAAGAGCGATTCGATGGCCATGGAGAGGATGACGAAGCCTTGGATTTCGAGGAACCAGAACGTCAGCAGGCCGAAGCAGTAGGCGATGCTGAATTGAATCATCGCGGAGAGCGCCATCGCACCGAGGCCGACGCCGATCCGCCACGGTTCGGCGGGGAACGAGAGGAGGTGATACAGAAACGGCATCGCGACAAGGAGGGGGATGAGCACGAGTCCACCGGTGACGAGGCGAGCGGCGACGAAGATGCTGAAGCGATAGCCGAAGTAGTTGATCGGTTTCAGGAGGAACTGATTGATCAGTCCCATGCGAATGTCCTCGCTGATCTGATAGTCCTCGTTGAACGCGCTGATGAAGAATTGAAGGATCAGCAGCGTGACGAAGTAGGTGAGCGTTTCGTTGAGCGAGTAGCCGCCGAGTTCGTTTTCGCCCATGTAGGCTGCGCTCCAGAGGATGAAGACCGCGGCGAGGTGAAACAGGGAGAAGAAGCCGCGAACGACAAAATTGACGCGGTAGACCAGGTTGCTCTGCAACCCGATCAGGAAGGCGTGGCGGTATTTGTTGAGGGAGGCGAACACCGGGCGTGGCTCTGTTTTCTAGCGGGAGGAAGCGAAGGAAACGGGAGAGTGATCCGGCGGGATGCCGCTGGGGGATCGGAGACGCGTCACCGCCGGCGCTGCGGCATCACGAGGATTTCAGGCTGAAGCGCTCGATGATTTCCTTGGCGAGATTGCGGTAGGCGGTCGCGCCGGGATTGGAGTTGTCGTAGGCGAAGATGGTTTTGCCGAAACTCGGGGCCTCGCTGAGGCGGACGGTGCGCGGGATGACGGTTTTGAAGATTTTCTCGGGAAGATGTTTTTTGACTTCTTCGACGACCTGGCGCGAGAGGTTGGTGCGCATGTCGAACATCGTCATGACGACGCCGCCGAGATCGAGGTCGTCGTTGACGTGGGCGGATTTGAGGCGATCGACGTTGCGAAGGATTTGGCCGAGGCCCTCGAGCGCCATGTATTCGCATTGGAGGGCGATGAGCAGGTAGTTGGCGGCGGCGAGGCTGTTCATCGAGAGCATGCCGAGGGCGGGCGGGCAATCGATGATGATGGCGCGGTAGGTTTCGGCGGCGCGGATGGGCTCGAGGACGGAGCGAAGGCGGAGAAGGTAGTTTTCGCCCTGGGCGAGCTCCATCTCGGCGGCGGCGAGGTCTTCCTCGGCGGGGATGAGCGCGAGATGTTCGTAGCTGGTAGGCACGATCATTTCGGCGGCGGTGCCTTCGCCATGGAGCGGGCCGTAGAGGCTTTTGCCGGTCTGTTTCTCGATGCCGATGGCGCTGGTGGCGTTGGCTTGGGGGTCGAGATCGACCAGGAGCGTGGGAATCTTCTTTTCGGCCAGCGCGGCGGAGAGATTGACCGCGGTGGTGGTTTTGCCGACGCCACCTTTTTGGTTGGCGATCGTGAAGACGGTGGTGGGCATGCGGATGATGGCTAAGAGCGAAATGCCGCTAAGCAAGCGCGGCGGCGCAAAGACGGCTGCGCGGCCTACACATTTCAGTTCTTGCGGAGCAGAATTCTTTTCTGCAACGTGCCGCCCTTCTCGAAGGCGCGGTAGCCAAGTGGTAAGGCCGAGGTCTGCAAAACCTCTATGCGCCGGTTCAATTCCGGCCCGCGCCTCCAAATTTTTTCGGAGGTCAGCTCGC